>JGI11944J13513_1000383_pt1 | contig 45512 bp, 36 predicted proteins | sample TerdegcoTASludge_FD_13513 | JGI IMG/M metagenome (IMG submission 13513) | reverse complement strand
GGTCTTCTCAAAATAGATTCAGACCCACAAGGTGCAGAGGTTTTGATAAACAATGAGAAAAAGGGTATAACCCCAATCTCTATTTCACTAAAAGAGGGTAGTTATGAAGTAGTAGTAAAAAAAGATAGTTATGAAGATTTCGAGAAAAAAGATGTACATATAGAGAAAAATAAAACATTAGATCTTGGAGTTATAAAATTAACCCCTCTACCCTCTTATGCAACTCTCGAAGTAGAGACTACACCCACTAATGCAAAACTCTATATTAATGGAGAAGAGAAAGGCTTAACTCCATATACAGTAGATAAACTTAAACCTGGTGAATATGAAATAAAGATAACAAAGAGTGGTTATGAAGATTATAAAGATAAGATAGCTCTAAAAGATAATGAAAATAAAACAATGAAAATCCAACTAACTAAAATATCAGTAACTCCAACCCCTACAAAATCATATGGTTCTCTCTCACTTGATTCAGATCCATCTGGTGCAGATGTATATGTTGATAATAAAAAAATTGGTAAAACTCCTATTAAATCATATCAGTTAGAACCTGGATCATACACAATTAAAATCTCTATGGAAAATTATTATCCTTACATCATTAAAAATGTAAAGATAAATTTGGATAATGAATGTAAATTAAATTTAGGCAAAAAGACATTAATAAAAAAAATATATGGATATGGTGTATTTATTATTTTGTCAAACGATGAAAGTTTTAAAGAATTTACATATATAATAAAAGATAAAAAGGATGAAAAGGAATTAATAAATGAAAAATTAGATTTAAATGGGAATAGTAAACCCTTTCAATTAGAAAAAGGTAATTATGAGATTGAAATTAAAACTGGCGATGGTTATAAATTTTTATCTGAAGATTTCTCTGTTAATAATAATATGGTAAATAAAATAATTAGAATATCTATGGATAATATTAATTTAAAAATTGAAGATCCTAAAGACTATTATGAGGAAAATTACAAGCCATGAATGAATTTAAAACTATAAAATTTAGATATAAAATTGTTGATAAGGTAGGAATAGGAGGAAGTTCAACTGTATATCTTGCAAGAGATATAAAGACAAATGAAATTGTTGCTATAAAAATTCTTCATCCAAATTTTGCTCAAGATAAAAAGTTTGTTCAAAGGTTTATAAGAGAGATAAATATAATAATGAATTTGAAACATCCTAATATCTTAAAACTTTATGATTATGGTTTTGTTGATGATATGCCATATTTTGTTACAGAATACATTCAAGGAAAAACTCTTAAAGAAATTTTAAAAGAAAAGGGCAGATTATCAGTAGATGAGGCAAAAAAGATAATTTTAGATGTCTTAAATGTTTTATCTTATGTACATAAAAAAGGTATAGTTGCACATAGAGACATAAAACCGGGAAACATAATGATAGACAAAGAGGGTAATGTAAAATTAATGGATTTTGGAATTGCAAAAATCGAAGGATCTTCTTTAACACAAGACACATCATTTTATACTCCATTGTATGCTTCACCAGAACAAATTAAAGGAGAAAGAGTTGATATAAGAAGCGATATTTATTCTTTGGGTGCAACTTTTTATGAAATGATAGTTGGAAAACCACCATTCACAGGAAAATCTTCACTAAACATAATAACAAAACACCTTCAGGAAAAACCAGAACCAATCTCTAAGTTTATCCCTGACTTTGATAAAAATTTAGAAAATATCATTTTCAAGATGCTTGAAAAAAATCCAAAGGATAGATTTCAAACACCTGAAGAGATTATTAATGCACTTCAACCTGGATATTTAGATGCAAGACTAAAAATAGAAAAAGATAAAGAGATTATAAAAACAGTTAAACAGCCAAATCTTTCTAAAAAGAATAAAGATATTTATATTGTATTATCTACTATTGGTGCAATAATTGTTATAGCAATATTAATTTTTGCATTAACTACTCCAAAAGGCAATGTTAATAATTTTGCATTTTTAACAATAACATCTAATCCTACATCAGCAGAAGTTTATATAGATAATTTAAATAATTTTGTTGGATATACTGGGTTGAATAATTATAAAATAAAATCAGGAAAAGTTAAGATAATTATAAAAAAAGATGGCTTTGAGGATTTAGAAGATGAAATAAATTTAAATCCAGGTGAAACAAAAAGTCTTGCGTATAATCTTATTCCTAAAACTAAATATGGTTATGTGAATATTTCAACCGATCCATCAGGTGCAACTATATATTTGAATTATCAAAAGTTAAATAGTTTATCACCAATAGAAAATTATCAACTTCAAGTTGGAAAGTATTCATATAAAGTAGAAAAAGATGGATATGAAACTTCAATTGGAGATTTTGAAATAAAAAATGAAGGTGAAAAAGTAAATCTTGAAATCAAGTTATCTAAAAAGGTACAAACACCAGTTCAGCCGATAAAAAAAGAAGGAACATTAAATATAACATCAAATCCAAGTGGTGCAACTGTTTATATTGTTAATATAAATAATGTTGAAATAGCTTTAGGTCAAACCCCACTTATAATAAACTTATCTCCTGGCTCTTACAATATAAGAATAAAAAAAGAAAATTATTTGCCTTGGAATGATACAATAGTAATAAAAGAAAATGAAACTTTTAAAAAAAATTATCCATTACAACAAGTTTCAAAACCAGGTTATTTGACAGTATATTCTAATCCAACAGATGCAAAAGTTTATTTAATTGATATAAATGATATAAATGATATAAGTGGTAAATATATAGGTAATACCCCAATTATTAATTATAAGATAGAAAAAGGTGAATACATGTTAAGAGTAAAAAAAGAGGGTTATAGAGAATATCTAACAACTAAATTTACAGTTGATTATGGACAAATAATAACTTTTCCTGATCCTGAAAAAAAAAGAGATGATATTATTTTGGCTCCAGAAAAACCATAATGATTTATTTATATAATATTATTAGGAGTTTAAAATGAAAAAAATTATTTTATTAATTATGATAATTTTATTTATAAATTTATTAGGATTTAATTATAATTTTAAAAATTATAATAATAATATTCAAACTGCAGATGATTGGTGGACATTTCAGGGAAATATTGAGAGAACTGGCTCATCTTATCAATCCTTTAAACCGCCATTAAAAGAAATTTGGAGAATAGAATCAACAGGTCTATTTACTACCCCTTTAGTTGTTGACAATAGACTTTATTTAGGTTGTGGCGACAGACATCTTTATGTTTATGATTTTATTACAAGAAAAAATCTTTGGACGAGAGATACAGATGGAGCAGTTATTGCTTGTCCTACTGTTTATAACGATACTGTTTTTTATGCTGATATTAATGGTAAACTTTATTTATTAAACTCTTATACAGGTGAATATAATTATCATTGGTATCATTTTGACAAATCAGTAAATTTTGTTAAACCAACATTAATTTTAAATGATTGTCTATATATGATTGATGAAGTAGGATGGCTTGTTGTTGATAGTTTTTATACTGACAAGGCCCTTGTTTGTTACTTAGGTTCAGGAGGTGCTTCAGCACCTTCATCTGATGGTAATTATATCTATTTTGTATTAAAAGACGGTATTTTATATTGTATTTCACAACCTGATCAAAACTTCGATTGTCCAAAATTGATTTGGAAGAAAGAATTTCAATCAACTATAATAAGTACCCCTGTAATATACAAAAATTACTTATACCTAATAACAAAAGATGGTACGATTATGAAAATAGATAAAACTAATGGGAGAATTATTAATACTAAATATAATCTTGTTTCAAAATGTGAAACTTCTTTAGCTGTTTTTGAAGATAAAATAGTTTTTGCTGGTTCTGATGGAACTGTATATTGTTTGGATACAGATTTAAATAAAATCTGGTCAAAAAATCTTTATAGTAGTATAAAAGCAACTCCGTCATTAACAAAGGATTACTGCTTTGTAGCAACAACTACAGGAAAATTATATATGCTTAACTTAAAAGATGGTAAAGAGTTGTGGTATACAAATTTAGATAATGGTGTATCAAGAGAGATGTCTTTTTATAAAAATAATTTATTGATAGTCGATGATAGGGGAAAATTTTATGTTTTTACTTCTCAAGAAGCTCCAAAATTATGGGTGTCTTTAGATTCTTTTGATTTTGGTGAGTTAGAAAAAGCTGAATCAAAAGAGAGGAATTTCACTATAAAAAATGTTGGAGAAGGAGTTCTTGAGGGTGAGATAGTTAGCGACTCAAATTGGTTGATTGTTGATAAAAAGAATTTTAAAGGTAATGAAGTTGATGTAAATGTAAAAGTTGATACAAGTAATTTAGAATATGGTAAAAGTTATGAAGGAAAAATAAGTGTTTATTCTAATGGTGGAACTAAGGATATAAAAGTTTCCTTAAAAATCAAAGAATTTTCACCAAAAATTTATGTTTTCCCAACAACACTTGATTTTGGTGAAATAAGAAAAAGTGAAAAAAAGATACTAACCTTTACGATAAAAAATATTGGAGGAGGTGAATTATTAGCAACATTAAATTGTTCATGCGACTGGTTAAAATTATCAAAAACTAACTTTAGGGGTAATTCAGAAACGATTTTTGTTGAGGCTGATACCTCAAATTTGATAGAAAATAATAATTATAATTGCCAGATAAATATAGAAAGTAGTGGTGGAAATGAAAGAGTTGATGTTAAATTAAAAGTTGTTTCTGGTTTCCCTAAATTAAAATTAAGTAAAGACACTATAAATTTAGGCACAATAATTGAAGGAGAATCAAGAGAAGTTGAAATTATAATTGAAAATGAAGGTGGAGGTACGCTTGAGGGTTCTATTTTAATTAATAGAAGTTGGATAACAGTTAATTATAAAAGTTTTAAAACAAATTATCTCGCATTAAAAATTTATGTTGAAACTTCAAATTTAAAATCAAATGAAAATTATGAAGGAGAAGTAAAAATTGTTTCTAATGGAGGGACATTTTCTATCCCTGTATATTTTTATTTAAAGGAAAAAGTTGTAGAAAAAAAGGAAAAAACAATAATAATATTACAGATAGGCAATTTAATAATTTATGTTAATAACATTCCAAAACAAATAGATGTTCCACCTCAGATAATAGAGGGTAGAACCTATTTACCTATTAGATGGGTAGCTGAACCACTTGGAGCAAATGTGTATTGGGACGATAAAGACAGGAAGGTCACAATAGTTTTGAAGGATATATCTATTGAACTATGGATTGGTAAAAATATGGCAAAGGTTAATGGAAGTTATAAATTTATTGATCCTGATAATCCAAAGGTAGTTCCTATAATTAAAGAAGGTAGAACTATGTTACCTATTAGATTTGTTGCTGAGAATTTAGGTTGTGATGTAAAATGGGATGGAGCTACAAAAACTGTTACAATAACATATCCAAAGGAGTAAAATATGTTAAAAATAAAAAAATTAATTTTTCTCATCATAATTTTTTTAACAGTTAATTATAACTTAGTTTTTTCTAAAACTAATCAGTTGGATTATGAAATAATTCTAAAGGTTGATTAGCCATATTTAACAATAAATAATGTTGTGAAGGAGATCGATCCAGGAAGAAATACAACTCCTGTATTAATTAAAGAGTGGGGTAGAGTTGTTCTACCGATAAGAGTGATAATTGAATCTTTAGGTGGAGAAATATATTGGTATCAAGATGAGAGAAAGGTCAGTATAGTACTTGATGGAAATAAGATTAACTTATGGATAAATAATTCAGTAGCAAATGTTAATGGTTTAAATAAATTCATAGATGAAACTAACCCAAATGTTAAACCAATAATTATAAATGATAGAACCATGCTTCCAATTAGGTTTGTTGCAGAAAATTTAGGTTGTATTGTTGATTGGCTACAAAATGAGAAAAAGGTAGTTATAAATTACTCCAAAAAATTTATTTTTGATTATAAAAACGAGATCTATCTTTCTTTAAAAGAAGAAGAAAAAGGAGAGATAAAATTAAAGCTAAAAAATCCCATAAATCAAGAAGTTATATTAAATCTTTCACTATATTCAATTAATAAACCTATAAATTGGTTTTCTGAATTTTGTATTAAAGATATTTGCTTTTTTGAGAAAGGAGAAATTTCTTTAAAAGGTTATGAAGAAAAAGAGGTTGAAATTTATATTTACACTAAAGGAAAAGGTTTTGGAGAATTTATTTTTTGTGTAAATTATGAAGATCATAAAGAATGTATAAATATAAAAGTAAAAGGAGGATAAAATGAAAAAATTTTTAACTATTTTAATTTTAATTACTTTATTAATTCCATTTCTTGGTTTTTATCAAGTTAATGGAGAAACTAATGGTGTAAAAAGAAAGGTTTTGATGGAACTATTTACAGCGACTTGGTGTGGTCCTTGCGCAATGTATTCTCATTATGCAGATGAAACTTATGATATGTATGGACCAGAAAAGGTGATACTTTTAAGAAATCAAATTGGTAATGATGGACTTGACACTGAAGAAACAAATAATAGAGCTAAGTTCTATGGAGTTACTGGTATACCAGATTTATATATAAATGGAAAATATGAATATCACCCAGCTTATTATAGTGAATATAGAAGTAAAATAAATGAAATATTGAAAACTATTTCACCAATCTCAATTAAAATTGATGCAAGAATTACAAAAGATAAAAATTTAGGAGATATTAACATTGAAATAGAGGTTCTCGATATTTTAAACATTAAGAAGCCGCGTCTCTTGGTAGTTTTGTTTGAAAAATTAGTAAACTATGAAGGTACAAATAATGAGAAGACACATAGATTTGTTATTAGAGATTATATCGACAACGAATCAGGTAAAGAATTAAATTTAAAAAAAGGAGAAAAATATAAATTCAATTTACCTTTAATAGTAAAAAGTGGATTTAATTCGGATGATTTTGGAATTGCTGCTTGGGTTCAGGATTTCTCAACACTCGAAGTCATTCAGGTAGAATTAAGTGATATAGATATCGTTACTATACCAATTATTAACCCAGGACCTCCAGAGCTTTCTGCTTATCTAAAAGATAATCATATCCTACTTTCCTGGATTAAACCAAAGGAGGGAACTTATCCAATTAATGGTTATGAAATATATAAAAAGATCAATGAGGGTGAATGGAAACTTTTGAAAACTTTAAATTCTAACACTCTTGAGTATGAAGATTATGAAATAGAAAGTGGAAATAAATACCATTATTATATTGTAGCTTTTGATACGGAAAAAAACTACTCTGAAAAATCAAATGAAGTTTCTATTGAATATATAAAAGATACTCAACCTCCATATTTAAATATAACTTTTCCCTCATCAAATAATGTATTAACAAATAATAATAAAATAACAATTATTGGAGCAACTTATGATAATGAAAGTGGAATTATGAATCTCACTATAAATGAAAAAATTGTTAATGTATCTAAAGAAGGTATATTTACATATGATATAGATTTAATTGAAGGTGAAAATAAGATTAAGATAATCTCAACTGATAATGAAGGAAATAAAGCAGAAAAAGAGTTAAAAGTCATATGTGATTTAACTCCACCTGTAATAAACTTAAACATTCCAACTGAAACCTCAAATCAATCTTTAAGTTTAGAGGGAGTAATTACTGATAACCTATCTGGTATCAAATATTTAAAGATAAATAATTCTGAAGTATCTGCTCCAGAAGGTATCAAATTTACATATAAATTAAACTTAAATGAGGGTGAAAATATTATATTAGTTGAAGCAGAAGATAATGCTAATAATAAAACCAAAAAAGAGTACTCTATTAAATATATTAAACAAATAGTAATCAGGTTGCAAATTGGTAATTTAATTATGTCTGTAAATGATAAATATCAATCAATTGATGTATCTCCACAAATAATAGAAGGAAGAACTTATTTACCTATCAGATGGGTTGTAGAGCCACTTGGTGCTTCTGTCCTATGGGATAATATAGAGAAAAAAATTACAATCTTATTTAAAAATATAGTTATAGAACTCTGGGTAGGAAGAAATATCGCAAAAGTTAATGGAAATTATAAATTTATCGACCCTGATAATCCAAATGTTGTTCCAATAATTATAAAAGCTAGAACTATGTTACCAATTAGATTTGTTGCAGAGAATTTAGGTTGTGATGTAAAATGGGATGCAGTGACAAAAACAATAACTATAATTTATCCAAAAGTGGAATAGTTTAATGGTTTATGCTCTATATTAAAGTGATAAGATTTAAATTTAAATATTATATCTCTATTTTACCTAAATTTTTATTTATATAAAAATGAGAGGATATATTTATGAATTTTAAGAAACTTTTATCTATTTTATTACTGATTATTTTTTTATCAAACTTTGGTTTATTAAACAAAAATGTAGGATTAAGTTTTATTAATCAAGAAAAAGATTTGTCTGATTTGTTTAATGGTGTTAACAAATTAACATTTACAGGTAGCGTTGGGATTTTGTCAATTAGTAATCCATCCTTATCTTTAGTAATTTCAAGTGAAAATTCAAAACCCAAAAACCAAATTTCTATAGCAGGACTTAATTATAAAGAAGGCCTTCTTCTCGCTTTTAGCCATGATAGTTTCTTTAGCGATTCTAATTTTGATTATTTTGACAATAAAATTTTTACAAAAAATATTTTTGATAGAAGTTTAAAGAAAAAAATTTCAATTTCAATATCTCATGGTGAGTACTTTAATAAAACCAATTCAACAAAATTTATGAATTTTGCCAAATTAAACGGATTCGAAGTCGAATTTATCGAAGGTTCTATAAATGATTCTTCTTTAAATAATACAGGAATATTTATTTCGGGTTCTGCATGGATTGATTTCAAAGATTTTGAAATTCAAAATATTATAAACTTTATTGAAAGAGGAGGAGTAGCTTTAATATTGGCCTTAGGATGGAGTTGGATTACATATCATCCTGAAAGAAAACTTGAAGAATTACCAGCAAATAAAATTTGTTCAATTTTTAACATAAAATGGGTTGATGGTTATATTATTGAAACTAAAGAAAATATCTATAATGATGCAACTATTTTTAAAATTTTTTATCCAGATACAATTAATTATTTAACAGATATAGACAATGAGATAAAAAATATAGAAGATATTTTAAAAAATAATAAAGATTTAAATAAATCTCTTTTAGCATCTCAGAACCTGAGAATTAAATGGATAAATGCACTTGAAATTCTTTATCAAAATATTAATTTAATTAATAATAAGAAAAAAGAGGAAATATTTAATAAACTAAAAGATATAATTAAAATTTATCCATATTATTTTAAAAAAGATCATAGTTTCAATGAAAAAAGTGAAAATATTCTAACATGGAGTAGAGAAAAATTTTCAATTTTATTTTATGGATATGCCCTCCCTTTGGATGAAGAAAAGAAAAATATCATTTCAGATACCTTAGGTTTAAAAGATATTTATAGAGAAATATGGAATAAATTTGAAATTTTAGTTCTTGATAATAATAATTTATATCAAAAAAATCTTCAATATATTTTATCTTTTTTGAGCTCATTACCAAAAGATTTACATAATTTAAAATTGATAATGATAGGTAAACTTTTAGGGACTCCTCAAGAAAATTTATATTTATTATACCCAAATGAAAGAGAATTGATTTATGATTTAGGTGCAAGTTTCGCTACTCAAATGAAAATTGGCTATGCTATTGATTTGTGGGATTTAAAGATTGACGGTCCTTATGAAAATCCATTTCCTTCTGATGTGCCTTCAAAAATAGATCCATATTTTTCAGGAGCTTTATCGCATGAATTGACTCATATTATTGATTTTAACCTAATTTTATCTAATGAATCTTTAAGATCAGAAAGAGAGAGCCTATTAAAAAGAGCAGGTGATTATCATTTAAACTATTTGAGAAGTATAATTGAGGATGGTTTTTTTACAAATAATCCTATAGAATTTATTGCTTCAATCGGTAATCAATGGTTTTGTGATACATGGAATACCTTTGACTTAGCAATTAAAAGATTTAATAATGGATATAAAGAACCAATAAATCAGTTTCTCTTTTTTGCAAAAGTGTTATCGACGAAAAGTAAGTTAGTTCCTTTTTATTACAGAGAGGAAAATGGTACAAAGTTAGTTAAAATTGATATAAAAGTTGAGAAAGATATTAATAATAGAATCACAAAAATTTTCGATGATAGAAATTTAAAAAATTATGAATTTATTTTAGATGATAAAGGAGCTGTAAAAGAAGTAATAGTGAAAGAACAAAATGTAGAAAATGAATCTTTTTTAATTATTACCTCAAAGAAAATTTTAGATTCAAAAATTTTAGATAATTTGATTTCCTATAAAAGAGCTAAAGGATTTATTGTTTATATAACAAATGTTGAAGATATTGAAAAAAAATATAGTGGAATAGATTTACCTGAAAAAATTAGAAATTATTTGAAGCAAGATTATCAAAATAATAAAATAAAATACCTATTATTAATTGGCGATCCCTATAATTCAAAATATCAAACAACCAAATCAACAGGTGGCTCTATTCCTATGAGGTATTGTTATCCTGACCCTAAAAATCATACAAGGTCTAATGATACAAATAAAGATGGATCAGTTCCTACAGATTACTATTATGCAGATTTAACCGGTGACTGGGATTCAGATAAAGATGGTTATTATGGTGAATATCAACAAGATAATGTGGATTTTGAAAATGAACTTATTGTAGGAAGGATACCCTTTGATGATATTAACACAATAAAAGAGATATTAGATAGATCTATAGAATTTGAGGAGAAAATTTTAATTAAAAATAATAAAAAAATTCTTATGGCTGGAGGGATGTTAACTTATGGAGAAGGTGATTGTAATAGAACCGATGCTGCGCAACTTTTCGAAAATATTTGGAATGATTTTTTAAAAAACAGAAATTTCGAAAGAGTAACACTTTATGAAAAAGATGGTTTAGAGCCAAGTATATTCAAACCAGATTTATCTTTAAATAGGGATAATCTTATAAATGAACTATCAACTGATAATTTTGATATAGTTTCAATATTTACATATGGAGGTTATATAGATAGTATAAGTAGAAGAATTTGGAACAAAGACGATGGTGATAAAATTCCTGAAAATGATGAATTTTTATGGTTAGATTTAATAAATAAAGAAGATGAAGATCTTGTATTTCCTACATTTAATAAATCAATATATTTAATTCAATCCTTTTGGCCTTCTTGTATTGATTGGCCAGATTTTGATTCAATTTCTGAACTTCTATTCAAAGAATGCGCTGTGAGCCTAATTGGAAATATTAGAAATTGTTGGTTCACATGTGGTTGGGAAAACTTTGAAGGTGGAGGTAGTTTATCAATTTTTTATAAAATATTAGATAATTTATCAAATTCAAAAACCATTGGAGAATCATTGTATAATTCTTTAAATTATTATTCAAAAAATTTTTTATTTGAAGATTGGGAGTATTCTACATGGTATAATCTTTTTTCATTTGCTTCACTTTTTGGTGACCCAACTATATCATTATATCCAAAATTTATTCCTCCATCGGAAGTGGAGAAAATCTCATTAGAATTGACAAGCGATAATTATGTTTTAATCAATTGGTCAACATCTATCCAGGGTACTTTTAAAGTAAAAGGTTATTATTTATATAAAGGAGAGGATTCAGAGAACTTTTCATTAATAGCAACCTTAAATTCAGAAACAAATAGATATTTAGATAAAGATGTAAAAGGAGGTAAAATTTATTATTACTATATTAAAGCTTTTGATGAATTAGGGAATGAATCTGATCCATCAGATATTGTAACAATTACAATTCCTATAAAAGATATTTCTCCTCCAATCTTAGAAATATATTCACCAAAAGATATGGAAATGGTAAACAAAAATTCAATTTCAATAAGAGGGAAAACTTATGATAATATTTCTGGTATAAAAAAACTCCTCATTAATGATTATGAAGTGAGTATTTCTCAAACAGGTGAATTTTCATTCAATGTGAGTTTATTAGAAGGAATAAATCAAATAAAAATAACATCGATAGATAATTCAGATAATAAAACTGAAAAAATTTTAACAATCCCAGTTGATACAAAACCTCCTATTTTGAATTTATCAATTCCCAACGAGGTTAATAATAAAGATCTAACTATAAAAGGAACAGTATATGATGAGGGCTTAAGTGGAATTAAAAATAACTCTATCACAATTAATGGAAAAACCTTAACAATTTCAAATGGAAATATAAATTTCATTATAGAATTATCAGAAGGTTTAAACAATATTGTGATTGTAGCAGAAGACAATGTAGGAAACAAAACTTCAAAAACATATTTAGTTAAATATATAAAAAAGATAACCATAATTTTACAAATTGGTAACTATAATTCCTTTGTTAACGAAAATACAGTAGCGATGGATACTTCCCCAAAAATAATTCAAGGTAGAACCTACCTGCCAATAAGATATATCATAACTCCTTTAGGTGGAGAAATTAGCTGGAATTCAATTGAAAAGAAAACAACAATACTGTTCACAGATAAAATTATTGAACTCTGGATAGGCAAAAATTATGCAAGAATAAATGGAGAAATTAAATTAATTGACCCTGATAATCCAAATGTTGTTCCAATAATTATAGAAGGTAGAACTATGTTACCAATTAGATTTGTTGCTGAAAATCTTGGATGTAGAGTTGATTGGGATGGAGCAACAAAAACTATAAAAATTACTTACCCTACAGATTAGATAAAAAATTTTATTTAATTTAGAAAATTTAATGGAAGGCAATGCATTCCATTTTATATTTTGAATTTAAGCTTTTAAAAATTATAATTATCTATTTCACTAAATTTTTTTATAATAATTTATAAAAAGAGAATTAACTATAAAATAAAATCATAAGCAAAATCAATGATTCTAAACCATAAAAGCATACATTTGATTATAAGTACTATAATCCTCTTGTAATCCTTTAATTCTTTCCAATATATTACAGAATTATTCATAATTTTGACAAAAATGAAAGAATTTCATAGAATTTAATGATAATATAAGTTAATTTTTTTGGAGGATAAAAAATGAAAAGCGATAAAAAATCTGTGGAACTTTCGGAATTTTTTTCCATATTTCCATGGTCAGATGATCCTGATAGCCAACAAGGAAAGGAATATTTTGAAAGAACAGTTAAATTTATGGAAAAACTTTTAGAACATCAATGGATTAAACAATTGTTGAAGAAGAAAAAAGTCAAGATATTGGAAATATGTGGTGGCGCAGGATTCGGTGGAATTGCTTTAGCTAAAATTCTATCTGAGAAAAATATTGATGTAGAAATTCTTATTACAGATTTAAGAGAGGACGCACTAAAAAAAGCCGAAAATTGGAGTAAAAAGATGGGAATAAAGAATATAAAAACTATAATAATGGATGCAAAAGAAATAGGTAAACTAAAAGATAAATTTGATATTGTATTACTTTATGGACTTTCAACACCTCATTTTAATCCATGGGAACTTGTGAAACTATTATCATCAGTATCCTCTGTTTTAAGTGATGATGGAATTTTTATTGTCGATGAATCTGATAGAAGATACAGGATTTTCTTAATTAATAATTATCAATGGGCTCTTGCAGAGGGTAGCACTGAAAATAAACTTTGTGTTAGTTTTCAAACAGGTTATAGTTTAAAAGGGTACTTTTAAAAGAACTTATATAAATTTTTCAAAGACACCTATTAAACCAGTAGAAATGGAAACATTTATGTGGGGGCTTTCTGAGGTTTGTGCTTTTATGTGGACATTCTTTAACGATGTTGATTTAATTCAATTAGAAGGTATTAGATATTTTATTCTTGGGTATAGTCCAAGGAAAAAAATAAAACCAAATGAATTAAAAGAACCCACTTTATTGAAATAAAAATTATTAAAATCTATTTTAATTGTTGATATTCTTGAACCTTTTAGATTAATCAGAATAAAATCTTGCCAACATATAAAATATAATTTAGATATATTTTAATTAAAATGATTTTGTAGATTTTTATATAAAACGATGACACAGTTAATTTCACATTTTTAATAATTTTAATGTAGAATTAAATAAGAATGTCAGGTGAAGATGATGAGTCGATTGTTTCCTAAAACATATAAAACTTTTATTATTCTTGCTATTTTTGCTATAGCGATGGGTTTCTTTGAAGCTATAGTTGTTGTTTATTTAAGAGAGATTTATTATCCGCAAGGATTTGAATTTCCTTTAAACACATTTTCTCCTGAAATGCTTTCTATTGAATGGATAAGAGAAATTTCAACAATTATAATGCTCGTTACTATTGGGATAATTGCAGGCAAAAATTTTCTCCAGAAACTCTCTTTTTTTCTTTACACCTTTGCTATCTGGGATATTTTCTATTATGTTGCTTTAAAACTAATTTTAAACTGGCCGCCATCTTTATTGACTTGGGACATTTTGTTTCTTATTCCTGTTCCATGGGTTGGTCCAGTTCTTGCTCCAATAACGTGCTCTTTAACTATGATACTGCTTGGTGGAAGTATTGTTTTTTTACAAGAAAAAGGTTACATAGTGAAGATGAAAGCGCCTGATTGGGTATTATTGTTTTCCGGTGCTTTTATGATTTTTTGTTCTTTTATATGGGACTATTTCAGAATTATTTTTCAGGAAGGTTTACTTTCAAGTTTCTGGAAACTTGCAAACAATAAACATCTTCAAGAAATTATTTCACAATATAAACCAACTTATTATAATTGGTGGTTATTTACTATTGGTGAAATTTTAATATTACTTGCTCTTATACTAATATTTAGGAGATCAAAATCCATCATCTACAATAAAATCGCTAATGAATAGAGGATTATTAAAAAATTATAGACATTAAAAAAATTATAGAATAGAAGAATCTAATGAATTTTTTGTAATCTCTTAAATAGTGTACAGGGGGTCAGGCACTCTGTAAACTAAAAAAATGAGACTTTGGTGTCAGGCACCTTTGTTTCATAGAAAAAATACAAATATATTATTATGTTTTTTAATCCTGATAAAATTAAAATATGGAAATTAATTTTTTAAAGAAAAGAGCTGAAGAGGGAGAGGAAGTTTTGGAGATGAGAGATTTTGTAAATAAGATAATAAAATTTCTTGAGGGATTATGGGGAAAGATTTAATTGATATTATAACAGAAATTGGAAAAGAAAATGAAAAGTATTTTAAAAACTACTTAAAATATGTGAAAATTATTAAAAAAATAGTGAAAAATGTTTTTAAAGAAGGGGAAGTTATAATTTTTGGTTCAATATTGAAAAGTAAAACTCCAGGAGATATTGATATATTAATTATTTCAGACAAGGTATCTGATCCTGAAATTAGAAAGGAATTTTTTATTCAATTTAATGAAAAAATTGGATTTATAAACCCTTTTGAAATACATTTTGCGACAAAAGATCAATTCGATAATTGGTACATAAATTTCATTGATAAGTATATAAAAGTTTAGTTTTAATTAATAAGAAAAGAAATTTTTAAGATTTTTATATAAACAAAAATTTTATCTATGGAAAACCATATCATTTTGGTGTTTGACACCATATTAACATTAAATAAGAAGGAAGTTTATGAACTTAATTAAGAGTTTTGAAAAAGTTATCAAAATCATCATTTTTGCAAAAGCAGGAATCTATATTATCTATATAGATACTGGATTCCCGTTTTCACGGGAATGACAAAATGGATAAACTAATTTCCCGTTTTCACAGAAATGACAACAATATAGAATACTGTTTCTAATCCCCCCCTTTTTTTTCGCAAGGATGAGAATGACAAAATAGAGGGTTCCCCAATTATTGATAAATGATAGATACTGGATTCTCGTTTTCATGGGAATAACAAAATATAAAAACTGGATTCCCGTTTACACGGGAATGACAAGATAGACGGACTGTGTTTCTGTTTTCCCCGCTTTCGCGGGGGACGGGAATGACAAAATAGAGGGTTTCTCAGAGACCTCTAAACAATAATTTGACAAGGGGGGTAAAATTTCATAAAATTCTATGGATGAAGAGAAAAAATAAGTATTTTATCCTATTGAAAACCTGTTTATATCATATTGTTGGAGGAAAAAATTTTTGAAAGGCAAAAAATTATTATCAGTTAGTTTCATAATCATTCTTATCACTCTAATTACTCGAATACTTGGTTTTATAAGAGAAGTTGTTATTGCTTATTTTTTTGGAACAACATATATATCAGATGCGATAAAAATTTCAACATACATTCCATTAACTATCTCGAACTTATTAGTTGCAGGTCTTTTATCAGCCATTTTTATTCCAGTATTTACAGATTTTCTTGTTGGAAAAAAAGATGAGGAGATGTGGGAAACATTTAATATTTTGTTTAATATCATTGGAGTTATTTTTATAATTTTATCTATAATTTTCTCTATTTTTGCAAAAGAAATTATTTATATAATGGCTCCTCATGCCTCGAATGAAATGAAAAATCTTGCCTCAACAATTTTCATCTATCTTATGCCTCAAATGCTTATTCATGCATGGGCTTCTTTATTAACAGGTCTTCACAATACATATGAATCATTTGTAATTCCTGCAATTGGAGGGGTTTTATATAATTTATCAATCGTCTTTTCTTTAATTTTTTTAGTTAAATATTTTGGAGCTTATGCGATAATTTATGGAGCACTTATTGGTGCCTTNTTAGAACTTTTNATTCTTGTTCCTTTTACAATAAAAAAAGGATGGAAATATAAATTTATTTTTAATATTAAAAATCCCTATATTAAAAAAATAGGGTTACTTGCAGTTCCGATTTTAATTAATTCTACCTTTGGGTATATAACCCCAATTTTTGAAAAATCAATTGGTTCATCATTTGGTGAAGGAGCAATATCTGCCCTTGATTATTCCTTTAAAGTATCACAGCTTCCTCTTGGTATTTTTGCTTTTGTTATATCTCTTGTTATCTACCCTACACTTTCACAACTTGTATCAAAAGGAGAAATAGAGAGGTTAGGAAAAACTGTTCAATTTGGTTTAAGATTTATTTTATATCTTATGATTCCCTCGGCTCTTGGTTTGATTGTGTTTTCTTTTCCAATTATAAGACTTCTTTTTGAACAGGGAATGTTTGGAGGAAGTTCAACATCCGTTGTATCGAACTTACTAATTTATTATTCAATTGGTATCCCTTTCTGGGGTATGACCTCTCTTCTTATCAGAGTTTTTTATTCGTTTAAGGATACGATTACTCCTGTTATAATAAGCATCGTGACAATGGTTGTACAAATATCACTTTATATAATAAATTCTAAGTTGATAGGCCTATCTGGAGTTCCTTTGGGTGCTTCAATTGCGAGTATTTTACAATTTGCTCTACTTTATTATTTTCTAAATAAAAAAATAAAGAACTTAAACTTGAAAGAGTTCTTACTAAGATTTTCATTTATTTCAATATATTCAATTATTGCAGTATCTATTTCATTTTATATTTCAAAATATTTTGATAAAAATGGTTTAACTCTATCGAAAATGGGTCAAATTTATCAAGTTGGAACTGCGATAATTGTAACTTTGATTATATATTTTATAATATTATATATGAGAGATTATAAGGAGATTAAGTTAGAAATGGAGAGAATTAGAGGAGGATTAGATGAAAAAGTCGAGTAAGATCATCATAACAATTATAATAATTTTAATTGTTTTAATAGTTAGTTTTGTTGGTTATATATATTATATTTTATCATCCGTTAACCCCCCAGCAGAAGAGGATGGTGAGAATTATGTTCCACCAAAAGAGATGGATTGGAGTAAAAAAATAAATATACTTCTCATTGGTATTGATCAGAGATATGAAGATGAAAATAGTAGGTCAGATACGAATCTTCTTTTATCAATAGATCCAAATGATAAAAAAATTACAATTGTGTCTTTGCCAAGAGATACTTTTTGTGAACTTCCTGGTTATGTAGGATACCAAAAACTTGCTCATGCTCATTATTACGGAGGTGTTCCTTTACTCATAAAAACTGTTGAAAATATCCTTGAGATTGAAATACCATTTTATGTTGAAGTGAATTTTGAGGGTTTTGTTAAGATGATAGATTTAATTGGTGGAGTGACTATAGATGTAGAAAAAGATATGAATTATGAATCTCGAAGTGGAGATGTTAAGATTCATCTTAAAAAGGGTTTGCAACATTTAAACGGTGAGAAAGCTTTAATGTATGTAAGATTTAGAATGGATGAAACTGGTGATGTTGGTAGAATGGAAAGACAGCAAAAATTTTTAAAAGCACTTATTGAGCAGTCCTTGAAAATAGAAAATACAATAAGATTACAAAAAGTTTTGATTGAGCTTAAAAACTGGGTAAAAACTAACCTTGAACCATGGCAGATAATTAAATTAGGTCTTCTTTTTAATAATATAGATAATTGTGAAATTACAACAATGACATTACCTGGATATCCTGATATATACTCTGATGGATTGTCATATTATTTTCTTTATAATGATAAAGTAGAAGAGATTGTTAATACATATTTAAAAGATGAGTAATTTTTGGAAATTCATTTCATATATTTATAATGAAAGTTTCTTAAATAAAATTATTTCAACAATTTCTAACCTTTTTAATAAAAGTTTCTTAAATAAATTATTTCAAAAAATAAAAAATTCATATTTCAACAGCTTTATTTATTCTATATTTATAAAAGAAGAAGACGAAATCAATATGAAATTTGACTTCACTTTGATAAAACATGAGGGAAGCATAGAATCTGTAATAATTTTTATTTCAATTTTTGGAATATTTTTTTCATTAAATATTTCAGATTTAATTATCAAAATATTGATGTTGATTTTTTTATATTTTATCCTCTATTTTACTATTTTTGATAAAGAAACTTTAAGAAGTTCATTTATATATAAAATAATTTCAAGGAGTATCTATGGTTAATTTTGGAGCTATAATTTTCTCTCTTCTTTCTGTCCTTTCTTTGCCAATACAACCAATTTTAAGTTTATCTTTTACCTTACCTCTATTTTTTTACTATTTTCCAAAAAATCTTCCTCTTTTTCTTATTCCTCTTTATCCCATTCTTGATTTTTTCATAAGAAGAGGATTTCCATCACTTGCTTCTTACTGGGATGAAGGTTTTATAATTCTTCTTTTATTAATCATACTTTTAAGAGTTAAAAAGAAAGAGATAAAATTTACATCCTTGATTATTCCTGTTCTAATTTTTCTTCTTTTCTTATTATTCTCAGCATATTTCAGTTCAATTGATTATAGAGTTGCAATCGATGGTATAAGGAGTTATTTAGAGATGTTTTTGTTCTTTTTAATATTAATAAACTATATAGAAGACAAAAAAACGGTAAATGTTCTTTTAGATATTGCTTCAGTGGTTTTATTAATTATCTCTTTATATGGAATCTTTCAATTTATATTTAAAGTATCTATACCAAGAACATGGATCGATAAAGATCTTGAAACATCAATATCAACAAGAGCTTTCAGTATTTTTGGCTCTCCAAATGCATTTGCAGGATATTTAATATTACTTTTACCTACTTTTTTTATGCTCTTTATTGAAGAGAAAAAAATTTCCAAAAAAATATATTATTTTCTTGTTGTTCTAATTTCACTATTTGCCTTATTTTTTACTCTTTCAAGAGCAGCACAACTATCAATTATTGCTTCATTTATTCTTTTCGCTCTTTTATATAAAGATAAGAGATATTTTTTGGTAGTTTTACTTATCCTTTTAGCATTTATTTCTATCCCTCAAATTAGGACAAGATTCATGAGCTTGATATCTCCAATTTATATTGAAAAGTTAAAAACATTTGGAAGAATCTATCGATGGAATCTTGCATTATCAATTTTTTCTCTTCATCCTTTATCTGGAGTTGGCCCAGGTGGTTTTGGAGGGGCAGTTGCAAGTAGACTCGGAATGTTTGAAGGTCTATATGTTGATAATTATTATTTAAAGACCCTTGTTGAAACTGGCATATTTGGTTTTCTCTCTTTTTTATATCTAATATTTTCAATTTTAAAAAAGGGGATTTCAAATTTCATAAAACTATTTGATGAAAAAAGTAAAAGTTTATCTCTTGGGATTTTTCTTGGTATTTTAGCTTTCTTTTTGAATAATTTTACTGAAAATCTCTGGGAAATTCCTGTTTTAAGCGTAACCTTATGGATGCTTGTTTCATTTTTATATATTTTAGGAGAGAAGAATGATTAGAGTTGCTCTTTTTATAAGTGGTGGAGAAAAGGGGGGCTCAAAATATCGTGTTCTAAAAATAGCTGAAGGTTTAAAAGACAAAGTTGAATTCACTTTTTTCACTTTTTATGAAGGCATGTTAACAAATGATATAAGAGATAAAAATTTCAAAAACTACCATTTTAAAGAACTTTTACCTTTTAAGAAAATTAACACTATTTTAAAAGATGAAAAGTTCGATTTAATCCATACATATGGATTCAGAGGAAATTTCTATGGAAGAGTTCCTTTATGGAAACTAAAAATACCAGTTGTATCAACATATACCAGTTTTATGAGAGATGATTATAATAGTAAAATAAAAGGTATAGTATTCGAAAAAATAGATGATTTAACCTTAAATATTCCAGAAATTATCATTGTATCTTCTAAAGCAATTTTAAATTATGTAAAAGATAGAGGTTATAAAAAAACAATTAAACTCATTCATGTGGGAATAGATGTTGAAAATGATTTTTATAAAAGAGAAGATTTCGGTTTAAAAGAAGATGATTTTGTTATTGGTAGCGTTATGAGATTTGAAAAAGTTAAGAACCCTTTATTTCTGATAGATGTTTTTTATGAGGTTCAAAAAAGGGAAAAAAATTCAAAACTTGTTCTTGTTGGTGATGGTTCTCTGAAGTCTGATATTGAAAGGAAAATAAAGGAATATAATATCGAAGATAAGGTAAAATTGCTTGGTTTCAGAAAAGATGCAAAAAAAATTTATAAGATTTTTGATGTTTTTGCTTTAACATCTTTAAAAGAGGGCTTCTCTATAAGTACTCTTGAGGCAATGTCATCTTTTTTACCTGTTGTTGTTTCAGATTGTGGTGGTGTTAGAGAAATGGTTGAAGATGGAGTCAATGGTTTTATAATAAAAGATTTTAATAAAGATGATTTTGTTGAAAAGATTCTTTTATTTAAAAATAAAGATTTAAAAAGAGATTTTGGTGATAGGAATAGAAAAAAAATTGTAGATAATTTTCTGTCAGAAACAATGTGCAATGAAACTTTAAAAGTATATGAAGAGGTTATAAAATGAAAAAGATTCTTTTTGTTTCATTTTCCTCTCCTCCTATTGGAAGTGGGGGAGGAGAGAGAGTTACAAAATTATTAAAGTATTTAGATTCTTTTGATAGATATCTTCTTACAAGCGATTATCCAACTTGTAGATATAAAGATGATTCCTCAAGAATTTCTGAAGATATTAAAGTTTATAGAGTTTTATTTAAAGATCCAAGACTTTTTGTTCCTAAGTTTATATATAAAATCCTTAAAAAAAATCATAAAGAAGAAAAAGATATTATTGAGAAATATAAAATAATTCCACAATCTTTTGCTACAAAAATAAGACTTATGTTTTTTATTCCAGACGATAAGATAAGATGGGCAAAAGATTCGATGAAAAAAGGAGAAAAAATAGTCGAAGAGAACAAAATTGATACTGTTATTACTACAGGTCCACCACATTCAACACACTTGATAGGACTTTATTTAAAGAGAAAAAAGAATATAAAATGGGTAATGGATCTAAGAGATTTATGGAGTGAAAATCCATTTGTTTTTTATCCTAATAGATCAAAAATAAAAAACCAAAAATTTGAAGAAGAATGTTTAAAAGAGTGTGATTTAATAATAGCTGTTACAGAATCATTTAAGAGGGTCCTTCTTAATAAGTTTGATTTTTTGAAAGAAGAAAAAATAAAAGTTGTTCATAATGGTTATGATAAAGAGGATTTTGCTGTAGAACAAAAAGATCTTCCAGGTTTTACTATAACTTATGCTGGAAGTTTTTACTCACTTCAAACGCCTGTATTTTTTTTAAAAGCATTTAAGGAATTAATCGAGGAAAATGATGAATTTAAAAATGAAGCAAGAATACATATTCTTTCCCCTTTTGAAGATAATGTAAATAAAATTGTAGATGAATTGAAGCTCTATGGTAATGTTATTGTTTCAGGATTTATACCTCATAAAGAAGCGGTGAGTTATATTTTAGGTTCAAAACTTTTATTTCTATTTTTAGGTAGAGGTGGAGAGGCAACTGTTCCACAGAAGACATTTGAATATTTGGGCAGTGGAAAGAGAATTCTTGCAACAGTTCCAGATGGAGAATGCAAAGAGATATTAATAAAATGTGGAGTAAAAGATATTGTTGACCCAGATGATGTTGAAGGAATTAAGAGGAAACTATTAGAAATTTATAAAGATTATAAAGAAGGTAAAAATGTTAGTTTAAATAAAGAGAAGGTTGAAGAGTTTTCAATGGAAAAAATATCAAAAAAATTCAAAGATTCATTAATAGAAGGAGGAATTTTATGAATGTTTCTGTTTTTGGTCTTGGCGCTGTTGGTCTTCCATTATCATTACTTTTAAGTATAAAAGGTTTAAAAGTTTTTGGAGTCGATATAGATGAACAAAGGATTTCGAATATAAAAGATGGAAAAAGTGGAATTTATGAATTTTATAATGAAAAAAGTATAGATGAAATAATTGTTGATGAGATAAAAAAAGGGAACTTTATACCAACAATAGATTATGAATATGCTTTAAAAAATTCTAACATAATTATGATAACAATACCCTTACCACTATTAAAAAATAATAAAGTAAATTATAAATATTTGATTGAAGGAGCTAAAAATATTGGAAAGAATTTGAAAAAAGAGGACCTTGTTATTTTAAGAAGCACGGTTCCGATTGGAACAACAAGAGATCTTCTACTTCCAATTCTTGAATATCATTCTAACTTAAATGTTGAAAAAGATTTTTTTCTCTCATATGTTCCAGAGAGAATGGCTGAGGGAAAAGCATTTGAAGAGTTAATAAATATGACAACAGTAATATCTGGAATTGGAGAAAATAGTATAAATAAAACCTTAGAATTTTTTAAAAACTATTTTAATGGAGATTATCATATCGTTGATCAAATTGAAGTCGCTGAAGCATCAAAATTGATTGAAAATCTTCAAAGAGATTTGAACATTGCAATGGTTAACTCTCTTTCAATTTTTCTACTCAAAAACAATTTAATACCAAGTGATGTTATTGAAACTGCAAAAACACATAAGAGGGTAAAAAATTTACTTTCACCAGGCCTTGGCGTTGGAGGACACTGTCTTCCTTATGCATATTACTATTTAAAAGAGAGTAAAAAAGAGTTTAAAGATGAATTGGAACTGTTTAAAGTTGGAAGAAGAATAAATGATGATATGCCAGAAAAAATTTTAAATTTAATTTTAAATAAATTAAAACAGATTGGTAAAAAACCTAAAAACTGTAAATTATCAATTCTTGGATTAGCTATGAAAGATTTTTCAAAAGATACAAGAGAAAGCCCATCATTAAAATTTTTCGAACTTTCAAAAAAACATTTTAAAGAGGTTTCAATTTATGACAGAGAGGTTGATATATATCTTTGTGAAAAAGTAGATAACATAGAGAAAGCTTTGAAAAATTCAGATGTCTTAGTAATTCCAATTTTACAAAATTTCCATAAGGATTTAAAAATAGAATTCATTAAAAATTTAATGAATAAAGATGCCATAATTGTTGATATAAAAAAATTATTTGATGTTGATGAACTTAATAAATTTGGTTTTAAATATATATTATTTTAAAAAAAAATATAATACAGGAATTTAATAGTGAATATAATTTTACATATAACAAAATATGAACAGTGGATTAGAGAAAAAGAAACAGGGAAATATAAAGGTGATACATTAGATTCCCAAGGATTTATACATTGTTCAACTAAAGAACAAATTTTAAGAATTGCAAACTCTTTATTTAAAAATCAAAAGGGATTAGTATTAATTGTTATAGATTCTAATAAAGTCAATTCAGAGATAAGGTATGAAAATCTTGAGGGCGGTTCAGAATTATTTCCACATATATATGGACCATTAAATATTGATGCTGTTATTAATGTTTTAAAATTTGAATCAGAAATTGATGGTAACTTTACCCTTCCCAAAGAGTTATCAAATCATCTCTAAATTATTATCTAATCCTATATCTAAAAAATGTTAATTTAGGGACTGACCCTTTTTTAACATTTTTTAAATTAAAAAGATTTTTTCAATGGATTAACTATATGAATAACTGAACCAAGTGGAATTTTTGAAGCTTCTAAAATTGCTTCTGAGAGAGTAGGATGAGTGTGTATTGTGTCGCTTATATCTTCAAGTTTTAGATTATTTTTTATTGCTAAAGTGAGTTCGCCTATTAAATTTGAAGCATCATACCCTATAATCTGAGTTCCTATGATTTGATGATTTTTTTCATCAGCAACTATTTTTACAAATCCATCGGTTGAATTTATAGATACTGCTTTACCATTTGCAACAAATGGAAACTCTCCTTTAAGAACAGAAGTTCCTAAAGATTTCGCTTCTTCTTCTGTTGATCCAACAGTTGCAATTTCTGGATTTGAAAAAATAACCCATGGTATAACTCTATAATCCATTTTTACATCTTCACCAGAAATAGTCTCAGCGACAACTTCACCCTCTTTCATTGCTTTATGTGCAAGAAGTAATCCTCCAGTTACATCTCCGATAGCATAATGGTTTGGAATATTTGTTCTTAAATATTCATCAACAACTATTCTTTCCTTTTCGGTTTTTATACCAACATTTTCAAGACCTATATTTTCTGTATTAAATTTTCTTCCTATTGATACAAGAACTTTTTCTGTTTCAATCACCTCTCCATTTTCTAAAGTTAAATAGACCCTTCCATTTTTATTTTTTATCTCTTCTATCTTTATTCCTAATTTAAAATCAATACCTCTTTTTTCTAATATCCTCTGCATAAGATTGGTTATTTTTTTATCTTTTAATGTTGGTATAATTTGTGGCATCATTTCAACAATTGTTACCTTAACACCAAATGCATTGAAAAAATTTGCAAATTCAATTCCAATTGCTCCTGCTCCTACTATTACAATCTCTTTTGGATATTCATTTAATTCAAGTGCATCATCTGAAGTTAAAACATTTATATGATCAATATTAAAATTTTTGAAAATTGCTGGTTCAGAACCCGTTGCAATAACAATATCTTTACCTTTAAATCTCTCTTTTCCATCTCCAGTTTCAACTTCAATTAAATTTCCATCTAAAAGATAACCATTCCCATTTTTAACCGAAATTTTTCTTGAATTAATCAAAATTTCTAAACCAGATACCAGTTTTTTAACTACGCTATCTTTCCAATTTTTTATCTCTTCTGGATTAAAACTAATTTCATTTATATTTATTCCAAAAACTTTTGATTCTTTTGCTTCTCTATAAACTTCTGCTGCTTTTAATATAGCTTTTGTTGGTATACATCCTCTGTTAAGACAAGTTCCCCCGAGCTCTCTTTTTTCTACAAGTAGGACCCTTTTTCCTAAATCAGCTGCTCTTATTGCGCATACATATCCAGCTGAACCAGAGCCTATTATTATTAAATCAAACTCTTCCATATTAGACCTCCAACTCTTTATCAACTCCATTTTTATATGCATACTCAAGTGCTTCAATCTGCATATTTTTTAATTTATCTTTAAAATATGCTCCCCTTTCTGATAGTTTTTCAACTCTTTCAATTATATCAATAGCTATACTGTATCTATCAATTTGATTCATTATTGCAAGTTGAAGTGGAGTTGTGATACCACCTCTACCTTTTAGAAAAGTAGCAAGATATGAAGAATCAATTCCAATTTTTCTGTTCTCTCTATATCCTCTAACATGTAGATTTGTATGATTTGTTCTTCTGTATGTTAATCTATGTATTAACCATGGGTATCCATGAAAATTAAAAATTATTGGTTTATCTTTTGTAAAATACGAATCAAACTCTCTATCAGTCAAACCATCTGGATGCTCTAAGTTTTGTGTTAAAGTAAAAAGATTCAATACATTTATAAATCTTATTTTCAAATCACTAAACTTCTCTTTTATAATATTTATTGCATAAATTGCTTCTCTTGTAGGAATATCTCCACAACTTGCAATAACAACATCTGGTTCTTCATCTAAATTAGTGGAAGCGAAATCCCATATACCAATTCCTTTTGCTGCATGTTTAAATGCTTCATCCATATTTAAATATTGAGGATGTTTCTGTTTATCAATAACAATAATGTTAATTCTATCTGTTGTTTGAAGAGAGTGCCAAACAACCCAGAGGAGAGTATTTGCATCAGGAGGAAAATATACTCTAACAACATTAGGCCATTTATCAACTATTGAATTTATAAAACCAGGATCCTGATGTGTGAATCCATTATGATCCTGTCTCCACACAACAGAAGTTAATAGAAGATTTAAAGATGATATTGGAGCTCTCCATGAAATATCTGTTGATATATCAACCCATTTTCCAAATTGACTTACCATTGAAGAGATAATAGGAGAAAAACCTTCATATGTATTTAAAATTCCATGTCTTCCTGTTAAAAGATAGCCTTCAAGCCATCCTTCAATTGTGTGTTCTGAAAGATACTCCATAACCTTCCCAAATGGTGAGAGATAACCTTCATCGCTATCTTCTGGTAAGATTTTTGCCATCCATACCTTTCCAAATTCAAATGTTGCATCTAATCTATTCGATTTTGTTTCATCTGGACCAAAAACTCTAAAATTTTCTGGATTTAATTTTATAACCTCTTTTAAGAAATTTCCAAGAGGTTTCGTATTTTCAGAATTTGTTTTTACTCTTTCTTTAATTTCAACAGAAAAATCAACAGGATTAGGTAGTTTTAAATCTTTTCTTAATAATTCACAATTTGAATTTGGATTTGTACTCATTCTTTTATCACCTTTTGGAGAAAGTTCCTTTAAATCTTCTCTTAAACTTCCGTTTTCATCAAAGAGTTTATTAGGTTCATAACTTAGCAACCACTCTTCAAGATATTTTAAACTTTCAGGATTTTCTTTTGCATCAGAAAATGGAACTTGATGCGCTCTCCAATATCCTTCAATGAAATGATCATTTACTTTCTTTGGAGCTGTCCAGCCCTTTGGAATTCTTAAAATAATCATTGGATAGTTGAATCTTTTAGGGGATTTGTTTTTTCTTGTTTCTTTCCATATTGATAGAATTCTTTCTATTGAATAATCTATAACTTTTATCATCTTCTCATGAACTTCAAATGGTTCATCTCCTTCAATTAGTTTTGGTTCATATCCATATCCTTTGAAAAGAGAGATAAGTTCATCATCTTCTATTCTTGATAGAATTGTTGGGTTGTTTATTTTATATCCGTTCAAAAGTAAAATTGGTAAAACCATTCCATCATTTACTGGGTTTAAAAACTTGTTTGAGTGCCAGGATGTTGCAAGAGGTCCTGTTTCTGCTTCACCATCTCCAACGACTGTTATTGCTATCAAATCTTTGTTATCAAAAACTGCACCATAACTATGAGAAAGAGAATAACCAAGTTCACCTCCCTCTTGTATTGAACCTGGAAGTTCAGGTGTGCAATGACTTCCGAATCCACCTGGAAAAGAGAAAGAATTAAAAAGATTTTTTAATCCCATCTCATCTTGACTGAATTCTGGATAAAATTCACTCAATGTACCTTCAAGATATACTGGAGCAATAACTCCTGGAGCACCATGACCAGGTCCTGCAACAAAAATAGCGTTCAAATTGTATTTATTTATTACTCTATTTGAATGTATATAAGCAAAGCTCAAGCCAGGGCTCGCACCCCAATGGCCAAGAACTCTATTTTTTATATGCTCTTTTTTTAAAGGTTCTTTAAGAAAAGGATTATCTTGAAGATATATCATTCCAGCCGCAATATAGCAGCACGCTTTAAAATAATCATTTATTTTATCTGAACTAATGTCTTGTGATAACATATTTTACCTCCTTTTGAGGTTAATTTTAAATCAACAAATTTTAAAAAATTTTAATGTTCTTTTAGAAATTTTAACAGAAAATCTTTAGCTTTTAATAAATTTTTTTTCCCTTCTTCAGATGGTTCCTCTCCAAAGTCAAAATCATAACCTTTAATTGATAAAAGATAAAATTCATAATTTTTTTTGTTAATATTTTCAGCCCAGATTAAAAGTTCTTCAGGCGAAAGATGATGAGTTAAAGGAGAAAATTTCGGTTCTTTTTCTATTTTTCTGAGGTTTATATCTTCTCCCTCTAAAGCTGCATCAACAAAAATAACAGTTTCAAAATCTTTTATATCATCTAATATATCAATAGAAAGCTCCTGAATTTTAATTTTTGAAATTTTTTCGTCAATTAAATCCAGGAGCCTTATTCCTAAACCATCATCTTTTCTATACTCATTACCAAAACCAACAAGAACTGTTTTATTAGTCTCTTTTAACAAAGTTTATCAAATTTCCATTACTATCATAAAGTTCGATAAGAAGAGGCATCTTTCCTATTGCATGTGTTGAGCAAGATAAACAGGGATCATAGCATCTTATAGCACCTTCAACTCTATTCAGCATACCCTCAGTTAAATTTTTTCCATCAATAAAACCTTTAGCAACATTTTCAACACTCTTGCTCATTGCCCAGTTGTTATGTCCAGTTGCTACAATTAAGTTTACTTTTTCAATTGTGCCTTTTTCATCTACCCAATAGTGATGTATCAAAGTTCCTCTTGGTGCTTCTATAACACCAATTCCTTCTTCATTTGATACCTTTCCTGAAATTAGCACATCTTTTGATAAACATTCAGGATCTTCAAGGATTTCTCTTGCTCTTTCAAGACCATATATGGCTTCAATTAATCTCGCGTAATGAAAATATAATGAACCTTCAACTGGTTTACCATCATTGATTTTTTTGAAATTTTTTAAATGCTCATTTGCAATAGGTGTTGATATTTTATCAACAACATTTAATCTTCCAAGAGGACCAACTCTATATACTCCTTCAGGCCATCCAAGTGGTTTATAATATGGAAATTTCAAATAACTCCAATCTTCAACTCTTTCACCAATATATTTTAAATAATATTTATCTTTAAAATCTTTTACAACATTACCATCTTTATCCATAAATCTAATCTTTCCATCATAAAGTTCAAGAGAACCATCGTCTTTAACAAGTCCCATATAGCCTGTTGGAAATGATGCAAATTTATCACAAACTTCTTTATTGTCTTCTATATATTTTGTTGCAATTGATATTCCATCTTCTACATAAGAAATCATTTCATCAATACCTTTTAAAATTTCATCTCTTGATTTTGGATCAAATGCTTGGTTGACTCCACCTGGTATTGCAAAAGTTGGATGGATTCTTCTTCCTGCAACAAGTTCAATTATTCTCTGTCCAAATCTTCTTAGTTTAACTGCTTTTAAAGCAAGCTCAGGATTTGCCTGAATTAAACCAGCAACATTTCTTATCCTTGGATCAGCATCCCATCCTAAAATTAAATCTGGACCTGCAAGTTCAAAGAAATGCATAGAATGAGATTGAATTATTTGACCCATATGTATGAGTTCTCTAAGTAATTTTGCAGGTCTTGGAATATCAACGCCGAGTATATCATCCGTTGCTTTTGCTGATGCAAGATGGTGACTTACTGGACATATACCACATATTCTTGGAGTTATTATTGGCATTTCAGCAAAATATCTTCCTTCTGAAAATTTTTCAAATCCTCTGAATTGATCTATATGAAGATATGCCTCATCAACTTTTCCTTCATCATTTAAAAATATAGTTACTCTTGCATGTCCTTCAATTCTTGTTACTGGGCTTATTGTTATTTTCTTATTCATATCTCACCTCTACTCATATTTAAGAAAATCACCTGTTAATATTGGTTTTCTTCCTTCTAATATTTCATTTAAGACATAATAAATAGCATCAGCAGATGGTGGACATCCAGGGATATAATAATCAACTTTTATAATTTCGTTTACAGCTTTTACTTTTGGAAGATGTTTTCCAAGTTCAGGTGAAGTTGGAATTTTTCCTTCAACAGTACTTTCTGTTTCAATGTAACCTCTTTTTAAAAGTTCATCTATTGGTACATAATTTCTCATTGTGACTATTCCACCAAAAACAGCACAATCCCCAATTGCAACTATAAATTTGCATTTTTCTCTCATCATTTTTACCTCTTCTTCATGATGATCTGTAGCAACAGCACCTTCAATTAATCCAATATCTGTATCATCATCAGGAATTTTTAAATCTGTTATTGGTGTTGCATTTATTTCAAGTCCCTTATTTATAAGTTCAACTAATCTTTCATCAATATCAAGAAAAGACATATGACAGCCAGAACATCCTTCACACCAGATAGAAGCAATTTTAATTTTTTTCATATCATCCACCACCTTTATAAAGATTTAACCTTAATTAATTCTTCAAGAATAGCTTTAAGGTCAAAGGTTTCAAATTTTGAATAAAGAACTTTCGCTTTATTTACAACTTTTCCATCTACATTATAAAAACTTCCTTCTCTTTCAAATCCATCATTTATTGGAATAAGAAGGTCGAATTTATTTATCTCATCTGTCTCATAAGGAGTAAAGAGTATAGTAAAAGATTCTTTTGCAATATCTTTTAAACCCTGAAGGTTTTTACCAATAAATATTATATTTTTAGATTTTTCAATTTCATGTTTTATATTTTCTTTTAGAAGACCAATTGAATTTGTTTCAAATGGTAGATGGAAAAATCTGAAGTTTTTATATTTATTCAAAATTTCAACCTCTTTTTTACTTAAATTCTTATATATAACTATTGGTGAATCCAAATCTTTTAAATTTTCTAAACCACTTTCAAGTTCATCGATCCCAAAAACATAATTAGCTACATTTTTTAAAGAATTGTAATTGCTATCAAATAAGATTAATCTTCCATTTTTAGAAAAAATCTTTCTTTTTATAAAAGAGCCAATAACTCCATATTCTCTATTTAAATCAACTCCAACAACTATATAATCTTTAGTATTTTTAATATCATCAATTGATACATTTGATTCTATTGGTGGTTCATTTTCATACAATGAAAAAACTCTATCTTTAAAAACTTTTTTAATCAAAGAGAGTTCTTCATTGAAGAGAGTACCATCGACATAAACAACTGAATCTTCCATTTTTTCATTTAAGGTTTTTATTATTCCATCAAAATCAATTTTTTTAAAGCCGAAGTCATCTTTAATTTTTGCAGATGTTAATCTTGGTTTTTCCTCAAATAGAGCAGCATATCTACCAAGTTTGCATAAGATTCCCTCGTTTTCTTTATCAAAATCTCCATAAATTTTAACAATAAAATTTGACCCTTTTTTCTTATAAATTTTTACTCCGCAACCTACAGGACATTGATCACAATTTGAATAAATTTCCTCTGTTTGAATATCTTTACCAAAATAGTATGACCTTTTGTCAGTTATTGCACCTGTTGGACAAACCTGAACACACAATCCACAGGAAGTACAACTTGATTCTCCAAGAGGAACATTCATATCTGCAATTATCATTGTGTCAATTCCCCTATTCATTTCTCCGAGTACATTATGTCCAGCAAGTTGAGAACAAACCCTTACGCATCTTCTGCACAAAACACATCTATTTGGATCGATTACAATGTAGTTATGAGAATTATCAACTGTGAATTTCCTTTCGTATGTTTCAAATTCAAAGTGGTCCAAACCAAACTCATAACCTAATTTTTGTAACTCACAATCTCCAGATGCTTCACAATACATACAATAATGGTTTCTTTCAGTGAAAAGAAGTTGAAGAATCAAATTTCTTGAAGCAATAACATCTGGTGTATCAAGTTTTACATCCATATTTGGTGCAACCTGAGTTGTACAGGATGTTACAAGCTTTCCTCTATCCTCTACTAAACATATCCTGCAAGAACCCTGTGGTAATAAAGGCTCAAAATTACAGAGTGTTGGAATATTTAAATTAAGTTCCTTAGCAACTTGAAGAATTGTTTTTCCTTGCTCAACTTCAACTTCCTGTCCATTGATTTTGATTTTAATCTTCTCCATATCCATCCTCTCTTTTAAAATTAAGTTAAAATTTTATTCAAAATTCTATCTAAATATAAGGATACATTAGATTCAATCATTGTGTCAACATTTCCAAAAATTGTTTCAATATCATAAAAATATGGGATGCTACCTAAATAATCAATTTTTAATTCTTCGCAACTTTTTATGATTAAGTCATCTTCTGTTGATTTCATATTTTCAATAACTCCCAATATTTTATACTTTTCTTCATTTAGAGTTTGAATTAACTTTTTTACTGTTTCTAAAGAGATAATTGAAGGATTTGTTACTATTAAAAATTCTATTTTTTTAATTAGTCTCAGAAGATCAAGAGTAGGTTCTCCAAAACCAGGTGGCATATCAATTATTAGAAAATCGAGTTCATCCCAATTAACAATTGTTAATATTTCGAGAATTGCATTTGATAATTCATCTCCTCGCATTGGAAATGGTTTATTGTCGGTGAAAAAGATAGACGAAAAAAATTTTAGATTATCTATATCGAGAGGTTCAACTCCAAAATTTTCCTTCAATTTTTTGTTTCCAACTCCTAAAATTATATGAGTTGATGGTCCATAAATATCAAGATCAAGAAGGCCTGTTTTGTATCCCTTTTGTTTTAATAAAAGAGATGTGAAAACTGAAATTGTGCTTTTCCCAACCCCTCCTTTAGCAGAAGAAACTCCTATAACTCTATCTATTTTCTCAAATCTTTTTTTAATATAATCAACTCTTGGATCTAAAAAATTCATTTAATATCCTCAAGAAAAATACCTCTTCCTTCAATAAAATCAAAATCAATGCTTCCACAATTTGGACATCTTATATAAATATGGACCGTTTCAGGAATAAAATGAATTGCTTCTTTTTCATCGGGCGAAAGTTTGCCAAATTCATCTTTGTAATTGAAAATAAAACCACAATTATTACACTTAAGAGTTGCTTTTATTTCTCTAAATGTAATTTTAGAATTCTCAAGAATTGTACCTTTCATAATTTCTGAAAGTGCAAAATTAAAAGCATCAATATCAATATTATTAACTTCTCCAATTCTAATAAATATTTCATTAACTTTAGATAATCCCTTATCTTTGGCTAATTTTAAAGAAGAATTAACAATTGCATCAGCTAAAGCCCATTCATGCATAAAAACTATTTAAAATTATAATTAATTTTAAATAGTTAGTCAAGTTATTTGTTAAAGTGTAAACATTTAAAATTAATTTATATTTTATTTAACAAATTCTTGGTAAAATATCCCTCTTTAATGTATCAACTATTCTTCTCGTTCCAATTTCAGTTTTAAGATAAACCTTATTACCATCATTTTTTAATTCCCCAATAATTTTTGAATCAACAGCCAATCTGTTTTGTTTTATAAACTTTAGAATATCCTCTCCCTCATTCTTACTTGCTATTATTATAACTTTACCCTCATTTGCAGCATATAATGGGTCTATACCTAAAATATTCGATGCTTCTTTAACCCAATTTTTAATTGGAAGTTCCTCTTCCCAAATTTCAATCTCATAATTAAATTTATTTGCAATTTCATTTAAAACAGTTGCAACACCTCCTCTTGTTGGATCTCTTAAAAATTTTACCCCTTTAAATTTATCAAGAAGAGGTAAAATCAATTTGTCTAAAGGAGCAAGATCTGATTTAATTTTTTCATCGACTTTTATACCTAACCTTTCTAACATAATTGAAATTCCATGTTCACCAATTCCACCATTTATTATTACCAAATCACCTTTTTCAATTTTTCTTTTTGATAAATCTCTATTTTCATTCTCAATGATGCCTATACCAGAGGTATTTATAAATATTTTATCTCCTTTCCCTTTCTCAACAACTTTTGTATCTCCTGTAACAATTTTTATATCGCATTCATCAGATGCCTCTTTTATTGATTGAAGGATTTTTTTGAAATCTGAGAATAAAAAACCCTCTTCTATGATAAAACTCAAGCTTAAAAAAAGTGGTTTTGCACCGCAAACTGCCAGATCATTAACAGTTCCATAAACAGAGAGTTTACCAATATCTCCTCCGTTGAAAAATTGTGGAGATATAACATAAGAATCTGTAGTAAAAGCAAGTTTATCTTTTAGATTTAAAATTGCGGAATCATTAAGTTTTCTTAAAATATCATTATCAAAATTTTTTAAAATTTCGTTTATCAACTCTTTTGTTCCCTCTCCCCCATTTCCATGATATAAAACTATCTCTTCACTCATTTTCTCCTCCATATAGATAAAAAGCTGAACATGTACCTTCTTGAGAGACCATACATGGTCCGACAGGATTATCTGGTCTACATAATTTTCCAAAAAGTTGACAATCTGTTGGTTTAAATATTCCTCTTAAAACCTCACCACATTTACAACCAGGGATCTCTTTTGTTTCTATTTTATAATCATAATAGCTTTTTATATCTAAATTTTTATATTTTTCATTTATTTTTAGTCCACTTTTTTTTAATATACCTAAACCTCTCCATTCAGCATCATCAATCATAAAAACTTGATTTATAAGTTCAAGAGCTTTTTTGTTTCCATCTTCTGAAACACTTGAGGGATAAGCATTTATAAGTTGTTTTTCATTTTTTTCAATTATTTCTATTAATTTATATAGACCATACAATATTTCAAGTGGTTTAAAACCTGTTATTACAAAAGGAATTTTGTACTCATTAAACAAATCTAACCATCCTTTTCTACCTATTATTGTTGATACATGACCTGGCCCTATGATACCATCTATTCTGATTTCTCCCATATCAAGAATTGCTTTCATTGCTGGAGGTGTTAGTTTGTGAAGAGATAAAAAAAATAGATTTTCCAATTTTTCTTCTTTCGTTTTTATAATTGTATAAGCAATACTTGGAGCAGTTGTTTCAAAACCAATACCAATTAAAATATATTTTTTGTTTCTATTTTCTTTTGCTATTTTTATACTTTCAAGAGGAGAATATATAACCCTTATCTCTTTCCCCTTTAATCTCAACTTATTTAAACTTCCACTACTTCCTGGAACATTCAGTAAATCTCCAAATGTAATAACACCAAAATCCTCTTTTTCAACAAGTGTTATCAAATAATCAATATCTCTTTGTGATGTAACACATACTGGACAACCAGGTCCAGATAGAAGATTTATATTTTTTGGAAGAAGTTGTCTTATTCCATATCTAAAAATTTCATGTGTATGAGTGCCACAAAATTCCATTAAATTTCTCTCTTTTTTTGAAATTTTATTGATTAAATTAACTAACTCTTCAGCTTTTTCCTTTATCATCATAGATTATTTTGGCCTCTTCTAATGCCTTATTAACTTCCTTAAGTTCATCTTTATTTAGAATTGATATCGAAAATCCAGCATGAACAATTACATAATCACCCTCTTTTACTTCAGGCGTGAAAACTGTGTTTATTTCAAGATATGATTCACCCATCGAAACAAGAGCCAAGTCATTCTCTTTTAGTTTGACTACTTTTAAAGGTATTCCCAAACACATTTTTATTCCTCTCTTCCAAGCATCATCTGTCCTAATGAAATACCACCATCATTTGGTGGAACTCTATTATGAAAGTATAATATGAAATCCTCATTTTTAAAAATATCTCTTATTGTTTTTATAAGCAATCTGTTTTGAAAAACTCCTCCCGTAAAGCCAACATTTTTAATTTTATATTTTTCTCTTAAAATACAAGATAAATCAAAGCATATTTTTGCAATTGTATTATGAAATTTTCTTGCGATACCCTCTTTATTGAGAGTATCTTTTTCTAAAATTATATTTTTTATTGTTTCTTTTAAATCAATTTCATATAATTCATTTTTTTGAATCTCATAATTATAAAATAAATCAATCATATTTGAATCATATGCTAACATTTCTAATGAGACTGCAGCCTCTCCTTCATAGGTTACCTCTTTTTTTATATCAAGAAGTGCTGATACAATATCAAAAATTCTTCCACAGGATGATGTATAAATAATATTTTCTTTTTTTTCTAAAGATTTATCTAAAATTTCCTTTTCAAATGAGTTCATATCAAAAGAGAGGTTTTTCTCATATTCTTTTAAAAAAGTTTTAACATATAGATAGAGAAGTCTTATAGGTTTTTCAATTATATAATCACTTTTTGTCATTGGAAAATATTTAAAATGTGCAACTCTTTTTAAATTATTTATATTTCCAATAAAAACTTCACCACCCCATATATTTTTATCTTCTCCAAAACCAGTGCCATCAAAAGAGAAAATTATTGTATCATCATCTATCTCTCTATCAAGAATCAAACTATAACTATGCGCTTTATGATGCTGCATATACCTAACATCAAGATATTTTTTAAATTTTTCTCCAAATTGAGTTGAAAGGTATTGAGGATGCAAATCACAAACAAGAATCTCTGGATTTATTTTAAAAAGTTTGATGAACTCTTCTATAGTTTCTTCATAAACATCAAGTGTTTCTTTATCTTTTAAATCTCCAATATGCGGACTCATAAATACATAATTTTCAAATCCAAGTGAAAATGTATTTTTAAGTTCTCCACCAAGAGCAAGGGTGGGTTTTAAAGATATTGGTATTTTAATTGGATCTGGCGCAAAACCTCTTGCCCTTCTTATGAAATTTAGATTTTTATTTTCAATAAAAACTACGCTATCATCAATTCTATGTTTAATCTCTCTATTATGTAAAACAAAATATTTTGTCGTTCCATTCAATTTTTCTTCTGCTTCTTCATTATCCTTTATTATTGGTTCATCGGATAAATTTCCACTTGTCATAATTAGAGGCTTATCAAATTCTTCAAAAATTAAATAGTGATATGGTGCATATGGAAGCATAACACCTAAATATTTATTATTAGGTGCAGTTAATTCAGATATTGGATATAAATTTTTAATTTTTAATAAGACAATTGGTCTTTCTTTTGATTTCAAAATCTCTTCTTCTTTATTATCAGTAAAACAATAACTTTTAACTATATCAATATCTTTCATCATCAAAGCAAAAGGTTTTGTAGGTCTCTTTTTTCTTTCTCTTAATTGTTCTATAGCACATTCATTTGTTGCATCACAAGCGATATGGAATCCACCAACTCCCTTAATTGCAACAATTTCTCCGTCTTTTAAAATTTTTGCCAACTCTTTAAAAACATTTTCTTTATATATTCTTTTTTCGCTCAAATCTTCTATCCAGATTTCTGGTCCACATTTAAAGCATGCGTTGGGTTGAGCATGAAATCTTCTTGAGTTTGGATCTTTATACTCTTTCTCGCAATCTTCACACATTTTAAAAACTTTCATTGTAGTTTTTTCTCTATCATACGGAAGATCTTCTATGATGGTATATCTTGGACCACAATTTGTACAATTGATAAATGGGTATTTATATCTTCTATCTTTTTTATCAAAGAGCTCTCTTAAACATTCATCGCAAATAGCAATATCTGGCGAAATAAAATTGAAGCCTTCATCTTTTTTACTCTCATAAATTGTGAAATCTTTAAAATTTTCTAAATCTAAAATATTATTTTCTATTTTCTCAATTTTTGATAAAGGAGGAGCCTCATTTTTCATTCTTTCAATAAAATTATCCAAAGAATTTTCTTCTCCTTGAAGAGCTATTTCAACACAACTCGAGGAATTTAAAACATAACCCTTAAGATTTAACTCTTTTGCTAATCTATATATGAATGGTCTAAAACCAACCCCTTGGACTCTCCCATATATCTTTAAAAGATAAGTTTTCATCTTTAATAAAATCATTATAACATTTTACATCAAAATCACTTACCCTTTTTATGAATTTCTCTTGAGGAAAACTATGTCATTTTGGTGTTAGATACCATATTAACATTTTAAGGATAGTGTACAGGGGGTCAGGCACCTTGTACACTAAAGTCATTTTGGAGTTAGATACCATATTAACATCATATTGATACAGACATATATATTTGACTTTTTTTAATTCTTATCTATAATTTAAATGAAAAATATTTTCATGAAGAAGATTAAAGAAGAGATTTTAGAATATTTATTTAGAGAGAAAAAAGAGATGGTTTCAATCTCAGAATTAAAAAGTTATTTCAACTTTGAGAATTTTGATGAAATTATAAATTCTTTAGTAATTGAAGGAAAAATTAAGTTAGAAAATGATTTTGTAATTTTAACAGATCAGGGAGAAAAAGAAGGAGAAGATATTTTTGAAAAACATGAATTTGTTGAAGATTTTTTAAAAAATATTGGTGTTCCTGAAGATTTTGCACATGAAAAAGCATGTGAAATAGAACATCATATAAGTGAAGATAAATTAAAAGATATTTATCCCTTATCTAAATTAAATACAGGAGAAGTTGGTGAGATAGTTTTAATAAGAGGAGGTAAAGGTTTAATTCAAAGATTATATGATATGGGGTTAACTCCTGGAACTGAAATAAAGGTTTTAAGACAAGCACCATTTGGTCCTATTGAGATTTCTTTAAGAGGTTATCATCTTGCTCTTGGTAGGGGAGTGATAGATAGGATATGGGTGAAGAAAAAGAATTAACGATTGCTCTTGCAGGTAATGCAAATGTAGGAAAAAGTGTAATTTTTAATCAGTTAACAGGGTCTCATCAAATTATAGGTAATTGGCCCGGTAAAACCATAGAAAAAAGAGAAGGATATTTAATTTATAAAGGTTATAAAATAAAAGTTGTTGATTTACCTGGAATTTACTCATTTTCTACCTATTCAGAAGAAGAGTTAATTTCAAGAGATTTTATTGCGAAAGAGAAACCAGATGTAGTTATAAATGTTGTTGATGCACTTCATCTTGAAAGAAACCTCTTCTTTACGCTTCAATTAATTGAACTCGAAGCAAAATTAGTAATTGCTTTAAATCAGATTGATTTACTTGAAAAATCTGATTTTACAATAGATAGTAATAAACTTGAAAATATTTTGAATATACCTATTGTACCTACGGTTGCAATAGAAGGTAAAGGGATAGAGAAATTAATTGAAAAATGTATAGAGATTTATGAAGGGAAAATAAAATATGAACCAATTAAGATCGAATATGGAAAAGAGGTCGAAGAGAGAGTAAATGAACTTATTAAGGTTGTCTCTTTTGATATTTCTTACCCGAAGAGATGGTTTACTATTAAACTTCTTGAAGGTGATGAAGAGATAAAAAAATTGGTTCGTGATGAAAAAATTTTAGAAATTATTGAAAAAAAATCTAAAGAACTTGAAGAAATTCATGGAGAGCCAATTTCTCTAATATTAACTCAAGAAAAATATAACTTTAGTAATAAAATAACAAGTGAAGTATTGATTAAAAAAGAAAAAAGAGTTAATATATCTGATTTTCTTGACAAAATTTTTCTACATCCTATTTTTGGTTACTTCACTCTTATAATTTCTCTCTTTCTTATTTTCTATTTAATTTTTAAATTTGGCAATTTTGTATCTAGATACCTTGAATCTTTTTTTGAACTGATTAAAAATGGTTTTTTAAAATTAAATATAAATGAAACATTAAAAAAGATTTTATGGGATGGTATTGGGGAAGGTATAATAGGTGGAATTTCTATTGCTCTTCCCTATCTTATACCATTTTACATACTTTTATCTATTCTTGAAGATTCAGGTTATCTTTCAAGAATGGCTTTTTTTACTGATTCTTTTATGCATTTTATAGGACTTCATGGAAAAGCTTTTTTCCCATTGATGCTTGGATTTGGATGTAATGTTCCAGCAGTTTTGGGTTCAAGAATTCTTGAAACAAAAAAACAGAAATTTATAACAGCTACACTTGCAACACTTGTTCCCTGTAGTGCAAGAACAGTTGTTTTAATGGGTTTGGTAGGAATTTTTCTTGGATTTAAATATGTTTTAATAATTTACATAATAGATATAATAATTATCATTTTATTCGGGAAATTGCTTTCAATATTAGTTCCTGGGAAAAGTTATGGTTTAATAATGGAGATTCCTCCTTTGAGGAAACCATCAACAAAAATTGTTTTAAAACAGTCTTGGTTTAGAATAAAAGATTTTATATACTTCGCATTCCATATAATAATTTTTGGAAGTCTCTTACTTCAAATTTTAGATTTAACAAATTTATTGAATATTTTTGTAAATTTAGTTTCACCTTTTTTTGTTTCTTTTTTGGGCTTACCGCCATTAACTTCAATACCTCTAATCTTTGGTATTTTAAGAAAAGAACTTTCACTTATTATGCTTTTTTCACTTTTTGGTACAACCAATGTTCTTTCTTTTATGACTCCGAAACAGATAATAATTTATTCTCTAATAACTCTATTTTATTTTCCATGTGTTGCGACTTTTTCTGTCTTAAGAAAAGAGATTGGCTTATTTAATGCGATTTTAATGACTGTTTTTGAAATGATTTTTGCTTTTCTTCTCGGAGGCTTTCTAAATTTGATTCTGTAACCAAATAAAGGATATCTAAAAATTAAGTTAACTTCTAAATCTTATTTTTTTTTATTAAATTTATAGAGATTTAAAATAGAATTCATAATTTTTAAAAAAAGATTTGATAAATCCTAATAAATTTGAGATACTTCAAAAAATGAGACTTTGGTGCCTGACACCTTTGTCTCATTTTGAAAGATTCTGATATAGATAACAAAAATTTGATATAATTTATTTTAATGAATTTATCTATTCTGCTTGGGCTTATTATACCAGGTGTTTTAACTGGTGTTGGTGCCTTACCTGTTCTTTTTTTAAAAAAGGATGTCCCTTTTAAATATGTTGATGTTCTTCTTGGATTTGCAGCTGGTGTTATGCTCGCAGCAACTTTTTTTAGTTTACTTCTTCCCTCTCTTGAGAGTGGTGGAGTGATTATTACAACTATTGGTTTAATAACAGGGGCACTGTTTTTGTCATTTCTTGATAAAATTACACCACATACCCATTTTATAAAAGGAGAAGAAGGTCCTTCATCAAGATTAAAAAAAATTTGGCTGTTCATTTATGCTATTACATTACATAATTTACCAGAAGGCCTTGCTGTTGGAGTTGGCTTTGGTTCCTCTGATTATAAATCTGGTTTAATAATTGCAATAGCAATTGGTCTTCAAAATATGCCAGAAGGTTTAGCAGTTGCTTTACCATTAGTTGGAGAGGGATATTCAAGAAGAAAGGCTCTGCTAATTTCTTTTATAACTGGAATTTTTGAGCCAATTATGGCTTTATTAGGTTTTTTACTTGTTAAAGTTTTAATAAAGATTTTACCATTTGCGCTTTCTTTTGCGGGCGGAGCAATGCTTTATGTAATTTCAGATGAAATAATTCCAGAAAGTCATAAAAGAGGTTATGAAAAGGAAGCAACATTTTCTATAATTATTGGATTTATTATTATGATGATTCTTGATTTTCTTCTCGGGTAGAACTCTTTAAATCCTCATAAGACAAAATTTTACCTAAACTCTTCGATACTTTAACGGCTTGTATTATAGATTTTTCTGTTACCTTTGCTGCATATGTTCCAAGTGTTGTTATATCAATTTCTTTTCCAGCACAAGTACTAACAGTAAAAACTATATCTCCATCAAGCATAGTATGAACAGGTTTGATTGCTCTTGCAATTCCATCATGAGCCATTTCACTTATTTTTTTTGCCTCTTCTTTATCTATTTTTGCATCAGTTATTACTACAACAAGAGTTGTATTTTCTATTTTGTTCATTGTTAATTTTCCTATAAAAGTTTTTAAATACTCCTCTGTATTAAGAAATCCTTTGCCTATCAATTTTCTTGCTCCTGCAATTATTTTTCCATCTTCATAAACATCTCCAAAGGCATTAACAACTGTGAATGCAGAAATTTCTATTCCATGGATCTTTTCAGAATAAAAACCTGCTCCACTTTTTGTTGCATTGTTCATACCCAAAATTTTTCCAACAGTTGCTCCTGTTCCTGCCCCGATAGAACCTATATAGGGCTCTTCTCTTAAATTTAAACATGCTTTATACCCCATCTCTTCATCAGGAAAAATATCATTTTTTCCAACCCCAAGATCAAAAATTATAGCAGAAGGAACAATTGGTACTTTTCCAAAACCTGTTTCTAAGCCAATATTTTTTTCTTTTAAATACTTCATTACCCCTGATGCAGCAGAAAGACCAAATGCACTTCCTCCTGAAAGAGATATTCCATAAATTTTTCTCACCATTTTCGTAGGTTCAAGAAGTGCTGTTTCTCTTGTTCCTGGTGCTGAGCCTCTTATATCACAACTTGCAACTACACCTTCTGGAAAAATTATAACTGAAACCCCTGTTATTGCATCTAAATCTTCAAAATGTCCAAAAAATACATTTCTCATTTTTTCTCCTTAATCCTTTTATTTTATTTTAATATATAATTTATAAATATATGAATGAACTTATAACTTATGAAGATTTAAAATTAACTGAAAATAACATATTTAGATTAAAAATTTTATTACCCACATTTGGAATTTTATTATATCTGTTCTCTCTAATTTTTAAATTTTCAAAATATCCTTTAACTCCATTTCTATATATTTCATTATTTTACCTTCTATTTATTATTCTTTCTCACTATTTGTTTAATAAAATTAAAGAAGAAAAAGTAATATTTTTTCTTTTATCTATTAGTTTAATTGAAATTATCATAGCAACTTTTGTTATTTATTATACAGGTGGTATTACAAGTTATTTTTTTGTCTCTTATTTTTTAATTATTTTTAACTTCAGTGCTTTTAGATTCCCTAATTATCCGTATTTAATCTCAGCTATTTGTTATGTATCTTACATAATATTAATTTTAGGTCAATATTATAAAATTATTCCTTATGTTAACTATTTAGCATCAGAAGTTTATATTATAAATTCTTCAATTTTTTATCAAAAAGGATTTTTTGTTGGACTATTCTTATTGATTTTTTCGTTATATGCAAATAAAGTAATCAAAGATTTAAATAATGAAAGAAAAATCCTTAAACTTTTAAGAGAAGGTTCTATTCTTCTAACATCATATATAGGTGACAGAGAAAACTTTTTAAAAAGCATTGCTAAGTTAGCAAAAGAAATCGTGTCAGCTGATTCATGTTCAATAATTGAGTACAGAGATGGTAAATATAAATTTGTAGCGTGGGAAAATTTTGATGATAATATCATAAAAGACATTGAAAAGAAATTGAATTTAACAAAACCTGTAAATTTAGAGAAAATTAGAGAAAAAAAGAGTATTATGAAAATTGATGATGTTTATAAACTTTCTTATTGGATTAAAATAGAAAATGTAAGATCTTATATTGGATCTCCGATTATTTATAAAGACGAAGTTATCGCTATATTAAATGTTGATTCAAAAAAACCAAACAAATTTTCTGAATCAGATGTTACAAATATTGAAATATTATCTAAAATTGTTTCAACAATCACTGAAAAGGACCATCTATTCAATGAGATTAATGAATTAAACAAAAGATTGGAAGATATATCTGTAAAAGATTATTTAACATCTCTATATAACAGAAGAAAACTTGAAGAAATATTGAAATATCAAATAAATATTTTCCTAAGAAGAAAAATTAATTTTCAACTAATTATGATTGATATTGATAATTTTAAAATGATAAATGACAACTTAGGACATCTTGAAGGTGACCAACTTCTCATAAAAGTTGGTAAAATTCTTGAGAAAAATATTAGAAAAGTTGATTATTTATTTAGATACGGAGGTGATGAGTTTATAATAATCTTACCAGATTTTCCACCAAATGATGTAGAAATAGTTATGAATAGAATAAATTCACAATTCAAAGAAGAATTTAATAATTTCTCAAAAAATTATAAATTAAATCTATCTTATGGTTATTTAAGTTTTGAAGATTTTTATATAGATATAACTAATAAAAATCCTGAAAAATCTTATGATGACGATTTTCTCTTTTTCAACGTGTTAAAATATGTTGATAATCTACTTTATATTTCGAAAAAATTAAAACATCTCGATTAATCTATATCTATATTTATATCACCGCTTAAAGTTTTTACAAAGAGAGTTTTATCTCCTTCTCCAAAAGAAATCTCTCCTTTATTTATATTTGTCAATTTACCTTCATAATTGATTGAGCCTTCGCCAGTTTTAGTTTCAATAGTAATTTTGATATCTTTTGTTAATAAACTTAAATCTATATCTCCTGACATTGTTTTAATTTCCATCGATTCATTTATATTTATATTGTCTAAACTTTGATCACCACTAAAAGTTGATGATAATAATTTGTTGAAATTTCCATATTTGATTTCTATATCACCTGAATATGTTTTTATAATACCTTCTTTTTCAATATTTCTAATGTTAATATCTCCTGATTTAGAGACAACATTGAATTCTCCTTTTATATTATCTATTTTTATATCACCACTTATTGTATAACAATCAACATCGCCATTAATATTCTCAATTTGAATATCCCCGCTAACTGTTTTAAGTTTTAAATTACCATTAATGTTTCTTATTTCTATATTTCCAGATATATTATCAATAACTAAATTATTCTTAGTTGGTATAATAATTTTTGCTTTTTCAATAAAATTTCCATCTCCTAATTTAATTCCAAAAACGTTTATATGTACTCCTCTATTTTTAGATTTAATTATTAATTTATCATTGTTTTCCTCTATATCTAATCCTTCCCTTCCCTTTTCAAAAATGATATCATTTATATCATCTCTTCCTTCTATTTCTAAATCCTCTGAGACAAACTCTATCTCAATATTTTTAAAAGATTTTTTAAATTTCTCTTCATAATTTTTATTTTCAATATCTTCAATCTCTATTAAAAGTCTCTCTTTTACATCCTCTGTTATCTTTCCATCAGAAAAAAGTTTTTCTATTTTTTTAATCATCTCCTCTTTCATTTTTAACCTCCTTCATTTTTTCTATTGCTTCTTCGCCAGTAATTTCTCCTTTTTCTATTTTTTCTAAGATCTCCTCTATCTTTAAAATTTTATCTTCTTTAATGACATTCTCTTCTTTATGCTCTTTTTTTGTTTCTGTTAAGCCTAATGATAACAAGAGTTCTTCAAGTCTATTTTTTGCGGTTGGATATGAAATATTCAATCTTTCCTGTACTTCTTTTAAATT
>JGI11944J13513_1000380_pt1 | contig 45537 bp, 45 predicted proteins | sample TerdegcoTASludge_FD_13513 | JGI IMG/M metagenome (IMG submission 13513) | reverse complement strand
CTCTGCCTCTTTCTCATGATCTATAAGGTAACCGTAGGTGCGGACGTTCTTCACCAGAACATCAAGCTCACGCATATTGAGGGAGATCAGCGGTACTCCAGGGAGGTTCTTCTTGAGGATCTCCATCTGTGCTCGGCCGGCGGTGGTAGAAGATGCTCTCTCTATATTGGTCTGGAGAGCATCGGGCTTCAGCATAATGATCCTCTCAAAGTCAGCATTTTCGGCCTGGGCTCCTTCGTCTGGAGATACCGAGGGAAGGTCGGATAGTTCTGGAAGGTATGTCTTATGCGCCGATCTATCCGCACCGTAGGCAACCAGGAGGTCTGCAGCGCCCAGGATTCTGGTCATCTCCACCCCATTGTAGCCCATGTTCACTAGGCGCTTTATGGGCTTATTCAGCGTCTCTGCCTCACCCAGGATGTCTATATAGGTGATCTGAGTCTCTCTGCCATCCAGTATAGCCTGGAGCTGCTCTATGTCCCTCTCGTCCACCTGGCCATCGAAGTTGGCATCGGCAAGCTTGGTGGGCTCATTTCTGCCCGCTACGATATCCCTGATATAATCCATGTCGTCCTGGTTTAGATATTCATCCATATTGGCATTGCCATAAATCTCCAGGACAAAATCAGTAGCATTAGCAGGAGATAATCCCAGCAAAGCATAGATCAGGATCCTAATTAGGCGGTTTTCCTCCATCATAATATACCTCGTATGGAATAATCCTTGAAATCAGCAGTTATTTTCATACGACAATGTATGGTGTTAATAAATATTGTGATTAATTTTAAACACTTTTAGAGGCTCGAAGGCTCGAAGAAAAGGCTGGCATCCTTTCTGCGGATGTAGATGAATATCAATACCGAGAGCGCAGCCTCAACGATGCTGAAGATCGATGAATAAGAAAGGAGCATCGAGGGGACGGTCACGCTCAGGGGATAAGGCACATGGAGGGGCATTCCGTTCGGATCAGTATACAAAATAGGCTGCAAACCGAAGACTATTCCAACAACGGTGGCAGAGGCGGTCAAGGCCAGCCAGGAGGCTATGGCCAGGGCCACGATCCTTCGGTTGGATTTGATATCGGTGTCCCCTGCAATATATCTATAGCAATGGTAGCCAACAAAGGGAGTCAAGAATGCCATGAAAAAGCAGTTGGCTGCATAGGTCCAAAGACCACCATAACCCAGGATCAGTGCCTGCACCCCCAGGGCGGCAGATATGGCCATAACCGCAGCCCACGGTCCTATCACCAGGGCGATTATCGTCCCGCCCACCACCACCCCGCTGCTCCCGCCAGAGATTGGAACAGAAAACATCGAAATGAAAAAGGCAAATGCTGAGGCAAGGGCGATCATGGGCAACTTTTTGTGCTTGGTGGACCTTATCTCCTTCAGGGAATAAATCCAGATAGGGAGCATAAAAATCCAAAATATTTTTACTGTGCTCTCTCCCAGGTAATAATCTGGAATATGCATACCTATCTCCCGTTCCTATCCGAACCTGCCTGCCCAGTCTTCCAGGTAAATGCTCACTATTGCCACTGTCCGGTTGGTGAGCGCAGAAATAATTCTTAAACGCCATTTTATAGTGCGCCCTCTGAGGCTAAATATCTTGCGTATTTCGGGGCTTTTGCCAGGAAATATATATCTGAATCATGCCAATCTAGGCATTCAATTCAGCCTCCTTCTTTGCGAACCTGGGATCCATCTCATCTCTCAGTCCGTCGCCCAGGAAGTTGAAGGCCAGTACGGTGATCATTATGGCCAGCCCAGGAAAGATCATTATATGGGGCGCTTTTCTCATAAACAGCCGGCCGTCATCGAGCATCGAGCCCCATTCCGGCGTGGGTGGCTGCACGCCAAACCCCAGAAAGCTCAGGCCGGATGCAGCGAGGATGGCATAGCCGATCCCCAAGGTGGCGATCACAATCAAGGGAGATAGTATGTTCGGCAGGATATGGCGGATCAGGATGTAAGTGTCTCCTGCACCCAGGCACCTTATCGCCTCGACAAATTCCTTCTCTTTTATGGATAGGATGGAGCCTCTCACCAACCGGGCATAGCTCGTCCACTCCACCACAATCAGAGCCACAGCCATATTGAAAAGCCCTGGGCCCAGGGTTCCAGCCAATGCCAGGGCTAGGAACATGCTGGGAATGGCGAGAAAGCCATCAACCAGCCTCATGACAGCATCATCGACCAAACCGCCCAGGTAGCCGGAGATGGTTCCCAGAAAAACCCCGATTAAAAGTGAGCCTATGATCACCATCAAGCCGATGAATAGAGAGATTCTGGCCCCGTATATGGTCCGGCTCAGCACACAGCGACCCATATGATCCGTTCCGAAGGGGTAGTCCATCGATGGCGGCTCTAGCCTGATTTGAGGATTGGCGGCTATCGGATCGTGGGGGGCGATATAGGGAGCGAATACGGCAACAACTACCAGAATTGAGATGATAAGAAGGCCGATCAGGATGTTTCTGTTCTTAATTAAGGTCATCATAGCGTATCCTTGGATCCAGATAGGTATAGGATATATCCACAATCAAGTTCAAAGTGATGAATATGGCGGCGATGAAGAGCACTGAGCCCTGGATCATAGTATAGTCTCTCCTGTATATGGAATCCACAACCAGCCCGCCGATACCAGGCCAGCCAAATATCCACTCTATCACCACTGAGCCGTTTAAGAGGAAGCCAAAGCTGAGGGCGAGCATGGTCAACACCGGGATCAATGCATTTCTCAGAGCATGCTTTCCTATCACCACCCTCTCTGGAAGGCCTTTTGCCCTAGCGGTGATGATGTAGTCCTGATTCATCGCCTCCAGCAGGCTTGATCTCATCAGCCGAGTAGTCACGGCAGCAGAGCCCGTGCCCAGGACGGCCGCAGGCAGTATCATATGCGTCAGGTCTCCCCCATTGCCGTATCCTGCTACGGGCAGCCAGTCCAGACGGATGGAGAATATCATGATGAACAGGAATGCCTGCCAGAAGTTGGGGATGGATACCCCGATGAGGGCTCCCAGCCGGCAGATATCGTCAATGATCGTATTGCTCCTGACGGCGGCAATAATTCCCAGCGGAATGGAGATGACCAGGGATATGATCATGCTGAGAATAGAGAGCTTCAGGGTGGCCTGGAAGCATTTCAGGATCTTGTCCGCTACCGGCTGGCGGCTGATATAGGAGTATCCAAGATCGCCGTGGACCAGTCGGTCCAGCCAGTTCAGGTACTGAATATAAACCGGCTGGTCCATTCCCATTCTCACCCTGAACTCCTCGATCGCCTCCTGGCTGGGGCTGCCATCGGGGCTGGTCAGGAGCACAACGGCAGGATCGCCCGGGGCGAGAAAGACCAAAGAGAAGCTGATTGCTGAGACCAGGAGCATTGCGGGTATGATCTGCAATACTCTCCTTGCCATATAAGCCAGAAAGTCCGTCTGATCACCAACTCCGTTGCTTTAATCAGATATCATTCTCATTAAACCCGATCTATTCTCTTGATCACATCGCCCAGCACCAAGAATGTGGGCTCGTGATAATCCAGTCTGCTCAAGACCGAGCCCCGTTTATCCTGGAGCTTATGAACCTCTTCCAGTGGTTTATATGAGATATTGGAGAGGCCCGCCTCCTTGAATACATTGCAGATTCGCTCCGGCGTGGAATGGCTGTAGAGAGGGAGCTCCTGCTTTATCCCTTGATAGTGATCCAGGAATTTTGACGGGAATTGCGATCCATTCCTGGAAAAAATCGTGGCATAGGCCCTTGAAATACCCCTGCGGATCCGGGCATTGAAGGAAGGGTCAAACCAGGCACCATCGATGGCCAGGATGCGTCCCCTGTCCCTGAGGACTCGAGACCACTCTCTCACCGCCTCCAGAGGATGGGGGAGTGTCCAGAGCAGGTGCCTGTTCACCAGCAGATCGAAGCTCTCACTATCGAATGAAAGCCGCTCGCCATCTGCATGGCGAAAGTCCACAGACAAGCCCATCGATTGAGCGTTCTCCTTTGCCTTCTTTATCATTCCTATGGAGATGTCGACTCCCGTCACATCAAAGCCCATCTCCGCCAGTATCAAGGCCATAAATCCGGGACCTGTCCCCACATCCAGGACCCTCTTATATCTTTTCATCTGAACGAATGGCTCAAGCTCTCTTTTCCATACCGCCTTCTCCTCCTCTTCAAATCCGTGGCTGCCATTGGTATAGCTCTGGCTTCTCCAGTCCCAGTACTGCGAAATGCTCTCCTTTGCATCCATGTTTTATTTCTCCGTCTCAGATGGCACTTAGTAATATCAAGAGCGTTATTTTTATTCTATAGATCATACGTATAAGTAGGATTTTAGGATTTGGTTATTAAATCTTTTCCCTGTACCACCATAATTTAAATTTTTAAAAAATATTAATTTAGAACTAATTTAGGCCACAAACACATTATTGGTGAGTATGGTGATCTCATTGGGATATATCTCAAAGCCTTCCACCTTATCGCTGACCCCGACCATCATCCGATCGTAGAACAGGAAGATCTCTGGACAGTCATTCAGGACTTTCTCCTGGATCTGCTTGTAGATCTTCATCCTCTCAGTCTCATCGAGTGTCGACCTGCCCTTCAGTATCAGATCATCCACGCCTGAATAGCGGGTATAGCCTGCCTCAGTGCCGGTGGAGAGGAACTGCTGGGAGACGAAGTAATCAGGATCACCACTTGTTGCCGTATTATAGGCATACAGTGCCAGGTCATAGTCCCCTTTGCTCATATCTGAGGTTATGGCAGCGCCCTCCAGGGTTGTGACCGAGGTCTTGATGCCGATTTTTCCCAGCTGAGATGCCACCAACTCAGCAGAGGGCTTATTTGCCGGCCGGCTGGTGTAGGTCTTGATGACCAGCTCAAAGGGCTGGCCCTCATAGAGCCATGCTTTTCCATCCCAGGTGAGGCCTGCCTCTTCCAGAAGCTCCTTTGCTTTCTCAGGATCGTAGGAGTATCCTTCGACCTCATCGTTTGCCGACCAGGGGTAGGTCGAGGGCCAGAAGCTCTTTGCCGGAGTTCCTGCAACACCTTCCAGAGCACTATCCACAATCTCCTCCCGATCTATGGCATAGCTCAAAGCCTGTCTGACCTCCACCTTGTCCAAGGGTGGCTTGGCTGTATTGACGAACAGGAAATATGTCCTCGATGTGTCCTTTGATACGACCTTCGTGTTGGCTGCATTCTCGATGGAATCGTACCACTGGGCGGGCAATGCCCAGACGATGTCCGCCTCCCCGCCTTCGAGCATCAGCGCTCTGGTCTCGGGCTGGGAGATGTAGCTGACGGTAGCGCCATCTGCCTTGACTGGCCCTTTCCAGTAATTCTCGTTCTTCTCAACGACGAGCTTGACATCCGGCTCGTAGCTGACGAACTTGAAGGGACCGGTGCCCACAGGGTGCTTCTCCAGATCCTTGGCATTAGGGCTGACTATGCTGGCAATGCGAACGTCCGCCAGGGCAGCGAGTGTGGGGGCATAGGCCTCCTTGGTCGTAATCTTGACTGTGTACTCGTCCTGGGCAGTGATGGAGTCGACAAAGTCAAATCTATCATGCCATTTGTTCTCCGGGTCGTCCATCACCCGATGGAGGGAGTAAACGACGGCATCGGCATCCAGGGGAGTGCCATCATGGAATTGTACCTCCTGCCTGATGCTAATAAGCCATTCCTTATCGCTGACCATCTCGTACCCGGTGGCAAGCTCAGGGACCAGGTTCATATCCTGATCGTATGCGAACAGCGTCTCAACGATCCCGGACTCTCTAACATACCATCCAGAGTAATCGAAGGAAGGGTCAAGGTTCTCCCCAGGCAGGTGCTGCATTACCAGCCGCACATCTCCTGCCAGGGCAGAGAGGGGCACCAATAGCATAATAGCAACAGAAAGTATGCTTATCGTATATTTATTCATTTGAATATTTTTCTAGGATAAATTCCTTCCCCCTGAATTAAAAATAATGACATTTGGTAATGCTGGATCTTTTGAGCTTGAGCTGGCCAGTTCCTGAATTGGAATCGATCACAGAAACAATAAAATAAATTTTTAAGAAGGAGTTAGAATCATTCCCCAGCAGGGGCTAGTCGATGAATCCCTGCGCCTCAAAGAGCAGATTTCCGTTCTCATCCAGCTCCCGGAAGACTGCCCAGGTAGCTTTGTCTCTGGGGACGGGATTGAGATCGTCGTCGAAGTATCTTATCTCTGAGCGGCCCAGTCTATTTGGTCTGGAATCAGCATTTTTCTTTCGCATGATATAATATTAGACAGTCCTGGTATAAGAAATTTACTACAGTAATGGGCATCAGAAAACAATCTATCTTCAAAGAAATGCATAATTAGTAATACATATATATCCAATTGCGACATTAAGTATCATTAGCTAAGGAAGGATATTATGAAAAATCCAGGTCTCTTGGCCTCCAGGATAGCTTCACGTATGTTGTCCTATCTTCCATGAACAATCTGCCGTCTCCTCTTCTCCAGTGATCTTCGATGTATTTGTGCAGCATTTCGTCGTGAGTTTCATCGAAGATGTTGAGGGTGGACTTGAGATAGAACAGGGCGCTGTCATAGTCGGCATATTCTCTGGGAAAAGACGTGCCATGAAGGACCTCAACATCCGGATAGAGTCCCAGATCATATAAGAGGTTGTAGATAATGTTGCATTTTGGAAAAGGTTCTAGGCTGCGATTATGGACTTGTGAAAACAGATTCATCCGAATCAGCTCCCAGTTTGTGACTCCAGCAAACCAGTAAAGTACGACCCATTTCTTTGCCAGATGATTCATCTTGAGCAAAGCCTCTCGGATGTCTTCGAAGTTCAATGAGTAGGAGGCAATGGCCAAATCGTGCACTTCCACCTCCTCTTCAGACAGGTCCTCCCAGCGGGAGTTGATGATCTTTACATTGGAGAGATTTTCTTCAGCAAGATGCCTCTTCAGGCAGCTGATCATGGGCCTAGAGGGCTCAATTGCCGTAACATGCCTCACTCCACGGGCCAGAGGAACGGTCAGAATTCCTGGTCCGGATCCTATGTCCAGCACTGACCAGGAAGAATCGGGATTAAGCTCTGCCGCCCTCTTATTGCCGTCGATCCAGATATTCTCAGAGGCATCATAGCTCTTCGCCAGCTCCTCATTATCATAGTAGTTTTCGCTTGTTAGCCGAGATTTCAGAAATGCTTCCTTCCAGATTTGATTCCAGTCTAGCTTCATAATAGTAGTCTCCTTCCAGGATCTCTTGCCTGAGCTTCTGAGAGCTTTACTCTATTTAGCCATTGTCATTAAGACTAAATACTAAAAACAATGATCAAAGTAAAACAAAGAGGTGAAATATCTTCATGAAGCGCACATCAAGGCTACTGATTCTCGGTCTGGCCTTCCTCGGCCTCTGTTTGACAGGAATGGCAATGGCTGCCCAGCCGGAAGAGAGCAATTCCGGCGACAGAATCGCAAAGCTGACCATTGGCACCATCAATCAAATAAACGACGCCAATCCCTGGGACTACTATTTCGGGGTATACAGCATGATCCTGAGCCACCAGGGTCTGGTGAGGTTCAACAATGAGGGAGACGTGGTTCCTGAACTTGCCACCTCCTGGGAGACGGACGACCTGCAGAAATGGACTTTCCACCTGCGGGATGATGCTACCTGGCACGACGGCAAGCCAGTGACCGCTCAGGATTTAAAGTTTACAATAGATTACGAACTGGAGAAAAACCCCCTGAGCAAATCTTCCATCGGGATGATCAAGTCTGTAGAAGCATCGGACGACAAGACGGTCATTATCAACCTGGAGAAGCCAGACTATAATTTCCTCAATACCATTGCCGTGCTGAAAACCCTTCCTGAACATATCTTCAAGTCTGTTGATGATCCCAAGAAGTTCAACGACAAAGAAGCTGCTATCGGCTGCGGGCCATACAAGTTCATGAGCTTCGACAGGGACGCTGGAATTGTCACCTATCAGGCGAATGAGAATTACTGGGGCGGAATGCCTGCCATCGATACCATCGAGCTGAGGATATTCAAGAATCCGGATGCATTGATGCTGGCCTTCCAGAAAGGGGAAATTGACCTGCCTTATTACTACTCCAAAGGAATCAGCTACTATTATGTACCAAAATTGCTGGAGAATGAGGATATAGGCATCGAGATCTACCCGGAGAGAGGAATCACCAATGTATTGTGGTTTAACACCGCCAAGTCGCCCTTCGATGACAAAGAGCTGCGCCAGGCGCTCAGCTACGCTCCAGACTACGAGGAGCTGAAGAACATGTTCACTGCCGGGTATGGCACCACCCCCAGCGCTGGATGGGTTCCCGATGGCACCCTCTATCACATTGAGACCAGGACCATGACCCAGGATGTCAATAAATCCAGGTCCATGCTGGACAGCCTGGGCTTCAAAGATGTGGATGGAGACGGCCTGCGAGAGATGCCAGATGGCGGCAAGTTCCAGCCCAAGCTTCTTACCAGAAGCGACCTGCCGGACAGCGTGCGAGCAGCGGAGATGCTGAAGAAGTACTTTGCCGATGTCGGCATAGCCATTGAGATCGATCTGGCAGACAAGAGCACTCATGGTGAGATCATGGATGAGAAGAAGACACATGAGATGGCTCTGGCGGGAACGACCTTCTGGGGAATGATGATGGGCGAAGCCTACGGCTCAGGCTATACAGATATCAGATATTACGGCTGGTCCATGGTCAGCGACCCGCGGTATCAATCTCTGGTGGATGATCTGAGCAGAACCCAGGACAAGGATGAGCGAAGGGAGCTGGCGGCAGAAATTCAGAACTATTATGCAGAGGAGATGCCCCAGTTCGCAGTATACTCTATGAACATTATCCAGCCCTACAATGCTCGCTATGCAGGTTGGGAGTATAATCCCCTGCACGGAATCCTGGACTACGGCACCCTGTTCAATCTACACAAGGCCTGAGGCTCTCCCTTGTGCAGATTCTTTTTCCAAAGGAATGAGTCCCTTATGCCCAAACTGAGCATGTGGATTTGATTTGACCATGAGTGGCAGAAAGGCTTACATTCTCGGAAAGCTGATTCGGTATGCATTTACCTTCATTTTGATCCTCTCCCTGAACTTTGCCCTGCCCAGGATGATGCCAGGCGACCCAATAGTCAACCTGCTGGGCGAAGAGGCTCTGCACAACGATCCCAGGATGATAGAGCTTCTTCGAGCCGAACACGGCCTGGACAAGCCCCTGCATATTCAATTCTCTGGCTATCTGCGCTCCCTGGCCAGGATGGACCTCGGCTACTCCATTCATAAAAACCTGAGCGTGGCAGAGCTGATGGCAAATAGTCTCTTCTGGACGCTGCTGCTGGTCTTTCCTTCTGTTGTCATCGGATCAATCATGGCCCTGCTCTTCGGCTCCCTGGCCGGATTTAAAAACAATAGCTTAATCGATTACCTGCTCACTGCCCTGGCTCTGCTATTCTACACCTGTCCTTCATTTCTATTGGCCATGCTCTTCTTGAGTATCTTCGCTTTTCACCTGGGGCTCTTTCCCCTGGGGAATCTGACCTCGGGGGGACGAGAGGGTCTGGATTATGCTCTGGACGTGGCCTGGCACCTCTTTCTGCCTGTAGCCGCCCTATCCTTGCTCGGGGCCAGCTACAAGTTCCTGGTAGTAAGAAATTCTGTGACGCAGATATTTGATGAGCAGTTTATAGTGGCAGCCAGAGCAAAAGGCCTGACGGAACGCTGCATTCTGCTGCGCCACGTCATAAGAAACGTTCTGCCGCCATTTATAAGCATGGTGGCCTTAAGTTTCGGTTTCATGGTCTCAGGAGCTCTGATCGTGGAGATTGTATTCTCTCTGAACGGCATGGGGACTCTCATCTATGACGCTGTGGTGGCGCGGGATTATCCGGTAATGCAGGGCTGTTTTTTGGTGCTGACTGTTTTCGTAATGGCAGCCAACTTCGCTGCCGATATGCTTTACGCTGTAGCCGACCCCAGAATTGGAGGGAATGATAATTGAGACAATATCTGGCAGATATCTCAAGCTCGCGATTGCGACTGGCCGGTTTCATCGTCCTATCTCTTTTTCTGTCGCTGGCCATCCTCGCACCCCTCCTCGCACCACATGATCCCTGGGAGACGGGATCGCCCTATCTGCCTCCTAGCCCGGAGCATCGGCTGGGCACCAATGACATCGGCCATGACATCTTATCCGAGCTGATCTATGCCTCTCGCGTCTCCCTTGCCATCGGCTTTCTGGCGGGATTGATCTCAATCTTCATTGGCACGACCCTGGGATTGCTGGCCGGATACTACCGGGGATGGATTGAGGAGCTTGTCATGGCCATCAGCGATGTGGTCCTGCTGGTTCCGGGGCTGCCCTTAATGATCATCCTGGCGGCATACCTCAGCCCCAGCATGTGGAACATCGTCCTCGTGGTTGGCCTGCTCTGGTGGTGCTCAACGACAAGAGTGGTTCATTCTCGCGTTCTGCAATTGAAGGAGATGCCCTTTGTGGAAGCGGCCCGATCGCTGGGCGCAGGTGATGGCTACATAATATTGCATCATATACTGATCAACTGCAAGGAGATCATCCAGGCCAAGTTCGCCCTGGCGGTGGCATCGGCCATGCTCACTGAGGCCAGCCTCAGCTTCCTGGGGCTGGGCGACCCCTTGAACATCAGCTGGGGGGAGATGATCCACTTCGCCTTTTCCCGAGGCGGATTTGCCAATGATATGTGGTGGTGGTATCTGCCGCCTGGACTGATGATCTGCGTCAGTGTGCTGGGATTTGTGATGATATCGATGGAGGGGGAGAGAACATATAAAACAGCAGAGATATAGCCAAATATCGCTAAAACAGGCATTTGGTCACATGTATACAGGAATGATAATGTAGAGGCATCGATCAGCACGCCTCACCTGCAATCGCCTCCTGCAGTTCAAGCAGGCTTATCGGCTTGGAGAGAAAGCCATCACTACCCTCGTTGATGCATTCGTCTTTGCGGCTGGTGCAGCCGGTGACGAAGATGATCCTAGGCCCCTGGGGCCAGCGTTTGCGGATGATCCTCGCCGCCTGTAAGCCATCCATCTTGGGCATCTGAATGTCCATGAGCACCAGATTGTAAGGACGGCTTTCAAGAGCGTGCAGAGCTTCGACGCCATTATCTGCTGTATCGGCATAATGACCCAACTTCTTGAGCATCCTCAAGGTGATCATCCGGTTTGCAGGGTCATCCTCTGCCAGCAGAATGCTCAGAGTTCCATTGCGATGCCCTCCATCCCCGAAGGCTCCATCAGATCCAATTTCAGATGCCATTTCAATTCACCATTTTATAAAGACAGTTTTTCTCTCAAATACCCTGAATGCCGGGAGATCTGTATGACTTAGTAATAAGCTTTTTGGTATTAGTAATATCAGAGCTCTTTATCATCCCTCAACTCCTGAAGAAATAAAGTGCATATGAGCAGCACCAGGGATAACTGCTCGCTGCACCACCATTTTCTTGAAGTCTCGCTTGGATTGCCCCCTCCTCCCGCCCAGAGCGATCAGATTCAATAGGCTCACCCCATCTAGTTTGAGAAGATGGAAGAAAAAGATAGAGCAGGCAGTGGATGACGCCTAGAGCACTAGCTGCTTATTGTGGTTCAGGACCTCCGCCATGGTGTCTGCACCCTCGACAGATCCAGGGAAGTTGGTGAAGATGACACGTGTAGCGTTGATGCCATTGTCCCGCAGGGACTCTTCTATACCCTTGGCCAGCTCTCCTGACTGCATATTCTCTATCACAAAGCTTACGTTCTTGTATTTATCAGGATTGGCATTTATATCATCCACGACCTTGGCCGGGGTCTTGGTTCCATTCATGGCAAACTCCGGCGCAAAGAAGTTGACCACATTCATGCCCAGCCAGTTCTGCACTGGATCCTTCTGCCAGAGCATGACTATAACTGTTGTATCATTGAGCTTTTCCTTCTCCGCGTCCGTGGGCTCTATGGCATCGAAGCTTTTCACATATTGATCATAGCGCTCCTGATAATAGCTCTCATTGGTCGGATCGAACTGCACCAGCCAGTCCTTTACCTCGCCGGCGAGAAGCTTGGCGGTGGTGGGTGTGTTCCAGCCGCGGGAGGGGTCCGAGATGGTTTTCCATCTCACCGATCCGTATGCGTTGGCCTTCATGAAATCGTTGACGGCAGGCATATTGTATGTCCGGTCGTTGCTATCGTTGTAGGCCATAAACATATCTGCTTCGCGGATAAAATCCATATTCAGCTGGATTCTACTGGGAATGATGTCGCTCTGAAGGTGGGGGCAGAGAGTGGGATCTGCAATGGATATAGCCTCAACTCTATCCCCTCCGATGTAAGTCGCCGGATCCATCAAGACGCTGGTGGTAGAAACGATCTTTATCGCCCCGGGAGCCGATTCAGCCAGCGCGGGAGCAATCAAGATGACCGCCAGAATCAGTACGGTCAGGCTGGATAATTTAATTCCTTTCATGGAATGACAATTGGTGTTACTCATTATTTAAAAGTTACTATTATAAACAACAAAAATAGAATATATTATTACTGTACAATCGCTGTGGGGGGCTATCTGTACCCAGAGCTATATTGAGATCTACATGTGGGCCAGTGCTATTCTCAACTCATCTCTGTATTTATCCTCCTCTTGAATGAGAGCACAACGGACAATCCAAACACACCTGTGAGGAGCAGGGCAACCAGGGGCGCCACAGGAAGCGTATATTCAAAGGCCGCCCAGACGCCAAAGGTGCTCACGACCAGGGCTACCAATGGAGCCAGGATGAACATGCTCTTCACATTAAAGCAGAACTGGCTGGCGATGGATGCAGGTGCTGAGAGCAGCACAAAGATCAGGAGGCCTCCAACGATATTCAGGCTGAGGGCGACGGAGAGGGCGACGATGAACAGCAGTATGTAATAGACCAGCCTCACCCTGATGCCAGCCGCCTCGGCAATCTTCATGTTGAACATGATGGCAGAGATCTCTTTGTAAAAAGCCAGAACGAAGAGGATGGAAAGGCAGCAGACAGCGGCCAGGGAATATATCTCCTCCCGGTAGAGGGAGATCACATCCCCAAAGAGAAGGCTGCTGGCAGAGAGCCCTCCGCCCATGTATTCCATGTAGGAGATCAGGAAGATGGCCACAGCCATGGACATTGAGAAGAGAACTCCTAGGGTGGCATCTGCCGCCATCTTGGCCTTCTCGCTGACCGGACCGATAAGAGCTGCCACCCCCATGCTGAAGGCGATGGCCGCCACCTGAGCATTCGCTCCCAGGAACATGCCTATCGCCGCTCCGGCAAAGGCTGCATGGGACATGGTAAAGCCGATGGAGGAGAGGCTCATCCTGGAGATTATCACCCCCAGTATGCTGCAGGCGACAGAGGCAAAGATCATGGCCTCCAGGGCATGGCAGACCACATTGTTATCTATCAGCCACTCAAGCATCTTCCCTCGACCCCGCACTCCTTCCTGATTATCTCCTCAATCTCCCCTGCCTGGCAGCTCAGGTCGCTGGTGATCCTTCCCCGGTTCATGACCACTAGATGAATGGGAATATCAGGAAGCCCGTCGAATGCATGAGCCACCATGAGGATGGGAACCCCCTGCTGCACCATCTCCTTGAATACCCTCTGCAGGAACTCCCTGGCCGTAAAATCGAGATTGCTGAAGGGCTCATCCAACATCATCACCTCGGGTTCCTTGGCGATGTTGTGGGCGATCATCACCTTCTGCTGCTGGCCGCCGGAGAGGGTGCCAATGGTCTTATGGGACAGGTCCTCGATGCCCAGGAGGGAGATGGCCCTCCGCACGGCATCATAATCGGATTTCCTTGGGCGGCTCAACAGTCCCAGCCGGCCAAAGCGCCCCATCATCACCACCTGCTCGGCAGTGAATGGGGTGAAGGGATCAAAGGAGAAGTTCTGGATGACATATCCAGTCCTCTTTCGAACCTCCGGGCCGAATCGCCTTACATCCAGGCCGCAGACCGTTGCCCGGCCATGGGTGATCCTGACCAGGCCGTTTATCGACTCCAGCAATGTTGTCTTTCCAGCGCTGTTCGGGCCACCGATGACCACATATTCTCCTCTTTCCACCCGGAGGGATAGATCCCTGATGACCGGCTCTGAGCCACCCTCATAGGCGGTGTAGATGCTCTCCAGTTCGATGATGCTCAATTCATCTCACCCAAGACCGTGAGCTAACAGCTCTGGACTGTGAAGAGGTCCCCATCCGGCAAGCGGTACATATCCTCTGCCAGCCTTTCTATGAGCAGGCTGTGGTTGATCGCATCCCTTGCGGGAAAATCGATCTTCTTGGGCTGGATGGTCATCTTCCTCCCGCCAGCCGAGAACTCACAGCGGATCTCATCGCTCTCGATTATCTGGATGTTCCTCTTTCCCAGAGTGCAGCCGCTGCCTATCTGTATGCCATCGGCCAGGCAGGATTCAGGAGGCACGCCGGCGCAGAACACGCTTGCCTTCAATAGGAAGGGATCGGGGCAGAACTGTTCCCTGGCATATCTGCCAATCCTGTAGCCCAGGACGATGTAAGGCCCCAGGTGGCCGTGGAATGCCGCCAGTTCCTCTGCAGAGTACTCTTTGTCCAGGCCGGTGTACCGGCATGCGTCTTCTCTCTTGTTCATATCAGATGTCCTCGTAAGAGTTAACATCTATCCATTCAAGATGTGAATTATTAAATGCTTTCGGCCAATAATTAACACTAAACTTCTCTAAAAACGCTGTCTGCAAAGTGATCGCCCACGGAAGCGGAATTTAGCCTGGTGCTGCCAACTCATCGCCATAATCATCTCTGCAGTAACCATGCTATAATAATTGTATTTATGTCAATAATATATTTAATGATTTCATCATTAGGAATTGTATTATTAGTAATACTAAATGTAGAAAACTTAATATTATATCGGCTCTCAATCAGCGTTCATATCTATGTAGGTGGAACTGTCATGAGCGAGAAGAGAAATTTCGCCCTCAGAGATGCTTTTGGCAATGAGATCGGCATCTTCACAGGAAAGGCCCCCAGGCAAGCAGCTCTGAAGGCGGCAAGCAGAGGAGTCAAGGATATCAGGCTGAGAGAAAAGGGAACCAAAAAGATTCATGTCTTTCGGGGCAGCCGGAAAAAGATCAAGAAGCCGGAAAACGCCCCCGCCTGGATGCCCCAGAAGATCTGGAAGCCGGTGGTAAAGAAGGTAGCCATCGAAAAGCTGGAGAGGATATGAGGCCATCAATCAAAATGGGCTGCAGATAGGCACAAGAGGTGATGGAACGATGAGACAATTCCCAGCAATAGTGCTGGCGGTTTTCTGTATGATGCTCCTGGCATCCGGAGGGGATTATGTCCTGCACATCTACGGCAATGCCAACCTCGATGACGATATCGATGAACTGGACAAAGTGTACCTGCAGGGGATAATAGCGGGAACAGAGGAGCCGACGGGGCTATCAGATGCGGACAACAATGGAAGGATAGATGAGTCTGACCTCCAACAGGTCGAAAAGATCATCAACGGAACCCAGAGTGAGATCACAATCATTGACTCAGACAATAAGACAGTGACGGTAAAGCAGCCCCTGGAGAGGCTGGTGGTCTATACCCATCAGTGCGCCGAGATCCTCCAGCTCCTGGGAGCTGAGGAGAAGGTGGTGGGGGTCAGGGACACATTCGCCGAGCAGCCCAACCGGTTCCCGCATTTGAGCAAATTGCAGAGCATAGGCAGTGGCGCTGAGCCTGATGTGGAGGCGGTCTTGAAGAGCAATCCCGATGCTATCCTCGCTTATACCTGGTATCCCTCTGAAGAGTCGCTGGACGATAAGCTTCCCCCAGAGGTTAAGGTCCTGCGATTCGATTGTGAATGCAGCGGCCGGGGACCCGATGACATGAGAGAGAGAGTGCGGTTACTGGGAATCCTGATGGGCGCAAGGGATAAGGCAGAGAAGTATCTGCAGTGGCACGACTCCATACTCAACCAGGTGGAGGAAGAGGTTGAGAAGATTCCCCAGAACGAACGGGTGCGGGTCTACCTGGAGAGCACGCCCGAGGGCGACCGGCCCATCAACTCCCGAACGGCTATTGGCACTGGCCATGCCGCCCACAAGCTGGTGGAGATGGCAGGAGGGGTTAACATTGCTGCCGGCCATCTACCTGGATATGAGGATACAGCCTTCGAGTATGGCGAGATAGAGACGGAGTGGATACTCTCCCAGAACCCAGAGGTCATCGTTGGCCGGGCTATGGGCTCGGGGATCAGGCCTTATGAAAATGTCAATGACAGCCTCCTTGAAAGCTACGCCCAGAATATCAGGAGTCTTCCGGGGTTCGATAGTCTCTCGGCGGTGGAGAACGATAGGATATACATAATAACCAATGACTATGCAATAACGCCCAACTATCCCTCCGCGCTTCTCCTTCTGGCCAGATGGTTCTATCCGGATCGATTCGCAGATATCGACCCTCAGGTGGCTCACCAGGAGTATGTGAATATGATGGGCTTGGACTACAATGTCATGGAGAGGGGAGCATTCTTCTTCTCCATGGCTCAGCCAGTGGAGGGGCTCTGATTCCACCCGGCATTTTTAAAGAGTCCAAGGTTTAAGTATTACTAAAAGCAAAAAGTTTATTAACCAATAATATCACAACCACTTGAATGGCGACGGTACCTCCTTTACCACTCTGCCGATCGCTTGGTCTCCGGCCTCTGCCAGGGCCGGACTCCTCTTCTGAAAACGGGGCATTCATAGAGATCGGAGCTGGCATGCCATGAACCTGCTGATGATCACAGATATAAGAAAGAGCAGCTATGATAGCGGATCGGACATAGTCACTGCGGTATTTCTGAATGGTGGTATCTATGATGGGGGCAGGATCAAGTACCTGGATGATAAGATCCTTTTAGCACTGGAGAGCGCCACCGCCCCAAAGGATATGCCGGCAATTGGGGTGCATTGCGGAGATCAGTATATTCGTTTGCGAGCCAATCCCGGCCACGGTCTAATGGTTGGGGAATGGATAAGCCTGGAGTAAAGAGAGAGGTATTTAGACCGGGCCTTTCTCATCATCCGCCCGTCCTTGATGCCCTGGATCTTAGAGTCGGGTAAGGAAAAGAGGTGGTATTATGAATCATCCAGAGCGCGTATTTTCATTCAGCAGATCGAGAGCAAAAGCGATCTTATCGAGGCGATCTTCAATCACAGATGGCCGCTATGCCACGGCTTCTATCATAAGAAGCTGCTTTACATGAAATGGCATCACATCTGCCCGCTCTGCCGTCCGGATGAGGATTGAATACACCTGGGGGCCTTTTTCTGCAATCTACCCCAGGATCTCAACTCATTTGGGCAAAATTGGCCATTATAGCTTGATTCCAAATTCCGGCAGCCTCTCCCGCGCCGCTTCCCGATCCTGCTGATGCTCGAAGAGGAACCTCTCGATCCTCTCGGACACATCTTTTTTGCAGGTGCCGCACATCCTCCTGCCGCTGCGGCATTCAGCATCCAGCTCTAAAAGCTCCTTGTCATCCTCGGATAGATGGAAGAGAAGGAACTCATAAATGGCGCACTTCTCCGGCTCTCCTCCTAGCTTCTTCTGCTCTGCCAGGCTCTGTCTGCCGCCGGTGATGGCCCGCATGACCTTCTTCCCCGCCTCTTTGGGGTCCTCAGTCAGGGCGATGTAGCTTTCCGGCTTGGAGGAGGACATCTTCCCCCCGGTAAGGCCGGTCATGAAGCGGTGGTATGTCGAGGCCGGGGGGATGAAGCCGTATTCGCCGTGCTCCCTCTCCAGCGCTATGATCAGCTCCTCGACCTCCTGCCGGGCACCATCTATGCTCTGGCCCTCTCTCAGCCGTAGATCGACAAGGTCGATATGCTCCTCGTACCTCTTGACCTCTCCCATTCCTCTCTCCCGCAGAGCCGATTCCGCCGCCTGCATCAAATCTGAGCTGGCGGCCTTGCCCCGGACGCTGATGTACTCTCCTCTCCTCTCCACGAGGAACCTTCTCATCCGGTAAGCGAGGTCGCGGGTGAGCTTGATATGGGGGTCCTGATCTGCGCCCACCGGTATTACCACCGGCTTTGGCCCGCCGTACTTCTCCAGCTGTGGGTGGAGGATATCGGCGCTCTGGGCCATCACACTCTCCATATGAGAGATGCAGGTCTCTCCGCTGAAGCCGTAGATGGCACTGACCTCGGAGAAGTTCGCCTCTATCCCCAGCTCGAAGGCCAGGTTTCGCATATCATAGTTCTTGGACTGAAAATAGATGTGGCTGCTCTCTTTGGGCTGGAATCCCAGGGCGATGAGGCTGAGGATATACTCCTCGATGCCCAATTTCCTGCACCTCTCCCAGCTTATCTTTCGCACTGCATGGGCCTCCATATCGGCCACTGCAGCGAAGGCATCACCTCCCTGCTGCTGGTGCCAGATGATCTCATTCATGACCATCATATGGCCGAAGTGAGCCCTGCCGGTGGGCATAAAGCCGCTCATGACGGCGAATGGCCGGCCGCTTTTCATGGCCGCCAGAACGGCATCGTAGTTTCTGTGGCCGAATATTATCCTGCGCCTCATGTAGCGATGAGGATTTTCAAGCTGGGGAAGGATATCATCGAAGCTCGATATCCCAAACTCCTCGAAGAGCTTGGTGTAATCTTCCACATGAACAGCACCCCAGGGATCAAGCCTCGTTTCCATGGCCAAATGAGGAGGGAGCGCCCATATATCTATCTTCTCATGCATCTTATGGTACCATATCTCTGATATCCACTTGGAAGGGACCGATTTCTGCCCGAACCGCTCCCTCCTGCCCGGTGGATCAGCAGGATCGAAGGCATGATCGACAATGTATGAAGCTTGAAGTACTCCCCAACCTCGGGGATCCAGCGGATTTTTTTGAACCTGCACAGCAGCCTCTCGATGTCGCTCACCATTTTCCAAAATAATGGCTCTTTAGCATAGCTGCAGTCCAAATATAATTATGATAATATAAATAATAATTTTTTTATAGTATTCATCTCACTCCATTATTCGATCAAGATTTCCGTCCTTCATATAGCAGCATCCCGTGCCCGATGCATTACGATTACCATGGATCTACATCTATGATTTCATAGATATATTTTCTAATCATGAAAATTTGATCTCAACCGGGACTTATATCGATAGTATAATCTTATATCCAACAAGAATATCATGCCTCGAAATAAACTATTTATATCATAAGGTATTTGTTATATACAAAAATAGAATGAGGTTATTATGAGACAATTCTCGGTGAAAGTTTTGGACGATGCCGACCGGGAGTTCGTAGAGGTGCTCCGCGAGCTTGGCATTCCTAGAAATGTGGCCAGCATGATCACCTANCTGGCCAATGTGGAGGAGGCCACATCAAGGGAGATCGAGATTGGATCCAACCTCCGTCAGCCCGAGGTCAGCATTGCCATGCGCACTCTGCGCAATAACAACTGGGTGGAGGAGAGGGAGATCAAAAAAGATGGCAAGGGACGGCCGATGAAGGTATACCGGCTGACCATATCCCTGGGCGATATCATAAAGCATTTCGAGGATGAGAAGCTAAAAGAGTCCGCTAAGACCCTGGAGAGCATTGAGAAGCTCAAGGAATTGAGCAGAAGCCTGAGCGCTACTACCTGAAAAAATAAAGTTTGTGGCCAATAGAATGCCAATATCCGGATGAAGCATTGACTTACAGCATATCCATCATCCCAGCTTCAATACCATCGGTGTCCGAAGATATCAGCAGCGACGATAGGCCACTGGATTCCGCTTTCGAAAACAGCCTTGCCCATATTGGGCTTTTTTGAGATGAGATGGCAATTCAGACATCCCATCTCTCCAGCATTCAACAATTTCCTTCGAAGAACCCTCTGCTCCGCAAGACCAGACCCCCGGGGATCACAGGAAAAAACCCCTCTCCCCGGGGAAAAATCAAGGGCCAACTGAGCCTTCGGCAACAGAAGTCTATTTTTCTATCTCTCCTCTGCCTATTAAATCATCCAGGTTCTCTTCCATGAGCTTCTTGCTTTTGATCTCTTCTTTTTTGCCGCCCTTTCTTTCCGCATTTCGCTTCTTAAAGTCAGCCAAGAATCTCACCACTCTTCATAAGGAATGGGATGGATAATTAAGCTTTCCATCATATTTCAAAGTGCCTTTCGAGTTGCTCTATAGACCCATTGGTCGTATATCCCCCTAGGGTCTTGATTGTCCATCACCTCACCCCTCCAGCCCGCCCTCTCCAGCTCCTTCGCGATGAGAGCAGCCTCCTTTTGGGAGTAGACGGTATAGAGGAGCTCCTTTTCGGCGAGCGAGGACGAGGCAAGAAGTATCTCTCTCCATAGGGGCCAGTTGGAGTCATCGATCAAGCCCACCATGAAGCCGAGCACAGCATGAAAGGGCCTCCCGGAAAAAAAGCGAGGCAAGAGCCTGGCGTCCAGCACAAAGGATCTCAGTGGATCAATTCCCCCCTTCTTTAAGGCTCTGCAGAGCTCACAGCGATCGGAGTCCATGGCCAGGGGATTNAACCCCAGGCGAATGAGGGCCTGGGTGGCCAATCCATTGCCACAGCATATCTCCAGAATAGGGTCCTCTTTAGAGCAGGTGAGGTTGGGCTTCAAGAGTTCGATCAGCCTTGCAATTCTTTCCTCTGAATAATTCAGCTCCTCTCTATTGCTGCAGCTCTCGCAGAGGAGCTCGTCCTTCAGGGCGATGGCATAATACTCTATCAGGGCAGAGAGAAAGTCCCTTTCATCTATCTTGATCATCTCCGTCGCCTCCGATCTGAACCGATCGGCGGCGTCCATAAGAATCCTCTCATCGGAATACCGGTCGGTTAAAAGCAGCCAGAAGTCCTTCGGACCGGCGAGATGAAGGGCAATGCCCATCTCCAGTAGCTGGATGGAACGATCCCAATCCACTCCTTCATCCATTATCTGTCTGGTTACAGGGAGGTCAAGCATATCCTGCAGGGACTCTTCCGCCAAGAATATGCTCTCCTCCTCGCCCAGATCAAGCAGTCGATTAAGCAGCACAGTAATTGATTCTCCGCCTCAGGAATATTAATCTTCTCTGTGCAGTCCCCCCAGCAGGCTGAACTCTGCTGATCCTGACCGTCTTCCTCCTGGCGGAACAGATATATTATATTCCTGTTAAAATGGGCGTGCTTGAGACTGGTGGACCTTCCGGGAGTTGGCCCTCGCTTAAGAGAACGCCTAAGAGAGCATTATGGGGATGAGGAGAAGGCCTTGCGGGCGGTGCTGGAGGGGGATGTGCCCGGCCTGTGCAGGACCCTTAGCGAACGCCAGGCTTTGCAACTGGTCCAGCATGCCCGCGCCATTCAGTTCGATGTCTCTCCCCATCAGTTCCTGGCCACCGAGGAGGCAGCGAGGGTCTACTCCCTGCTGATCTCCCGGCTGACCGGGTTTGCCCATACCGATTATGCCCGGCTGAAGATCGGAACCCTCTTTCCCTCCTCCTCTCGGGAGCTGATAGAAGAGAACCGCATTGTTGCCTCCCGTTCCCTGGAGATAGCCCAGAGGATGAAAGGCCTGGGGATAGAGGAGCAACTTCGCACCATCCGTCCTTTGCGGGAGAGGCCTGCCTCAAGGGTCCGGGAGAGGGCTCTCGTCGCCAGCAGCGCTGATGACTTCCAGAGGCTGAAATCCCGCGGCCTGGACAGGCTGATCGATCTTCATCTGGCGGAGAGCCCTTCGGAGCTTCTGGCCCTAGCCCGGAGCTACAACGTTGTCAGCCTGGTGGGCGAGAGGATGGAAGGAGCAGAAGGGGTGGAGAGAGCGGAGTCTTTAGAAGATTGGTACCTGGTTCCGGAGGCGGTTTTGGGATTTTATAAGGAGAATATGGAGATCCTGCTTTCTGCGGTGAAGGCGGCATCGAAGCTTCAGGCGGCAGGGGTGGAGGGTTTTCAGGGCTGGGAGGATTTCTCTGCCCTGATTTGCAGTCTGGGGGAGAAGAGCGATCTGGAGGAGGAACGTCTGAGCAGGCTGGTCTCCAGGCTGGAGAGCTGCGTTGACCAGGCGGCAGCTGAGGCCAATGAAGAGCTGAAAAGGAGGATCGAGAAGAGTTCACTCACCCTGGAAGGGACGGACCTCTTGCAGGTGATGAGCCGGGGGGAGGGCATAAGGGAGCTCTTCGAGGTCCGGATGAAAGGGACCTATCAGGAGGTCTTGAATGAAGCCAAAGAGCGGGCCAGAAAGGAGCTGGATCTGAGGGGATCGGAGGAGTTCTGGTTGGATGAGATATTCTCCTCTTCCGTCAGCTATCCCCTGGAGCTGGACCGGAGTGCATTGCGATCATTCGAGCAGGATCTGCGCTATCGGATGGAGGAGAGAGGCCTGAAGGCAAAAAGGGAGCTAGCCCGTGGCCTGTCGGCGGAGAGGGATCGGGCGGAATTGCTGGTCCATCTTCTGATGGAGTTCGATTACGCTTATGCTCTGGGCACATTCGCTCTGAAAGAGAGCCTGAGCTTTCCGGAGATCGTGGAGGAGACCTGCCTCTGTTTTGAGGGGGGAAGAAACCTCTCCTTACAGCAGCCGGAAGAGGTGAGCTATTGCCTGGGTGGCGGACCTGGAGAGCCAGTGGAGAAGGTGGCCCTTCTCAGCGGAGTCAACTCCGGCGGAAAGACCTCTCTCTTGGACCTGATCTCCCAGATAGTTATCCTGGCGCAGATGGGCTTGCCCGTGCCCGCTAGAAGCTGCCGGATGGGGCTCTTCGAGGAGCTTTACTACTTCAGCAAGAGCCGGGGCACCCTCTCCGCAGGGGCCTTCGAGACGGCGATGAGAAAGTTCGCTGTGGTGGAGAACGAGAAGAGAAAGCTGGTCCTTGCCGACGAGCTGGAGTCCATAACCGAGCCTGGTGCCTCGGCGCGCATCATCGCCTGCATGCTCGACGAGCTAAACCGCAGGGACTCTGCCGCGGTCTTCGTCAGCCACCTAGCTGAGGACGTACGTCGTTTCTCAGAAACCCCAGTGCGGGTGGACGGAATCGAGGCAGAGGGTCTGGATGAGAACAATAGACTGGTGGTCTCTCGCAGCCCGCGCTACAACTACCTGGCACGGAGCACTCCTGAGCTGATACTGGACCGACTGGCTCGCACCACCGAAGGTCGGGAGAGGGAGTTTTATGCTCGCCTCTTGGGGAAGTTCAGGTGATCTTTTATATCTCAGAGTTTAATTATTCTTTATGGAACTTTGGCATATAGTCGTGATCTGTATCCTCCTGTTCCCCCTATTCCTCGCCGCCAACTACATCCTGGTAAAGAAGATGGCTGCAGAGAGGAGACTGCGCGACGACCGGCTGGAGAGGGCGGTCTCAGATAGTGTGAAGGAGAGCTATGCCGGAAAGGGACTGCCCAGAGAGAGCTGGCCCAAGTACAAACCAGCAAGGAAGAAGAGATGAGCCCTGCTGGCAGCCAAAATGAGGAAGGTTGGCTGAATTGAGATCGCCCGCGGTGATGGTGGGAATTTAGGACCGCCAGACCGGGCGGTGGCAGGACCGACAGTTATTTAGTCTGCTGAGGTTACCCTCAAAGGCTACACTTGCATTGATTCAATAAAAGATGGAAATGATGTGAAATCGCAGAGGCGGCCTTGCTTCCCACCCTCAAAGGGCTACAGGATCGGGGCTTCCATTAAAGAGACAGATGGCTCTGGAACGATTCTGATTATGGGATCGGTCGCTCGGGCAGGATATCAAACGTCTTCATTTATTGCCTCTGCTCTTGGCCAGCCTGCTTTTAGGGGGTTTGCCTGGACTTCATCTTGTTTTCAGATTTAATTTGTGATGAGAAAGAGGCTTTAGATGTCATTTGGAAATCTGAATATCATAGACCCGCTCTTGCGGGCGATCGCATTAGAAGGATATACCACCCCCACGCCGATACAGATGCTGGCCATACCCCCATTGCTGGAGGGAAGGGATCTGCTGGGGATCGCTCAGACGGGAACGGGAAAGACGGCGGCATTTGTGTTGCCCATACTGCAGAGGATGTCAGCAGAAAAGAGAGCCCGCCAGCCCGGCTCACCGAGGGTACTGGTTCTTGCCCCCACCAGAGAGCTCGCAGCCCAGATCGGCCAGAGCTTTGCCACCTATGGCAAATTTCTCCGCTTCAGGCACCTGGTCATATTCGGCGGCGTCCGCCAGGGGCCGCAGGTCAGTATGCTCTCCCAGGGGGTTGATATCCTCGTCGCTACACCTGGCAGGCTCCTGGACCTGATGAACCAAGGCTACATAGATCTGAAAAGGGTTGAGTTCTTCGTCCTGGATGAGATCGACCGGATGCTGGATATGGGCTTCATAAGGGATGTGAAGAGGGTGGTCTCGGCACTGCCGGAGAAGCATAGCTCCCTTTTCTTCTCCGCCACATTGAACGGAGAGGCGGGAGAGTTTGCCAGAAGCCTCCTATGCGATCCAGTGCATGTAGAGGCATCGCCCTCGGCAAGCACTCTGGACTCGATCGATCAGCAGGTATTCTTCGTCGATCAGAACTCCAAGAACTCCCTGTTGCTCGACCTCCTCTCAAGAGAGGATATGAAAAGGGTCCTGGTCTTCGCTCGCACCAAGCACCGGGCGGATAGGGTGGCGCAGATGCTGGCCAAGAACAGGATTCGGGCGGATGCCATTCACGGCAATAAGTCGCAAAACCAGCGTACTAAGACCATGGAACGGTTTCGTTCCGGCCAGATAAGGGTGCTGGTGGCAACCGACATCGCTGCTCGGGGCATAGATATCGATGATATCACTCATGTGGTGAACTATGACCTGCCCAACCAGGCGGAGAGCTATGTCCACCGCATCGGTCGCACCGGCAGGGCGGGAGCATGCGGCAATGCCTTCTCCTTTTGTTCTGCCGATGAGCGCAGCTTCTTGGGGGATATAGAAAGGCTAACTCGGGAGAAGATCGAGGTAAGAGAGCATAAGCATAATCATTCTCGGCCAAAGGCAGCCCTAGCCAAGAAGCCCCAGTCTCCCTACAAGCCCCATGTTCGTCGGGTCCAGCAGAGATCTGTCGAAGGGAGCCCCGGGGAACAGGCCACTGCACGTCGAATCCCACATCAGGCTTGGGTTGCCTGCTGAGCGGCTGGCCTGTATCAGCGAGAATCGGTCAGCATTTTTCCTATTTTTGATCTGGGGCCCGGATCGGCTCCAGGCATATTGATGACTGATCCAGCTGATACCAGTTCAGAGTGTCTCCTTTTTAAATAGAGTTGGAGGGTTGCTCGTTCTCCATATCCTCCGCCCTGGCGAAGGCGGATTTCGCCTCTTCTGTTCTCTCCATAGCCGCAAAGACCAGCCCCTTGTTATACCAGACCCCTGCCAGCTCGGGATCAATCCGCAGGGCTTCATCATAAGCCTCCAGAGCCTCATCGAACCGCCCCAGGCCGGCGAGGACATTGCCTTTATTGCTCCAGGATTCCGCAGATCTGGGATCGAGGCGGATGGCCTCTTCGAAAGCTTCTATGGATTCGTTGTATCTGCCCAGAATGGCCAGGGCATAGCCTTTGTTCTGCCAGGCAACGATATCTTCCGGATCCAGCCATAAGGCTTCGTCGTAAGCTTCCAGGGCCTCATCATATCGATCCAGTTCATTGAGCACATTCCCTTTATCATTCCATGCATCGACATTGCCGGAATCCAGGCGAATAGCCTCCTCATAGGCCTTCAGGGCTTCATCCTCCTTTCCCAGGCATTCCAAGGCTTTTCCTCTGTAATGCCAGGCACTGGCGAATGTGGGGTTTTGGTGGATGGCCTCGTCGTAAGCTGCCAAGGCATCTTTGCACCTGCCCATGCTTAAGAGAGCTGTGCCTTTGCTGATCCAGGCCAGAGTGGAGTTGGAGTCAAGGGCGATCGCATGCTCAAAGGCCTGCAGCGATTCATTGTATTTGGCTTGACCGGCGAGATTGGTGCCATTATCCAGCCACTCCTCAGCAGTCTGCTGGCATTGCAGGAGCGGCATCAGCCCCATCAGAAAAATCAAAGCAGCAAATATCAATCTCATAGATGAAAATATCCTATGAAAAGAACATATACTTGTCGGATTCAAAGGAAATCCTCTTGTCATATCTATTATCCTGCAAACTTAATAAAAAAATATTTAAAGTATGGACGCATAATAACATCATAAATCATTGAAGGGGTGAAATTTTTGCAGGATTGTGAAGATAAGGGGTGGTATGATTCCGCAATGGGGGCTCTGTGCAAGAGCAGATATCAAGATCTCATGCTGATCGTTGCCATGATGTTTGCGTTCTCAATGCTTATGATCTTGTCCACCGTCAGCATCTGAAAGCAAAAAGGAGCGTCTTCCCTTCCCCTTAGGAGGAGGCGTAGATCGGCCCAAGCCGCTCTTCTATCTCCTCCAGGGTCAGCATCTCCTGCTCTCCGCTGGACATATCTCTCAATATCAGCCTGCCGGAATCCAGTTCCTCTCTGCCCACCATCACCACATACTTCGTGCCTGCACCGGCGGCGGCCTTGAGCTGGGCTTTCATGCTTCTTCCCATGACATCCAGCACCGTGGGAATTGACCTTCGCATCGAGAGGGCGATCCTTGCAGCATCCGACTTGACATCAGGTGAATAGATGAGGAAGACAGGGGGGGTTCTCTCTTCTCCAATCTGAGCGATCTCCATAATTCTGTCGAATCCCAGGCCGAAGCCGGTTGAGGAGATCTCTCTCCCACCGAAGAGGCTGGCCAATTCATATGTCCCTCCGCCGCAGATCTGGCGCTGCGCCCCCAGACCCTCGGCATAGATCTCGAAGACCGTGCCGGAGTAGTAGTCCAGGCCTCGCACGATCTCAAAATCGATATGGAAGTCCACCCCATAGGCATGGAGAAGGTCCACTGTCTCCTGGAACTCATCCAGCCGGAGCTGAGAGCTGACCGCCCTTCCAGTGCGAGCGGATCCCCGACCCCGTGCCTGAATCTTTCTTTCGGGATCAGCCCATGCCACCTTACCGCCGGCCTCCGGCGGCTCTATCGACTCCAGGTCCCTGGCGATCTCTCTGGCCTTATCCAGGGCGGCAGTGCCTTTGAGGTCGATCAGCTCCAATAGTCCCAGGTCCCCTTGATCCAGATCCTCCAGCAGCTCTGACAGAAGGGCCCGCTCTTTTTTGTCGATCATTCTCATCGCTGCTGCCCTCTTATCCTCCTCGATCCTCTCCAGTATTGCCCTTATTAGCCCCAGATAGCCGAGGTGGATCTCCCCTCTGATGCCCGCGCTGCGAATCAACTGATCGGCCAGGGCGATGGCCTCCGCCTCTGAATCCGGCCTGGCTCCACCGATCAGCTCTGCTCCCAGCTGCCAGAACTCCCTGAACCGCCCCTTCTGAGGACGCTCGTAGCGGAAGCAGTTGCCGTAATAGTAAAGCCTCAGGGGCTTGGGCGAGTTTTGCAGCTCGGATACATACAGGCGCATGACCGGAGCGGTAAGCTCTGGCCGCAGGGCAAGGTCACGTCCTCCCTTGTCCTGGAATACATAGATCTCCTCTAATACTGATGCCCCGGACTTCTCCGTAAAGAGCTCAAGATGCTCAAAGGTCGGGGTAGATACTTCCTGGTAGCCCCAGCGCTCAAGAACCTTTTGCATCGCTTTTCGGGCCAGGCTCCGCTTCCGGCTCTCTTCAGGAAGGAAGTCCCTTGTTCCTCTCGGTCTCTGGATGACGGTCATATCGAGAGAGGGGTAGACATAAAATGCCCTTATAGTTTGTGATTCAAAAAAGAAGAAATCAAGGGGATCATTTCAGCTTCTCTTCCACCTCAGATGGACAGAGGATGATCTGCACCGGCCGGATGATTATATTAGAGGTAGCGGTTGCACTTCCCCCTTTCACCGTATTGATGGCGCTCACGGAGATACCGCTGACGTCTATGATTAAATTGTTGCCCAGGGCGGGTGTTGAGCCCAATCCGGTGGCATTGCTCCCTTCCAGAGTGCATTTCTGCTCTCTGTTCATTGCTTCGTCCACGGCCCTCTCTATGTCCATCGCGAAATTTCCCTTATTCGGATAGATCGACTGATCGATCGTCTCCTGGCCGGTTACGCTGATCTCCAAGGAATTGGCCAGGCCTCCAGATTCCCGATCTCCATCCTGGCTTCCGTCATAGACCACCTCCCTCTCCCGGATGCTGTTTATCGCTGTCAGATCTTGGAGAACCCTATCTGGATCGGTCTCATTCAGAGCAATCTTCTCTTTTGAAGGCGGCATCTGGGGCAAGAGTGGTTTAGAGCTAGAGCCAGATACATAGCGCTTCGACCAGGGGAAGGTGATGGTATCTCCATGAACCCTGAGCTTTCCCATAGCGCTTCCTTGGGATTGATCCTCGTTGCCTGAGAGTGACTTTTTCATCTCCTTTTGCAAGTTTGGGAGGTCTGCTGCCGATCCAGCAGCACTGAGGGTGAGAGATAGACAGATAAAAACGGCCCCCACCAGAAGAAAGGCAGTGGGCCTTGGCATATTGTTCATGTCCCGTCCTTCAGATCTCCTGACCTATCTACTGCTGGTTGGTGACGATCTTGACATTGTTGGTGGCAATAGCGTTCCCGAAGGCCATGGCCTCCCTATTTCCCACTCTGATCTGCTCCATATTGACCTTCAAGCAGCATTCCTGGCAAGCGGCTCTCGGGAAATCGCAACATTCGCAATCCCCTGAGTCCTGATTCTTCTCGATCATCAGATTGTTGGTGGCTATGGTCAGAGGCGATCTCCGCCAGATGCTGCCAAAGGCCAAAGCTCTGTCATTTCCCACCGTCAGGCGATCGATGTTGGTATTTGCGAACTCCGGGAAGCGGAATGCGGATGACTCCGACTCGAATATGCCCCCATCCCTCCCCAGAAGGTCCACCGGCCCACAATGACTTATGCCCTGAGCCAGAAGAGGCATCGATAGCATCGCCATGGCCAATGCCAAAAGTACTCCCATTTGCTTAATAATTTCACCCCATTATCCTTTTAGAATACAAACGATTTATCACTCGATAATATTTATAAGTTCTGGTGGCTTTTACTGGAGAAAGCTGGATTTATATAGATATTGTTTTCGATTAAATTTTACAATATCTATGCTAGAGCTATAATAAGCTATCATTTTGCTAATATAATAAATTTTGAAGCAAGTATGGAACAGAAGGGTAGGATGCAGAGATTGTGCCAGGGTGGGCGATTGCATGGTGAGAGCAGTATTGACAAAAAGAATGGACAAGAACCTTCGATCAGTATGAATAAAGATGAATTTGACCTCTCCAGTGAAAGCGGTCGTCCCCGTCCCCTCTGACCAGCAGGAAGGGGAACGGTCTCATTCCCGAATTCTCATGTTCCGCAGGGGCTTTCGGTGAAGCTCTTCTCGAAGACCTCTCTATCCGGCGCCACTTCAGCGAAGATCTGGGCCTCGAAGTGCTCTACCAAGGTATCCTCATCCAGCCAGGCATCCACAGGCAGGCCGGCTTTGATGCAGGTCTGGCCCAGGAATTCCAGGGAATCAAAACCCCATTCAATAGCCACCTGAGGTAGGAGCAGGCCGGAATATGGCCCTTTGGAGACGATCAAGCCGTCCCTTCCCACCAGAATCCTCTCCGGCAGGTTCTTCTTGGGACCGGTGAAGGGCTCGGGCTTGGTGAGAATGGTCACCTCCACCTCAATTCTCTTCAGCTCGCCCGGTCGCAGGCCAGGGAAACGGGGATCGCGAAAGCCGGCATTGATTGCTGAGTCCACAATCGCCCGGCCAAGGGGCAGAACCGGTTGAGGATAGCCTATGCATCCCCGCAGGTCCCCCTCCTCATGCAACGTTACGAAAACCCCACGCTTTTGGGAGAAGACCGGAGGCAGGCCTTCCGGTGCCAGAGGCTCTTTCGTTTCCATATAGTGAGCTAGAGCGCGTCTGGCCAAACGGACAGCTATTCTTCCCTCTTCCAAAGTGAGCATGGATATTAATATGCCTGGAAGATATTAAAGAGTTGTGCGGGCTCGGCTTCGCCAGCCCTAGCGCCAGTTGATGCTGTTCCAGTATTCGTACTCGTGCTCCCAGTGGTCCTTGTTCATCATCACCAGCTCCTTGAAGTGAGAGCGTATGCCTTCCTGGGCCTTTCTCTGCTCGGGATAGTCGCGCTTGATGCGAATGTCATCGACCAGGGCCCGACCCAGATCGCGGGCCTTCCTCTCCCCCTCCTCCAGGGCGGCGGGGCCCTTGCTCATCTCCGCTCCCGCACTGCCGCTGACAAAAGCGCCGAAGTTGACCATCAGGCGGTCCAGGTAGCCTGTTACCTGATCATAGTTGCTGCCCCCGGTGGCCAGGTTGCAGCAGTACTTCCCGGTCAAGAGCTGGCAGTGTACTGCATCCGCCATCCGATCGATGAGAGTCTTCAGCTGGGCGGTCACAGTATGGAAGTAGTTGGGCGAGCCTATCACCAGGCCCGTCCGCCGCCAGGATCTTCTCATATAGCCCCTGAAAGTCGTCCTTATGGACGCACTTGCCGGTCTTAAAGCAGGCCTGGCAGGCATTGCAGTACTTGATCTCCAGCTGGCATAAATCGAACAGCTCTACCTCTGCACCCATCTCTTTTGCTCCTTCCAATGCAGCCTGAACCAGCCGCAGAGTGGTGCTCCGCGACCCTCTGGGGCTGGAGCAAATTCCCAGTACCTTCATCCTTTTTTCCTCCGATATCCCATCCTGTATTGTCTGCAAATCAGTTTGATTCTCTCCCCTAACTTAACAGTTCCTCCTATCAAGTGATCACCGCCCTTCTGAAGACCTGCCAGGCTGCAAGGAACATGACTGCGGCAAACCCCATCAGGGCCAGGAATGAGACGATCAGATCGCTGGTCATGTATACATAATGAATGCCGATGGCATAAAAGTCCCTGCCGATCACAGAGTAGCGCACTCCATTGACCAGATGGGTGAGGGGATTAAACTGGGAGAGAGGAACCGAACCGGCCCTTGGAAGGAACCGATGGGATAGAGCGCATTGCTGGCGAAGAAGAGGGGCAGAGTCGGGAGGGTGATGACTGCCTGCCGGGTCATCAGGCCCCTGCGCCATGCCATCCTCAATACTGCCTGGCCATATAGGTGCGCTTTTCCGTCACCTTACCGCAGACGGCGCAGGCTGCGGGTGAGAAGCTCTGGTACTGGGGCTCGCCCAGCATATTCGCACCAACCTGGTCTTCTAACTGGTGGCCGCACTCCTCCTCCCCACACCAGGGGACAATGGCCACCCCGGCCTCGGTCTGGTCCCGGGCTTCGTCGATATTTGCCGCCTCCAGGATCCTGGAATTGGCAAATGTCTCTGCCCGCTGGTACAGCACAACCTGCAGCTTCTCTGCCTCCTGAACTAGGGCGTCGGCCAACCCTTCCCTGGGCAGGGCGAGCTTCAATCCATCCCGGCGAACCACCGTCACCACCCCTTTCTCGATATCTCGCGGTCCGACCTCCAGCCGGATGGGGACCCCTTTCATCTCCCACTTGTAGAACTTGGCACCAGGTCTCTCATCGCTGGTGTCCAGCTTCGTCCGAATGGCTGCCTGCTGCAGGGTCTCCAGCAGATTCCGGCAGACCTCCAGAACCTTCTCCTTGTCGCCGAGAAGGATGGGCACGATCGCCACCTGGACCGGGGCCACCTCCCAGGGCAGTGCCAGGCCCCTATCGTCTCCGTGCACGGATATGAGGGCGGCAATGCAGCGCTCGGAGATGCCGTAACAGGTCTGACAGACCAGCTTCTGCTCCCCATCCTCTGCCTCATAGGTTATCTCATAGGTCCTGGCGAAGGTGGAGCCCAGATGGTGGGCCGTTCCTACCTGCAGCGTCCTGCCGTCGGGCATGATCACATCAATGGCCATGGTATAATCCGCACCGGGGAACTTGTCCCAGCTGGGGCGGCGGCTCACCAGGAAGGGTATGGCCAGGCGGCGGTAGAACTCAGAGTACCTCTGGATCGCCACCTCCACCTGCTCAGCCGCCTCCTCCCAGGTGGCATGAACGGTGTGCGCCTCCTTAAAGGAGGTGATCTCCCGCAGGCGTATCAGTGGCCGGGTGTGCTTGGTCTCATAGCGGAAGGTGTTCACAATCTGGTAGATGCGCAGAGGCATATCGGCATGCGACCTTATCCAGAGCTTGAACATGGGGTATATGGCCGTCTCGCTGGTGGGACGGAGGGCGAGCTTGACATCCAATGGAGTGGTCCCGCCGCAGGTCACCCAGTAGACCTCCTCCTCGAAACCCTTGATATGCTGGGCCTCCTTCATGAATTCGTTCTCCGGGATCATCAGGGGAAAGAGGGTCTCCTGATGATCGGGATCCAGAAGCTGGCGGATGATGGCGTAGACGTTCTTCTTGATGGCAAAGCCGAAGGGGAACCAGACGCACATCCCCTTCACAGGGTAGCGGTTATCGATGATCTCCCCGCTCATCAGCAGCTCGTGGTACCACTGGCTGAAGTCCTCTTTGGGGGGAAGCTGAGCGCTCTGCCCGCCAGCTCCCCTGCTCTCCTTCTTGGCAGGATTCCTTCCAGAATCCATCTTGCGGCCCTCTTTTGGGCTCGCCTGTGACTTGCTCTTGTCCTCTTTATCTGGATATGTCATGCGACCCTCGATATGATAAAGGGGGTGATAAAAGTTTCAATGGCCGCGGCCAAAAAGAGCAGGGGCATGATCCAGCGAAAGAGGAAATGAATTGCTATTCGCATCTCTCCGGAGAGGTCTGTCTTCGCTTTTAGCAGGGAGAGAGCGAGCAGATGGCCTAAACGCAGGCCTATGGCTATGCTCAGCAGGACCACGGGAAGCTCGATGATGCCGTGGGGCAGGATGCCTGCCCCCAGATAGAGCCATCCCTCCTTTTCAACCGTGCTATAGCCGACTATTCCCAGGAGAAAGCCGTTGCTGGTGGCGACCATCATGGGAACGATGCCCAGCCCCAATCCCAGGAGGATGGCCGTGGCTGAGGCGAGGAGGTTTTTCAAGAATATGATCATCATTATCATAAGGGGCGGCTGCTCCAGGATCCATGTCAGCATCTCCGCTATATCCAGCTCCTCTGTCCAGCTGGCGGCGAACTCCGGGTCCAGCTGGGCGGTAAAATACCCCATGAGGGCAGTGAGGGCGAAGAGGAGGACGGAGATGGCAATATAGATGTATATCGACCTTAGATAGGCGGCATCATCCTTGATGGACAAGATATCTCCCTACCAGATCACCCTTTTTTACCTTATTTAAGGATACCGTGATCTCGCGAAGGAGAGGAGGATGAAAAAGGCGGTCTCTGCCAGGACGCAGAATGCCGCCGGGAGCCCGGCCGCCGGACCGAAGAGCAGCAGAGACACCGCAGCTGCCAGCCCCAGGTTCTTGAAGGAGCTCAGAAGGGTACAGGAGATGGCCCGACTGCTCTCCAGGCCGGTGCATCTCGCCAGGATGAAGACCGCTGCTCCCAGGGCAAATGTGCGGGCGATGGCTATCCAGGCCACGCTCTCTCCATCTGTCCAGAGGGCACCCTGATTCAGGCCGATCACAGCGTATGTGACCAGGAAGAACCCCAGGTTTATGGGGACTACGGGGTTGATCGGCAGGAGCCGAACCAGCCTGGAGGCAAGGGCGGGAATGAGGATCAATACCATGGAGATCTGGAGCAGATAGAGGGGGCTTATGCCCATCTGATGGGAGAAGAGGTAGATGATCAGGGGCATCAGCAGAAGAGATGCCAGGTAGGAGAGGATCTCCCCGGACAGGGAGAGGCTCATGTCCCCTTTCAGGATGCGGGTCATGGGCAGCACGGCCACCGCCGGCGGGACCGCGGCCATGATGATGAAACCCTGCCTAAGGGATTCGTTGGGAAGAGGGAGGCTCAAGAGCAGTATCAGTCCGCTCAGGAGGCCGTAGTTCAGGAGAATGCCGAAAAATCCGTTCTTCAGAGAGCCCGGGGATCTGATCTCCCTGACTAAATCGACCTCGATCAGGGAGAAGGCCATCATGATCATGAGCGCCGGGGTGACCAGAGGCTCAGTCGACTCTGCCGGGCCGGGCAGGGCCAGTCCGAAGAGAACGGAGAGGATGAGAACCAGTGTGGAGTTCCCAATGAGATCTAAGATCCGTTTTTTTGCATTCAGCATCCTCGGCCGACCACTCCTACTCCGCTTCCCAGATAATAGATGCCAAACAGGACCAGGAAGATGCCGCACAGCCCCAGTATTCTCCTGTAATTCTCCGGGGAGAGTAGGCTCCTTCCTCGCTCCATGCTGCTGGAGACGAGAAGATACCAGCCGAAATCAGCGCTCCAGTGGCCGATCATGAATATCGCTGCCACGATCAGGCCCGCCTCAAGACCGGATATGACAAGGGCGCTGCCTATGGAGAGCCACCAGATCCAGAAGTAGGGATTGGCCGCGCTGGTGAGCATCCCTGCTAGATAGGGATTGGTGCAGGATCTTTCCTCAGCAGAGGCCATGGTGGCGATTTTGCTCTCCCGCATGGTCAGAATGCCAAAAGCGATCAGGGCCAGGCCACCCGTGAGGGCAATGAGGCGAGAGTATTCTTGCATTGCCACTGCCAGTCCTTTTACAATCAAGAGAAATATCACGATCTCCATCAGGGCATGGCCGGCGGCAACCTTTGGTCCGGCCAGCCAGCCCTCCTTGAGTGAGGAGTTGACCGTGGCCAGCAGAGTAGGTCCAGGGGCGACTGCCCCGGTCAGGCCGACGGTCAAGCCTATGGAGAAGGTCATGGCAATGGTGGCTATGGATCCTGACAGTGCCTCGCCGGCCTGGATAGCATCGAACATCTTCACCTCAGAGCTCCCGGGAATAGACTGTTTCTCTCCCGGTAGAAGAGGTTTGCTGCTGGCAGCTGAAGCCAGTAGGAGTGGGGAGGAATAAGAAAAGCCGGTTCAAGCCAAGCCCGAATAGAGTCAATTAGTTTAGACAAAAGATAGCATCAATGGACAGGTCGGGATTTGAACCCGAGGCCTCTACCATGCCAAGGTAGCGATCTTCCAGCTGATCTACCTGCCCTTCGAGCCATCAAGTAAGCCGTACTGCATTTAAACATGTCGGTGGATGGAGGATCGCTGGTCCATTGCGCTCTAGAGAATGCTGCTGCCGCGAATCCCAGCGGCGCATGGATTGTGCCGGACCCTAATGGCTGATTGCCACCGGAAATAGGGTCAGGCCCTTCCTCAGCAATAGAGAAGCCCTTTGGCATTCCCTTAAATTATCCCCACACCGTCCGACTCAGCTGATTGGGATCATCATCAGCCAGGCAGATTCACATGTTCAGTCGGGCCGTCGCGATAGGAAGAGATATTCCTTTCACTTTCGTCCTGTGAGGATCGGATTGATAATCCGGGCACACTGATAATCCCAGGCGTTTACTTTATAACCGAGTTGAGACATACTTGCTAAAAAATTTCGCAGCTGTTTGGAGCGCAAAAGGAATAAACTGGAGTGGAAATACTGGTCTAATGATCGTTTGTCGAGAGGAGGCATGATGTTGCTACATTGTAGAGGGGATGGACGTTGAGCAGCAGAATCGTTCAACAGACCCTGGAAGGGCTGGCTGTTTCTTCAATGCCCAGAGTCAGGACCACAGATGGCCATCTGCTGGACTGGGACAGAGATGCCATAGCCAAGCAGCTATTGAAAGAGACCAAACTATCAGAACAATTCTATAAAGAGCCGGGCATAACCGAAGAAGAAGCAGAGGACATCGCCAAGGAGGTGGAACGCCGGGTGAGGTGGATGAACGTTCGCTACCTCAGCGGCCCCCTGGTCAGAGAGATCATGAATGTGATCCTATTAGAGAGGCATCATACTGAGTGGCGAAATATCTGCACCCGGGTGGGAACTCCTGTCTTTGACGCCCACCTAATCGACATCGGCACGGGTTTTGAGTCCAAGGAGAACGCCAACCTGCAGGAAAACGCTGAGACCAGCCACAAGAAGAAGGCGGATAAAATAAGCAAGGAACAGTATCTATTGCTTCTGCCCCCATACCTCGCCGACCGCCACCTGGCAGGAGACCTGCATATCCATGACCTGGAATACTTTGGAACCAGGCCCTTTTGCCAGGACTGGGATCTGCGTTACTTCCTCTACTATGGGCTGATGCCCGATGGCCTGGGCACCAAAGCCAGCGTTGCCGGCCCGGCCAAAAAGCCCGAGGTAGCAATACTGCATGCGGTCAAGGCCCTGGGCAGCGCTCAGACCAACTTCGCTGGCGGACAGGGCTTCTACAACTTCCTCACCTTCATCGCCCCGTACTTCGAGAACCGCAGCTACGAAGAGATCGTGCAGCTCATGCAGATGTTCGTCTATGAGATGACCCAGATGATGGTCGCTCGAGGCGGCCAGCTGGTCTTCTCCTCTGTGCAGCTCACTCCTGGGGTTCCCAAGCTCTGGCGGGACAAGCCAGCGGTCTATGCGGGGAGGGTCTGGGATGGCTCTGCCCCAGATGCGCCGCTCAAGACCTACGGCCAGTTCGAGAGAGAGGTGCGCTTGGCCTTCAAAGCCCTGATGGAGGTCATGCTGGAAGGCGACTATTGGGGCAAGCCCTTCAACTTCCCCAAGCCAGAGATCAGCATCGAGCCCGATTTCATGAAGGAGGACGAGGAGTTCAATGCCGCTCATCCCGATCTTCCTACCTATCAAGAGCTATACCTCCTGACGTTCAAGCTGGCAGCGGAGTACGGCACACCATACTTCGACAACCAGCTTCCAGCCTACCGAGGAGCAGGGGAGGGAATATCATGCTACCAGTGCTGCGCATATCAGTTTGCTGCTACGTTCAATAGCGACGATCAGTTCGAGGACAAGCTCCATTTCCGGGATGGTAAGCACTTTTCCATGGGCTCCTGGCAGGTAGTCTCTCTCAACTGTCCTCGCGCCGCTTATCTCGCTCGGGGGGATGACGATCTCCTCTTCGAATACCTGCGAGAACTTATGGACACCTCGGTTGAGATCTTCAAGGTGAAGCGGCAGTGGATGAACCAGATCATCAAAAACCACCGCATGCCCTTTGCCACCCAACAGCCCCGGGATCCCATAACTGGCAAGATGGGCTCTGTCGCCGTCGGCCTGGAGGGCCTGGTCTACACCATAGGCGTCGTGGGCGTCAACGAGATGGTGCAGTTCCATACCGGAAAGCAGATGCATGAATCGAAAGAGGCTTGGAAGCTGGCGGTCCGGGCAATGACCGAGATGGAGATCTATGCCAAGAAGCTCTCCGAGCAGCACAGCATGACCATTGCTCTCGCGCGCACCCCAGCCGAGACCACTGCCCAGCGTTTTGCCGTATCCGATCTCATCCATGAGGAGTTCAGAGAGTGTGCAGAGAAGGTGGTGAAGGGCGACCTGGAGGCGGTGAGAAGGAATATCCATAAGACGCGCGATCTCCCAGTCTATTACACCAACGGCACCCACCTGCCACCGGGGGCAGATGTGACCATCTTCGAGCGGGCAAGGCTTGAGCATGTCTTCTTCCCCATAGTCGATGGCGGCAATATCTTCCATATATTCCTGGGCGAGGCCACCCCAGATCCCAAGGGCCTGATGGACTTCGGCCTGCGCCTGGCTAAAGAGACCCAGATCGGCTACTTCACCTTTACCAAGGATATGACCGTATGCCTCGGTTGCTCTCAGGTCTCAGGCGGACTGAAGGATCGGTGTCCTAACTGCGGATCTGAGAATGTGGATCACATCAGCCGGATCACCGGCTACCTTCAAGCGGTCAGCGGATGGAACAGCGCCAAGAGGCAGGAGCTGAAAGACCGAAAAAAATACAATGAACTGGCTTAGATCTGCGAAAGGTATATATCGGATATACATGGAGGTGATTTTGCCTTTGAGGCAAATTGGAGGACTCAATAATGCCCGCAGTTGTTAATAGAGACGAATGTGTAAGCTGTGGAACCTGCGTCGAGGAGTGCCCGGAGGAGGCCATCAGCCTGGACGACGAGGAAATAGCAGTAGTAAACAAGGAAAAGTGCACAGAGTGTGGGACATGCGTTGAGGCTTGTCCGTCTGAAGCCATCACCATAGAGAAGTAATCGCACTTTTCAGCCCATTTTTTTATCAGTCAGCTATCTTCAGGTTTGCTTCTTCTCTTTGTTATCGCTCTTTTGGGCGCTTGCCTCTTCGGAGATGGCCTCATAAAAGGTCTCCCAGTCGATGGTGGTGGCAACGCAACCGGAAGTTGATAGAGTGACCCCTCTGGCCGGTATGCCGTGGCTGTGGCATAGGTCCAGTCCCTCCTTGATCTCCATAGGGCATCCCACGCCCACAATTGCTCCTGGCTGGTCTTTCTTTATGATCCTCTTTATGAAGCTGGAGCCGGGCACCACATAGAACTTATATCCCAGGCCTTCAGCATATTTTTTGGCCTCGCCGATACCACAGCGGCCGCAATCGATGCACATTATCCCCATTGGGGTGAGCTTGGCAGGGCACTGGACGCTGCGGAGACATTGGGGCATGAATATGACACGCTTATCAAAGGGGGTCTTGACAAATTTTTTAGTATTAATATAGTTTCTCAGGCGCACGCCGACATCATCCACTATGGAGTCGTCGACGCTGGCCACCCAGAAAAGAGCCTTTATCACGTCTTCAAGCAGCATAATGCTAAATAGCATGTATCTGGCAGCGAAGAAGTTGCCCGTCTTGAAGGAATAGAAGATGAGCAGAGCAACCAGGATGGAGATGATGAGGATGGCTGCGGCGAGAAAGACCACCGCCTGGCCGATAAGATAGAACAGCTGGTTCAAGTACTCCGGAAGCATGCCTTAGTCTTCATACCTCAGGCTTATAAACCTGCCATTAGGGCGCGGGTGGAGAACGGCGCAAGTTTTTTATCTCACCTGGCAATGAGCAATATACCTTCGCCATTATGAGATTTAATGAGGATTGAAAGATGGCAAAAATGCATAGCCGAAAAGGGGGTTCCTCTCGGTCCCGACCGCCCATGGTGACCAAAGCGCCGGAGTGGTCTGATGTATCCAAAGAGGAGCTGGAAAAGACAATCATGAAGCTGCACGACACAGGCATGTCCCCCAGCCGCATTGGCCTCACCCTGAGGGATCAGTATGGTGTACCCAACGCCAAGCTGGTCTTGGGAAAGAGCATAACTGGCTTTCTGAGGGACAACAACGCTCTGGCTGATATCCCAGAGGACCTGACAAATCTGATGAGAAAAGCGCTCCATGTGAGAAAGCACCTGAAAGCCAATAAGAGAGATGTTCATAATAAGAGGGCTCTCCAGCTCACTGAGAACAAGATAAGAAGAATGGTGAAATACTATCACGACTCCGGGCGTCTGGCACCGGAATGGACCTATTCGCCTGAGACCGCTGAGATTCTCATCTCATGAAGCGGCTGGAAAAAGCGGCAGAAGCTATAGCCCGGTCCATACGGCATTGCGAGCAGATGCGGGTGATCTCTCATAACGATGCCGATGGCATCACATCCGCCGGGCTGATCTGCCAGGCTCTTCTGCGCGCAGGCATTCCCTTTCAGGCCACATTGATCAACCGCTTGGACCGCTCTGTGATCGATGGCTTGACCGGGCCGGTGATCTTCTGCGATATGGGAAGCGGAAAGCCGGATCTTATCTCTCAGGTTGCGGGCGAATGCTTCGTTTTGGACCATCATCGCCCGGTAGGTACACTGGACTGCATGCATCTGAATCCCCATCTCTTCGGCATAGATGGGGCTTTCGAGCTTTCTGCCGCGGGTACCGTCTATTCTGTGGTCCGTCAAATGGGCGATAACACCGATCTGGCCGGCCTGGCCCTGGTGGGAGCGATGGGCGACCGGCAGGCGATGATCGGTGCGAACAAATCCATCCTGGAAGAGGCAGTAGCCTGCGGTGCTGTGCAGGTCCGGGCCGGGCTTAAGTTCTCTGAGGACGGACCGGTGGAAGAGGTCCTGGCAAGGAGCATAGAGCCGCTCTTGGACTTCACCGGCGAGCAGGAGAAGATCAGAGAGTTTCTGGACGATCTAAAAATAAGTGGTAATGTAGAGTCCCTGGCAGGGGATGATCTGACCAGGCTGGCTACAGCTCTCACCCTGAAGCTGATCATGCAGGGGAGCTTTGCCGCTGATTCGATTATAGGAGAGGTGATCCGTCTCAGGCATGAGGTGGTGGAAAACTCCCTGCATATGGTGCAGCTGCTCAATGCCTGCGGCAATCGGGACCTTCCCGGAGTGGGACTGACCCTCTGCCTGCGCGATAGGGGGGCTCTCATCGAGGCGGAGAGGCTGGCGGATGAATACAAGGATCACATCCTGCGAGAGATAAACCTCCTTCGAGAGAAGAACAAAAAGATGAACAACCTCCGCTATCTGAAACTGGAGAACATGGAGGCGGGAGCGATCGTCTCCGGTCTGGGAATTCGGTATCTTTACACCGATCTGCCTTTGTTAACCCTGAATCATAAGGATGATATGATCAAGATATCTGCCCGGGGGAACAAGCCCCTCATCGCTCGAGGGCTGGACCTGTCCGTAGCCCTGCGAAAGGCGGCGGAAGCAGTGGGAGGGAACGGCGGGGGCCATACCATAGCCAGCGGGGCCTCCATACCACCGGGCAGAGAGGATGAGTTCCTGGCCCTGTTAGACCAGATCCTGGGCGAACAGCTGAATCGAGGGGCAGATGGCCCCGGCCAGCCGGCTGTGGATGCAATATGATCCATGCTCGGCTGGTCCTGCTGGCTGAGGTAGGAGAGGATATGGTGAAGGTGGGCCGGTCCATTGAGCCGGACAACCTGCCCAACATGAGCCTTCAGATCGATGAGGGCAGCCTGTGCCTACAATTCTCGATCCAAAAGCCTGGGACTCTTCTCACCACCATGGATGACCTATTGATGAACATTAAAATAGCAAAAGAGACGCTATCTGTTGCGGAGGATAGATGAGATTTCATTTAGAGGCAAGCCTCAGGCTGAGCGCTGATGCCAGCGCAGCTGAGAGCGCCATTTCCGATTTCATTAGGGATGCCGGGCCGATGCTGGAGAAGGGCGCTCCCCCGGGCCAGGGGGCACGAATCACCTCCTGGCGTCTGGAGGGAAACAGAATCGATCTGGTAATCGATAGCGACCGATATGTGCGGGCTCATGATGCCCTGCTCAGGCTGCGCCGGCCACTCTCTGAGCTATTGGGAAAGCAGTTCAGGATAGGGGTTCGGGGGGTGGATGTAACCCGGTTTGAGATCGAGGTCGAGTCCGACCGGGAGATCGCCCATCGCATCCCTTATGTGCGGGAGATGAGGCATGAGGGCGGAAGGCTGCTGCTCACATTGGACGTGGGCCCGGAGGGCACCCTAGGCCAGGCGGAGATCGAGAACCGCATTCCTGACCGGATTGTAAGCTTATTGGAGGAGAAGCTGGAGAAAGGCTACGGGGGGAAGACCGAGCACTGGGAGCTTCTCTGGGAGAGCGAGAAAAGGGAGCCCAAGTTCAGAGCCAATCCCACGGATGAGATGCTGAAGGCGGGCTGGATCAAGCACGGCTCTGCCCGAGGGCAGTGGATCTATGGCCCCCAGGCGACACATCTTTTCCGCACCTTCGAGGCCATCGTCTTAGAGGAGATCATAGGGCCTTTAGGCTACCAGGAGATGATATTTCCGAAGCTTGACACCTGGGACGTGTGGAAGAAGAGCGGCCACGCTCAGGGGGTCTACCCGGAGATCTATTTCGTCTGTCCGCCCAAGACCCGCGATCCGGCCTTCTGGGAGGAGGTCATGGACTACTACAAGGTCACCCATGAGGTACCTTTGGAGCTGGTCAAGGAGAAGATCGATCTGCCCATCGGGGGGATGTGCTATGCCCAGTGCCCCACCTTCTGGGGATTTCTGCAGGGGATGACCCTCCCCAACAGCGAGCTGCCCCTCAGGGTATTCGACCGCTCCGGCACCAGCCACCGCTATGAGTCCGGCGGGATTCATGGCATAGAGAGGGTGGACGAGTTCCACCGGATAGAGATCGTCTGGCTGGGGACACGAGAGCAGACCCTGGAGGAGGCAGAGAAGCTGAAGGGCTGCTACAAGCACATCTTCGAGGATATCTTAGAGCTCACCTGGAGGACGGCCTGGGTCACACCCTGGTTCATGGCCCAGGAGGGCAAGACCGGCCTGGCGGAGATGACCGGCGCGGGCACAGTAGACTATGAGGCTCTGCTGCCCTATAACGGAAACTGGATAGAGTTTCAGAACCTGTCCGTGAACGGGGAGAAGTATCCCAAGGGCTTCACAGTGAAAGCGCAGAGCGGCGAGGCCCTGTGGTCAGGATGCAGCGGGGTGGGACTGGAGCGCTGGGCCAGTGCCTTCCTCAGCCAGAAGGGTCTGGACCCCTCCAACTGGCCGGAGGAGTTCCGCCGGCGGTTTGGGGAGATGCCCAAGGGGATCAGGTTCCTCTGATCTCCTTTATCCTTTAGAAGTTTTGAATAAATTAAATAGTATTGTAGCACATAAACCGATAAACCCATGAATCACTTCATTCTCGATGCCGTCCGGGAAAAGCTCGCTGCAATCAAGGTCATCGAATACCGTGATGTAGACTATGAGACTGCGAAAGTGGAAGTTGCCGGCTATTTCCAGATGAAGGGCGAGGCATATGCATCTGATGCCAGCACCGACCTGCAGCTGGATTATGAGCTGGTATGCAAGATCATGGATGACCTGGAGAAGGATGGCAAGATGGAGCCAGTTAATGATGGGCTACGATGTCGGCGACTCGATTCACGGTCACAGGATCATAGCTGAGGCGATAGGAGTGAGCGATAGAAAAGGGTGATGGTGCGGTCAAATCCCCGTGATTTGGCTCTTCGCTAAATTGTATGGGTAATGTATTGCAGAATATTGCAGAGAATTTTCCTTCGTGCCTTTGCTCCTTTGTGGTGAGGCCCAAACATCACGATTTCACCACAGAGGCACAAAGGCACAAAGACGAGAGAGTGGTGCTGGCCAAGGGTTACCCATGGAAAACAGCGAAGAATCCGTGATTTTCAGTCACATTCTCCCCTTCCCCAAAGCTACCACCCCTTTGGCGATGAAATCCAGGCCCGTGGTCTGCCCGGCGGCGACGAATGCTGCCCGGGGCGGAATGCCATAGCCGGACTTGAAAGGATCGATTATGTGCATTCCCGGCGAGAGTTCCAGGCGGTAGTTGCCCTGCTCATCGGTGGTATATGCCGTTCTCCAGCCGTCGACGTTCAGGGAGGCATAGGGAACGCCGGCGCCGGTCTGATCTATCACTCTGCCCTGGACCCATCCTGTAGCTCCTCCATAATACTGCGGTCCATAGTACTGCTGCCCGTACAGTCCAAAGCCCACGGAAGGCGATACAGTGGCCTGAGGGGCAGCACCCGCCCAGTAGCCGACGATTCTGGGGGCGGTAAAGATGGCATTCGTCTGCACCTGGACATTCGCCGAGGTGAAGCTGTATCCGGAAAGCTCTGCGGTTATACTGTAGCTGCCGGGGGCGAGGATCATGCTATAGCCGCCGGTGGCATTGCTGGCGGTGCTTTTCGCCTGGCCGTTGCCATCGATTATCCAGATCTTTGCCCCTGATATGCCTATGCCATATGAATCGACCACCTGGCCGGAGATGCCGGCAGCAATGCTGTTGTATTGTTGACAGCAACCCAAAAGAGTGGCTCCCATGATGAGCAGGATCATCGATAAGATTATTGGATAACGTTTAATCATTGAAATCCCCCATAGTCATAATAGTTCCGGCAGGCATTTAAAATTATGGCTCGTTTTTGTTCTTTCTTAATTCCCTTTCAGCTCTATGCCTCTGAGTCTCCATAGTTGTGTTAATTAGACGCAGCTTATTTATTGCCAATTGGCCTCTACTGCAGATACACGGCATACGGAGACGACAGCAATATGACCTATGCGATAATTATCTTATCAAAGGCTCAAAAATACTTTGATACTTTAGATGAGCAGACGATTTTCAGTATATGGTCAAATGCAGCTGAATTGAAAGAGAATCCCTATCATTCTCGGCCTCTGGCCGATATCAAAAAGCTAAGAGGCTTAAGATCACCTCCTATGTACCGGCTGAGAGTTGGCAGACACCGGCTTGAATATTTCATCGATGAAGACAATAAAACAATCACAGTTACAAATGCATTCCGTAGATCCGATGACTCCGATTACCGATGAGAATATATATTAATAATACAGATTTAGAGAGGACCATGAAGATGAATGCCGTCGAAACAAGAGCGCGCCAAGAGAACGAAGATTTCAGCGAGGCGGCCCACGTAGATGAGGAATACGAATACCTGCTTAAAAACAAGGATCAAGGTATAAGCTTCGAAGAGTATTGCCGCAGGCGCAGAATTAGGCTTTAAGGCCGAGATCATATTCTCGGTGCGTTTTTAAGAAGATTCAGATACATTCCCGCATGTGGGCGAGAAAGCGATCTGCAAAGCGGCCATTCAGAGGCTCTCGCATGAGGTCTCGGGTGCAAGCGACAGAGATTCTCTGACCCAAAAGCTTTTCGTGAGGTGAGTAAAAGGATTCAGAGGGAGGAATTAATTGACCCAAGGACAGGCTGTCTTTAAATTAGTGATATTGATACTGATTTCGCTTAGCATTTCAACATCTCAGGGCATCACAGCTGATGATATTACTCCGGATAATTCCACGGCGATTAATGAATCAGTTGCTGGGATGCCGCATTCATCAGCCAATACAAAAATCGCCGAGAACATCACTATAACTAACGAATCAGATCCCGATTATTGGTATAATAAGGGAAATGAGCTTCTCAAAGCTGGTAAATATAACGAGTCCATCAAGGCTTGCGACAAAGCCTTAGAACTCGATCAATCATATCCAGAAGCCTATCTCTCAAAAGGTTTGGCTCTTGCTTTATTGGGCAAATTCGATGACGCAACCAATTCTATTGATATGATCACAGCGTTTGATTCAGAAGATAGCACTATCTGGTTTATAAAAGGTGTTTTCCTGGCTGAAACAGGCGAGTATGATGAGGCCATCAAAGCCTATGACGAGGCGATCAGGCAGGATCCTGATGATGCCAGGACATGGGGCATCAAAGGCAATGCTACAGGTAACCTGAGCAGGTACGACGATGCCATCAAGGCATTTGAGGAGTCGATCGGACCGGATCCGGAATTTGCTTGGGCATGGCATGTCAAAGGCATTGCTCCGGGTAATCAGGGCAAGTACGACGAAGCCATCAAGGCTTATGACGAGGCGATCAGCCTAGATCCTGAAGATGCTTGGGCATGGTACGTCAAAGGCATTGCTCTGAGTATTCTGGGCAAGTATGACGAAGCCATCAAGGCATATGATGAGGCAATCCGGCTAAATCCTGAATTTGCTTCGGCATGGAACAACAAAGGCATTGCTATGTATAACCAGGATAAGTACGATGAAGCCATCAAGGCATATGATGAGGCAATCCGGCTAAATCCTGAATTTGCTTCGGCATGGAACAACAAAGGCATCGC
>JGI11944J13513_1000373_pt1 | contig 45784 bp, 30 predicted proteins | sample TerdegcoTASludge_FD_13513 | JGI IMG/M metagenome (IMG submission 13513) | reverse complement strand
TCCCCCCGCCGCTCTACCGGCGGGCAGGTCGAGGGTCTGTTTCTGCATGAAGATTCTCGCGGCTGGCATGTGCTCCTGAGGCCGGCGGCGCGGCTGCGACTGGGCGAACGTCTGCTGTGCGTGGGCGCCGACGTGCATCTGCGCGTCGTGGAGCGTGGCGAACGCGGCTCCTGGATTGTTCGACCGGAGCCCGAGTTGAGTGCGCTTACTCTCCTGTCGCAAATCGGGCATACTCCGTTGCCGCCCTATATCCGCCGCGACCACGCGGCTGGCCGTGCCGACGAGCGCCACGACGCTGAGCGGTATCAGACCGTCTACGCACGCCGGCCTGGCGCGGTAGCCGCCCCGACCGCCGGCCTGCATTTCACGACCGAATTGTTGGACGAGCTGGCGCGACGGGGTGTGCGGCGCGCGGAAGTCACGCTGCACGTGGGCGCCGGGACGTTCCTGCCCATCGACGTGGAAGACCTCGCACAGCACCGCATGCATCCCGAGTGGTTCGAGGTTTCCCCGGCCGCCGCCGAAAGTATGCACGCGACGCGGATGAGCGGTGGCCGAATCATCGCAGTTGGCACGACGGTCACTCGCGTGCTGGAATCGCTGGCCCGACTGCCTCTAGACGGCGAACTGAGTTGCGCAGAACCCGGTCTGCCGGACGCGTGCCCCGGCGCCGTCAATACCCGGCATGCACATGCATATCTACGAGCAGCCAGCGGGTGGACGGATTTGTTCATCTACCCGCCGTTTGAGTTTCGAAATGTGGACGTCCTGCTTACCAACTTCCACCTGCCGGGGAGCACGCTCTTGGCGCTGGTCATGGCGTTCGCGTCGCCGGAGCTGATTCGCACCGCCTATGAAGTGGCGGTTCGGGAGCGGTACCGGTTTTATAGCTATGGCGATGCGATGCTCATTATTTAGGGGCCAAAAACCGCGCGCGGCTCACGGGCGGACAAGGCGACACCCCGCCTTTCGGCCCCCGACTGGTGTTGGGGATTCAGATATGGTCCGCGTCGCGCGTTTGTAGCGGTAGTACCGACCTCCTAAATCCCAGTCATTTCTCGCGTCGAGACCGGCGTCAGCGCGGCAGAAACTTCTTCGCCGCCTTACACAGCTCCTTGACGTGGGCGACGCTGGCGGCAAACGCTTCGCGCTCCCGCGCGTCCAGCTCTACCTCGAGTACCTTCTCGACGCCGTTGCGACCCAGAATGCAGGGCACGCCGACAAAGTATCCGCCGACGTCGTACTCTTTGTCGCAATACGCCGCACAGGGCAGCACACGCCGTTTATCGCGCAGGATGGACTCGGCCATGGCGATCGTGGCGGCGGCCGGGGCGTAATACGCGCTGCCGGTCTTCAGGAGGTTGACGATCTCGGCCCCGCCGTTGCGGGTCCGCGTGACGATCTCGTCCAGCTTTCCCGGCGGAAGCAGTTGGGTCACCGGGATGCCCGCCACGGTCGTGTAGCGGGGCAGGGGGACCATGTCATCTCCGTGTCCGCCGAGCAGCATTGCGTGCACGTCCTGGACGGAGCAGCCGATCTCGTCGGCAATGAACGTTCGGTACCGGGCCGTGTCGAGCACGCCGGCCTGTCCGACCACGCGCTGAGTCGGAAATCCAGAGACCGCATGAGCGGTGTACACCATGGCATCGAGCGGGTTGGAAACGACGATCAGAATCGCTTGCGGACTCCTGGCAACTGCCTTGGCCGTCACATCCGCCACGATCTTGACGTTCGTCTCCAGCAACTGATCGCGACTCATCCCAGGCTTCCGCGGCACGCCGGACGTGATGATGACCAGGTCGCTGTCGGCGGTGGCGTCGTACTCGGTGGTGCCGACGATCCGGACGTCGAAGCCTTCGATCGGTCCGGCTTCGTGCAAGTCGAGTCCTTTGCCCTGCGGCAGTCCGTCCACGATGTCCACAAGCACGATGTCGCCGAGCTCTTTGGCCGCCGCCCAATGCGCGCAGGTTGCACCGACGTTCCCGGCCCCGATGATCGTGATCTTGGCGCGCTGCATGATGACGCTGACCTCCAGAACCTCGCTCTGCCGATCGATAGTCTGCGGCCCGTGTTTGCCGCTCTGAGAATTGTATCGGCGTCAGGGCGGCGGCAAGCCCCAAACAGGGCCAAGCTTAGCGCATCGGTCGGATTCCGAGGCGGCGCATTTTGCGCCACAGGGTGATCCGACTGATCCCCAGCTCGCGGCTGGCGACCGTGCGGTTCCAGCCGGTCCGCTGCAACACTTCCTCGATGGCGCGCCGCTCCATCGCTTCCAGGAAGGTCAGGCCGGGCGGGGGCTCCGCGGTCGGAGGGGATTCCGCCGCGGCGCGCACGGTGCGAAACGTTTCGACGCCTCCTAGGATGTCGCCATCCGGTCCGCGCAGCGGGCGGAAAGCAATTTCCACCCGCGTCTGGCCGTTGCCGTGCACGGGAATCACGACCTCGCGCGTGTCGAGTTCGCGGCCGGTCTGGAGCGCGACCGTCAGTGGGCAGCGATCCTGTGTGCAACAATCGTCGGTGCGGAGCACTTCAAAGCAGTGCTGCCCCACGGCCTCGCTGCGTGGCCGGCCGGTCAATTCCTCGGCCGCGCGATTGAAGCTTGTGATTACAAACTCGCGATCGATCGTGATGACCGCGTCGAACAACGCGTCCAAGACCGCTTGCAGGTGTTCGACGCCCGGTAGTAGGGGTTGGGGGTTTGCGCTCACAGCGCGCATTATACGTGTGCGAGCGATCATTCCAAGTAGGCCGATCGGGGCGCTCGACGATGCAGGTCGAATGACTAGGGCGCTACGCCGGATGCTCCCGACGCTGCGAACGCAAGTGGACCTGCGCCTACGGCCCCGGATAGAACGCCGTGCCGTTGATGTCGACGGCGAGAACGGCATACAGCCCCGGCACGTAGCCGGTTTCGAGGTACGCCGTCCCGTCTGGCCAGTATGTACCACCGTAGAAACGGGCCCGAACCAGCCCTCCTCCCTCGTACACCTGAACCGTTTCAAGGGATACGGGCCAGCCCCCGTCCAGCGGCGTGCCGACCAGGGAAACCAGGCCGACGATGCTACCGCGGGTCAAGTCCGGGCAAGGACCGAGATCGGGGACGCTTTCGCGAAGCCGGTCCCAGTCGCGGAGCGTCCGAATCTGGATCAGCGCCAGGCGCGGCCCCAGCGGCGTGCACAGCGGCCGGAGGCGACTTACATCTGATACCAGGGCCTGTTGGCGCTGCGTGGGTGGGCACGGCGGCGCCGCTTCCAGGTCGGACAAGGCAATGCGCCGCGGGGGCAACAAGAATCGACAAGCAGGAAGTACCGCTAGAACACCGGCCAAAGTGCAGACGGCACCCGGCCGCAGGCGTGCCAGCGTGCGGCCCGGCTTGAAAAGCGATGCAGGCGTCCTTAATCTCCCTGACTTCCGACGGTTGGTCATGGGCGTCGTCGTGTGTATCGACCGAATCGCCCCCAGGCAGGAGGTAGCGGATGATTATCGGCGTGCCAAAGGAGACGAAGCCGTACGAGTACCGCGTGGCGATCGTGCCGTCGGGGGTGGAGCAGCTCACGCGGCATGGGCACCGGGTACTGATCGAGCGTGGCGCGGGGGTGGGCTCGGGCATTGCAGATGAGGACTACCAAGCTTATGGGGCGGAGCTAGTCGCGGACGCCCGGGAGATCTGGGAGCGGGCAGACCTGATCTGCAAGGTGAAAGAGCCGCTTCCGCACGAGATCAAGCTGATCCGGCCGAAGCAGGTGGTCTTCACGTATTTTCATTTCGCCGCCAGTCGTGAGCTGACCGAGGGGGTACGGGATTCCGGGTGCGTAGCGATCGCCTACGAGACGATCTTTGACGAGAAGGGGCGGTTGCCGCTGTTGGCTCCCATGAGCGAAGTTGCCGGCAAGATGAGTATTCAGGAGGGGGCGAAGTACCTGGAAAAGCCCATGGAAGGGCGGGGGATCCTGCTGGGCGGCATTCCCGGCGTCGAGCCGGCCAACGTCCTGGTGCTGGGCGGCGGTATCGTAGGGACGTGCGCGGCCCGTTTGGCAGCCGGCTTTGGGGCCCACGTCACAATCATGGACATCGACCTGTACCGGCTGCGCTACCTCAGCGAGGTGATGCCGCCAAACGTGACGACCGTCTACAGCACGGACGAGGCCATCCGGCGGCATCTGCGGACCGCGGACCTCGTCATCGGAGCGGTGTTGATCCCGGGCGCGCGGTGCCCGATGCTAATTCGGCGGGACTATCTGAAACTCATGCAGCCCGGATCCGTCATTGTGGATGTGGGGGTGGACCAGGGCGGCTGCTGCGAGACCACGCGGCCGACCACTCACAAGGACCCGACGTACGTGGTCGATGGTGTCGTGCATTACGGCGTGGCCAACATGCCGGGTGCTGTCGGACGGACCAGCACCTTCGGCCTGACGAATGCCACCATCCCGTACCTGATCAAATTGGCCAACATGGGCTACGAGAAAGCGTGCGCGGCAGATCCGGGACTGGCGGCCGGCGTCAACATCGCGCATGGCAAGATCACCAACAAGCCGGTGGCGGACGCCTTCGGCTTGCCGTACGTTCCGTACGTCGCGAGGTAGCGTCGTCAGTCTGGTGCACTGCCCCCGGGTTGCCGTCTCCCGGCCTGTTTGTGCGGGCGGGTGGCGACGCCCGTTGATGGCCGGACTGGCCGCTGAGAGGTATCGGCTGTGAAAAAGTGGCTCAAGTGGATCATTCTGCTGGGCGTCGTCGGGCTGGTCGTGATTGTGTGGCTCGTCGCGCGCCGGCAGACCTTTACGCCGCCCTGGGCCGAGCCGAAATGGGGGAAGGTGACGCGGGGTGACATTCGTGTCCCGATCACGGCGGCGGGGCTGATCCACGCGCACCTGGTCGTGGAGGTGAAGTCGAAGGCTTCGGGCGAGATCATCGAAGTGCCCGTCATCGAAGGCACGTACGTGCGCAAGGGGGATACGCTGGTCGTGCTCAAGAAGGACGACGAGCAGCGGATGCTGGACCGCGCACAGGCCGAGTACGAGCGGGCCCAGGCTATGCTGGATCAGGCCCGCGTGGCCGTGGAAAGGGCAGAGGTAGGCATCGCGGCGGCCCGGGCGCGTCTGGAGGAGATTGTCGCCCAGGGCGAGATCATCGCCTTCGAGAAGGACAAGATCGAAAAGACGCTGCGGGACGGGCGCTCCGACCTGTACAGCGAGCAGCAGGTGAACGACGTCCGGGCGCAATACCGGATGAATCTTGCCCAGCAGGAATCCGCCCGCATCGCGATCCGTAACGCGGAGCTGACGAAGGCAGACGCAGAGGTCGCCGTCCGTTCGGCCGAGGCGACGGTCCGCGCGGCCCGCAAGACTTTCGAGGACGCCGAGGAGCGACTGCGGGAAACGACGGTCCTCGCCCCGCGCGACGGGATCGTCACGCAGGTGTTCGTCAAGAGCGGCATGCTGGTGCAGTCCGGAACCCAGAGCCTCATGGGTGGTACGCAGCTCATGACGCTCGCCGACGTCTCTAAGAAAAAGGTCGTGGCCCGCCTGGATGAGGCCGACTACGGGCGCGTGCTGGCGATCTCGCCGGTTGATGCGCTGCCGGACATGCCGCAACTCCGCCAGGCCGCGCGGGAGGACGCTACCCAGCTCGAGAAACGTTCCGGCAAAGTGCGGATCACCGTCGATGCCTTTCCGGACTTGACGTTCGAAGGCGTCGTCGAACGCGTCGAGCCGCAAGGCAAGCTGAATCCGGGCTCCTCGATCATTCAGTTCGACGTGCATGTGGAGATCACCGACGAGCGCCGCCACATGCTGCCGCTCGGCGCCCAGGCGCAGGTCGAATTCACGGTGGAGAGCGCTCTCGGCGTCTTGCGCGTTCCGGCCGAAGCGGTTAAGAGCCTCGATGACCGCAAGGGCGTCTTCGTCCGCGTCCCGCCCGAGCCGGGGGATAAGTACGGCAAGCGCTTCGTGCCTTGCCGGTTCGGCATCAGTGATGGGGAGTTCACCGAGCTGATCGAGGTGCTCGGCGACATGCCGCTGAAGGAAGGCGATGAGGTCTATACGAAGCTACCGACCAGTGCCGGCGAGGGTCACGAGTAAGGCCACGGCGGGGCGCGCTGCGCAGACCGCGACCGGGGTTACGTGCACGGGCGCGGCGAAGCCCGTTTGGTGTCGCCCGCAACGTGCCGCCCGTGCCGCGGGAGACACTGCGTCGGCGGGGAGCGCCGCGGCGTGCCGCTGATCGAAGTACGCGGACTGACCAAGCTCTACCGGATGGGGGACTCCATCGTTCGCGCGCTGGATGGCGTCGACCTGACCGTGGAGCGGGGGGAGTTCGTCGCCATCACCGGCGCTTCCGGCAGCGGCAAGAGCACCATGATGCACGTGCTGGGCTGCCTGGACCGTCCGACGAGTGGCATCTACCGGCTCGACGGCCGGGACGTCAGCGCCCTGTCGGATCGGGAACTGGCCGAGGTCCGCAACCAGCGCATCGGTTTCGTGTTCCAGACCTTCAATCTCATCAACCGCATCACCGCTTGGGAAAACGTGGCCGTCCCGCTGTTCTACGCCCGCAAGACGAACACGCGACCTGCGGCCATGCGAGCGCTCGAACGCGTCGGCCTGCTCGACCGGGCCATGCATCAGCCCAACGAACTGTCCGGCGGGGAGCGGCAGCGAGTCGCTATCGCCCGGGCCATAGTCAACGATCCCATTTTGCTGCTCGCCGACGAGCCGACCGGCAATCTCGACACCCGCACGGGTGAGCAGATCATGGGGATCTTCCGCTCGCTGAACGAGCAGGGCGTGACCATCATTATGGTCACGCACGAGCTGGACATCGCCGAGCATGCCCGCCGGATCGTGCAGATGCGGGACGGGCGCATTCTCTCCGACCAGTTAACCGCCGAGGTCATTGCGGCCCGCGGGCACGCTCGCCCGCGTAAGCTGCCCTCCACAGAAATGACGCCGGTCGCGGCGGTCCCGGTGAGCGCCGCTCAACCCCCGGCGTCCACGCCACCGCCCATGCCGCCGCGCATGCTGCCCGGGGCCACGGCGACCCTGGTTTGTGGCGTGGTCGCCATTGTGTTGTGGCTGGCGGCAGTGGCGGTGCAGTTCACGCTAGGGAGGCTGTATCACATCAACCCGGAGGAGTTCGACCCCGCGCGGCCTAAGCTGCCTCCCATGCCTGTGCTAGTGGGAAGCGGGCTGGCGTCGCTGGCCATGCTGATCGGTATCGTGTTCGGGATCGTGGCGGTGGTGCTGGCTCGCGGCGTGCGGCGACGAGCGCGGGAGGAGGTTGCCAACTGGCAGGGGAGACGTAGGGCGGTGGTCGGCGCGGTCTTCGGGTGGATCACGATCTTGGTTCCCGCGGTTCTGGTCCTGACAGCGATCATAAAGCTGATCGTGAGCGGTGCTCCGAAGGGCTGAGGGACCCACCCCGAGCCGCTGGGTTGTCGCCGGCCCGCGGCTGCGGGCGAAGCCTGGAGGCCCGTATAATCGGGCGTACGCGTGTGGTTTCGGCCGGCAGGAGCCGCGTGTGGAGACCTGGAAGGAATTCGACCAGAACGTTATTACGCACAGCGCGGCGCACCATCTGATGGCGATCGACGATCTGGTGGGGCGGCTGGGCTACGCCCGGGTGTCGGATATCGCCCGTCGGCTCAACATTACGCGGGGCAGCGTGTCGATCTCGCTTCAACCCCTCAAAAAGGCTGGCCTGGTGCAACAGGATGAGAATCGCCACCTGCGGTTGACCGCCGCCGGACAGGCACTGGTGGACGCCATCAAAACCAAGCGGCATCTGATGCAGCGTCTGCTCACTGAGGTGCTGGGCGTCGCGCCGGCGCAGGCGGAGATCGACGCCTGCAAGCTCGAGCATCTGGTGAGCAACGAGACCGCTCAGCGGCTGCTTTCATTCCTGCGTTTTCTGGATGGCGATCCGGCACGCGTGCGGGAGCTGGTCTCCGCCTGGCGCGCCGCCGACCCGACGTGTGCGGGGGAGCCGGCTGCATGTCCGAGCTGCGAAACCGAGTGCCTGGCCGCCCGGCTTGAGCGCCCTGTCTCTCAAGGAAACCGACCGTGAGCACGCTGTCGAATGACGAGCTGATCCAGGAGCTGAACCGTCTGTTCGCCGAGGAGGTCGAGGCCGCCCTGCGGTATCTGCATCTGTCCAATGCGGTCCGCGGTCTGGAACACGTGCTGGTCGAGCCGGTGCTGAAGAAGGCGTTTCGCGAAACGCTGGAGCACGCGGAGGTGATCGCGCGGAAAATCCGCGCCCTGGGCGCCGTCCCGCAACTCAACGTCAACCTCGCGCTGGACCCGGTGCCCGTGGACGGCAAGCAGGCGCTGGAAATGGCCCTGACGTTCGAAGAGGCCGCCCTGGAGGCCTACCAAGACTGCTTTCGGCGGGTTGAGGGCGATATTGCGCTGGAGGAGTTCATTCGCTCCCAGATCGTCGTCGAGTCCGAGCATGTCGCCGAGCTGAAGCACCTGCTCGTGGAGTAACATGTCGGGTACGTGCGCCACGCTCTGCCCGCCGGACCGTGGCCCGAGTGGCTCAGGGTTCCGCGGACCGACGTGCGTACTCGGCGGGGAGGCTCGCCCGTGTCGGAACCGGACAGGATGAATCCGACTCCCCAGCCTCCAGACGTGTCGCAGACGCCCCCGCGTGCTACCCCGCCGCGCTGTCGGTTTCCCCGTCGCCTGCGAATTACGCGAAAACGGGACTTTGAACACACGATGAGAGGCGGCGTCCGGGTCATCGACCGGTACCTGATGATCTGGGGGCGTCGAAACGGGCTGCTGGACACCCGCCTGGGTCTGGTGGTCGGCCGACGACACGGGACAGCCGTACGCCGCAACCGGCTCAAACGCCTGATCCGCGAAGCGTTCCGGCTCTCCTACGCGCAGGTTCCGCGCGGGCTGGACCTGGTGTGCGCACCACAGGCGGGCGCAGAGCTGACGCTGAGCGTGGTGCGCGCATCGTTGTTGCGCCTGGTCCAGCGGCTCGAACCGGCATTGACCTCAGGGGGGACCGACAACGAAGCAAACGCGGCTTTATCTCCGGGCGGTGACGGCCCCCCGTCTCTCGGCACCCCGGGTCGTGATGTCGATTGCACGCCGGACGCGGATCGACCAGCTTGTGACGGGGCGGTTGAATAAACAGAACGGCGAGGCCGTCCACAGAGCAAGCGGCTACGAGTAGGGGCGCCCAACCTCAGGTGCCGGCGCGTGTCCAATTCATCAGGAGCGTTCGTGGAACCGCAGGCTGCCACGGCTATCGCCCCCCAGGACGACGCAGCGCTTGTGCGGCAGACGCTGTCCGGGCGGCGGGCGGCGTTCGACGAGCTGATCGAGCGTCACCAGCGACGGGCGGTGTCCGTGGCGTACCGCCTGCTCAACAACATGCACGACGCGCTCGAGGTGTGTCAGGAAGCATTCGTCCGTGCCTATCGGAACCTGCACACCCTGGAAGACCCGGAGCGGTTCGGCTCGTGGCTGCTGAGAATCGTCACCAACCTGTCGCTCAATTTCCGCCGCTCGCGCGGGCCGCGGCTCTCTTTCGAGGACTGCCTGCTGCCGGAGGACGGAACGCGCGAGGAGCAGCTTCCGGACGCCGCACATTCGGAGGATCGGCCCGGAGCCCGTCTGATGGCGGCAGAATTGCAGCAGCGCATCCAGGCCGCCTTGGCCGACCTGCCACCTCTGCAACGCACCGCGTTGGTGCTCTTCAGCATCGAGCAGATGCCGCAGAAGGAAGTCGCCGAGATCATGAATTGCAGCGTCGAGGCGGTCAAATGGCACGTTTTTCAGGCCCGCAAGAAGCTCAAAGAGCAGTTGGCCGACTACCTGTGAGGCCGCCGGCAGGATCGAAGGGGTGCACCGGCGCGCGATGCCCTGTCTTGGTGCCGCCCGCACGACCACACGCTCGCCCCTTCGACCCTGCTTGCGAACACCCGCTCAGGCGCGAGGTACGGGCGTGAACCCGGTGGATTTCGAACAACTCGTCTGCGCGTGGCTGGATGAACCGCAGCAGCTTGACCTTGCCCGTCAAGTGGAACAGGCCGTCGCCGCGGATCCCGCCCTGGGAGCCCTGTTGGAGGAGTGGCGCCGCTTTGACAAGTGTTTGCACGCCGCGTTCCCGCCGGCCTGCGCGGTCAGGTGGGATCGGCTGCGGCTACGCATCAGCCAGGCTGTCGATGAGGCAGCACGGCACGACGAGCTTGCGCTCGACGCGGCCCTGAAGAACCTGCCAACGGTAGATCGTCACGTCAACTGGCCGCGGCTGCACCAGCGGATCGCGACAGCCGTGCGGCGCGGCGAGCGGCGGCGCGTCGGCTTGCGGGCAGGGCTCGGCGCGCTCGGCCTGGCTGGACTGGCCGCGGCCGCCGCACTCGTGCTGTCGGTTTTGCCTGACGCACCCCCTTCGGCGGTGTCTTCGGGACTGGTGCAGGTATCGGTGCGGATGCCCGCGTTGGTACCATCGTCCGGGACGGTCCTGGTGCGTGTCAGCGTACCGGACGGGTGTGAGCCGGAGCCCGAACGGTTTTTCTCCATCGACCCTATCGGGCGTGGTGCGACAGCGGATGAAGCAGCCGGGTACTACTGAGGCATCAGCCATGCAGACTTCACAGGTACACACCGTTTTCGCGTGGCCGCGGATCGCAGCGCTACTGATCGCGTTGGCGGGAGCGCTGGCAGCCGCCGGGCAACCCATGCGGGACCTGGTCGAGGCGGCTCTGGACCAGAAGGTGACGCAGCGCATCGAGATCAGCGAACGTCCGATCCGGGCCGCGCTGGCAGAACTGGAGCAGCGAACCGGTCTGCGTTTCGCCCTGCACGAGAAGGCGCTGGAATGGATGCCGGCCGGCGACGAAACCCGCATCGCGCTGGTCATACAGGACGTGTCTGTTCGCGAGGCCCTGCGGCGGATCTTCGACGGGCTGGGGCTGACGCTGCGGGTCGAAAACGACAGGGTACTGGTTGAGCCATCGCGCATGCTGGACCGACTGGGCCGACGGCTCACGGTCCAGGAAGTGCAGGTGCTTCAGTCGCTGGCGGCCAAGCCATGGTCGGAACTGAAGGCCGACGAGGTCGAGGTCGAATTTCGGCTGCCGAAAGACACGCAACCGCACGTAACGTTCGAGAAGGCCATGCGGGAGGGCCCACCAGCCGCCGCGCTCTCGCGGTTGGAGGAGGTTACGCAGCGCCTCGGGTGGCTGTGGGTCGTGCACGGCCGCACGCTGGTCATCTACAGCCCGGCCGATGATGTTCAGCAGCGCCTGGACCGGCCGCTGGACCTGACTTACCGGGGTGTGCCGCTCGATGAAGTATTGGTCGATCTGGGCCGACAGATCGGCGTCACTGTGCACTTCGAACCCGGCGCACTGGGTCGTGTGGCGGCCCGCGATCGCCGAGTGGACCTCGTCCAGCGTCAGATCACGGCGCGTCAGGCCCTGGAGCTGCTCATGGGACGCACCGGCCTGGCGTACGATGTGGTCGGCGACGGTCTCGTGGTCGGCGCAGGACAGGCGGTCGAGCAACCCGTTGGCCGCATCGTGGCCGTTCTCCGTATTCCGGTCGGAGAGGACGGCGTGACCATCGACTTTCTGATTCGGGATACGGAGTTGCCGCCCGAGTTCCGCCAACTCTACCAGCAGAAGCTGCCGCAGGTCATCGAGCTGTTACGGAAACAGGTCGGGCAGTGAGGCTGGTCCCGTTTCCCGCGTTCCCCAGCGATGTTAGACTTGGCCGACCCGCGCGGCGGTCTTGGCCGGCCCGGCGGTGACCGGTGTTGTCTTGGGCCACCGGCCGACTGTGGGTCTGTAACGGAGATGCATACCATGGCGGTCAGGCTTGAAGGTCGCTCACTGCTGTCAATGAAGGACCTTACCGGCGACGAAATCCGGTCCGTGTTGCAACTGGCCCTCTGGATGAAGGCCAACCGCGCTGCGGTTCAACGGGCTGCGCCGCTCGCGGGCCGTACGCTCGGCATGCTCTTCCAAAAGCCATCGCTGCGGACCCGCGTTTCCTTCGAGACCGGCATGACGCGCCTGGGCGGTCACGCCATTTACCTGTCGCCGGTCGACTTCGAGCTGGGCAAACGGGAATCCGTCGAGGATGTCGCTATCGTGCTGTCCCGGTACGTGGACATCATCATGGCTCGCGTGTTCGGGCACGACATCGTTGAAACGCTTGCCCGCCATGCGACATGCCCCGTCATCAACGGACTGAGCGATTTTGAGCATCCCTGTCAGATCCTGGCGGACTTATTGACCATTCAGGAACGGAAGGGGCGGCTGGACGGCCTGACGCTCACCTACATCGGCGACGGAAACAACGTGGCCCGCTCGCTGATGTTCGGCGGCGCCCGGGTCGGCATGAACGTGACCGTCGCGACGCCGCCCGGCTTCGAGCCGGGGGCCGAAGTGTTGGAGCAATCGCTGGCCATCGCCCGGGAAAATGGGGCCACCGTGCGTGTCCTGCATGACCCGCAGCAAGCCGCGCGCGACGCGGACGTTCTGTACACCGATGTCTGGGCCTCGATGGGCCAGGAAGCGGAAGCGGAAGCGCGCCGCGCCCGATTCCAGGGATACCAGATCAACGGCGACCTGCTGGCCCGTGCCCGACCCGATGCCATCGTGCTGCACTGCCTGCCGGCGCACTATGGGGAGGAAATCGACTACGCGACCTCCCGCACGCCGAACTCCGCCATCTTCGACCAGGCGGAAAACCGGATGCACGCCCAGAACGCGCTGCTGGTGATGGTCTCGGGCGCCGCCGGCACGTTGCCGTCCGCGGCCCTCGGCCGACGCGCATCATCACGGAAACGTGCCGCGCCGCCTCGGGCGCTTGCCAAGCGGTCCTCCCGCCGCCGGAAGCGCTGAGCGAGGCGCACTCGCTGTCAGCAGCGATTGGTGCACGCCATCTCGAAGGCGGAATCGGCACGGCGGGCACTGAGCGCCGTTGGCTTGCATTGCTATCATGTGCCGGTCCGGGGGACCAAGAGAAGGAGATGTGCCGTGTTCATGGCCAAGCTGTGCCGCTACAAGTGGAGCCGGCGCCCGTCGGCGCTCTGTGTGCCGTTTGTCCTCGCGGTCGGAGCGGTATTCGCGTGGGCCGCGCCGCCCGCGACGCGGCCGGACAATGTCGCGCCGGACGGGTACATTTCGTTGTTCAACGGCGAGGACTTGACGGGGTGGGGGGGACGGGTCGGGGATCCGCCGAAGCGGGCCGCCTTGTCGCCGGCGGAGCTGATGCGGGCGCAGCGCGAGGCGGACGGACCGATGCGCGCGCACTGGCAGGTCGTGGATGGCGCGCTGGCGTTCGACGGGCAGGGTGACAACCTCTGCACCCTTCGCCAGTTCACAGATTTCGAGCTGCTCCTGGACTGGAAGATCGAGGCCGGCAGCGACAGCGGCGTTTATCTGCGCGGCTGCCCCCAGGTGCAGATCTGGGACAATCCGGAGGGCTCCGGCGGCTTGTGGAACAACAAGTGGCACCCCTCGCGGCCACTGATTGTCGCTGACCGTCCGGTGGGGGAGTGGAACACCTTCCGCATCTTCATGATCGGCGACCGGGTCACCGTGTACCTCAACGACTTGCTGGTCGTGGACGACACCCCGCTCGAAAACTACTGGGAACCCAACCGGCCGGTTTATCCCCGTGGGCCGATCGAGCTTCAGAGCCACGGCACGCGGGTCTGGTTCAAGAACATTTACGTTCGCGAGCTCGTTCGCCCGCCGGAGATCACACCGCCCCCGCAGCCGTTTCTGCGCCCGGGCGACCGGGTGGCGATCGTCGGCGACTCGATTACCGAGCAGAAGCTCTACAGCCGATACATGGAAGACTACCTGCTCGCGTGCGTGCCACAGCTTGAACTGTCGGTGGTGCAGCTCGGCTGGAGCGGGGAACGCGCCCCCGGCTTCCTCGAGCGCCTCGACAACGACCTGCTGCCGCTGAAGCCGACGGTGGTCACGACCTGCTACGGGATGAATGACGGCCTGTACAAACCGTACGAATCGGCGACGGGTCAAGCGTACGAACAAGCGATGCGGCAGATCGTCCAGCGGCTGCGCAATGCCGGGATACGCGTGGTCGTCGGGGCGCCGGGAGCGGTGGACTTCGACACGTTCCGCCGCGTGAACCTCACGCCATCCGTGTACAACGCGACACTGGCACAACTGCGGGATGTGGCCCGCTTGCTCGCGTATGAGGAGGGGCAGCCATTTGCGACGGCGCACGACCATATGATCTTGGCCATGCGCCGGGCAAAGCCGGTGCTCGGGGCGGAGTACCACGTCTGCGGGCCGGATGGCTTTCACCCGGCGCCGAACGGCCACCTGGTGATGGCCTACGCGTTCCTCAAGGCGCTCGGGTTGGATGGCCACATCGGAACCATTACTGTGGACTGGGCGACCGGCGGCCCCACGGCCACCGCGAGCGAGGGCCACAAGGTGCTTGCCGCGTCGGCCGACGGCATCCAGGTCGAAAGTTCCCGGTACCCGTTCTGCTTTTACGGCGATCCCGCACGCCCCGACGGAACACGCAGCATCCTGCCATTCATTCCGTTCAACGCGGACCTGAACCGCTTCGTACTGGTGGTGCGTAACCTGCCTGGCCCCGCCGCGACCGTCACGTGGGGCGAGCAGAGCAAACGGTTTACGCGCGAGCAATTGCAGGCCGGGATTAACCTCGCAACGGAGTTTCTCGATAACCCCTTCAGCGGACCGTTCCAGGCACTGGACGAGCTGGTGGCCAAGAAGCAGGCCTTCGAAACGGCCATGATCAAGCAGTGCATTTCAACGTTCCGACAGTATCGGAACCTGTTCGGCGACGATCCGGACGTCGAAGCCGCCACGGCGATGCTCCGGCAGCGGCTCTTGCGGATTCATGAGCAGTGGCAGGCCGACGTGCGGGATGCGGTCGTGCCTGTACGCCACACGCTGAAGATTCAGCCCGAGAACGAGTGAGAGAAAGCGGTATGTTTGCTGTGGGCTTCGCAGCCTTCGTCGTGGGCGTCGGGCTGCTGCTGGTCAGCTTGGCATCTGCGTTGGCCTTATCGCTGGAACATCTGGCGGGACTGGCGCTGCCCGGCTGCGGTGCCGGAAGCCCCTGCGCCCTGGCCACAGCGAGTGTGTGGGGCAAAGTGCCGTATTTGAACTGGCCGGTGTCACACCTCGGCGTGGCCTGGTTCCTCGCCCTGCTGGCGGCGTGGGGAGCGACGCGGTTCACTGTCCCCTCCGCTGTTCGCTGGCTGGTTCGCCTCGGCGTGGCGGCCTCGGTCGGCTTCACATTAATTATGCTCCTCGGCCGATATCTGTGCCCTTACTGCCTCGCAACTCATGCGGGCAACGTCGGCTTCTGGCTCGTGTTGGAGTGGCGCAGCCGACGGCACAGCTTGGCCCGCACGACGGTGGCGACGGGCACCTGCGCGGTCCCGTCACCGGCGGATGCCGTCAGACCCGCCTCGGGCGCTGTCGGTCGTCGTCCATTGGCGGCAGGCGTTTTTGCCTTTGCACTGGCGACGGTCGTGCTTGCGGCTATCGAATACCACGCGCAGCGCGCAGCGGTCGCTGCGGCCGAAACGCAGCTCGAACGCTCCACCGCCGCCGTGATCGCGGCGCACGAGCCGCCCCGCGCGTCGGCCGAGCAGTCGGAAGCTCATGCCGCCGAGACCACCCCTGCGGCGGTGGATGCGGTATCGCCAAGCGGCGGGTTCACGGGCCGCTATCGCCTGGGCCCCGAGCAAGCGCTGCTGCGGTTCGTGCTTTTTGTCGACTACCACTGCGCCTTTTGCAAAGTCATCGACGAGGAGCTGAAGGCGTTGGTGACCGAACGCGCCGACTTGTCCATGTCGGTCAAATTCTGGCCCGGGGAGCAGGAATGCAACCCCTACACGCCGAACGAGCACGCGGGCGCCTGCCTCGCAGCCCGCGCCGCCGAGGCCGCCGGAATGCTCGGCGGAAACGACGCGTTCTGGCAGATGCACTTCTGGCTATTCGAACGATCCGGGCGTGTGACCCCGGCGGAGCTCCGCGAGGCAGCCGTCCGTTTCGGCTTGGACCCGGACCAGTTCGAGCGCCTCGTCCAGAGCGAAGAGACCGCCCGGCGTGTGCAAGCCGACGTGCAGGAGGGGTTCGAGCTCGGCCTGCGGACGACGCCCATGATCTTCGTTAACGGCGTGGAGTTCACCGGTTGGAACGCCCCGCTGGCGCTTCGCCGCCTCGTCGAAAAGGCGAGCAACAGTAACCTCCGGCCCGCAACGGCGCAAAGGGATCAGCCGCCACCCGCGGTCGAGGCGTTCATTCGCGACTGGCGCATGGAGCCGCCGCGGCGCCTCCTGCCGCTTGCCCGCGCGTGGCCCAGCGGTCCGGCCGACGCCCGGCTGCGTGTCGTCGTCTTTGGCGACTACTTGCAGCAAGCCACAATCCTGGCCGACCGCATCATCCGGCAATTTCAGGCCGAGCGCGGTGACGTCCAGTACACGTTCCACGCATATCCGCTCGATGCCGGCTGCAATCCCGGGGTCGGCGACCAAAGCTCGCCTCTATCCTGTCGAGCCGCCGCCGCGGCGGCCGTAGCGGGCGAACTCGGCGGTCCCGACGCTTTCTGGAAGGTCCACGACTGGCTCATGGCGCAGGAGGGGGGGTTCGACGATGATGCACTGTGCGCGGCGGTTACGGCACTGGGCCTCGAAGCTGCCGCCTTCATGGATACGCTAGACGACCCCGCGACCATGGCGGCAATCGCCGACGACGCGCTCGTTGCGTACGAGATTGGCGTGCGCGCAACGTTGCGCCTCACCCCAAGGATCTTCATCAATAACAAGCCCGTCCGGCGCTGGCTACACGGAGACCGGCCGCTGCTGCGAGCGATTCTGGAAGCAGCCGCCTCGAAGTGACATTTCGATCTTGTTCCGACGGCCTCGCGTTTTATCAATTCCGGGATCAGAACGATTATAGGACGTTATCCAGGGTTAAATCCGAGCGAGGGTCTGCTATAACACCTGGCAAGGAATGAGATCATCTGTAATTTCATGAAACTAGTGGCACGAAATCATTTTTCTGTTGATATTCAGTGCTGCACATGATAAAACTTTCCGTGTGGCTTGGTTGCACGATATTAGTTTCATGAAACCAGCGGCAAGTGAGTTAGGACGCTTCAGGGTGCATCTTGCTGATCGCGCACCAAACGAACAGTCGAGGGTTTGGCAGCGTTCCGTCGTCCACCCACGAACATGGTTGCGGTTGACAAGTTGCGCTCCACTCCTCGTCGGCCGTACGCGCTTGCCGACCGCATGGCGTCGGGATGGTTCCTTAACGACCTTAACTTAGGGTTCGCGAATACGCGCCCGCATTCTAGGTTCACTGTTCTAGGAGACCTCAGTATGGCAAGACGGTTGATGAGCCGGGCAGCAGCTAGCGTGGCCGGACGAAGCCTTACAGTCGTGTTGTCGGCTTTCGCTCTGCCGCTGTGGGCGGCAACGGCTGGCACGGGAGCAGTTGCCGTGGACGCGTCCGCTGCTGGGAGCGGGGAGACGTGGCTCAGCGGCGAGCCGCCGAAAGGCGTGCCGGGTCACCTGAAGGACGTGGCCTTGGGGGGCCCGATGAGCGTGCGCGGGGACGGTGCACGTGCGCAGTGCTTGGGGGACAAGGACATTGACGGCGCCGGGGTTACAAACACGGACATCCTGTGCAGTCCGGCATACGAGGACAGGCGGACCGCGAGCATTTATCTGGCCGGCGAGTTCGGCTGCTCAGAGGGCGGCACGATCAGCGCGATTCGATACTACATCTCGAACCCGCCAGGGGTGCCGCTGAGCGACTTTACGATTCGAATGCGGCACACCACGGCGAGCACGTACACGACGCCCGCGTGTTTTGACAATGCGGGGTGGACGACAGTCTATCGCGCGGCGACTACCTTCGCATCGACCGGCTGGGCCACGCTCACGTTCAGCACGCCGTTCGTCTATGACGGGGTGTCGAATCTCGAGGTAAGCGTTAGTTTCAACAACAGTGAGCGTGCCGGCGGCGGGTACGTCTGGAGTTTCTGGGGCAACAACCGGTCGTTGTGGGCGGCGTCGAACAGTGCCCACGGCGATCCGTTGAACTGGACGTGTGGTACCGGTAACCCCACGGTCAGTCGAACTGGCTTCGTCCCACGAGCGCAGTTTGTTTTCGCCGCGTCGCCGCAGGGGGCTTGCTGCGTAAACAACGTCTGCGTCGCGACGGTGCCTGAGGCGGAGTGCGCACTGCTGGGCGGCACGTGGTTTGACGGGCAGGATTGTGCCAGCTTTGTTTGCCCGCCGTGGAATGACGAGTGCCAGGCGGTGAGTCCCGTCACGCTCACCCCGGGCGTTCCCGTGCAGTTCACGGGGACCAATCTGGGAGCGACAGCCCAGTGTGCTTTTTGGCCGGAGTCGGAAGTATGGCACGCGGTTACGCTGCCACCGACGTACCCGGGTTACATCGTAACGGCCGCCTACTGCGGAAGCGCAAACCTCCTCGGCGAGGGCGGGCCGTTCCAGACAGTTTCCGCCCGCTGGGCAATCGGCTGTCCGTGCACGGGCACAACCGTGCCGGGTGTCGTTGTTGGTTCGACGTGTGCCGACGGAAACCTGGAGGTCCGCTGGACGTGCCTCAGCCCGGGCACCTACTACCTTCCTGTGTTCCTTGACCTCCCGCCAGCCCCCACGGCGGCCGGGAACTACGTCGTGACCGTAGAGTGTGTAGGCACGTATTGCGAGTCGCGCGCCGCGGAAAGCGGAAACTCCACAATTGAGGCCGTTCGCTTTGCCAACATTGACCACGACACAAGCGGCGTGTGCGACACCTACGACGACTTCACAGCGCTGGTGGGCGAAGTAAGGCGGGCGGAGAGCTACCCGATCGAGGTCGTTCTTGGAGACTGCTCGCCCGCCGCGTGCAACCCGCGCTGGTGCAAGGTGTTCATCGACTGGAATGGAGACCTCGATTTCACCGACCCGGGCGAGCAAGTTCTCTCGCAAGGCGCCTCGGCGAACCCATGTACGGCGACGCTCACCGGGAGTGTTGTGGTGCCGCTGGACGCCGCGCTCGGCGTAACGCGCATGCGCGTCGTCTGCCTCGAAGGCGGCAGCGATCTGAGTACGGTGGCGTGTGGCGTGTATAGCTACGGCGCCACGGAGGACTACTCCATCAACATCCTTCCAGCGCTGCCACGCGGCGCCTGTTGCGTGGGCACGAGCTGCTACGAAGGCATGACGGAGGGGGACTGCATCAGCGCCGCCGGTGGAGTCTACAAGGGCGACGGCAGTGGCTGCACCCCGAATCCGTGCTACGGGGCATGCTGTCAGCCGACGGGTGCGTGCCAAGAGGGTACCGAGGCGGAGTGCGCGGCTGCGGGCGGGAGTTACCAGGGGGACGCCACCCGTTGCGGGCCCGGCAATCCATGTCCACAGCCGGGAGCCTGCTGTTACCCCGGAAACCAGTGCATCATGAGCAGCGTCGTGGCCCCTGGCGACTGCGGCCCCGGCGGGACGTATTGGGGCGACGGCACCGTATGCACGCCGTCGCCGTGCCCGCCGGCGAATGACGTGTGTGAGGAGGCGATCGTCATTGGTTCGCTACCGTTTACCGACATGGCTAACGTCTACCTCGCCACTCATGATGAAAATGTGAACCCGACCTGCGATGCCTCTACTTGCGGACCGTATGCGGCGTGGGGTGTCTGGTACGAGTATACGCCTTCCGTGTACTGCGACCTGACGGTGGCGGCGTCGGGTGCGAATGTCATCGTATCCGTCTGGACTGGTGAGGACTGCGGCCACCTGGTGCAAGTGGGGTGTTACCCGGGTGGCGTAAGTTTCCGGGTGTCGATGGGGGTGCGTTACTGGATCTGTGTATCGCACTTCTCGTGCGCAGCCCCGCCGGAGGGAGCCGTCACGACCACAGTCACCTGTACACCTGTGCCGCCCCCTCCCAATGACCTGTGCACAAATGCCAATGTTATTGCAACCGTGCCCTACGAAGACTTGGGCGTCGAGTATCGCTATGCCACAAATGACACGAACATCGATCCCGATTGCGACGACGCGGCCTGCCCCGGCGCCTTCAGGGGCGTTTGGTACGAGTATACACCGGCAACGGCGTGCGACGCGACAGTCACCGTCAGTGGCGACGGCGTAGCGTTGTCGGTCTGGACGGGGCCTGATTGCGAGCACCTAACGCAATTCCGGTGCTTCCGGGCCCAGTCGACTTGTCGCTTCCGGCTTGCCGGCGGCGTCCGATACTACATGTGCGTGTCGCGTTACCTTTGCGGCGAGCCCAGTCACGCAATCGACTTTCGGTTTGACGCCGAGCCGGCGCCGCCCTGCGTTCCCGACTTCTCCGTAACCGCCCCGGGCGAATGGAGCAGCACTACGGCCGGAGCCGGGAACGATTGTAGTCTGGCGCCATCGCCGGATCACCTGTACGAGGTGGCAATTCCGACCAGTGGAACCTGGGTTTTTGAGACCTGTACGTCCACCTTCGACACTGTGCTCTTCCTGGGAACATTGTGTTGTTCAGACGACGTCGCATCCAACGACGACCTGTGCAGTGGGCCGAACGAGTACGGGTCCCGTATTCGCCGTACCTTGGAGGCGGGGACCTATTACGTGGCCGTAGAGGGCTATGCGAGTTACTCCGCGGGCAGCTACACGTTGAAAGTATATCCGGCCTGCCAGGTTACTTGCCCCCCGGATGCTCTCATCGAGCCGGAGCCGTGCGGCGCGGACGTCAACGGCGGATGTCATTCCCCGATTTTCCAGTGCACGCCCATACAGCCGGGCCAAACCTGGTGCGGCACGGCCTGGGCTCACTACGGGCGCGACAGCGACTGGTATCGCCTGGAGCTTACCTACCCGGCCGAGGTGCGCTGGACGGTAACATCTGAGTTCCCGTCGCAGAATCTGATCGTCAGTGGGGAATGCGGCGCGCTCACACTCGAGGCGTCGGCGTACGGGGGCGATTGTCTTCCGGTGACGGCGGCGCGCATCTTGCCACCAGGCACGTACTATCTGTTCGTCGCGGTGGGAGGTTGGGCCGCCGGCGAGTACGTGGGATTCGTATGCGGCGACGCTTCTGACTACGTGGCGACGCTCGTTTGCATACCGCAAACGGGTGCGTGCTGTTTGCCAGAGCCCTTGCGGTGTGAGGTGCTCTCCGAAGGCGACTGTGCGGCCGCCGGCGGATTGTTTGCGGGGGTGGGGGTGCCGTGTGTGCCTTCAGACTGCAATGAAAACGGCAGCCCGGACCAGTGCGAAATCGCGTTCGGGTCGGCGGCGGATTGCAACCGCAATCAGACGCCGGACGGTTGCGACATCGCGAGTGGCTTTAGTCCAGACTGCCAGGATGACGGTGTCCCTGACGAGTGCCAGCTCCAGCGCGGGACGCGCGCCAACCTGATTGCTGACGCGAGCTTCGAGGCCGGTACCCCGAATCCCTTCTGGACGGAGTACTCCATGCAGTTCGGCACTCCGCTCTGTACCACCGCTGCGTGCGGCAGCGGCGGCGGCACAGCCTATCCCCGCACCGGGCTGTGGTGGGCGTGGTTTGGCGGCTACGCCGGCGGCTACGAGGTCGGGTATCTGGAGCAGACCGTCACCATTCCAGCGGCGGGCCAGGCGATTCTGAAATTCTGGCTATGGAACGGCGCCAGTGGACCGGCGACTGACTGCTTCCGAGTCAAACTGGACGGCGACACGCTCCTGACGGTGCACGCAGGGGATCCGCAGTATGCCGGAGGGTACGTCGAAGTGCAGCTCGACGTGCTAACGTATGCGAACGGCGGTCCGCACGTCCTGCGCTTCGAGGCCGAAACGGCAGGGGGCACCGTCAGCAGCTTCTCCCTCGATGATGTAACACTTGAAACGAGCGGCACGCCCGCTAATGACTGCAACGCAAATGGTATCCCTGACGAGTGTGATATTCAGGCCGCCTTCGGCGGACACTGCCAAGAACCGACATATCCGCCTTGCGACACCGATTACAACGAAAACGGCATACCCGACCACTGCGAGTTGTGCGGCGATCTCAATGGGGATGGCAACGTGGACGTGTTGGACTACTGGGTCGTGCTCGAGGGATTCGGACGTTGCGCTCCGGACCCGCGTTTCTTGGCAGCGGCTCCGATCGACGTCAACGGGAACAACTGTATTGACTTGACAGACTACCGCGCATGGGTGCTATGCTACAAGATGGCCAACGGAAGGACATTTGTGCCGCCGCCATTGACCAGGGCCAGGGCGCTTATCGCGCCGCCGGCTAACCCGAAGGCGGCCACTGAATGAACAGAGAGCAGGCAGGCGCGCGGCGTCGACCCGTCCGACCGCGCGTGTGGTGCACGTAGATTATCGGGACCGTTACCCCTGCATGGGCAGAGACGGTCCGAGACAAGGAGGAAGAGGCAATGAAACAAAGAGTTGCGATAGGTGTGGCGGTACTGGTTGGCCTGCTCGGAACGCCGGCGTTCGGTGGGCTAATCACTGTGCGGATTGCTCCGGAAGAGCAACAGGTGAGCTTGAGTGATGGCCAGGTGACGGCCTGGATCCTTGCAGACATCCCCGAGTCCGACGCGTTGATCGGCTGGGGTCTGGATCTGATTCTGACCGGCACAAGCGTCGAACTTGCCCCAAGTCTGCCCGGGCAACCAAACCCGGAAATCGGCCCGCTCTTCGACCCGGCGTATGCGCCCGACGGAGACGGCCTCGCGGCACTGACGCCGCCGCCGGCTGGCGTCTGGGGCGATGGCGTATTGCTTGCTACGGTCCGCTTGAACCTCGTGGAACTGGGCGAAACCTGGGTGGACCCGGATTACACCCTCGATGACCCGTTTGAGGGACTCATGACGGCGAGCGGCCCGGCCAGCGTCCTGTTTGAGGGCGGGTTGATCAACGTGGTCCCCGAACCTGCCGGCCTAGCACTGCTGGTCCTTGTCTTGTTGCACCGGCCTTGCCTGCGCAGATAGGCCAGTGCAGCGCCGCCTCGCTTGGGGTGCGTTAGGACGACTACCACCCTAGCCGTCGGACAGACAACGGCGGCGAAAGCACGCAGCCAGTCATGCTCGCTCGTATGGAGTTCGGGCACCAGTGGCTACGTGACCACGCCCCGACCACCATGGCGCCGGTACGTTTCGCGTTTGCCGCCGCATCCGACGCCGAGCAGGCTCGTGGACCGCGCGCCCCAAGAGATGGGGCCGGATCGTGCGCAGCTCGCCGCGATCGGGCACACGCCGCCGACCAGGTACCTGGCCGCGCAGGGGGGCGCAGCCGAGGATTCGTGGGCGGCACGCAGGTCGCGGGCCCTTGCAAGGCTCGGCAAAACGGTGTACAAAATCGGTCGGAACGCCCACGCAGGGCGGCCCGGCGACGCGGGTGTAGCTCAGTGGTAGAGCGTCACGTTGCCAACGTGAATGTCGTGGGTTCAAGTCCCATCACCCGCTTCGACTTCTGACGCTACAGGCGGCCCGGGTGCACGCGCCATCGCCTTCCGCCGCAGGGGGAGGGGGTGGGCGTGGCACCGGGGGTGCCCGAGGCACATTGACCATCGTCAAGTCTGTGGACCGCGACTGGTCGTCGCGATCGACGCCTGCGCGGGTGGTTGTTCATGGCGCGGGGCGTCTGCTCCGAGGTGCTGTGGTGGGCGCCGATCTGGTCGCCGTAGGGCCGGAAATTGTCATGCGCCCCGGCCTAACTTTACAGCAACGGGCACGACGTGTGCTGATGCGAACAACCGCCCGTTGTTACCCACCGGCGGCCGCCGCGCGGCGCTGTGGAAAACCCACACGGGGCTGAATTGCGGGGTGACTCTACAGGACGCGTCGAATGGCGGCTTCCAGTTGCCCCGGCTGGCGCTCCTCCAGTTCATAGGTCACCCGCAACGCCGGCTTATTCAGCTTCAGCATGCGACCCAGGTCGATCGGCGTGCCGATCAGCACCAGATCACATTTGACCGCATTGATCGTCTGCTCAAGCTCCTGAATCTGCTTCGCACCATAGCCCATCGCCGGGAGAACCTCTGTCACGTGCGGGTACGCAGCGAACGTCTTCCGGATCGATCCGACCGCGTACGGCCGCGGGTCCACGATTCCGGCCGCACCGAACGTGCGGGCCGCGATGTGTCCGGCACCGTAACTCATCTCTCCGTGCGTCAACGTCGGCCCGTCCTCGACCACGAGTACCTGCTTGCCGCGAATGGCCTCCGGATCGGATACGTGCACCGGGGAATTCGCCATCACGAGGGTCGCGCCCGGATTCACTTCCCGGACGTTCTTGAGTACGAGCTCAACGTGATCGGGCTTCGCCGTGTTAACCTTGTTGACGACAATGATGTCCGCCATACGCAGGTTCGTCTCCCCCGGGTAGTACCGCCGCTCGTGTCCCGGCCGGTGCGGATCGACAACCGTGATGAACAGATCCGGCTTGTAGAACGGCATGTCGTTGTTACCACCGTCCCACAGAATCACATCGGCCTCGGCTTCGGCGGCTCGCAGAATCTTCTCATAATCGACTCCGGCGAACACCAGGTTGCCGGCGGCGATATGGGGCTCGTATTCCTCCCGCTCCTCGATCGTGCACTCGTTGCGGTCCAGATCCTCGAACGTCGCGAAGCGTTGGCACACCTGCTTGGTCAGATCGCCGTACGGCATAGGATGACGAACGGCAGCGACCTTCCTGCCGGCCGCTTTCAGGATCCGGACAACCGCCCGCGATGTCTGGCTCTTCCCGCACCCCGTTCTCACCGCGCAGACGGCAATGACCGGCTTCGTGCTTTTCAGCATGGTGTGCTGCCACCCGAGCATGCAGAAATCCGCCCCGTTCGCGTTTGCCAGAGCTGCCTTGTGCATAACTTCTTCATGCGGCAAATCGGAGTACGCGATGGCGACGAGGTCCACCTTGTGCTTGCGAATCAGCTCCGCCAACTTCTCTTCCGCGTAGATCGGCACGCCGCGGGGATACCGGGGCCCGGACAGGGCAGGGGGGTACACACGCCCGTCGATGTTCGGAATCTGAGCAGCGGTAAACGCCACCACCTCGAACGCGGGGTTGTCTCGCCAGTACACGTTGAAATCGTGGAAGTCCCGACCAGCAGCGCCCATGATGATCACTTTTCGTGTAACGTCTGACATACACCACCTCTATGCTTGTCCGTGAGCGCAAAAGGATTTCGCGTCCGGCACACGCCGCGTACCGGGCGCTGAGACGCAGGATCAACGCTCCACAGGCTAGCCGCCGAGCGAGCGGAACTCAAGCGTGCCGCGCTTGTTAACGGGCCGCAGGGCTGTTACCATGACCGCTGAGTTCTGGGAGTAGCGCGCATGTGGAGCAGGTTGCGGCGAATAGCCCGGTGGGCGCTTCCTTTCCTGGTGGTTGTGTCCTTTACCGCGAGGCCGGCGCCTGCGCAGGAGGGCGAGGAGGAGAAGCCGTTCCAAGAACCTGGCATCAGCTATCGTGAAGTCAAGAAACCGTACATTCAGTGGCTGGTGGGGACCTTTCTGATTCTGGCGGTGCTCGGCGTCGCATTTAAGAACCCGCACCGGACGCACTTGGACTAGGCGCCTCGACCAACCTTGAGGCGGCCTCTTGCGAAACACACCCATGAGCAGGACAACGTGGCTGGCGGCCCTGATCTGCGTCAACCTCGTGTTGCTGGCGGCCCTGATTCTGGTTGCCACCTCGCCGCGCAGTGCCAGTGCGCAGAGCGCCCCCGCTGCGGACCCGTACCTGCTCGTTACAGGTGAGATTCTTGACGATTTCGACGCGCTCTACGTCCTCGACATGCGCGAGCGCACGCTGCACACCTTCTATTTCCGCAAAGGAACGCGGGAGCTGCAATACGCTGGCTACCGCAATCTCGAGCAAGACTTACGCCATCGGGAGGTCAAGCCGTGAGCGCGCACGACGGAAGGGGAGTCGACCTGCAAACCTACGCCATCGGCGTGCTCACTGTAACCGCCGTGGTGCTGTTCGTCGGTTTCGTGCTCGTCGCCCACCAGCCAGCGCAAGCGCTCTCCTCTATGGACCGCGCTGGGGACTATAAGCTCCTCACCCAGCACATTTCGAGCACGAAAGAATTGCTCATTGTGGTCGACTCCGCTGCGAAGCAGGCGCTCATCTACGATTTTGACTATTCGACGAAGCGTCTGGAGATCGCTGCCGACATCCCACTAGACCTCATGCCCAAACCCGCGCCCCCGGAACAACCACAGGAACGTCCGCGCCGCGGCAAGCCGTAATCTGCGCGCGTCCGCCGATGGGCCAGCACGGCAGTTGCGCGCTCCCAAACCGTGCTGGACCTCTTGGTCGTAGTCGCGTGCCAGCACGCCTGCGAGCAATGGCCGGGGCCGACTCCCAGCGCGAGCCGACGTCGGAACCGTACTGAGCCCGCGCGCCGGCCGCGGCGCTCCCGACACGCTGAGCCCACGGCAGGTCGTGTGCGGGTCGTGCCTGCGGAGATCGGTGCGACACCGGCTCGAGGCGCCCAGAAGCTCGGGCGCGCACCGTAAAAGCGATATCGCAACAGAATATATCTTATAGGACGTTGCGACCAACACGCCGGAATCCTGCGCGGCGGGCGAACAGGCCGCAGCCGCCCCCTCTTTCGTTGGCAGCCTCCACTCGATCCGCTGGCGGCCTTGCGGGCGCTGGCGCGACCTTGACACTCATGGTTGTGCTCCCATTGACTCAGCTAGGGGGTGCGCGTCAGCAGTCGGGGCGGTGCGAGCGGCGGCGGGGACACCGGCGCTATGCGCTGGCTTGCTCCTCCCCTGCCGACCGAGCGACGTGCATGGCGCGTGGCTGGTCCGGTCTTGAGGCCGGAGGCTGCGGGAGGCGGGCAACGCTCGGTTGTGCCGCACGCGCGGCGGCGCGCCGAACAAGTTCGACGCGAGGCGCGCAATCGCGATGGTTTACGGAGGGGGCGCATTATGCAAGTGCTGGCTGCTCCGCCCTGCTCACGGGCCGGGCGAGGTGGCGCCGGTTGCGCACGGCGACGGCCAGGTAATAACACACGCGTCGGGGTCCCAAGCGGCGTCGGGCGGTAGCGTGGCGCGGGTCGGATCGGTGGGCGACAAGGGTCGGAGGGTATGGGCATCGTAAACCGCGATTCGTAGGCAAGTTGGCGCGGGCCCTGGGTGTGCAGGTAAGCGGTGGTTTAAGAGGACAGCGCCGTCCAGTGCGAGAGCGTCCGTGAAACGGATTTCGCCTTTTAGGGATCGGTGGACAGGGTCGGTGGACTCGACGGCGACTAAAAGGGTCCCGGCTATCTCAGGGTCGGGCAGGTTCCACACGGACTGGAGCACCCAGGCGGTGCCGTCGAGTGTTCGGGCGCAGCGCATGCGTACGAGTCTGCATAGGCCCTGGTAGTCGATGTCGGCGGTCAGGCCGGGTTCTTGGTGCGGCCGAAATAAGAGCGGCATGTCCAGCGGGCTCGCAAATACGTCGGGGAATCCAAAACGGGCGTAGGCTTCCCGGGCGAGGGCTCGCTGCTCCGGGCTCCACGCGTCGATCCAAACGGCGTCGCGCGGGCCGATAGCGTCGGGAAGCTGGAGCGCGCCGAACTGATAGGGCCGCCCGATTTCCCACGCTGCCTCAGGCAGCTCGGAGCCGGCGAAATAGAGGCGTTCGACATTCGCCAGGCCGCGGCAGCCTGCGTGCTGACGAAGCTGCGACGCGAGGCGTCGTGTCAAAACCTCGGCGTGTACCTTCGGCTCGAGCGCAACCACCTGATTGAGCGCTACCGATTTTCGCATCTCGGCGGCGAAGCTGCTCAGGAGAATGATGGCCACCAACGGTGCCACCCAGCGCACGGGCGCGGCGCGCTGTGCACACCACCACTGCTGGAGGCCAGCGGTAGCCAGCCCGGCCAAAAGCAGCGCCAGCCCCGGCATCAGCAGCAGAATAATGTGCCGATGAATGAACGCGTGGTTGCGCATCGCCAGCAGCCAGGCGCCGCCCGCGAGCAGGAGCAGCAACGCGTTTCCGAGCGCTTGCCGCAGAGGAGCTGAAGTTGCCGCGTGCCACACGCATAGCAGCACCACGAATAGCACACCGCTGGTCCAGCGTACCGTGGGAGTCAAGGCCGGATACGCCATTTCGGCAACGTAGTCCCCTGGTCGAATGCGGTCGCGCCCCAGGCGGGCTCGCCAGACGCGGGCCAACTCGCGGTACGAAAACTGTTGAGCGTCGCGGCCTGCCCGATACTTGGCGACCGCCATAAGGTCCTCGACAGCCCGCCGGACGCCGCCCACGGCAAGGCTGTTGTGGGCCAGTCGTGTTCCCAAGGCGGCGGCGCCTACGAGCCCGACGAGGAGGAGTCCCCGCAGCGCGCGACGCCCGCCCGGGGCGAGCAGCCGGCCTGCGGCGAACAGTGGGATCATCAGGACGTGTTCAAAGGTCAACCAAAGGTCGCAGAAGAAGCACAATCCGGCCAGAGCCAGCCAGCCACGGCGGGCGCGACGCGCAGTGGCGGCTTCGTATGCCAACCAAGCCGCCAGAAAGCCGAACAGCGTGAGCTGCGAGTAAGCATGCTCGCGCAAGCTGTCGGCGTACTGTGAGAACGGCGCTGACCATGCGTAAAAAAACACGGCCAGAGCCGCTATGACTCGGCTGCCCGAGAGCCGCCAGGCCACGTGCAGGAACAACAGCAGCGCGACGGTTGTCAGGAGCAGTGATGCGGCCCGGAACTGGGACAATTCGCGCAGCCCGCACCGCCGAAGAGCTTCGTGAATCCACTCCGACGCGGGACCGTAGTGCGTGTAGGGCGCACCTGGGCGGTCGGGCGACCAGGTGGCCCGGTGGTACGGCAACCCCCAAAGGGTGCTGAACCCGGCAGCTTCGAAGTTCCGGCTCGCGTTTAGAACGTTCGCATCGCTGAACGAGTCGCCGTGCTGTAACCCGGGATGTCGAATCCAGATAGCAGCCAGAACGGCCATCCAGCCCAAGGCAAACGCGATTCCGGCCACGTGCGCTGCGCGCTCGACCGAAGCGGGAAACGCCGGCGAACAGGATGTCACCACCGGCGGCGGAGTCACCGACGTAGACATTACGGGCTCCGTTCGTTGCCACGAGTACGCGCGCGGCTGCATGGCGCCGGCAATTGAGGCAGTCGCACACCGTGTCCGTCGCGCCGCTCGGTGTCGCTTATCGTGGCACCGGCGCGAGGCGCTCGCGGCCCCCTGCCGGCGCCGTGTCTGCGACGGCTACGCGTCCGCTGGCCGTTTCGGTTCCGCATGCGAAGATACTCGTCGAGGTGCTCGGGCGCGCTGAAATGGTGCTCCCACCCATAATCCCCGGAATGGTAATCACACTCGTCGGTGCCGTACTTGCGGCATACGCGCGGGCGGGTGGCGTAAATTCCGCAGCGGTGATCCGGCAACAGGTGGCGACACGGCGTCCGAAACAGGATGTACCACTCGCCCTCCTCTACGAAGACCGACACGTTCTCGTGAATCAAATACCATCGGATGTCGTCGAAATCTCCAGGGGTTTTGGGCGTGTCGATCGGCAGCGCAATGTACTGGCAGCACAACCCGGTGCAGTGTTCGCAGAGGTTTCCGGCCATACAGCAACCCATCTTCGGCCCGCCCACGGAGCCCCGAAGCAGGTTGCTAGTGTATCGTCGAGAATCCCGAACCGACAACGGCGGACGATTGCCCCGCCGGCGATCAGCGGCGATCTGCAATGGACGTTCCCGGGCGGGCTCCCTTCAGTCCCCCATGCAGGTGCCGACAGCTCGAGCCATCGCAATCAGCGGATCGTCTAGAGGCACCTGGCGCTGGCGACCGGCCACGCTTTCGATCGGCACACTCGTGATCCGTCCCCTCTGGAGGGCGACCATCTGCCCCCAGGCCCCTTCGGCCACCAGCTCGATCGCCTTGAATCCGAAGTGTGATGCCAGCACGCGGTCGAATGCCACTGGCGTGCCGCCACGCTGCACATGACCGAGGATGGTCGCCCGGGTTTCCAGCCCGGTGCGGTCCGCGATCTGCTGGGCGAGCAGCACGCTCACGCCGCCGAGTCGCACCGGGTCCGGGCTGTCGTGCACAATCTTGTTCACGACCTGCTGGCCGCCCTCGGGCCGCGCCCCTTCCGCTACCGCGATCAGCGTGAACCGCTTGCCGCGCCGGTCGCGCTCCAGGCACGCCTCGCAAATCGAATCCAGCTTATACGGAATTTCGGGGATGAGGATCACATCGGCGCCACCGGCGAGGCCCGCGTGCAGCGTCAGCCAGCCTGCATTCCGGCCCATGATTTCGACCAGCATCACCCGGTGGTGACTGGAAGCGGTCGAATGAATCCGGTCGATGCACTCCGTCGCGGTCTGCACCGCTGTGGTGAACCCGAACGTGAGCTCCGTGGCCATCAGGTCGTTGTCGATGGTCTTGGGCACGCCGATGCAGCATACGCCGCGGCGGATCAGGCCGGCGGCGCCGCTCATCGTCCCGTCGCCGCCGATGCAGATGATTCCGTCGAGCCGGCGGTCGGCGACGTGCTCCAGAACACGATCGGTCACGTCTTCGAAGATGGGACGCCCCTGATCATCCTTTCCTGTGGCGAAGTGCGCCGGGTCCGCCTTGTTGGTGGTTCCGAGGATGGTCCCCCCTACCGTCAGAATGTTCGACACGTCGTCCATGCGGAGCGGACGCATTCGGTTGCGGATCAATCCGAGGAAGCCGTCCTCGATTCCGATCACCTCGATTCCCAGCTTGGTGATCGCGGTCTTGGTGACCACGCGGATCACTGCATTAAGGCCCGGGCAATCCCCCCCACCGGTCAACACGCCGATGCGATGGATGGAAGCGGGCATGCGCATCTCCTATGATACGTGATCGGCGTCGGCCTGTCGCCGACTTGATCCCGCAACGTATAAACACCGTCGGTCACAGAAGCCCATGCTTCTGAAGCCGGTAGCGCAGACGGTCGCGAGACAGGTTAAGCAAGCGGGCCGCCTGCGTCTGGTTGCCGTGGGTCCGCTCCAAAGCCTGCTGAAGCAGGCGCAGCTCGAGCTGGCGGAGCTTCTCGAGATCGAACCCCTCCGGCGGCAGGACCATGCGTTCAAGGTCCCAGGCCCACGGATGCGGTTCGTCACGACCCAGCACCAGGTCGTCTGCCTCGATCGTGTCGCCCTTGGACAAGAGCACGGCCCGTTCGATGACGTTCCGCAGCTCGCGGACGTTGCCCGGCCAACTGTAGTTGCGCAGCCGCTCGTAGGCCGCTTCGCTGATCCGCACGATGGGCTTCTTGAACTCGGTTGCAAACCGGGCGGCGAAGTGATCGGCCAGCAGGCGCACATCGTCGCCCCGCGCCCTCAACGGCGGCAGATAAATCGATACCACATTCAGCCGGTAGAGCAGGTCCCGCCGGAACTGCCCACGGGCGATCGCGTCCTCCAGATCGCGGTTCGTCGCCGCCATGACGCGCACGTCCACCGCGATTTCCTTGGTTCCACCGACCCGCCGAAAGCGGCGTTCTTCCAGAAAGCGCAGGAGTTTGGCTTGCAACGCGGGCGGCATATCTCCGACCTCGTCGAGAAACACCGTGCCGCCGTCGGCGATCTCGAACAGACCCTTCTTCTGCATCTTGGCGTCGGTGAACGCCCCGCGCTCGTGCCCGAACAGCTCGCTTTCGAGCAACGTTTCAGAAAGCGCCGTGCACGTGATGTTGACGAACGAATTGCCCGCGCGCTCGGAGTTGTGATGAATGACCCGGGCGACCAGGTCCTTGCCCGTGCCGGTTTCACCTCGCAGAAACACGGTGGACACCCCGGTGCGGGCGACCTGCCGGATCGTCTCAAACAATGCCAGCATCGACGGATGACGCCCGATGATAGAGTCGATCCCGAACTCGCGGCTCATCTGGCGGCGCAGCTCGCGGACCTCGCGGCGCAGCTTCGTCGTCTCCAAAGCCTGATCCACCGTCAGGAGCAGATCGGCCATCTGAAACGGCTTGGTCACAAAATGGGCCGCGCCGAGCTTGATGGCCTCGACCGCGACTTCGATCGTGCTGTACGCCGTCATCATGATGACGACCGTGTCCTGGTCGACCTGTCGCAGGCGACGCAGCACCTCCAGTCCGGTCATATCCGGGAGCCGGTAGTCCAACAAGGCCAGGTCGAAGGCCCCGTCCCCCAATGTTCCCAGCGCCGCTGCCCCGGTCTCGACTTCCGCGACCTCGTAGCCGCGCTCTTCGAATTTCTGGCGCAGCATCCAGCGGATCGCGTGCTCGTCCTCGACGATCAGAACGCGAATACTCATCCCACTCTTCCGCCGGCTGACGCGTACCGCCGCCGTCCCGGCTGAAGCGGCCCGATACCCCGGCCCGGTACAGCTCCGCAGTTCCGTCCGACGGCCGGGTCAAACGTCTAGACGCGCTCGTACGGCATGTACTCGGGGTACCACATCGAATCGCGCACGAGCTGGTCGATATCGCCGTCGGGAATCATGCGGCCAATGTTCAGGCGTTTGGCCTCGCGGACGATGTTCGCCGCGATCCGGGCGCTGATTTCCCGTAGCCGACTCTGATCTGGATACAGGGCGTGCGCCTCGAGCCGGTCGGGCGTGATGCACTCGGCCAACGTACGGGCCGCGACCATGAAGAAGGATTCGGGCACTTCCGTCGCTTCCGAAATGATGGCGCCCAACCCGACGCCCGGGAAGATGAAGACGTTGTTTCCCTGCCCGATGACGTGCGTCTTGCCCTGGTACTCGACCGGCGCGAACGGGCTGCCCGTGGCGACCAGGGCGCGACCGTCCGTCCACCGGATGGCTTCGGCCGGCGTGCATTCCGCCTTCGACGTCGGATTGCTGAACGCAAAGATGACCGGTCGTTCCACATGCTTGGCCATCTCGCGCACAATCTCCTCCGTGAAGGTTCCGGCCCGGGCCGTCGTCCCGACCAGCATGGTCGGCTTGACGTGTCGCACCACCTCCAGGAGATCGAACGGGCCATCGCCGCGGAAGCCGTACTCACGCAGTTCTGCCTGCGTGAGCGCGAAGGGGCGCTTCTGCGGATCCTTGATCGGCGTGCCGTCGTGCACGAGCCCAAGGGAATCCACAAACACCTGCGCCTTATGCACCTTGGCCTGATCCTCTGTCTCCATCAGCATCGCGTCGCGCACCAGCCGGCCGATGCCGACGCCCGCCGCCCCCGCCCCGGCGTACACAATGCGCTGGTCGGACAGCTTCCCACCCGTGATGCGCAGCGCGCCGTACATCCCTGCCAACGACACCGCGGCCGTGCCCTGAATATCGTCGTTGAAGCACGGGATCCTCCGGCGATACCGGTCCAGCACCATGAACGCGATGTTCTTATGAAAGTCCTCCCACTGCACCAATGCTCGCGGAAAGACCTCCCGCACCCCGTTGACGAACGCTTCAACGACCCGCTCGTACGGCTCGCCGCGCAAACGGCGGTGCGGCCAACCCATGTAGAACGGGTCGTTGAGCAGGTCCATGTTGTCGGTGCCGACATCCAGGCTCACGGGCAACGTGAAAGCGGGGTGGATGCCCGCGCCGGCACAGTAGAGGGCAATCTTGCCGATCGGAATGCCCATCCCCCCGGCGCCCTGGTCGCCCAGCCCCAGAATTCGCTCGTTGTCCGTGACTACGATCAGCCGCACATCCGCCGGGGCGGCGTCGCGGAGAAGTTCCGGAATCCGGTCGATGTCGTCCGGGGTGATCCACACGCCGCGGGTTCGGCGGAGAATGTGACTGAACTGCTGGCACGCCTGTCCGACCGTGGGGGTGTATACGATCGGCATCAGTTCAGCCATGTTCTCCACGAGGACACGATAAAACAGCGTCTCGTTGAGGTCTTGCAGGGCGGCCAGGCCGATGTACTTTTCCAGGTCGGTGGCCTTGGCCTTGAGGTGTTCCTTTTCCAGCGCCACCTGCTCCTCGATCGTCAGAACGCGCCAGGGCAACAACCCGCGCAGATTGAACTGGTCGCGCTCCTCCTTGGTGAACGCCCGGCCCTTGTTGAACAACGGGTTGCGCAGCAGGTCTCGCCCGCACAACGAGACCTGAACCTTTCCGTCCTTGATCACGAACGGATGATGACACTTGCCCAACATGAGTACGTGCTCCTTGCTGCCTCGCCACCCGAGGGTACGTTCTGCACAACAAGAAGAGCACGATACCCGCCGAGGCACCGATGTGCAAACCCGCGCCGGCTACCGGCTACACTAACTCAGCAGGGCGATCGCGACCCGGCGCGCATCGCGCTGGCCTGCGGAGACGGTCATGTGCGCAGATGTAACAGTTCGACGCTGTCGTTTCGACCTGCGCGGTCAGGTGCAGGGCGTCGGGTTCCGTCCGTACGTGTACCGGCTGGCGTCCCGCTGGAAACTGGCGGGTTACGTCGCCAACAACATGAACGGTGCCGTCATCGAGGTGGAGGGGCCCGCGGTCCGGGTGGACAGTTTCGCCCGCGAGCTGCTCGCCCAATTGCCCCCGCTGGCCCGGGTCTCCGAGCTCGTCCGTCACGACCTCCCCCCGCTCGGCGAATCTGAGTTCCGGATCCGCCAGTCCGACGCCGCGTCGAACCGGCGTCCGGAGGTGGCACCAGACGCAGCCACCTGCGCCGACTGCCTGCGCGAGCTATTTGACCCCCGGGACCGGCGCTTCCGCTATCCCTTCATCAACTGCACCAACTGCGGACCGCGCTACTCCATTATTCGCAACCTGCCGTATGACCGCCCGCAGACCACCATGGCCGCCTTCACGATGTGCACGCACTGCGACCGCGAGTATCACGATCCTCGCGATCGCCGCTTCCACGCCCAGCCGAACGCCTGTCCTGCATGTGGTCCAAGCGTATCGCTGCGCGCGCCGTCCGGCCTTCCTTTCCCGACAGATGACCCGGTCCGGACAGCGGCCCAAATGCTGCGCACCGGCGCCATCGTCGCGGTCAAGGGCATCGGCGGCTATCACCTCGCATGCCGCGCGGACTTGGAAGCCGCGGTACAGCGATTGCGCCAACGAAAACTGCGTGACGGAAAACCCCTCGCGGTCATGGTGCCCAACCTGGACTGCGCTCGGCGTTTGTGCCGCCTCTGTGCCGCCGATGAGGAGGCGCTCCTTTCGGCGGCTGCGCCGATCGTTTTGGCTCCCAAGGCGAACGCAGAAGCGCTCGCAGAATCTGTCGCTCCGGGCTGCCGCGACTTCGGGCTGATGCTGCCCTACACGCCCCTTCACCACCTCCTGTTCGCTGAAGGCTTGGGGCCAATCGTGATGACCTCCGCGAACCTCGCCGGTCAGCCCCTAACCTACCGCGACGACCAGGCCCTGGCGGAGCTTGCCGACGTAGCCGACGCATTCCTGATCCACAACCGCGAGATCTTTCGGCCAATCGACGATTCCGTTGTGTTCACGTACCGCGGACAGGCAATCCCCATCCGGCGGGCGCGCGGCTACGCTCCTCGCCCGATTCACCTGGCCCTTCCGGTACTCGCCGGCTCTGCGGGCCAAGCACCCTCCACCGACGCGACCGGACCGGCTCCGGGTCACGCGCGTCGGATTCTCGCGGTCGGCGGCGAGCTGAAGTCGACCGTGTGCCTCCTGGACGGTCCGGACGCGATCCTCAGTGAGCATCTGGGCGACCTGACGCGTGCGGAGACGTTCCGGCATTTTCAGCGCGCCGTTGAGCGTCTGTGCCAGTTGTGCGCTTTCACGCCCGAAGTCGTGGCCTGCGACATGCATCCGCGGTACTTGGCCACCGAATACGCCCAACGCGCGGGCCTGCCGCTCGTGGCGGTTCAACATCATCACGCGCATATCGCCAGCGTGATGGCGGAGTGGGGCGACTCCGGGCCGGTAGTGGGGATTGCTTGCGACGGAACCGGTTACGGAACAGACGGCGCCATCTGGGGCTGCGAGGTACTCGTGTGCTACCAGGGAGATTTTGACCGAGCAGCTCACTCGGCATACTTCCCGCTCGCCGGCGGAGACTTGGCCGCCTTAGAAACCTGGCGACCCGCGGCCGCCCTCGTCCGCCAAGCGCTCGGCAGCGACTGGATCTCTGCGTTCGCCCGAATCGCACAGGACAAGTGGCCCTCCCTCCCGTCGCCACCCGACGGCCTCGATGCCCAAGAACTGCGCCGCTTCGACCGCCAGGTCGCGGCGGCAATCAACGCTCCCCTGACGTCCAGCCTGGGGCGTGTGTTCGACGCCGTTGCCTTCCTGCTGGGGTTGTGTTCGCACAACCGGCACGAGGCGGAAGCCGCGATGGCGCTGGAGGCGGCGGCCGCTAGCGAACCGGCGACAGTCCCCCCGCTGCCTTATGAGCTGGTCGAGATGGACGGGATGCTGCGTATGGACCTCACGCCCACGATTCGCGCGTTAGTCGAAGCGCCCGATGCGCAAGTCGCCGTGCCGGAGCTTGCGGCGCGTTTCCACGAGACAGTGGCCCGGGCCTTGGCGGATACCGCCCTGCGGGTGGCACGCCAGCGGGGCATCCGCACCGTGGCACTGTCTGGCGGGTGCTTTGCAAACCGCCTACTGCTCGCACGGACTGTCGACCTGTTGGAGGCAGAAGGCCTATGCGTGCTGTACAACCGGAACGTGCCGGCCGGCGACGGAGGTCTGTCATTGGGACAGGCTTGGGTGGCCCATTGGCGCACCCTGACCGATTGAGCGGGTGAACGCGCGACTTTGCGGCCCTCGCCGCAGCGTAATCTTGGCCGGCGAGCGTTGCGCGTGCCGCCTTAGTGCTGCGTGGCTTGGGGCGCGCCATGCGGAGGGTCTTGCCCAAGCCGCTGCCGGCATCAGCTTCCTGGTAGCGGCTCTGGATTCGCGGTCTGGTCGCCGCTTTCTCCAGACTCGGATGTGATCCTGCGCACGGAGTTGATGATGACGTCCGTCAGCGGCACGTCCTGGTATCCGAATCGGGAGCCGGTCGGGACAGTAGCAATCCGGTCGACGACATCCATGCCTTCGACCACCATTCCGAAGACCGCGTAGCCGGCGTTCGAAGTCGTACGGTCCAGATCCGGGTTATCGACGAGGTTGACGTACCACTGCGAAGTTGCCGAGTTCGGGTCGCTCGTCCGCGCCATCGCGACGGTTCCGCGGCGGTTTTTCAGGCCGTTATTCGACTCGTTCGCGATGGGGTCATGGGTGGTCTTCTGGTTCATGCCGGGCGTGAACCCGCCGCCCTGCACTACAAAGCCCGCGATCACGCGGTGAAAGATCGTCCCGTCGTAGAACCGCTCGTCCACGTAGCGCAGGAAGTTCTGCACGCTGATCGGCGCCCGGTCCTGCTCCAGCTCGATCGTGAAGTTACCCATTGAGGTGGAGACCTGCACCCGGGGGTTCGCCGTGCTGCGAATTCGGACGATCACCCGGTCGGTTGCCGACCGGCCGTTGCGGTCCGTGACCGCCAGCTCGAAGACCAGCTCGTCGTTGCCCTTGCTGTACTGCGGTGCCACGAATGTAGTTTGGGCAGCAGTGGCGTCGGCAAGCGTCGCAGTCGGCCCCAACACCTGCCGCCAACGGTATGTCAGACCGTTGCCCCGGCTGGCCGTCCCATCGAGCGTCACCTGATCGCCGGCACGCACCGACTGATCATTCCCGGCGTCGGCGGTGGGCCCTGTCGCGCCGGTCGGCCCCGTCCCGGGCGTAAACTGGAACGGCTTATAGTCTGGATCCGCCGCCACCACGACGCGCACCTCGGCCTGCCCGGTCGCGCCCACGTCGTTGTAAGCCGTGACGAGAAAAACCAAGGTTTGCTCGGCTGGCAGGGAGGGAGCAATAAACTTCGCAACGGCTTGATCTGCGTCCTGAATCCGGACCCCGGGACCGGCGGTCTGGACCCACGCGAAGTAGACAGGGCCATCATCGGTCGCCGCGGTCGCCCGCAGCTCCGCCGTCTCGCCAACCTGCACGCGAGCAGGTCCCGACGCGCTCGTCGTGATCGATCCCGGGGGCGGCGTGCCTTGCTGGTCCGTGCTCCCGTCGAAAAGCGGGCAGCCCAAAGGCGACAGGGCGATTACCGAAAGAGCGATGCAGGTCAGTCGAATCACGGCTCACTCCTCCGTGTCAACAGTACTGGGGGCAACCTCCTGTGGCCCCACCCGATACCCGATGCCATCATCCGAGCCGCGCTTCCATTGTACGTCATCGCCGCACTGGAGCGAAGCCGAAGCGCGCTCCCCGACCGCCCGAACCCCCCTGCCGTGGCCGGGAGGCCGTCCGCGATCGAACAGAAATGTCGGCAGGCTGCGCGTCACACCCCATGGGTCGTATAAACTCTCGATCTCACCCCGGCAGTTATACCAACAGGCCCGACAGGTCCTCGGCGTCGGTTCAACCCATAGTCGGTGAGCGATCTCACGCGCCGAGTGCTCAAACAAGTTGGCCACCGGTCGGGCGCGCTCTTCGACGCACACCGCGATGTTCCCCCGCGAGTCGATACTGAAGAAGCTCCGGCCCGCCCGACACCCGGGGACACCTCCATCGAGCGCCATATCGAACCTCGACAGGAAGTACGGATTGCTCAGGAAGTTCGAGTGTCGCCGCCGCAGATCCAGCAGATAAGCGCTCACACTGCCGCGCTGTGGACAGATGAATCGTCGCGAACCGGTTTTGCGGACGCCGTAAGGCTGGACCATCAAGTACGCGTCCCGGTCCGCCGCCATGCGGATCATCGTTTCGATCTGATCCAGGTTGTCGTCCATCAGGACCACCATCCAGTTGACCCGTTGCCACTTGTATTTTCGGGCGGCGGAGAAGTGCTCGATCGCGACCAACGCCCGTTCGAATGCCCCGGGCATACCACGCCGGCGGTCGTGCTGCGCCGCATTCGCATAGTCGATGCTGACAGAAACCCCCCAACAGCCGGCGGCAAAGATCTCGCGCGCCAGCTCCGGCGTGGAAAACCACCCGTTGGTGGTGATGAACGGCATGTGGTCTTCGGCAACCGCGGCGACCACGTCGACAATGTCCGGCCGCATCAGCGGTTCGCCTCCGGCCAGGCTGATGAGCAGCGCGCCCCACTCCGACAGCTTCTGGCACCCAAGGCGGAATTCCTCGACGGAAAGTTCCGGCTCATCGCCAAGGGGGTCGTGCCAGTAGTTGCAGAATGCGCAGCGGAAGTTGCAGCGATAGTTGACCTGCCAAGCGCACCAGACGGGCCGGCGAGTGGCCCAGGCCCGCGCCAGATGCACTTTCTTCTCAATGGTGGTCCGCGCCAAACCCAACTCCCTCGCGTTTTTATATCAGACCGCGACGCACGACCGCAGTTAGCCGACGGGCTAGCATAGGCTCCACATAGCGGCACGCAAGGCGTCTTGCACCCAACGACCGATAATTCGGCGCACCACCGCTTCTGTTATTCGCGCTGCCAACGACTTGCAGGGGGTTCAGTTCGGCGGTCCGACGGTCGATATGAAGAGCGCGCAAACCCTCCTTACTCTCTCACGCACCGGAACCCGCCCCCACGGGTTCCGGTTGTTTTTGGCCCTGGCCAGCAAGCGAGTCAGTATCCGTGAGCGCCACCGTCCCGGGTGTCAGAGTCGCGGGGTCGAACAATTCCACGCAACGGCCCGCCTCGCGGCAGCCGATCCAACCGTGTGCGTACTGCCGGGAACATACCCTCGATCCGTCCGTTGCCCGCGTCGGACCGCTTACCGGACGGTTTCAAGTCCGTTTGCGTTGAAAAACTCTCTCGAAAGTTCTATTGTTCAGTGTGGCTTTTTGATGCGCTGTGCGGACACGAAGCGTTCTTTCGGCAGTGAGGTTACCATGCGCCGCTGGGCTGGGCTCGGGCCGTGTCTGATTCTGTCTTTGCTGGGTCTGCGGGGGCCTTCGTTTGCAGGGGCTGAGGAAACCATCCCCGGCGAGCGCCTGGACCCGGCCACCTACGGCCCATCCGTCGTGGAATCCATGGCCACGGTGCTGGCCCGTGACCAGTACATGCCTCGTCCCTACCCGAAAGGCTTGCGCGCAGAGCACGGCGAGTGGGTGGTTCCGAGTCGGCGCGCCACCTCGTTCCCGCATTCTCCGCCGCACAACGTTATTAACAAGTGGGGCGACACCCGAATGGGTATTGCCTTCTCCCAGCCCGTGGATGTCGAGGGCGCGTATTTCGCGGGGCAAGCGGCCGAAGGCGCCTGGACCACCGGCGTCCGTGCCATCGGTTATCGCAGCGGGAAGGCGGTCCAGATCACTGAGTGGTTCGAGCAAATCGACGACCAACCACGTTGGTTTGCCATGAAACTCCGGAGCGTCGACCGGATCGAAATCGAAGCGCGGCCGGTGTTGCGTGGCGGCGGGTGGTACGGCATGGACGACTTGACGTACACCGTCGCGGACCCGGACACGGGACAGGCGCGCACCGTCGTGGTCACGTTCGATGACTTAGAGTACGGAACCACCTTGACCGGAACGACTTATGCCGGGTTGATCTGGGAGCGCGGTTCCGGGGAAATCATGGAAAGTGAGGGTGTCCCGGCTCCGCAGGTTCCGCCCGGGCTGAAACAGGACGAGGACGTCGTCACGGAGGAGCCGCCAGCGACGCTGCTCGACACGCGCGCGGTGCTACCCGCCCTGTATCGAACCTTCCAAGGCGTAATCCGCGGGGACGCAGGTCAGTACTCGTACCCGCCGGATACGTGCGGTGCGATCGGGCCCAACCACTACGTCGCAGTGGTCAACACGAACTTCTCGGTGTACACGCGCACCGGGACGCGCCTGATCAACGTGTCACTGGGGAGCTTTCTGCCGGGTTCACGGGGCGACCCGCGCGTCCTGTTCGATCATCACAGCGGCCGCTGGGTGGTTATGAACACCGACTTCGACACATCCGCCACGATCTACCTGGCCGTCTCGCTTACGAGCGACCCCACGGGAAACTGGTTCAAGACCAGCTTCGTCAGCGCCCAGGGCGGGGACGCGGGTCGCTGGCCGGATTACCCCACGCTCGGCGTCGACGCGAACGGCATCTACATCACGGCGTACATGGTCGGCGGCCCGGGCCACACGATCTTCGCGATCGACAAGGCGCCGCTGATCGCTCCGTCTCCCAGTCTCGGCACGATTACGGCCTGGCGGAACCTGGCCTGGGCGTATGCGATTCAACCGTGCCACACCTACGGCACGCCCGCGGGCGAGTATTTCGTGTCGGTCGAAAGTTCCAGCCAACTGCGCTTGCGCCGGGTGAACCCGCCGCTGACGGCCCCGACGCTGACCAACGTTGGAACGATCACGGTACCCAGCTTCAGCGCGCCGCCCACGGCCCCCGCGCTCGGCAGCTCTACCGACCTCGACACAGTCGACCAGCGGCTGATGATGGCCGTCTACCGCAATGGGTCCATCTGGACGGCACACACGATCGGCTATCAGGGTCGTGCGGCTTGCCGCTGGTACGAAATCCAGGCCTCGCCGCGGCAACTGTTGCAGTCTGGCACGGTGGCCAGCGAGACACTGTATTTCTTCTTCCCTTCCATCATGGTAAACCAGTACGGCCATGTGGCGATGGCCTTCAGTGGGTCGAATGCCAGCCAATACGCCGGGTGCTACTACACGGGCCGGGCCGTGACCGACCCGCCTGGTGCCATGGCGACGCCCGTTCTGTACAAGGCCGGCACTGCACCACAAAACAACATTGACGGGTATGGCCGCAATCGCTGGGGCGACTATAGCTATACCACGCTCGACCCCACCGACCAGACCATGTTTTGGACGATTCAGGAATACGGCCATGCCAACAACATCTGGGGTACGTACGTTGCCGCCCTCACCCTTGGCGGCGACTGTAACGGGAATGGCGTGCCCGACTACCAGGATATAGCCAGCGGCACGAGCGCCGATTGCAACGGCAACGGCGTGCCCGACGAGTGCGATATTGCGGCCGGCACCAGCGCCGATTGCAACAATAACGGCGTTCCCGACTCCTGCGATCTGGCCGGCGGCACCAGTGCCGACTGCAACGGGAACAATGTGCCCGATGAGTGCGATATCGCAGGTAGCACCAGCCAGGATTGCAACGCGAACGCGCGGCCTGATGAGTGCGACATCGCCAGCGGTTCGAGCGCTGACTGCAATGGCAACGGTGTGCCGGACGAGTGCGACCGGAGCGCCTGCGCCGGTCAGCCATGGTGCAGCGATTGCAACGCCAACGGTGTGATCGATGCGTGTGACATTTCGGGCGGCCAGAGCCTCGACTGCAACGGCAACGGCGTGCCGGACGAGTGCGATCTGGCTGACTGCGACGGTAGCGCCTGGTGTCAGGACTGCAACGCCAACGGCGTGCCGGATGCCTGCGATATCTTGTATGGCACGAGCCGCGACTGTGGCCTGAACGGTATCCCAGATGAGTGTGACATCGCCAACTGCGACGGCAGCCTGTGGTGCCGTGACTGCAACAACAACGGCGTGCCGGACGGGTGCGACTTCGTTGGCAATTTCACACTCGCATCGCCGGTGTATACACCACTCGGTTACCCTGCGGAGTATGTCCTAACGTTGTGGAATGCCCCCGCCGCCATGAGCGATGTGACGCTCACCTTTACGGCGCTGGGAGATATCAATGCCGCGGATGAGTATATCAGCGTCGACTTGAACGGCACGCCCGTCGGCGCCGCTTACCAGAGCGGCGGAACCTGGTACCAGTGCGTGCCCGATCAAGTGGCGACACTGAATGTCCTCGCGGTCACCTTTAACACCGCGCGTCTCGCGGGCGGCGGAAACGTCACCATTCGCATGGTTCCGAGCCCGGCTGTAAGCCCGGTGCAGTGCACCCAGACGGCTTTGCAGGTTGTCGTGTCCTACCAGATGGCGTCAGCTAGCGCAGACAGTAACGGAAACGGGATTCCGGACGAATGCGAGGGCGCCTGCCCCGGCGACATGAACTGCGACGGGAGCGTTACCTTTGCAGACATCGAACTGTTTGTCGAAGCACTCAATGGGCAGGCATCATGGACCTACGAATGTCCGTGGCTTGCCGGCGACTGCAACGGCGACGGCGACGTGACGTATGCAGACATTGAGCCGTTCGTACTGCGCCTGGGAAGTACCTGTCCCTGATCTTTCCACGAATGTAGCGGGTGCCGATTGGAATTCGCGCTGGAGGTTGAAGCATGTTGACACGCCTCTGTCTGGTTGCTGCGGTACTGTTTACCTCCGTGGGTGGATGGGCGGATGCACCGGCCACACCTGCGGGCTATCAGTACTACTATTTCGACGAACCCGTCGCTCTCTATCTCGACACAACGCAGGTCGCCCTGCACGCGAGCGATCCGGACGGTGCGGCGCGCGTGCGCAGTGCTATCGCCGGCGCCGGGCTTTCTGTCGACAACTTGCGCTCCCACACCTTGCGCGAGTGGTGGATCGCCGGCACACCGGCCGACCGACGGGACGAAGCGTCCGTCAAGAGTGTCATCGCGCGCCTTAGCGGCGATAAAGCGGCAGACTTTGTTTCTCCAGTGTTCCTCGATCCGCGCGGCCTGCGGGTGGTTATCACGCCCTACATCCTGGTGCGTTTTCGTCCTGAAGTCTCCCTCGATCGGGTGGAGGCGTTATTGAGTGCAGCCGGCGGGCGCGTGGAGCAGGCCGATTTTGGCGGTATGGAGCGCGCCTATCGAGTGCGTAGCCTGGCCCGGGACGGCTTTACCGTTCTGGACACCGCCAATGCTCTTGCCCTGCTTCCGGATGTGGAGTGGGCGGAGCCCGATAAGCTGATCCAGGGCAAGTTGTATTTCATTCCCAACGATCCTGGTTTCTCCAACCAGTGGGGGCTCCATAATACGGGCCAGTCCGGCGGAACGGTCAACATGGATATCGATGCTCCCCAGGCCTGGGACATCACGACCGGCAGTTCATCCATCGAAGTGGCTGTTTTGGATTTGGGCGTCCAGCTTAACCACCCAGACCTGGCCGCCAACCTGATCGACGGTTACGACGCAACGGGCAACGGCACCGGTGGCGGTCCTCTGAATTCCTGCGATAACCATGGCACCGAGGTGGCTGGCTGCATCGTAGCACTTACCAACAACAATTTGGGCGTCGCGAGCGTCGCCCCTGGCTGCCGCGTGCAACCGATCAAGATTGGCGTTGCGAACGTACCTTGCGACGGCTATTTCAGCGCGCTCGACAGTTATCTCGTCAACGGTCTTGACTGGGCCCGTACTAATGGGGCGCGCGTCACGAATTCCAGTTTTGGCTGGGGTGCTTCCTCCGCAGTCACCTCGGCGTACAACACAACGTACAGCTATGGCCTCGTGCATTTCGCGGCATCCGGGAACGATGGAGCCTCCAGCATCAGCTATCCGGCCAGTCTGGACAGCGTCAATGCCGTCGGAGCCTTGAACCGCAACGGCAATCGCGCGTCCTTCAGCAACTACGGGACCGGTTTAGCGTTCTCGGCGCCCGGCGTCGATATCTATACTACGGATCGCACCGGGTCCGCGGGCGACGCGAGCGGCGATTACGTCTGGGTCGACGGCACGTCCTTCGCCTCGCCTTATGCCGCCGGAGTGGGTGCCCTGGTTCTCTCGCGCAACAGCGCGCTCACCCCCAGCCAGGTGAGTTCCGTCATCGCTGTTACCTGTCGCGACCGCGGCGCTACCGGCTACGACACCGTCTACGGTTGGGGCTTCGTCAATGCCTACAATGCCGTGCTGACCATGGGCAATCCGCCGCAGTCGTTCAATCTCCTGACACCCGCGAACGGTGCCACCGCGGTCAGCACCACGCCGACTTTTACGTGGTCGACCTCCACAAACGCAACATCCTACACGCTCCAGGTAGCGATGGATCCGAACTTTTCGTATCCGGTAGTCAACCAGACGGGCATCACGTCGACGGCGTACACGCTTAGTGGCAATGGCCTGGCGGAAGAAACGCTCTACTACTGGCGTGTGATCGCAGTTTCGGACGTAGGCTCACAGGTTTCCACGCCGCCGTACCGCTACTTTACGACCTGGCGCGACTGCGACGACAATGGCCAGGACGACTTCCAGCAGATCAATGCCAATCCGGCACTGGACTGCAACGGCAACGGGTGGCTGGACGTATGTGACATCGCTGCCGGGACGAGTCTGGACTGCAACCAGAACAACATCCCGGATGAGTGCGATCTCGCCGCGTGCAGCGGTCAGGCCTGGTGCAGCGACTGCAACAACAACGGCATCTTGGATGTCTGCGATCTGGCGACCAGTTTCCAGGTCATGTCGCCCGTGTACACGCCGCTGGGAACACCTACCGTCCATACGCTTACCCTCATCGCGCCTCCCGATGCGCAAAGCAGCGTGCTTTTGTCGTTCACAGCGTATGGCGACATCAACGGTACGAACGAGTATGTCGATGTGGCCATAAACGGAACGCTGGTCGGCACGGTGTATCAAGCGTCCGGGTACTTCTCGTGCGTCGCCAACCAGACCGACTCGTTGACGGTACCTGCCGCGACGTATAACACCTTAAAGGCGAACGGCGGTGGTAACGTTTCCGTTTCGTTGACACCCAGTGTCAATGTCAATCCCACGGAGTGCGGGTCGAACCCGACGACCATCCGCGTGACCGTCTCCTATTCGCGCCAGCCGGCCAGCAGCGACTCTAACGGTAATGGCGTGCCTGACGAATGTGAGACAGGTGCCTGCTGCTATCCGAACGGGTCCTGCGTCGTTCTGATGCAGAGCAACTGCACCTCTGGCGGCGGCACGTACCAGGGCAATGGCACGAGCTGCTCGCCGAATCCGTGCCCGCAGCCAACGGGTGCCTGCTGCTATGCCGATGGCTCGTGCATCGTCCGCACGCAGTCGGAGTGCAGCGGTACCGGCGGCACGTAC
>JGI11944J13513_1000362_pt1 | contig 46558 bp, 46 predicted proteins | sample TerdegcoTASludge_FD_13513 | JGI IMG/M metagenome (IMG submission 13513) | reverse complement strand
GCAGGAAATGGAAATGGTAGTTCAAATATGTTTTCACCTGGTTTTATTAAAAAAGCATCTGGAACTGAAATGCCCATTTCTCTTGCTACTCCTCTTACTAAAGATTTATCATATGAATGAGCAAGAGACTGAGGAGATGCTCCAGTGTAATTAATTCCGAGCATCTCAAGAAGAGCAGGTATATGTAATTCTTTTGTTGGATCATTATAATAACCTTCATCACAAAAATTTAATACATAATCTAATTTATCTTTTAATTTTTCAATCTCTTTTATCAGATTATCATGATTATTTATATAAATAAAATTATAACCTTTTATCTGTTTTAAACTTTCTTTAAGTTTATCTATTGCTTTAAGATCATCTTCATCAAAAATATTATTAGGTTTTAGTGGATCTTTTTTTGTTGGATCTCCAAGTATTACAGCAATATTTCTTTGTTCTTTTCTAATTCTTAACTTTTTCTCTTCATTCTCTTTTTCAGCAAAACCTGTAAAAAGTATATGTTTTTCTCCAATTTGAAAGTTTGATATATGACTTTTTATCTCTATTGAGTGATCGATTATCTTTATATTTTTGAAACCTGCTTCCTTAATTAAATTCAATATTAACTCTTTTGAGTAAAGTCTAATTGAGAAAAAACTATCCTTCAAAATTCCCTTTTCAACATGATTCAAAATCTCTCTAATTATTAAACTTTCCCCATCTAAAGATAGATTTGTTTCTCTTAAAATAAAATGTTTTTTATCAAGCCATTGCCAATAATAAGGTATAATATTTTTCTTTTCATATTCACTATCAATAATATCAATTAAAATTTTTCCATTTGGAATTAAAATTCTGAAGATTTCTTTTAAAACATTCAATGCATCCAGAGGAGTATCAAAAAATCCAAAAACATTACCAACAAGAAGTACAATATCAAAACTACTATCAGGATAAGATAATTTTCTTGGTGTTCCTTCTCTATATTTTACTTTTATACCTTCTTTTTCAGCATTAGTTTTTGCTTTTTGTACAAGTATGCTTGACCTATCAAGACCTTCAACATTTTCAAAACCTCTTCTTGCGAGTTCTAATGCATATTCACCATGACTTGATATAAGATCAAGGATTCTTGCATCATAGTCAGGATTTAAAATCTCAAGAAATTTATCTATTTCTTTTTTTATAATACTTTTGATCTCCTGTTTTTCAACTTCACTACTAATTAGAAATGGAGAAATTTTTATTTGACTTGCATGACTTTTAATATATTCTTCAAGATTTGAAATTTGACCTAACTGTTTTTTAGGTTTCATTCCATTTTGCCTACTTCGTGGTTTATCTTCGTCTTTATTGTTTCCATTCATAAAATTAAAAAACCTCCAATAAATTCAATTCTCAATTAATATATAAAATTGTACTAATTTGTCAAGTATATGTGTTGAGGTTTCTGAAAAAGTCATTTAAACCCTTATTTCTGCGTGAGCAGGAATCTATTTTACCGGATGAAATACTGGATTCCCGCTTTCAAGGGAATGACAAATAGGTTGGAATGATAACAATCCATCGTTCCCATGGAAGTAGGAATATGTATTACCCATAAAAATACTAAATTTCTACTTACACGGGAATGACAAAATGAAATACTGGATTATTAAATTGGCATTGAGATTTGAATCAGGTTATCAAGTATGACAAAATGAAAATACTGGATTCCCATTTTCATGGGAATGACAAATAAGACGAGAATGACAAAATGGAAAGTTTTTCAGTAATCTTGTGTTATTTCGATGTCTAAAACTAAAATGATATATTCATATATGGTTTGAATGAAATTGATTAGAAGAAACAAACTAATATTGTTAAATAGAATTCAGTAGTCATAATTTAATCTTTAATTAAATTTATTAAAATAACAAGAAAAATTAATGATAAAATTGATAGAAAAAGATATACAAAAATTTATCTCTTTCTTTAAATATTTTTTTCATACACATTTTATAAATTATTCTTTGACTCTTTTCTCTAATTCTAAAATAAAATCATCTATTTTCTCAGGAGTAACTCCATATTTAATTCCTTTAGTTTTTATCAAAAGAATATCTTTTCCGCCTGAAGTTGTATACATTCTAACCGTGCCTTCATCCGAATAATAACAATCTCCCAATGAAAACCCTGGCATTCTTGTGCTTGCTAATGGATTGAAAGTTAAATTTTTGTTTTCCCAACTTTCTATATCCTTATAATCTATTTTATCTTTATATTTACCACAAATAAGATATAATCCATCTTCTTTGAGTTCATATCTCATAGTTTTGTATATGAATAAATCATGAAGAAATAATACTATAATTAAAAGGCAGAGCGGTATTGTTATAATAATTCCGTACCAATTTGGAGTTTTATTTATTAATAAATAACTTATTGCATAAATTATAACAAAACATGAAATTAATATTGGTAGTAATAAAAAGATGTATGCATTTTTTTTTTATTTAGGGTAAAATATTATATTATTCATATTCTCCCGGCTTACTACCATCAAGCCCTCCTGCCATTTTCAATTGTTGGTGATTCATATTTCTTCATTTTAAGCCTTTAGATAAAATTTTCTTTTCTATAATAATATTATATAAAATTCTCCAGTTACTAAATATAGAAAAATTTTAAATATATTTATATAATTGTTGTTATTAATTCTTTGTTTAATTTATTGAAAATAGGAATAAAAAGGATGTTAAAAATTATTAAAACTATAAAACCTGCAAATCCTGTTATTCCTATGTTTAAATCATTACCTCCGATAAGTAATATCCAATGAAGTCCTCCAAAAGCGTTTAGAACTCCATGAAAAATTGAGGGAGTTATTATTGATTTTGATTTCAAAGTTAAATAAACCATAATTGGAGTTAATAAAATACAGAATATCACCATCATAAAAATACCTAAAAATTCATGATCAGGATAATTCAATCCCAATAAAACCATTGGAGCATGCCATATACCCCAAACAAAACCAATTATTAATGATGATTTATAAAATCCAAGATGTATTAGATTTTTAAGAAGATAACCTCTCCATCCAAATTCTTCTCCTAAAGCAACTAAAGCATTAATTGTTGAACCTATTATTACTCCTTGAAGAATTATTAATGCAATATAATCTGGTTTAAAGTAATTTAAATTTAAACTTATATCTTTAAAAATTAAGCTTGAAAATAGTGATAAGAAAATTAATATTATTGGAATAACAATTGCTAATAGTATGTATATATTAAATTTAAAATATGTACCAAACTCTTTTAAACTTTTATGAAATATATATTTTTCAACTATTAAAACAATGAAAAGTGGAATATACATATAAATTATAGGAAATATAGCAAAAAAGTTTTGGGGTAAAACTATTATACTCTTTAAAAAAATTACAGAAAAACCAACTACATAACTTATTATTAATACAAGTATTATGAAGATAATCGATTTTTTTATCTCTTCTCTCATTTTTATTTTCTTAATTTTGGTGAATCATAGAATTCCCCACTTATCTTCATTTCACCATTTACATCTTCAAAAACTATTCTTACTGTTACATCACTTGACTCATCTGTAAATTTAGCTTTGTAAGTAACAATGATATAGTTTTTATCTTTTGTTGCTGTGTTAAATTTCTTAGAATTCTCTATATATTTACCAATTTTCCCTTCTATTAAACCTATACTTTCCAAAAATTTTTCTTCAGATACTGCCTCTTTCATTTTATCGCTGAAATCTTTTGAATATTTTTCGTAATTTTTCTCATTTCTACCAATAAGTAAATTTTCAGTCATTGGATCTGCATATTCTCTAACTTCATTAACATCTATTTTAGAACAGGATAAATTTAAAATAATAAACAAAGAAATTAAAAAAATAATTATTTTAATTTTCATAATTAACCTCCTCATTTCCATTATACTCTCTTATATAATTTTTCTCGAATTCATTTCTAAATTGATAATATTTTTTTTCTTTTATTGAATTTTTCAAATTTTCAATAAATCTATACATAAATCTCAAGTTATGAATTGTAGCAAGTCTTGGAGCAAGAATCTCTTTTGCTTTAAAAAGATGGTTAAGATATGCTCTACTAAAATTTTTACAGGCATAGCAATCACAATCTTCTTCAATTGGTCTTTCATCATTTTTATATTCACTTTTTGTTATTCTTAATTTTCCAAATTTTGTAAGAAGAGTCCTATTTCTTGCAATTCTTGTTGGATAAACACAATCAAACATATCTACCCCACTTTCAACTGCATCCATTATACTTATTGGGTCTCCAAGACCCATAAAATATCTTGGTTTATCATTTGGCATTTTTTTTACAAAATGTTTAAGAAAATCTTTTGTCTTTTCCCAAGGCTCTCCAATTGAGAGACCACCAATTCCATAACCAGGAAAATTTTCTTTTTCAAGTTCCTCAACTGCTTTCATTCTTAAATATAAATTTAATCCACCCTGTATCACTGCAAATAGAGAACCCTTGCCTTTTTCTTTTATACCTTTTCCTCTTTTTGCCCAATCTATACTCAAATTAGTAAATTTAATCAATTCCTCTTCATCAATTCCATATGGTGGGCATATATCGAGTGTCATCATAATATCAACACCAAGGGTCTCTTGAAATTTAACAACAAATTCAGGTGTAAAAAAATGTTCACTTCCATCTATGAATGATTTGAATAAGACACCGTCATTTCTAATTTCTCTAATATCAGATAGAGATAAAACTTGAAAACCACCAGAATCAGACAAAAGAAGTCCTCTCCATTTCATAAAATTTTTAATACCATTAAATGATTTTATAACTTCTTCACCTGGTTGGAGATAAAGATGATATGTATTGACAAGAATCAACCTGTAGCCTAAATTCCAGACTTCATCAGAAGATAAGGTTTTAACAGTTGCTTGAGTTCCAACAGGCATAAAAATAGGTGTTTCAATTTCAACATCATCTATTTTTAATTTAGAAATTCTTATATCATCTAATTTTTCTTTTACTTCAAAATTCATTTCTCTAAATTTATTTCTGTTTCTTCTTCAAGTATGAGTTCATCAGTTTCGTCATCATATGTAAAAAGTTCAGCATATCTTCCCCAATCAATTAATATATCAAGTTGCTTTTCAGCCTCGCTTCTTGTCAATCTTCTTTCAAGAATATCAAGGAAAAAATCTTCTGATATTCTTTTATTGGCTTTTGATTTTAATACTCTTACTATCTGTTTAATTAAAAAAACATTTTCTAAAACTTTCTCTCTAAAGATCTCCTTCTTTTTTAAAACATCAGCTTCAACAAATTTTTCTCCATCTTCTGTTAGTTCGACATCGCCCTGTTTATAGTTTGTAAATCCAATAAGTTCTGAAGCTTCAACTACTGGTAAGAGGTCTTCTAAATTTATATATAATTCTGTACCAATTTTAAATAAATCAGTTTTACCTCCAAGATCAGCAATGAGTTCAACGAAACCTGTAATTGCTCCAACTCTTGCATAGGGAACAATTAATATCTCCTTTGATGCTCTAAGGATCTCTTTTTCTTTCTCTATTTCACCGCCAGTTAATGTTGTATAAACTCTATCAATTAATGATAAAAATTTTGGTGAATTTTTATCTCTCCAATGAGGAATATTAACTTCAATTTCTTCTACTATTCTTCCTGGGTCTTTGCTTATTATAATAATTCTGTCTGACATATACACAGCCTCTTCTATGTTATGAGTTATTAAAACAATAGCTTTTGTTGGTATTTTATTTCCAATCCATAACTCTAAAAGGTCATCTTTTAAATTTTCAGCAGTCAATATATCAAGAGAAGAAAAAGGTTCATCCATAATTAATATATCAGGTTCAACCACAAGCGCTCTTGCAACCCCTACTCTTTGTTTCATTCCACCTGAAAGTTCTTTCGGATATGCTTTTTCAAAACCATCTAAACCAACGGTATCAATTACTTTTAAAGCTTTTTCTTTTTTCTCTTCTATAGACATTTCTTTAGAAATTAGTCCTAATAAGACATTTTCTTCAACTGTAAGCCATGGAAAAAGACCAAAATTTTGAAAAACCATTGAAACACCTGGATTAACATCAGTTACTACTTTGTTTCTATATAAAACGATTCCTTCATCTGGTTTGATAAGACCAGCAATTATTCTTATCAGAGTTGATTTTCCTGAGCCAGAAGGTCCTAAAATGGAAACAATTTCTCCTTCTTTTACATTGAAATTGATATTTTTTAGAACATAAATTTCTTTTTTTCCTGGAAATTGAAATTTTTTACTAATATTTTTTACCTCAAGTAAATTCATAGTATCACTCCAAATGATATTTCTCTTCTGAAAGGGTATACATTCTTCTCCAGAAGAATCTATTAAATAATACTACAATAATAGCCATAAATAAAGTACTTGATGCAAGCAATGGAGTATTTCCACTTTGAGTAGCACTACTTATTAACGAGCCAAGTCCTGTAATCTGATATACCTTTCCTCCAAAATTAACATATTCGGATACAATACTTGAGTTCCAAGCACCACCCCAAGCTGTGATGCCGCCAGTTACGAGCGATGAAAAAATAGCAGGGATTGCTAAAATAGACCACCATTTTTTACCTTTAATATCAAAAATTTTACTTACCTCTATTAAATCTTCAGGAATCTGATTCGCGCCGCTAATTACATTGAAGAGTAGATACCATTGAGTTCCTAAAGCCATTAAAATTATGGAACTTATATTTAAGCCACCTTTAAATTTTAAAAAGAATAACAAAATAATTGGGAAAATAGCAGTTGCAGGAATTGATGCTAATATCTGTACAATTGGTTGTGCATACTTGGATAATTTTGGATTGATACCAATTTTAACTCCGACAGGTATTGTCCACATATATCCTATTGCAACAGCAAGTATCACTCTTATAAAAGTATAAAATCCACTTTTAAAAATTAGTATCCAATCTTTCAATGAAACTGAACTTATGAGTTTTATAAAACCCTCAAAACCCCTTAATATTAATAAAAATATTAATCCAAAAATTATATAAGAAGCTATTTTCTTAATTACTTCAACAGTAAAATTTTCGCTTGAACTTTTCTTTTTCGAAAAAATTTTTGTCATCATTTTATCAAAAGGAGAAACAAATGTCTTTGAAAGGAAATTGATAATATTTGATTTTTGGTACCAATCAAGAACTATAGATTTAATCTCTTTTTCACCTTTTTCTTCTAATTTGAACTTACTTGACCAAGCTATCAATGGTCTCCAAATTAATTGATCTATTAAAATAATTATTAAAATTAAAGTTCCTAATCCAAGAAGCATTAAATTTAAATTTCCTTCTTCAGATGCTTTTGCAAGAAAGGAACCAAGTCCAGTAATTGTATAACTTTGATCTATAATGGAAAAATTTTCACAAGCCATCAAGAAAAACCACCCACCAGCAACTGACATCATGCTATTCCAAATTAAATTGATAGAAGCATGAGGAAGATCAAGTAATGTAAATCTTTGCCAGAAATTCAATCTATTTATTTTTGCACATTCATCCAATTCTCTTGGTGTGGTTTTTAAGGAGTTGTAAAAACTGAAAATAAGATTCCAAACTTGACCTGTAAATATAAGAATAATAGATGCAAGTTCAAGCCCAATTCTCGAACCATTAAAAACAGAAAACATAAAAAAGAAAACTTTTTTTTTTTTTCTAATGTTTTATTGCTATATGCAAGGTATCCATAGATAATAGCAAATATAAATGATAGGATAAATGCTATAAAAACTCTTAAAATAGAATAGAAAGAATAAAGTGGTAAATATTTCACTGAAAGTATTATTCCTTTTTGTTGTACTGCAACTTGAGAATAATTTTTACTTCCAATAAATACAAAATAGAAAATAGAAAAAATTAAAACTATTGATAAAATATCTATCGGATTAAATGTTTTTTTATTCACCTAACTATAATACACCAAAATATGTATTTTGGTAAATAGATAATATTTCATCATAACTTGGAGCTCTTGGAGAAATTTTTTTTAATCTTTCATTTTTATCCACTTCTTCAGCAAAATTTTTTAATTCATTTTCCTTAACTTTTAAATCTTTNAAACACAAAGGAATATTCATCATTTTGTTGAAATTTATCAATAATTCAATNAATTTTTCTGCATCTTTATGTTTATCTCCTGTTGATAAATCTAAAACNTCAATAACTTTAGCCATTTTTTCATATACATTTGGTAGTTCAAATTTAAAAACATATGGCATAAGAATAGCATTAGAATAACCGTGAGGAAATTCATATCTTAATGTAAGAGGATATCCCATTGCATGAACAATACCTGTTCCACTATGAGATATTTGGATTCCAGCATACATTGAAGCGAGATGCATCATCTCTTTTGCTTCTAAGTCATCACTACTTGAAAAACTTCTTGGTAAATATTTATATATTATTTTTATTGATTCATAACCAAAAATATCAGAAAATGTGCTTGAACCAATTGAAAATAAACCTTCAAGTGCATGAGATAAAGCGTCTAATCCTGTATCTCTTACAATTTTTTCACTCATTGTTAGGGTGAGTAGTGGATCAAGAATTGCAAAGTCTGGAATTATTAATTCTGATGTAACTGCAAGTTTTTTATTTTCATAAGTGATAACTGCAAATTTTGTTACTTCAGAACCAGTTCCTGAAGTAGTTGGAATTGCAACAAGAGTTGGAATTTTGTTTTTTAAAACTTTTTCTCCAGTTAAAAAGGGAACTATTTCTCTGTTAACAGCATAAACACCAATTGCTTTTGCAGCATCAATACTACTCCCACCTCCAATTGCAATTATTGAAGTACAATCATTTTCAATATACTTTTCTCCACCTTCAATAACAATTTTAGTATCTGGATTTGGAATAACTTTATCGAAAATAACAAAATTAACATCAATTTCTTTTAGATAATTTATCAAATTTGATAATGAACCACTAACTTTCGTTGATTTTTGTCCAGTTACTATAAATGCTCTTTTGCCTAAAAAATTCTTTATCTCTTTAATCTTTGAAAGATATTCTTTTCCAAAAAAAACTTTAGTTGGTAAAAAAATTTGGAACTCCATAAAACACCTCCAAATAATTAAACTCATTAAAATTTTATCAAATATAGTATAATTAAAAAAGTAATTTTTACCAAGGAGGAATTAATGAATCCCCTAAATGAAAGAATAGATAGATTTTTGGAAAGGTTGAATGATGCAAAAAAAAGGAATTTATATTTCTATCAAGCGCCTATTGAAAAAATTTATGATGCTCATGTTATTGTTGAAGGCAAAGATATGATTATGTTTGGTTCTTATTCTTATCTTGGACTTCTAAATCATCCAAAAATAAATGAAGTAAGTAAAAAAGCAATTGATGAGTTCAGTACAGGTGCTCATGGAGTAAGACTTCTTGCAGGAACAACCAAACTTCATATCCAACTCGAGGAGAGAATTGCAAAATTTAAGGAAAGAGAAGCAAGCGCAGTTTTCAGTAGTGGATATGTAACAAATTTAACAACAATATCTACTCTATTAACTAAAGATGATTATGTTTTTTGTGATAAATATGACCATGCAAGTATTGTAGATGGTGCAATTCAATCGAGAGCAAATTTTATAAGATTTGATCATAATGATATGGAGCATCTTCAGGATCTTTTGAAAGAAACTCCTGATGACAAAGTAAAACTAATAGTTGTTGATGCAATTTATTCAATGGATGGAGATATAACTCCGCTTCCAGAACTTATCGAATTAAAGAAAAAATATAACGCTGCTTTAATGGTTGATGAAGCACATTCACTTGGAGTTTTGGGTAAAAATGGAAAAGGAATTGAAGAATATTTTAACATTAATAATGAAGTTGATATTGATATGGGAACTCTATCAAAAACTATACCATCTGTTGGGGGATATATAGCAGGTGATAAGAATTTAATAGATTTTATAAAACATAATTCAAGAGCATATATTTTTTCTGCCGCCTTACCTCCACCACAGGTAATGGCTGCTATTAAGTCTTTTGATGTTATAGAAGAAGAAAAATGGAGAATAAAAAAACTTTGGGAAAATATAAATCATTACACTTTAGAGCTTAAAAAAATGGGTTACAATACGATGAATACTCAATCAGCGATTGTCCCTATTCTTTTAAAAGATGATGAACTTGCTCTTAAACTCACAAGGATTTTATGGGATGAGGGAATTTTAATATTTCCAATATTAACTCCTGCAATACCTCCTGGAACTTCAAGACTTCGTTCTTGTATTATGGCATCACACTCCTCAGAAGATATTGATAAAGCCTTAAGAGCACTCTATAAAGGTGGAAAAGATTTAGGTTTAATATAATCTTTAGAAATTATGTTATTTTTGTGTTAGACATCGTATTGACATATAAATTTGAAAATTTTATAAATTTTATCTCATTTTTATCAGCTATTGGCGCTTTAATTATCATTGAATCTCTATTTTCATTTATACTTTCTAATATTCCAAGATAGAGAAGGAATCTATCTTTATCCAAAAGTCCAACAATCGAGTTTTGAAGTGGAGTATATTTTTTTAAATCATAACCAATTATATTATTTTCATTAAAATGAATTTCTACTCTTTTACTATTTGAAAAATATTCTCTAAATTTTTTATTTCTATACTCTATCCTTTCTAATCTTGTCCTTTCAATGCTATTTGAGGATGGTTTTATTTTTATTATTTTTTTGTTTCCATAAATAAAAGGTTTAATTAAATTATCTATCTCGTTTTCATTTTCAAAAATAATGATATAGTCAGGATCCAAAACTTCAATTTTATTATGTTTAAGAACCTCTGCAATTATACCATTAACCAAACCTGTTGTATCTATCAAGATATAATCTAAAAATTCTTTCTCCATCTCCTTTAAAAGTTTGAAACTGCCAACAACCAATTGTAAAAGATTACCCTTAGGAGATACTCCACCAATAAAATACATTTTTTCAGGTTTTATTTCAGATAAATTATTTAAATTTTTTCTAACTTTTCCAAAACCTATTGTGCCAGGAGGACCTATATTAGATTGTCCTATATCCAAATCCAAAACTCCAACTTTTTTTCCAATTTTGAAAATTTCATTAGCAAGATAAAGAATAAATGTTGATTTTCCCGAATCTGAACCCCCTATAACCATCAATTTTTTCCAATTTTTTATAAAATCATCTTTTGTTTTTATCCACTCTTTTTCAACTATTATATTCATTCAAATTAATATTCTCTTTTAATCCATTTTCCATATCCACCTTCAATTAGAAACCCCCTACTTTCATCAAAAACAACCTCACCTCTTAGAATTGTTTTAATAACTTTTCCAAAAATTTCAAAATTTTCAAAAGGTGTATATTTACCTTTACTATAAAATAGATTACCTTTCACATTCCATTTTCTTTTCAAATCAATAAAAACAAGATCAGCATCTTTCCCAACTTCAATTCCGCCTTTATTTTTACTTATATTTGAAATTTTTGCTGGATTTTCACTCATAACCTCGACAAATCTTTTTATTGAAATTCTTTTTTTCACTACTCCCTCAGAAAAAATAATTGGAAAGATAGTATCGATTCCAGATATTCCAGAGGCTATTTCAAATATATCATCTTTATCTTTTTCACTTTTCCATTCACCAGAAAAGTGGTCAGATGCAACACAATCAATAATTTTATCTTCTAAATATTTCCATAAAAGCTCTTTATTCTCATAACATCTAACAGGAGGTGAGGTTTTTACAAGTTTTGGATTACTTATTAAATCATCTTGTGTTAATAAAAGATGATTCGGAATCACTTCACAACTAATTTTAACTCCCTGCTCTTTTCTCTCCTTAACTATCCTAACACCTTCACTTGTTGATATATGTGCAATATGTAACCTTAAATTTGTATCTTTAATTAATCTTGATGTGTTCCAGATTGAAATTGGTTCTGCCAAATATGGTCTTGCTTTTATCCATGCTTCTCCACCTTTTAAATTTTTATCTTTTTTTACCTTTTCCATAAAATGATCTATAATTGAAAAATCTTCTGCATGAATTGTAAACAGAATGTCTCTATTTTTTAAAAAGGAAAAAAGATCATACATCTCACCATAAGTTAGATGTTCATAATAAGGAGCAGATGAATAACCATAAATTTTAAAACCAACAACTCCTTCATCATACAGTTCTAAAAGATCATTAAAATTAGATTCCCTTACCATATCTCCAGTGATACCACCATAAAGTGCATAATCACAAAAAGCCTTGTTTTTAATTGAATCTAATTTTATGAAAAGAGATTTTTTATTTTTTATTTGTGGAATTGATGTGCAGGGCATATCTACAATAGTTGTTATTCCTGAAGATATTGCCGCCTTAGTTCCAGTATCAAATTCTTCTCTATTTGTAAAACCAGGGTCATTGAAATGAACATGCATATCTATTCCACCAGGTAAGATTATTAAACCAGTTGCATCAATTATCTCTTTACCTTCTAATGTAAATTTACCGATACCTATTATTGATTCTTTTTCAATCAAAATATCTAAATTTTCAAGTTTTCCATTATAAAAAACCATCCCTCCAGTTATTATTTTCAATCTTTATCCTCCAACATCAAAAATTGATATAACTTTAAAATTATCTGTATCAACTAAACCTATATCTGTTATTTTAAGATGTGGAATAACAGGTAGTGCCATAAAAGAGAGGGTCATAAATGGATCCTCAAGTTCAATTCCGAATTTGTTTGCTAAAAAAAGCAATCTATTATATTCTTCATTAACCTCTTTTGCGCTTTTATCTGTCATCAAACCTCCATAAGGAAGTGATAATAAATGCAAAATTTTACCGTTCTTTGCAATTGATATTCCTCCGCCATAAGATTCAAGTATAGAAATCGAAAGCAAGATATCTTTATCATTTGTCCCTATTGATATAATATTATGATGATCATGGGCAATTGAGGAAGCTATTGCTCCTTCTTTCAATTTAAATCCCTTAACAAATCCTACTCCTACATTTCCAGTTGCTTTATGTCTTTCAACTACAACTATTTTCAAGATATCTCTTTTTGTATCTGATACAACATATCCATCTTCAATTTTTGCTTTTAAAATATATCTTTCAGTTATTAAAGATTTTGAAGAAGCACCTATCACATTTATAGAATCACTCAAAGCTTTAATTTTAATCTTATCGTATGTTAAAGTTTTGATGTTAATAGTATTTTTTACTCCTCCCTCAGATTTTGTTTTTTCATAAGAGAACATTGGAACTCCCTCTTTTGCAACAAGATTTCCTTTATAAAAGGTAAGAAGAGGTTCGAAATTATTTAAATCTGAGAAAACAATAATATTCGCATAATAATTTGGTGCAATAGCTCCAATTTTAGGTAAATTAAAATATCTTGAAGGATTTAATGTTGCAAGTCTTATTGATAAAACTGGGTCGAGTCCTTTTTTTACAAGTTTTTTTAAAATTGAGTTGATATGTCCCTCTTTTATCAGGTCTTTTGGGTGTCTATCGTCTGTGCATAATAATATTCTTGGATAAGTATTTGCATCAATCAATGGAAATAAAGCATCTAAATCTTTAGCAGCACTTCCTTCTCTTATCATTATCCACATTCCCTTTTTTAATTTTTCTCTTGCTTCTGGTAAATTTGTGCATTCATGATCAGATTTGATACCACCTGTTATGTATGCGTTAAGATAATTACCAAGTAAAAAAGGGGCATGTCCATCTATAATTTTATTTTCGAAATATTCCAATTTTTTTAAAACATCCGTATCACAATTTAATACACCAGGATAGTTCATCATCTCACCAAGCCCAATAACTCTATCATTTGATAAAAATGGATAGAGATGTTCTATATTTAATCTTGCACCTGAATTTTCATAAGGTGATGAAGGAACACAAGAAGGTAACATAAAAAATATATCCATAGGTAAATTTTCTGAGGCATTCAAAATATATTTTATACCTCTTATTCCTGATACATTTGCTATTTCATGAGGATCAGCAATAACACATAAAGTGCCTTGGGGTATAACAGCTTTTGCAAATTCACCTGGTGTTAAAAATGTACTTTCTATGTGTATATGACTATCTATTAAACCAGGTGAAGCATAATATCCTTTTAAATTGTAAATCTCTTTTGCTTTATTATATTTTCCAACTCCAACAATTTCATTTTCATAAATAATAATGTCTCCTTCTTCAATTGAATTATCAAAAACATTAACTATTTTTACATCTTTTAAAATAACATCTCCTTCTCTCTCTTCTTTTGCGACCTCAATTTTCTCTCTCAAACTCATCTATACCTCTAAAGTTATAATAGATAAAATTATTTTAAATACTGATCTTTTAGAGATATGTATGCTTTTGCATTCTGTTTTATTCTGTTTATCTCTTCATTTGTCAATTTCCTCAAAAATCTTGCAGGTGTACCGAGTATCAATGAATTATCTTCAAAAACTTTTTCTTCTGTAACAACAGAACCTGCACCGACTATTGAATTATTTCCAATTTTTGCACCATTTAAAATGATCGAACCCATACCTATAAGAGTGTTATCACCTATTTCACATCCATGTATAATTGAATTGTGACCTATTGTAACACCCTTTCCAATTTTTGTTGGATAGTTAGGTTCAGAATGAATAACTGAATTATCCTGAATATTTGTATCATCACCAATTGTTATTGAATCTACATCCCCCCTTATAACAGCACCAAACCAAACACCCACATTATCTCCAATAACAACATTTCCTATAATATAGGCAGTTTCACTTATCCAAGACTTCTTTCCAATTTTTGGTTTAAAATCTTTATAATCTCTTATCAAAATAACACCTCTTTTATAATAGATTATAATAAATTTATCTATAAATAAAAATAATAGAAGTTATAATCCAAAAAGTAATTGTTAATATAAGAGGGATATCAGAAGTTACAAGCTTTGTTGGTTCTCCTTCATTTGTTTTATAAATTAAATATAAATATCTTAAAATTCCATAAACAACAAATGGGATTGTATAAACAAGAGATTCTCCAAATTTTTCTTTTGTTTCGGTTGATACTGTATACAAAGCATAAGACAGAATTGTTGAAGTTGATAAAACAACAATTATTTTATCGAGGAAATCAACAGAGTAAGAAGAAAGAACTTCTCGATGTCTATTTGCATTTTCTTTTAAAGATATAATTTCAAATCTTCTTTTTGAAAATCCCAAAAATAGTGATAGAAAAAGTGTGCAAAGAATTAGCCAACTTGAAATATTAATTCCTGTTGCTATAGAACCTGTTAAAATTCTCAATATAAAATTTAAAGCAATTACAAAAACATCTATGATAACTATTTTTTTAAAATAGATTGTATACAAAATGTTAATAAAAATATAAAAAATAAAAAGGAGTGTTAATTTATAATTTAAAAAAAATGAAAAAATAAGTGAGATTGAGATAAATAAAATTGAAATTATTAATGCAAAATTTTTTGAAAAAAGTCTTTTTGCTAAAGGTCTCTCCTTTTTTGCTGGATGAAGTTTATCATTTTCTAAATCTTTTATATCATTAAAAACATAGAGGCCACTTGTTAATAATGAAAGTAAGATAAAAGATACAAAAGTTTGTAGAAAAAAAGATTTGTTAAAAAGGTTTTTAGAGAATAAAAGTGGAGCAAAAACAAATAGATTTTTTATCCAGTGTTTAACCCTAATTAAGTTAAAGAAATTTTTCATAAAACTTTAAATTTTTCTACTTCTGTTGTTTTTATGAAAAAAGATGAAGATCTTGATGGGAATGTAATTCCAAAGGGTCCAAAAATATTCTTTAGGTTATACTCAATATCAACAATTTTTATATCACTTACATTTGCATCAGTTGTAAAATATGCTTGAGTTATTTTTCCAAGTGGAGGACCCAAAATTTCTCCTATTAAAAAAGCAAGTAAAAGTAAGAAAATATTTATAGAGTGGGTTAAAATTAGAAGAATTAAAAAAACAAGAAAGGTTAAAAAACTTGCTACTGCAATACTTGTTCCACATCTATTATGAATTGCGAGATTTTTTTCACCATTGATTAATCTTTCTCTTCCTTCTATGCTTGAAGAAAAAATCTCATCTGGTGATGCTGGTCCAAAAACATAGAAGCCATTTTCTCTTGCATATCCTGAGAAAATATTTTTTCTTCTTGATCTCTTTTCTAAAACATTTATCGTTGCATGCTCAAGAGCATGATTTTTTCTTAATTTCCTGTTAACTGCAATTTCAATTATCTGAAGAGGAACTGTCAATAAATTTAGAAAACCATGGATTAAATAACCAATAGGTAAAATAAAAATTAAAAATAGAATTGGTAAAAAGATTATTAGCAAAAAGAGAAATATCATTTTTTAAATTTTTTCGAAATTATCTCTTTTAAATCAGGTTTTCCAATTTCTTGTAAGTCATAAAGAACTCTAACATTCTCTTTATTCATTTTTATAATCCTTCCAAGATTTATAGGTGTGGCAACTATAACAAGATCAGCAGGAATTGAATTTATTACCTCTTCAAGTTCTTTAAGTTGGTTTTCACCATAACCAAGTGCAGGTATAATTTGTCCTAATTGTTGATATTTTTCAAATGCTTCTTTAATAGTACCTTTAATATATGGATGGGGATCAACAATCTCTTTAGCACCATATTTTTTTGCTGCAACAAACCCTGCTCCATATGACATATTACCATGAGTTAGTGTAGGTCCATCTTCGACTACAATAACTCTTTTTCCTTTAATTTTTTCATAATTATCTATAAAAATAGGAGAGGCTGCCTCAACAACAATGGCATCTGGATTTTTTTCATATATTGCACTTCTTATCTTTTGAATGTTTTCAAAAGAAGATGTATCAACTTTATTAATAACAATTACATCTGCGGAAAGGAAATTTACTTCTCCAGGATGATATGTAGTTTCATTGCCGGCTCTTAATGGATCAGCAACAACAATTTGTAAATCAGATTTATAAAATGGGAAATCGTTATTGCCTCCATCCCATACAATAATATCTGCTTCTTTTTCTGCACTTCTTAGTATATCTTCATAATCTACACCTGCGTAAACTACTATTCCTCTATTTATATGTGGTTCATACTCTTCTCTCTCTTCTATAGTACAATTTTCTTTATCCATATCTTCAATTTTTTCAAACCTTTGAACTCTCTGTTTTTCTAAATCACCATAAGGCATAGGATGTCTAATAACGACTGGTTTTAAACCCATTTCTTTCAAAATTTCGGTAACTCTTCTTGTTGTTTGACTTTTACCGCTACCTGTCCTTATTGCACAAATTGAAATAACTGGTTTTATACTTTTAATTTGAGTATCTTTTGGACCAAGTAACATAAAGTTTGCACCACTTGAGAGTGAGAGTGATGCTTTATGCATAACATATTCATGTGAAACATCAGAATAAGAAAAAACAACAAAATCTACATTGTATTTTTTTATCAAATCAGTTAGTTCAGATTCAGAAAAAATTGGAATTCCATCTGGATATAATTTTCCAGCAAGTGTTGAGGGATATTTTCTCCCTTCAATATTTGGAATTTGTGTTGCAGTAAATGCAACAACATCATATTCTTCATTATCTCTAAAAAAGGTATTAAAATTGTGGAAATCTCTTCCTGCAGCTCCCATAATAATAACTTTCTTCTTCATCTATACCTCCTAATATAATAAAATCTACTTTAATATCCATATTAGTATCTAATATTTAAATTTTTTGTCAAGCTACTTGTTATTAGATTATTAAAAAACCTCTATTTTCTCATTTTCATCCTCACGAAAGTGGGAAGAACGGGAATCCAATATTTCCATATTATCATTCCCATGAAAACGGGCATCCTGTATTTCCATAAGTTATAAATTTAAATTATTGAAAATTCAATATAGATCAAATTTAGAGAGTAGTGTACAGAGGAGACAGTCTCCTTTGTACACTATAACATTTTAAACATCACTTCTTATAACAACTACTTATAATAAATTTATATCAAAATAATTAATAAAAAAGTTTTAAAAATGTGTTAATGCAAGACCTGTCCTCAATATTTTATTTTGGATGAATTTTTAGAGATTTTGTTATTGCAAAATGATATGTTAACTTATAAGTAAAAAGATTAAAAATTAAATATCTGCTATCGTCATTAAATATTTTTGTAACAAAAAAGATTGTATAGAGTCATTTATTCAGGAGGTGAGTATGAAAGAATGGGCTTTGATTTTGGGATCGTCAAGTGGATTTGGAGCTGCAACAGCAATTGAATTAAGTAAAATTGGTTTTAATATAATTGGTGTACATTTTGATAGAAAAGAGAACTTGCCGAAAGTTGAAGAGGTATTTAATAAAATTAAAAATAACAATGTTGAGGTTCTATTTTTTAATCTGAATGCAGCAGATCAAAAAAATAGAGAGTATATTTTAAATGAAGTAGAAAAAAAATTTAAAGAGGATAATGATGAAAATTCAATTTTTGTATTAATGCACTCATTAGCATTTGGAAGTTTGAGAAAGTTTATTGATGAGGATAGAGAAAATTCAATAACTCAAAAACAGATTGAAATGACAGTTGATGTTATGGCTAATCAGCTTATCTATTGGACCCAAGATATATTTTATAGAAAATTATTTAAAAATGGTGGAAGAATATTTGCAATGGTAAGTTCTGGAGATGATAGAGTTTTACCATATTATGGAGCTGTTTCTGGTGCAAAAGCTGCAATTGAAGCATATATAAGACAACTTGCTTATGAACTTGCTCCATATAAAATAACTGTAAATGCAATAAAAGCCGGCGTCACCGATACACCTGCTTTAAGAAAAATCCCAGAGAATGAAAAATTAATAGACTTAGCTTTATTAAAAAACCCATCAAAGAGATTAACAACACCTGAAGATATAGGAAAAGCAATAGCTTGTTTATGTAATAAAAATTTATACTGGATGACAGGGAATGTTATAAAAGTTGATGGGGGAGAAGATATTGTAGCATAATATTTAAAAGAAATTAAAAAAGGGTGGTTCTTAAAAAAGCAATAAATTTGAACCACCCTTAAAAACTATGAAAAAGATTTTATAACTAATGCTGTGTTAACTCCTCCAAAACCAAATGAATTTGACAAAGCATATCTAATTTTATGTTCTCTGCCTACATTTGGCACATAATCAAGATCACACTCAGGGTCTTTTTCTTCTTGATTTATTGTAGGATGAACGAAGCCTTCATTTATCATTAAAATTGTTGCAATTGCTTCTACAGCCCCAGCTGCTCCAAGAAGATGACCAATCATTGATTTTGTTGAGGATATTGGTATTTTATATGCTCGATCACCAAAAACTGTTTTTATAGTTTCGGTTTCTATTTTATCATTAAGTGGTGTCGATGTTCCATGCGGATTAATATAATCGATTTCATCTTTTGGAACATTACCTTTTTTCAAAGCGTTTTCTAATGCTTTAGCTCTTGGACCACCTGATGGTTCAGGTGCTGTTATGTGATATGCATCAGATGTCTGAGCATAAGATATTATTTCTGCATATATTTTTGCATTTCTTTTTTTAGCATGCTCAAGTTCTTCAAGAACTAAAATTCCTGCTCCTTCACCCATTACAAATCCATCTCTTTTTTTATCAAAAGGTCTTGATGCCTTCTGAGGTTCATCATTTCTTGTTGAAAGAGCCCTTGATTGTGAAAAACTAACTATTCCTATCGGTGTTATAGATGCTTCGCTACCACCTGCAAAAATAATATCTGCATCATCTCTTTTTATTGCTTCATACGCTTCACCAATAGCAGTTGCACCAGCAGAACACGCAGTTGTTGGACATGAGTTATAACCATTTATTTTCAATTTTATTGAGACCCATCCCGAAGCCATATTAGGTATCATCATTGCAGAAAGGTAAGGTGAAACAAGATTTGGACTTTTATTAATCATTGTTCTTATACCCTCTTCTAAACTTATGATCCCTCCAATTCCTGAAGCAACAATAGCACCGACTCTATAGGGGTCTTCTTTATTTAAATCTAAGAGTGAGTCTTGATAACTTGATAAGGATGCTGCTATTGCAAATTGGGAAAATCTATCGATTCTTTTAAGTTCAATAACTTTTATCTCTTTATCAAAATTTTTTAAATCAAAATCTCTAACCTCTGCAGCAATCTGTACATCTAATCCAGTTGGATCAAAAGCTTTTATCCTATCTATGCCTGATTTACCTGAAAAAAGATTATTTTTAAACTCCTCTAAATCATTTCCAAGAGGAGAAATAACACCCATCCCCGTTACAACTACTCTTCTTTCCATTTTATATCTTAGATGAGATATAATCTAAAGCACTTTTTACATCTTTTATTTTTGGAATATCTGAGTCAGGAACAGTAATATTGAACTCTTCTTCTAAACCAGTTATCAAATCCATAACACCAAGAGAATCTAAACCTAAATCATCAATAAATTTGTCCTCTTCATTAAATGAGTCAATCCCTGTTTTTTCAACAAACACCTTTTTAAATTTTTCCATTACTTCTTCTTTTGCCATAAATTACCTCCTTAAATTTAAAATCCGAGGGATAACCCTCCATCAATAATAAAAACTTGACCTGTTATATAAGAAGATTCAGGAGATGCTAAAAATGTTACAAGTTTTGCTACATCTTCAGGTTTACCAAATCTTTTAAAAGGAACTTTTTCAAGAATTTTCTTTTTTAAATCATCATCTAAAATTAAGGTCATTTCTGTCTCAATATACCCTGGAGCAATAGCATTAACTCTAATATTTCTACTTGCAACCTCTTTTGAGATTGTTTTAGTCAAACTTATTAGACCACCTTTAGATGCACTGTAATTTGCTTGTCCAGCATTTCCATATATACCAACAATTGATGAGATGTTAATAATTGAGCCATCTTTATTTTTAATCATATAAGGAAGAATCTCTTTTGTCATCAAAAAAGGACCAATTAAATTAACATTAATAACTTCTAAAAAATCCTCGAGTTTCATTCTTATTATTAGATTATCTTTTGTTATTCCAGCATTATTTACAAGAACATGAACATTTTTAAAATTTTCAATAAAAACATTTACAACATTTTTAACATCTTCACTTTTAGAGATATCTCCTTTTAAAAGCAAAACATTTACATTGAAATTTTTTTCTATATCATCTTTAATTTTCTCTGCTTCCTTAACATTTTTTAAAAAATTTAAACCAATATTATAGTTATTTCTTGCAAGTTCATAGACTATTGCTTTACCTATACCTCTTGTTCCACCAGTGACTAATGCGTTTTTAAATTCTTTCATATTTCTCATTTTCTAATAATGATTCTGAATTATAAAAAACAAGATTAGTAAAATCTCTTGAACCGAGATTTGTTAAAACCTTATTTGGTCCAACCTCATAAAAATTTTTTACACCTAACTCTTCCATTTTTGTTATTGTTTGTATCCATCTTACTGGTCTTGTTATCTGATTAGATAAAACCTCTTTTATTAGATTGCCATCTGAAAGTTCTTGATTTGTAACACTTGAAATATAACCAAATTTAGGATTTAAGAAATTAAAATTAGTCAAGACTTTACTAAATTCATCCTCTGCCTTTTTCATCAAAGGAGAGTGAAATGGTAAAGATGTTTTAAGAGGAATTAATCTACCTCTTTTCTCCGAGACTAAGTTTTTTAAATCCTCCAAAAGATTTTCTTCAAGAGAAAAAACGGTTTGAGTTTTTGAGTTATATCCAGCAATCTGAACTATACCTTTATCTTGTAAATTACTAATAATCTCTTCAATGTCATCAAGGTTTAAATTCAATATTGCAACTTGAACTCCTTTGATATTACCAATAAATTTTTTCATTGTTCTTGCTCTTTCTCTAATAAGAATCAAAGCATCTTCAAATGCAAGAGAATTTGCACATAATAAAGCGCTATATTCTCCAAGAGAATTACCAGCAACATAATCAGGTGTTAAACCATTTTTCTCTAAATATTTAAAATGGATATAACTTGTTAGAAGAATAGTTATTTGAGCATTTTCTGTATCTTTTAAAACTTCATCATCTGCTTCAAATAGAAGATACTCTAAATCCATATTTAAAATCTTTTGTGCCTCTTTTAAATAAATGTACCCATCTTCATATTTAGAAAGAATCGCCTTTCCCATACCTTTATACTGTGAACCCTGCCCTGGAAAAATAAATCCCTTCATTTTACTTTAATAATTCCTCCTTTCTTTTTAATGTAGCGAAGATAACTCCTTCTGCTACAATTTCATTATCTACAGATGCAGAAACTTTAAATTTTATAAAACCCATTTTTTTAAATAAAACTTCAGATTTTAGAATTAGTAAACTTGAAGGAAAAACTGGTTTTTTGAAAACGAAATCCTCTATTTTTACAAAAATAGGAAAAAGATCCTCCTCACTTTTATCAAAGATTAGAAGTGATGCTTGTGCAAGAGCTTCAACTATAAAAACGCCAGGCATTACAGGTAAATCGGGGAAATGTGCTTTAACCCAAAACTCATCATTTCTAATTTTTTTTGATGCAGTTATTTTCTTACCTTCTTCTCTTTCTAAAATCTCATCAACAAAAATAAATGGCTCTCTATGTGGAAGTAATTTTTTTATTTCTTCCATATCTTTCTCCCTAATAAAGTAATAACTACAATTCCAATTGAAATTAAAGATATAGTTAGAATAATGTTTTTTTTCTCTCTTTTAATGAATTTTTCTCCAATTAGACTATTTATAACTTTTTCTGAAACCCCGTCGAGATTTGTTAAATTTAAATTTTTTAACTCTTTTTTTATTGTTTCATATTTCTCCATATTCATCCTCTATTATTTTCTTAAGATTTTTTCTTGCTCTAAACAATCTAACTTTCACTAAATCCATAGAAATCTTAAGAATTTTACTTATTTCATCATAACTGAACTCTTGAATATCTCTCAAAATTATTATTTCCCTATCTTTTTCATTAAGTTTGTTTAATGCATTTATTATCTTATTTCTTCTTTCATTTTCCAACAATTCATCAACAATTGATGTTGTTTTTTCTTCCTCTTTTGAAATTAATTTTTTTTCAATATTTGTTTTTTTAATTTTTTTAAAGCAACTATTTCTTGCAATTCTTAATAGCCAATATTTAAAATCTTCTTCATTTCTCAAGCTCTTTAAGTTTATAAAAGCTTTTAAAAAAGTTTCCTGTGCCAAATCTTTTGCTTCCTCCTCATCTCTTATAATGTAGTAACAATATGTAATAATCTCTTTTTCATAATTCTCTACAAGTTGTGCAAAAGCACTTACTTCTCCTTTTTTAGCCTTTCTTATTAATTCTTTCTCAATCATTAAAAAAGATTCCCTTCTCTAAATTTTGTTACAAAAATTTTTTAACTTAATGATATAATTTTATATTATAATTAATTTGGAGGTGGAAATTGGAACTTACAGGAAATTTGAAAGATTTTTCAATAGAGGACTTATTAAAATTTATAAACTTATCTAAAAGAACAGGTGTGATTTACATTAAAGGAAATGTGGAAAAAGAAGGTGAAAAAGAAGGGAAAATTTTTTGTAAAGATGGAAATATTATTGATGCAGAACTTGGCGATAGAAGCGGTGAAAATGCTTTTTACGTTATTTTAACAATGAAAGAAGGAACATTCAATTTTTCAAAAGAATTACCAAAAGATAGGGCTGTAAAAATAAACAAACAACTCGAAGAACTTTTGTTCGAGGGAGCAAAACAGGTTGAAGTTATTGATGACATTTTAAAAAAATTACCCTCTCTCGATACAATTTTTAGAGTTAATCCTACTCCTCCATCAGCAAAGATAAGTTTAAATAAAGATGAATGGATGATACTAAATAAATTTAGAGATGGAAAAACAATTAGGGAAGTAAAAAATGAAGTCAATTTAAATGAGATTGATGTTTTAAGAACTGTTCTATCTTTAATTAATGCCAATCTTATAGTTCGTGAAGAAGTTGATATTATGAAAATAGTACCAGAGCATTCAGATAAAGCAAAATCTATAATAAAAACATATTCTGGTCTTGATATAAGTTTATTCCCAACAAATAATGTTAGAGCAAATAATTTTTTCTTTAAAGTTGATGGGAAAAAGGATCTTGAAACTATTATGAACGAAATGAAATTGAAAAGAAAGGATGCTCTTTCTCTTTTTATGCTACTGATAAAAGAAGGTGCTTTAAAGGCAAAAGTATCTCCAAGTTTATTCAATAAAATTGAAGAAGAGCTAAAGAAATAAGAAATCTAAATGAGAAAATTTATAAATATTATATTTCTATTTCTTCTATTTTTTATTATATTTCCATTAAATGTTCAAGCAAAAGATTATTATTTTAAAGAAGTTTTAACAAATATATATATTAATCAAGACGGTTCTTTTGATGTTGAAATAGAAAGAACATATCATTTTTCAGGAAGTTTCTCTTGGGCAACTTATTACATTGATAAAAAGGGTTTTAATGAAATTGAAGATTTTATTTTGAAAGATGATTTTGGAGAATTTAAGAGAACTGATTATGAAACACAAGAAGAGAGAACATATACTTTTCAAAACCTTGGGAATATGTATTCAATTAAATTTTTTTATAAAGCAGAAAATGAAGATAAAACATTCTATTTTAAATATAAAGTTTTAGGAGGAATAAATTCATATCTTGATATTGCTGATTTTTATTGGAAAGTAATTGAGGACAGATGGGAAGAGGATACAAAATATTTTGAATGCAAAATCTATTTTCCAGAAGAGATTAACGATGATAGTTTTTATGTTTTTGCGCATGGACCTCTTTGGGGTGAGATTGAAAAAAATAATGGAAAAGGAGCTATTCTTACTATAAAAGATCTTCCTAAAAATACCTTTGTCGAAGCAAGAATTCTTTTCCCCTCATATATACTTAATGTTCAAAAAATCGGAGAATATAAATTAGATGAAATTATCTCTTACGAAAGAGAACTCGCAAATGAATCTAATTTAGAAAGAAATAAAGCTAAATTAATAATATACATATTAATTTTAATTCCATTAATAATATTAGCTATCTGCTTTTTTCTTTTTAGAAAATATGGAATTGAGTTTAAACCATCTAAAGATTATCTTTATATTAGAGAACCTCCGGATAATCTCCCTCCATCTATTGTTGGTTATCTTTTTAAATGGAAACAGGTTGATGCAAAAGACTTCACAGCAACATTAATGGATCTAATAAGAAAAGGTTACATAAAAATTGAAACCAAAGAAAAAGAAGTTGGTTTATTATTTAAAAGAACCAAAAACATTTTATTTTTTACAAAGATAAATAAAAGTAGTGATGATTTAAAAATTTATGAAAAAATAATATATGATTTTCTTTTTAGCAGTTTAACATATAGTGATGTTATAAATTTTTACTCAAATAAAAGCTCTTTAAAAATAATTGAATCTCTATTCAAAGGAAAATCAGGTTTGTTACCTGATATTGCTGGAAAAAATGAAACAACAGTTTCAACAGAAGATATTAATAACTTCATTAAGAAACATCCTCAAGAATTTAGAACAATTTTTAATGCATTTAGTGAAAACATTAAAGAAGAAGGAGGAGAGCTTGGTTATTTTGAAGAGACTGGATTTAAGATAGGAATTATCTTGGCGATTTTTTCTATTATTTTTTTAGTTTTAACTATTTATTTTGCTATTATGTATAATGTTACATTTCTTATCATATATTCAATAATAATATCTGGTTTAACTATTCTTTTATCAATTTTTATGCCAAGAAGATCAAAGGTTGGCTCTGAGACATTTAATAAGTGGAATGGATTAAAAAGATTTTTAACAGATTTTTCGAATTTAAGAGAGGCTATTCCAAAATCAATTATAATTTGGGATAAATATCTTGTTTATGCAGTAACTTTTGGAATTGCAGAAAAAGTTATAGATGAACTTAAGATATTATTACCAAATATAAATGAAAATGAAATATCAAAAAGTTATTTAATAGGAGCATTTTATAGTAGCGGTTCTTTTAATTTTGATTCATTTTCTATGAATTTAACATCAATGATATCATCTTTTAATACTATAACACAAATTGCCTCATCTTCACTTTCATCATCAGGTGGAGGGGGAGGATTTTCTGGTGGTGGAGGCGGAGGTGGTGGTGGAGGTGGAGGTGGTGCAGGTTAAGATTTAAATCAATATTCTTTTAACTTCAATTTCGAAATCTTTAATAAAAATTTTTGCTTTTTCTTTGAAGCTATTAATATCACCGGTTGTATAAAACTCTAAAACAGATTTATCTTTATTATCAATATAATTTTTTATATATTTGATTATTTCTTTTGCAGGATCAACTATTTTTACATCAGGAAGAATTTTTAAAATTAAGTCTTGAAGCGCAGGAAAATGTGTACATCCAAGTATCAATGTATCAACAAATTTAATTTTTTCTAATGTTTCCTTTGCAATCAGATATGTTGGGTCGTTGTTAATTATCCCATTTTCTACAATATTCACAAGTTCTTGAGAACCAACCTCATAAACTTTAACATTACTATCTTTTGATAAAATTTTATCTCTGTAAATATGAGTATTAGCAGTAAGAGGAGTTGAAATAACACCTATTAAACCATTTTTTGTTATTTTTAAACTCTTTTCAACTGCACCATCGATTACACCGATAATTGGAACCTCATATTTTTTCTTTAAATGATCAAGTGCTATAGAACTAACTGTATTACAAGCAACTATTATTAAATCAACTTTTTGAAAAATTAAAAATTCTGTTATTTTTTCACTTCTATCTATTATTTCACCGTCTGATTTTAAACCATAAGGGTAGTAATTTTCATCCCCTATATAAAAATATATATTATTAGGAAATTTTTCATAAATTACTTTTAAAACTGAAAGTCCACCAATTCCAGAATCGAATATTCCTATTTTGCTCATTGACTGAAATATTCATTTATAGCATCAAAAATAGCATTTGCAAGCTTTTGTCTTATATTTTCATCGAGAATAATTTTTTCTTCATTTGGGTTAGAAATATATAAAGGCTCTAATAAAACACTTGGCATAGTATTTATATCTTTAACAACCTGAAAACCTCTATTTCTTACACCTCTATCAATTGTGTTCAATGTATTGATGATTTTTTTATGTACTAACTCAGCAAATTTTAAACTTGCTGGATGAAAATAATATGTTTCAGTTCCAGATATGTCACTCGAAGTAGATGCATTTAAATGAAATGAAATGAAAAGATCTGCTCCAGAAGAATTAGCTATTGTCACTCTTTCGTCAAGATGTGGAGTTAATTTATCATTCTCCTTTGTTCTTGTCATTATTACTTTTGCTCCAGATGCTTCAAGCAAATTTTTTACTCTAATTGCGATATCGAGAACAATTTTGCTTTCAAAAGCTCCAGAAGGACCAACTGCTCCTACATCATAATAAATACCATCTGTATAAGCACCATGTCCAGGATCCAAAATAATAATTTTATCTTTTAAACCTTTTGATAGCTCCTTTGTAAATGTTATCTTGATAGATGGTGGGGTTTTTGAAGAAGTGATTTGAACATCTGGTAGATTTTTAGATCTTTTTAAAACAACTGTAGTTATAGGTAATTTTGAACCACTCCTTGGTGTAGTTGAAATATTTATTACTGCTTCATTATCTTTTAAATTTGTATCTGGATATGGTAAAGCATTGATATTCAAAGTAACCGAATCAGTTTGAATTGATTGAGTAAATTTTGCTTGAAAAGATAAAATAAGTGTGTATATCTCTTTAAATTCTGATTCCTGATTAAAATTTATTTCAAAAATATAAGGGTCAAGATAGGTAATTTTATTACTTTTATCAAAATTTACAGAACAATCAATAACAAATGGAATATATTCTAAAGGAATAAATAAAATATCGTTTGTTATTACAGGACTTAAAGTAAAATTTTTTGTTTTATCACCCTTTTTAACTGTTGAACTTTCATTAATTTCAACTTTTAAACCTCTAAAAAAGAAGGAAAGAGTTTTTTCTTTTTCATCCCATGTTGCAGGATACCCAAGAGATTCAAAGAGAGATTTTGCTGGTATATAAAGGGTGTTGTTTTTCTCAAATGGTGAAGGAAAAATTGATAAAAAAGTNTCTGATAGATAAATTGGGTANCTAATTGANACTCCTTTTGATAAAATAGTTATAGAAAGGCCAGTTGATGTTCTTTTTATATCATATTTATATTCTTGATTAAGATCTATAACAATTCTTACAACTGATGGATCAAGTGAATATTGGCTGCATCTAACTTTTAAAACAGAATATTTATTGATGTCTTTTGATAATGGTCCTGACAGAAGTATTGAATTACTTAAATCTACAACAATTCTAATTGGATTATAAAGAACTGTTACTGTATAATCTTTTATTTCATTGCTACTTATTATATCAATTACAATATTTCCTGCCTCATCTTTAAAAGAAATATCATTTATCTGTATTTTTGATTCAATTACTGTTGTCTCCCCACTCCATTTAATCCAATAAATTTTTCCACTATAAACAATTTCATGATAAATTATGTCTGGGAAAATAAGTGACGTACCTACAACTTTTATCTTTGACTTCGATGAAATTATATCACTTCTCTTCATCTCCTCTGATGGTCCATCATAAAGGAATTTTTCAACTTCAAGAGTTATCTCTTTGTCAATTAATTTTGTATCAACAACTTTTTGAATATATATGAGATTTACCTTTTCTGAGAATATCCATCCAATGTTTTGATCAACTTTAGAAAAATACCATATCTCATTTGATGAATTTAATGCCATACCTAAAATAATTATTTTTGTATCTGGTTCAACAGCTCTTACAACTTCATAAGAAATTGATGGACCTGTCCTTAAATTTGTATATTCTTTAACTACACCAGAATTCTCTTTTATTGTCTCTTCTGTTTTGTTCACTTCAACAACCCATGAAGCAACATAACCTTCTTTTCCAAGTTTCTCTATCTTTATCTTGTACCATATTCTTCCATCTGAATCTTTTGCTTCAGACAAAACTTTAAGTACCATTCTTTCAGTTATTGTTGTGAGAATATCATAGGAAAGACCAGGACCAGTTCTTATATTTGTCGGTGGAGTTATAATGACCTCTTTATCTTCAACTACCTTTTCTTCAATTGTTCTTACTTCAACAACCCATGAAGCAACATAACCTTCTTTTCCAAGTTTCTCTATCTTTATCTTGTACCATATTCTTCCATCTGAATCTTTTGCTTCAGACAAAACTTTAAGTACCATTCTTTCAGTTATTGTTGTGAGAATATCATAGGAAAGACCAGGACCAGTTCTTATATTTGTCGGTGGAGTTATAATGACCTCTTTTGTAATATTTTGTGCAAAAATTGGAAATATTGATGAAAAAATAAATATTATAACTATTATTCTTATAAATTTAATATCCATACTTTGCCTCCCTTTCAATTCTTCTTCTCAGCTCTTTCTCTTTAATCTCTTTTCTTTTATCATAAAGTTTCTTACCTTTTCCAACTGCAAGCTCAACTTTTATTAACCCCTTTTCATTTAAATATATTGTAATAGGAACAACTGTATAACCCTTTTCACTGACTTTCCCAATTAATCTCTGTATTTGTCTTTTATGTAATAGTAATTTTCTTTTTCTCATCCTTTGATGATTTCTGAAAGAAGCCTCAGGATATGGACCTATATCTAAATTTATTAAATATGCTTGACCATTTTCAAATCTAACATAAGAATCTTTAAAGCTGACTCTTCCTTCTTTAATAGATTTTACTTCTGTCCCTAATAAAGATATTCCACTTTCAATTTTTTCTTCAATATCAATTGTCATTAATGCTTTTTTATTTGTTGCTATAACTTTTTCTACTGGCATCTTTTATCCATTATACAATTTGATATAATTTTTTCAACTTTGTTTCATAATTTTGTTATAATAAAGAAAATTTGATAAAATTTTATAGGAGGTGAAAATGATTAGGACAGTTATATATTTGATTCTTTTTATTCTGGCTATTGTTTTTTTGTTCCAGAACGGAGGTCAACCTGTAACTCTAAAATTTTTATCTTGGGAAACCCCCTCACCAATTCCTGCTGGTTTTGTATTCATCATTGCATTACTTATAGGTGCTGTAATTGTTTGGCTTTATCATCTTCCTCAAATTATTACACTTAAAAATAAATTAAAAGGTCTTGATAGAAAAATTACACTTCTTATGGAAGATATTAAAAGAAAAGAAAATGAATTAAATGAAATTAAAAAAACAAAAGAAGATTTAGAGAAAAAATTAAATGAGAAAAAGGAGGAGATTCAAGAAGGAAAAAAGACAGAAGAAGTAAAAGAAGAAGAAAAGGAAGTAGAAAGTAAAAAGAGCTCAATATTTGATTTTTTAAAGAGAAAAAAAGAAAATGAGTGAAAAATTTTTTACCTTACAAAAAGAGACTATATGTTTTTATAAAATTTAGAAAATATGAATACAAAAAGTTTGGTCAGAGGAGCAATTATTGCGGGATTGTATCTTTCATTAACATTAATATTTGCTCCAATAAGTTTTAAAGCATTCCAGGTGAGAGTGTCTGAGAGTTTAACACTATTACCCTTTTTAACTTTTGATGCAGTATGGGGAGTTTTTATAGGTTGTTTTATTGCAAATTTTTTTTCTCCATTTGGATTTATTGATGTATTGTTTGGTTCTTTCTTAACTTTAATCGCAGCATATTTAACTTTTCTATTAAGAAAAACAAAAAAGATTTATCTTGCTCCAATACCACCAATTCTATTAAACGGTTTAGGTGTCTCCTTTTATATAACTCTCTTATCAAGCAATGAAATGTCTTTAAGTAATTTCAACTTCAAACTTTATCTTTCAATATCTTCTTCAATACTTATTGGAGAATCAATAGCTACTTATTTAATTGGCTTACCTCTGATTATTTATTTATCAAAATTAAAATTTTTTAAGGAGGAAATATGAAGATAAAAATTTCTCTTGCTCAAATTAATACAAAACTTGGTAATATAAATCAGAATATAAAAATTCATGAGAAATATATAAAAAAGGCAATTGACGAAAAAAGTAATTTGATAGTATTTCCAGAATTATCAATATCTGGCTACTATCTACAGGATGGAGCATTAGAGGTTTCTTTGAAAAAAGAAAAAGTATTGGAAATTTTTTATGATTTAAGCCAAAAAATAGACATTTCTCTTGGTTTCCCAGAAATTGGTGAAGATAGTGTAACATATATTTCTCAAATATATCTATCAAAAGGAAAAATTTTACATAATCATAGAAAAATTTATCCACCAAATCATGGAATGTTTGATGATTTGAAATTTTTTGGAAAAGGCAAAGAGGTGAAAAGTTTTGATACTGACTTTGGAAAAGCTGGAATGTTAATTTGTAGAGATTTTTTTCACCCCTCTCTTGCCCTCCTTCATTACTTACAAAATAGTGAACTATTAATTTTAACTTCTGCAATTCCAGTTAGAGGTTCATACAGAGAAAACGGAATAGGTATTTATGAATCAACAGAAAAACTTTTATCAATCTATTCATTAAGATTTCATACTTTTATAGTTTTTGTTAATAGAGTGGGATTCGAAGAAGGCATATGCTTTATGGGAGGTTCTATGGCAAAAGATCCATCTGGAAAAACAATTCTTTCTCTTCCTTTAATAAAAGAGGATTTTGAAAGTATTGAAATCAATTTTGATGAGATAAAGAAAGAAATATTTAATTTACCTTTAAGAAGAGAAGAAGAGATTGATATAATATTAAATAATTTAAAGGAGATTAAAAATGGATAATTTAAAATTGAATCTTGAATTTGCTAAAAATTTAATAACTTCATTTATAAAAGAGGAAAAAGAAAAAATTGGATTAAAAAAAGGGATCGTAGCTTTAAGTGGAGGTGTTGATTCTGTACTTGTTTCTTACCTTTCAACTCTTGCTCTTGGAAAAGAAGATGTTGTTGCAATTAATATGCCTTATGGAGAACTTGGTAAAAAAGGAAGTGAAGATTCTATAAAAATATGTGAAATTTTAAATATTAGATATGAAATAATTGATATAAAACCTTTGATTGATATTTATTTCGACTTAGAAGAAATGGATAACTTAAGAAAAGGTAATTTTATGGCAAGAATGAGAATGAATATAGTTTTTGATAAAGCAAAAAAATTTGATGGATTTGTAATAGGATGTTCGAATAAAAGCGAACTTCTAATTGGATATTCAACATGGTATGGAGATATGGCTGCTTCAATACTTCCATTAGGAGATTTATATAAAACTCAAGTTTATTTACTATCAAAATATCTCGGTATTCCAGATTATATCATTAATAAAGTGCCATCTGCAGAATTATGGACAGATCAAACTGATGAAGAAGAGATTGGAATAACATATGAGGAACTTGATAAGATATTATATCTGATTGTTGATAAAAGAATGAATGTAAATGAAGTAATTAAAGAGGGCTTTGATGAGGAAAAGGTAAAAAAAGCAAAAAGAATGTTAGTTAATTCTCAATTTAAAAGAAGATTCCCTCCTATACCAAAACTCTCAGATAGAACAATTGGAATAGATTATCTCTATTTTAGAGATTATAAAAATTATGATTAAAATTGTAATTTTTGATTTTGATGGTACTCTTTTTGATACAAAATATGATCTTGCAAGAAGTGTAAATATTCTTTTAAAGGAATGTTCATTAAATGAGTTACCCGTTGAAGAGATTTATAAAAATATTGGAAATGGTGCAGATATTCTGCTTTTGAAATCTTTTAATTTTTACAATTTAATGCCACCAGAAAATTCGATTGAAAGATTTTTAGATATTTATGATAAAGAAAAATTAAAAAATACCAAACCTTTTGACGGTATTGTTAATGTTTTGGAAAAATTATATAGGAAAAAGATTCTTTATATAATTACAAATAAAGATGAGAAAAATAGTTTAGAAATACTAACATATTTTAATTTAGAAAAATATTTTAAAAGAGTTATTGGAAGAGATACATTTGGAATTAAAAAACCTGATAGCAGATTGATTGAGATAGTAAAAAATTTTGAAAATGTTAATAACGATGAAATAGTAATAATAGGTGACAGTGAAATTGATTTAACTTTTGGAAAAAATAACAACATTAAAGTTATTCTTGTTACATGGGGAGGAATGAGTGATATTGAATATTTAAAAAGCCTCAAACCTGATTATGTTGTCGATCATCCTTATGAAATAATCGAATTAATCAGTAAAAATTTTATTTAAATCATAACTATTTTATTTAAGAATTTTTAATATATATATTAAATCAAGCCAAACATTATTTTATTAAATATATTATCCTTTGATTCATAAATATTCTGACTTGGTATTGATATCGAATTTATTCTATCGGATAATATTTTTATTAGTTTATTAAATTTTAAAATTATCCATAAGCGATAATTATAATATAAAATAAAAATATGCAAGTTGATAATTTCGAAGAGATATGCGAAATTGGACATGGTGGTGAAGCAACAGTTTATATTCATTTAAGAAGGGTATTCCCATTTTTTGAAAAAATGTTTATAACAAAAAGAGATTTTGTTGTTAGCTATAGGGTGCTTCATAAAGCGAACATCTCTTCAAATGAATTACTAATTAAAAGATCATTCAGTGAATTTTTAAGACATTTAATTGCTAAGAAATTTGATGATTATTTTTTAAGAAAAGGTCATTATAAATATCCTCATATTCCAAGATTACTTGGTTTTGATATCAACGGATATTATTATGAATTTGTTTATGGCCTTGAAGGTTATTATCCATTGTATTTTGATGATACAAATATGAATTGGAATCCTGTCGCCTTGAATGATGAAAGGATTTCTTCTTCACTTTTTCATGAAATTGGAATATACCTTTTTCAAGATATTGTGGAACCAACCTCAAATTATGTAAAAAATTTAATTATTGAAGAACCTTATATTTCACTTATGCCTGAAAATATTTCAAGTTTATGGAAAAGAATAGATTTTGGTGTAAAAAGCATAAAGTTTGATTATGAGAAGACTAAAAAATATATAGAGAAAAATGAGAAAGAGTTAAATGAAGTTTTAACAAATGATAGAGTTGAAATGCTTTTAATTGCTATTGATTATTTAATAAAAGATGGCAATTCAAAAACTTTTGGAGAAAAAAAGTTCAATAGATTGAAATATTTGATAGAGCTTTTCTTAAAATCGACTTTAGAGCATATGGGTATAATTGAAGAAAATCCTGAACATTTAATAATTCAAAAAAAGGAGGGAAGATATAAGAAATTAAAATTAAAAGTAATCAAAATAAAAAAGGGAAATTATAAATTTTTATCACCATCTTTTAATAAGAAAATTTTTGAAAATGATAAATTTAGATTTGGACTTATACAATCTTCAGAAATTCCATCAATAGATAGTATTATAATTACGCATAGTGAAGTCCCAATGGCAAAAATAGAATATAAAGAAAACAATAAAGGCTTTAACATTTTTTTAATTCACTTTCTAATAAAAAAATTTGAAGATTACTTTATAACAGCTGGTCTTTATTCTTTCCCTCATATTCCAAGACCATTGGGTTACTGGGAAACTTATCTTCTCTATGAATTTCCATTTGGAAAACAGATACTTAAGAAAACTTATATTAATAATAAAAGAGTCGATGATCTTGAAAATGTTTATAATCTGTTTTTTAATATTGGCATTGACTTTATGAAAAACGTTTCATATTTTGAAGATAAAATCAAAAAAGAAAAGGTTGCTTTTGAGTTTTTTGTCTCTCAACCAGAAAATAGTGTTTTAGAAAAATTTTCAAGAATGTGGCAAAGAGCTATATTCACAGAAGAAGATTTAAATATAGATTATGATAAAATAGAAAAGTTCATATTGCTTAATAAAGAAATATTAAATAAAAATCTATCAAAAGGAAGGTACGAAACTATGATACTTGCAGTAAAGTATTTAAGAAATGAAATTGACAAGAGCGAATTTAAAAGTTTAAAAAATGGTATTTTAAAATTTAGAATCTCTTCATTAAGACATTATAATCCAAAAGAAATTTATTTATTTGATTAGAAATGAAATATAGAAAATTTTATAAAGGAAATATTGATATTTCTTCTCTTGGAATTGGTACTATGAGATTTCCAACAATAAAAAATGAAGGTGATATTGATATTCAAAAAACCACAGAAATGCTTGATTACGCAATTAATAATGGTCTAAACTACATTGATACAGCGTTTACATATCATAATGGAATGAGCGAAAATTTTTTAGGTGAATATTTAGAAAAAAGAAAAGTAAGAAACAAAATTTTTCTTGCTACGAAAATGCCGGTTTGGAAAATAGAAAAAAATTCAGATCTTGATTACTATTTTAATATACAACTAAGAAGGTTAAGGACCTCTTATATAGATTTTTATCTTCTTCATTCGTTATGGCAAGGTAGCTGGGAGAAGGTTAAAAATTTAAATATGCTTGACTTTCTTATTAAAAAGAAAGAAGAAGGAAAAATAAGATTTTTTGGGTTTTCTTTTCATGATGAATTTAATATTTTTAAAGAGATAATTGACTATTATAATTGGGATTTCTATCAGATTCAGCTAAACTATATGGACATTAATTATCAGGCAGGAGAAAGGGGATTAAAGTATGCATACGAAAAAGGAATTCAAGCAATTATAATGGAACCTCTTAAAGGAGGAAAATTAGCAAATCCTCCTCAATCAATTAGAAATGTTTTTGATGAGTATAAAATAAAAAAATCTCCTGTTGAATGGGCACTTTCATTTCTATTAAATAAAAAAGAAATTTTATTAATACTTAGTGGAATGAGCAGTTTTGAACAAGTTAAAGAAAATATTGAAGTTGCCTCAAAATATGAAATAAATTCACTAAATGAGGACGAGCTAAAAATTTTATCAATTGCGAGAAGTGAATGGCTTAATATAAAATCAATTGGTTGTACTAATTGTAAATATTGTATGCCTTGTCCAAATGGAGTAAACATTCCAAAAAATTTTGAAATTTATAATAACTATATTATGTATGAAGATTTAGATGAAAACGCCTCAGAATATCAATATTTAAAGGAGGAAGAAAAAGCATCAAATTGTAGAGAATGTGGAACCTGTGAAACATTATGTCCTCAAAACCTTAAAATAATAGAATTGTTAAAACTTATTAATAATACTTTTAATATATAATATGTAACTCTAATTAAAGTTCATCGATATTAAATGTATCCCAATTGTCTAAATTCCCTGTTTGAAAACCTTTATAAAACCATCTATTTCTTTGTTCTGAAGTTCCATGTGTAAAAAAATCAGGAACAACGTAACCTTGAGTTTGTTTCTGGATTCTATCATCTCCGACAGCACTTGCTGCATTTAAAGCTTCTTCAAGGTCTCCTTCTTCAAGATAACCAAGTTCTTCAACATGTCTTGCCCATACTCCTGCTAAATAATCTGCTTGAAGTTCGACACGTACAGAATACTCATTGAACTCTTCTTGAGTTACTTGTCTTTGAATTTCCTGGATTTGATCTAAAATCCCCAAAAGATTTTGCACATGGTGACCAACCTCATGTGCAATTACATATGCAATTGCAAAATCACCTGTTACCCCAAATCTGTTTTGAAGTTCCTCAAAGAAACTTAAATCAAGATAAACAGTTTCATCGCCAGGACAATAAAAAGGACCTGATTGAGAACTTGCAATACCACAACCAGAATATACAGTATCGGTAAATAAAACAAGTTTAGGGAGGTCATATTGATATCCATAATCCTTAAGTACTTCTGTCCATATATCCTCTGTATCTGCAAGAACTACTGAAACAAATTCAGAAAGCTCTTTTTCTTCAGCTGTCTCTTCGTATGTAGTAGTATTATTCTCATTATTTATAAAATTATTTAAAACATCTGATATATTACCGCCGCCCAAAAGAGTATATATTAATATAAGGATAATTCCAAGAGTTCCACCAACTGCAGCAAAACCACCAATGCCTTTCCCCCTTCTATCTTCGATATTATCGCTTCTTCTTCTATCTTTCCAACGCATATTTCCTCCTTATTATTAAAATTTATCTCATAGTTATTATATCAAAAAAATGTAAATGCTTGGGTCATATTAATAAATTTTGGGGACAGGTCTTACAATGAAATATTTTTGTATCTTTTTTATAAAATTTAAAATTTAATGGTGCCGAGGGACGGAATCGAACCGCCGACACGAGGATTTTCAGTCCTCTGCTCTACCAACTGAGCTACCTCGGCAAATTAACTTATCAATGGTGGGCGAGAGAGGAATTGAACCTCTGACCTCCTGTTTGTAAGACAGGCGTTCTAACCGCTGAACTACCCGCCCAAGGTCTTTAAATATATTACAAAAAGGTCTCTCTTTTGTCAAGTGTTTGTGTTATTGCAAATTTTATAGAATTAGTGTACAAGGTGCCTGTCTCCTTTGTACACAAAGAAATTAAATTACTAATTTCAAAGAGGATAATATATCTTTTATCTTTTCAATCTTGTCTTCCTCATCCTCTAACAAAGGAATTCTAACTTTTCTTTTTATTGGGAAACCAAGTAGATTCAATGATGTTTTTATAGCACCAGCAAATGATGATGAATTTTTATAAATTTCAGATAGTTTTAATATTTTTCTATGAGTTTCATTCAATGAATCAAAATCTTTATTTTCAAAATCAATAACGGCCCTTTTCATTAAATCTGGGGCAAAATTTGAAAGGGCGACAATTCCTCCATCCCCTTCTGAAATAAGATTAGGTACTAAGTAGGATTCAAATCCAGTTAGAACTGAAAATTCTTCTCTTTTTGATTTAATTAAAAGTATCAAATCTTTTAGATAGTTCAAACTATCAATTGTTGCTTTAACACCGATCAATTTTTTTTCCGAAAGTGCCAGATTTCTTATTAATTCAACTTGCAAAGAATATCCAGTATTAGATGGAATATTATAAATTAAAAGAGGAATTTCAGTAATTTTTAAAATTGATAGGAAATAATCTTCTATTCCTTTTGTATCTGGAATAAGAAAAAAAGGAGGTATTATAATAATTGCATCATATTTAAGATTATTTGAAACCTCTATTAATTTTTCAACATCTTTAAAACAAGTAGATGTAATATTAGAGAAAAGTTTAACCTTATCATTTACTATATTTTTTACAAATTTCAAAATCTCTACTTTTTCATCTAAACTTAAAGATGTGAATTCTCCAGTTGTAGCATTTACAAAAATTCCATCGACTTTATCTTTTAAAAAATTTAAGAGAATTTCGAAAGCTTTGAAATCAATTTCTCCATCTTCATTAAAAGGAGTTATTACTGGTGTTATTATTCCATAAAATTTACCTTTTTCCATATTTTCCTCCTGAGTTTAATCTTTATTAATTTTAATTATATTATAAATTCTTATATGTTAAAATTAAATTAAGAAAATATAAGGAGGTGGCTATTATGATTTACGAGAAGTTTAAGGAACTTACAGAATTTAAAGATGAAAAAGGTATATCTTTTTATTCAAATATTAATGTTTCATCTTATAAAAATGAACTATTAAGTTTTGCCAAAAATGGAATTGATAGTCTATCAAATAAAATTAAAAAAGAGGATTTAAATTATTTTTCAGAATCAAAAAATAATCTATTAAATCATTTAGAAGCAATAAGAATAAAAGGGAAATCTCTTTTTATTTTTTCGACTCCAAAAAAGGTTTATGAATATTTTTATAATTTTCCTTTAAGAAATGAAATATATTTTGGTTTACCAAATCTATATCAATTTTATTGGGCAATAATTGAAAACCCAGATTTTGGTATTGTAAACATATCATCGAAGAAATTTGAATTTTATAAAATAAATCTTTATAAGGAGAGTGGAGTTATACAAACTGTACCATCAATTGATACATCTTCATGGAGAAGAAAACATTTAATGCCACCTTCTGCTCCTAAGGGAGATATTACAGTTGGTGCCATAGGAGGTGGAACCCTAAAAGATGCGTATAAAAAAAGATATAATCTACAAATAGATAAAATTTTAAAAGAGTTCAAGATGAATGTTTTAAAAAATAGTGAAGGTCTAAAAACTATTTTTGTTACTTCTGATAGTGAAGAAAACATAGATGAATTTCTAAATATAGAGCCAAATTCAAATATTTTTTCAAAACTTATCACTCCTTCTAATGCAACATTTCAAGATATTTTAAACATGTCAATAGAAAAATTAGATGAAATAAAAATGAATGAGGAAGAGAAAATTTTAAATGAACTTTTAGAAAGGGCATCTACAGGAAATCTTGCAGGAGTTGGAACTTTTTCTTCATTAAAATTTATTCAAGACGGAAGAGTTAATAGAATTGTATTATCTGAGAATTTTAGTAAATTAGTGAATATTTGTAAAAATTGTTCTTATATTTTTATGGAAAAGGAAGTTTGCCCAATATGTAAATCAAAAGAATTTGAAGTTGATGACCTAAGATTCAATATTCATAATTTGGCAGAGAAGTATAAAAGTGAATTATATATAATCCATAAAGATTTTGCAAAAAATCTTGATTTAAATGGTGGAATCGGAGTTTTACTTAGATATTAATTTTTGTAACAATTATGTGTAATATTTAGTATATATTGAGTAGCTTATTTATAGGGAGGTTTTTATGGAACTTAAACAAGCTAAGATTTTAGGTGGATTAGGAGCGATATTTATACTTTGTTTTGTTATTCCAGTTATTGGTTGGATTTTATCAATTGTGGGTTTCATACTTACAGCAATTGCTATAAAAGAAATTTCAGACAAAGTAAAAGATAAACCTATATTCACAAATTATTTAATTTCAATAATTCTATTTTTTGTATCTGGTGTTACTGCAATTATTGGTTCAATTATCTTTTTCTTTAGTGCTGTGGTTAATAATATTGATAAATTTAAAAATTTTAACAATTGGAATGGATTTAATAACTTTGGTATAAGAGATTTTAATTTTTTTAGAGGTTCCCCTGAAATAAGAGACTTTCTTACAACAATTGGAAGCAAGATTTGGATACTTATTTTAATTCTTGCTATTGCTTGGGTAATTTTTGTTGTTGCTGGATATTTCACAAAAAGTAGCTTCGATAGATTAGTTGAAAAAATTAAGATTGACAATTTTAAAACTGCAGGACTTCTTATTTTTATTGGATCTATTTTGACTATATTATTTGGTGTAGGATTTATAGTTATTCTCGTTGGGGTAATATTTGAAATTATAAGTTTCTTCTCTCTTCCAGATATTTACGAAGAAACTCAATTAACTTGACAATAGAATAAAAGTTTTTATAATATGGATAAGGGCCTCTAGCTCAGTTGGTTAGAGCGCATCCCTGATAAGGATGAGGTCTCTGGTTCGAGTCCAGAGAGGCCCACCATATTAAAATGTGTTATTGCTATACATGACCCCATTATTTTAAGCGTTTTATCTCTTCGAGTTTATATTCTTTTTGCATTCCATCTGAAAATTCGATAAAAACAGTTCCTTTGAATGGAGATATTGAAAAAACTTTCCCTTTTTTATCTTCAACTTCAACCTCTTCATCAATTGAGGGATAGGAATTTTCAAGTTCTTCATAAATCGGAAGTTCATAATATAAACAACATTTTAATCTTCCACATATGCCAGAAATTTTATTTGGATTAACATTTAAACTTTGCTTTCTTGCCATCTCAAGAGTTATCGTTTTGAAATCAGATAAAAACTTAGAACAACATAATTCTCTTCCACAATCTCCAATTCCACCAACTATTTTAACTTCGTCTCTTGGTCCAATTTGCCATAATTCAATTCTTGTCTTAAAGGTTGATGCAAGATCTTTTACAAGATTTCTAAAATCAACTCTTGAATCTGAAATAAAATAGAAAGTTAGTTTTTTTCTATCAAGAGAGTAATGAGATAGAATTAAATCCATATTCAATCCATATTTTTTAACCTTTGTCTTACAAATCTCTAATGCCTTTTTTTCTAAATTGACGTTATCGCATAAATTTTTTTCATCTTCTTTATTTAAAATTCTTATAAATTTACATATTGAATCTTTTCTCTCTTCAGATTCAAATATATCAGACCTTACTTCTCCAGCTTCTTCGCATTTATCCATCTCTATCACTACTTTCTCATATTTATTCAAAATAATATCTTGATCTATTTCACAAAGATAATTTCTTTTATCAAGATAAATGAGTTTTACATATATATATTTATACATATATACCTCCAATTAATTCTAATATTCCAAAAAGAAGCTCTCTTAATGAAAGTGCTAAATTAATATTATATTCTATTTTTTTCTCAAAATCAAAAAGTAGCTCTCCAATTTTTAATAAATTTTCAATAGAAAATAAAACCTGCACTTCGTATAGATCTTTTAGAAAATCAATATTTAAAACAAGAAATTCATCTGTACTTCTTTTCATAACAATCATATCGGAAATAACTTCTTCATAAGATATTACTACTTCACTTGTATTTTCTTCGGATGACATTTCTTTTAAAAAATCAACATAAGGTTTTTCTCTTTTTAAAAAAGATAAAAAACTCAAAATTCTTTTTTTTCTTTTTATGAAAAATTCTTCATCTGTCATTGAAATAGCTTTTTTTAAACTTCCATCACATATTCTTGATAAGAGATCGATTTTATCAACATCTTCTATTTTTTTACTTAGGAAATCTTTTATTAAATCTCTATTAATAGGTGAAAAGTGTATTTTAAAACATCTCGATTTTATTGTTTCTAAAAGTTTTTCTGGATATTGGGTTATAAGAATAAAAATTGTTCTTTTTGAAGGTTCTTCGAGAACTTTTAAAAAACTATTCGAGGCTTCTTGGGTTAGATTATGTGCGTCATTTATTATTATAACCTTGTAATTTCTTTCTGGATTTATGAAACTTAGCTCTTTTGCCTTTCTTATATCATCAATCCCAATACTCTTATCATTTTCAATAATATATATATCTTTTACAAACTCTTTTTCCTTATATTCATTAATTTCTCTACCAAACTCTTTTGCTACAAGTAATTTTCCAATTCCCTCTTTTCCATAAAAAAGAAAAGAATTTGGAATTTTCTTTGTTTTTATGATATTAATTAAAATCTTTTTTGGTATATCTTGATTTATTATATTATCAAACACTTCTCAACTTTTCTTCAACATAATTATAAATCACATAGTTCAATTCTCTTTCAAAAGAGATTTCAAATTCTGGTGGTTTTATACCATCAATAAACATAAGATGTACCTCAAGAGGAGTTATATTATATTTATCATTTATTTCAAGAAAATATCTCTGAGATGAATCAGGATAACCTTTGTATGGATTTATTATTAAATAAATAAATTTATATAAATCTTTATTATCTATTTTTAATATTTCACTTTTTTCGATTATTTTTGCAAGTTCAAAATCCTGTTCATAAAACTTTGTGGTGTACTTATCAAGTGTATCAATTGCATCTGCAAGATAAATGCCAAGAGCAACGGATTTTGAATAGAGTTTCCCTCCAAATAGAACAGCAAGATCATCTGAAACACCTGTTCCCTTTTTTTGTCTTATATATTGGAATCTTATAGTTGGATAATGCAAAAATTCCTTATAATTATCTTCATTTATATCAAGTAACAATCCTACTTTTCTATAATAATCCATCTTATCTTCATTATTTTCATGAGCAAGGTATTCAGCATCAATATTTAATTTCTCCATTACTTCAAAATCAACAAGGTGGTTTTTACCTCCACCAATTTCAATGTTGTATATTCTTTCAACTTCTTTTCTTGTATCATAATTATCCATATGACCACCAAGATAAAGTCCTAAAAGAATATCTTTTGGATCTATTTCAAGATAGTTGAATATAGGAACTCTTAAAATTGGCTCACCCTTTTTATTTAACAATTTATCAATTTTTTCACCTTTTAATACTCTATCAACAAAATCATAAATTTCATCTATTAAACCCTGCCTTGCACTCCTCACTGCAAATTGATCATATCCTAATGAAAAAACTATATCATTTAAAGTTGTATCAACATATTTTTTACCATTGAATTCTCCGTGCCCATTATGAGCATGACCTTCAACTGATTGCATTAAAATAATCTCACTAACTTCTTCAGAAGTTAAAAGTTTAACTTTATTTTTTAAAGATTCATAGTCTTTTTTTATTAGAGCAATTGGTGGGATTTTCATTTGATTTCTTTTTTAAGAGTTTTTCTTTTAAATAATAATCTATAAAAACTCACTCCTATATGTTCATATTCAACAAAAACATCAGGTGGGACTTTTAATATTGTTGGAGAAAAATTCCATATCATTTTAATACCTGAATCAACAACTAAATTCACAACACTTTGAGCCTCTTTTGGTGGCACACATATAACAACTATTTTAATTCTTCTATTTTCTTTAAGATAATCTTTTAAATATTTTATATCTCTTACAAAAATATTTTTAAACAATCTTCCAATTTTATTTGGATTATTATCGAAAAAGGAATCAAAAACAACTTTACTTTTTTTAAAAGAATCATATCCTGCAATTGCCTGGCCTAAACTCCCTGCTCCTACTATAACAGCATGAGTTTTTGAATTCAATTTGAAAATATTTCTCAATGCTTCTTTTAATTTTGTTACTTCATACCCTATTTTTGCTCTTCCTTCTATTTCATCAAAATGGAGAAAATCTTGTCTTACTGTGGAAGGAGAAACGCCAGCAAGATAACCTATTTCTTCACTTGAAATAAACTTTTTTTTAAAGGGTAAAGTTATCAAAATTTCATAGTATAAAGCAAGTCTTTCAATTGTTTTGTTTGAAAATTTTTTCTCTTTTTTAGTCTTTTTCATTTAATATTATATTATATAAAACTAATAAATTTTTCAACTTGTAATCTAAAAAGATTTTCGCAAATTTATATTATAATTTATTTATGGGACAACTTGGTGCGCATGTTTCAATAGCAGGTGGAGTTAAAAATGCTCCTTTGAATGGTGAAAAAATCGGGTGTGAAGCAATTCAGATTTTTACAAAAAACCAGAGACAATGGAGTGCAAAACCATATGAGAAAGATGAAATAGAAGTATATTTTAATAACCTTAATAAGGTAAAAATTAAAAAAGTTGTTGCTCACACTTCATATCTGATTAATCTTGCATCTCCAACTGAAGAAATTTTTGAGAAATCAATAGATGCTTTAATTGATGATTTGGAAAGATGTAATTCATTGAACATTCCTTTTACAATTATCCATCCAGGTTCACATCTTGGAGAAGGAGTTAAGAAAGGGATAGAAAGAATAATAATTGGGATAGAAAGAGTTTTTGAAAAAGTTAAAAGGGGAGCGATTGCTCTTGAAACAGTTGCAGGTCAAGGTAGCAATATAGGATTTAAATTTGAACAATTAAAAAAAATAATGGAAGGTGTAAAAGAAAAAGATAGGATTTTTGTATGTTTTGATACTGCTCACGCATTTGAAGCAGGTTATGATATAAAAACTCAAAATGGATTTAAAAAAGTTTTAGATGAGTTTGACAAAATTATTGGAATTGAAAAACTCTGTGCTTTTCATCTGAATGATTCAAAAACTCCTCTTGGTTCAAATGTGGATAGACACGAAAACATTGGAAAAGGATTTTTGGGTCTTGAGCCATTCAAATTTTTAGTTAACAATGAAAAATTTAAAAACCATCCAATGATTCTTGAGACTCCAGGTGGAGATGAGATGTATAAAGAAGATTTAAAAACCTTGAATCTTCTAAAAAGTTTAATTGATGAGTGAAATACTCATCATTGGTGAAATCAATTTAGATATATTTATCTTATTAGATGACAGTAAAAATCATACAAAAAATTATTCAACAAAAATTGGTGGAACAGCATATAATATTGCAAAATCATTAAAAAATCTCAAAATTAACCCTATCATTTTTTCTTATATTGGAGAAGATTTTATAGGAAAAGGAATATATAATGAATTATCAAAATATTTTAACCTTAATTTAATTCAAAAAGTTAATTCAACAAACATAATTTTATATTTTATAAAAGAAGACAAATTCGATGTTGTTGGCTTAAGAAAACAAGATTTAATATTTAAAGTGAGTGAAAATTTTCTCAAATTATACAATGATATAAAAATAGTTCACATATCTCCATATATATTTATGAATAATGAGAATTTTAAATTTTTTAATGAGATAAAAAGAGAGAATAAAATTTTTTTAACAAATCTTTCAATACCAATATTGGATAATCAAAGATTTTTAAAAATATTGAATAAATTTGATTATATTTTTATGAATCTTGAAGAGGCAAAGAAATTAACTAAAAAAGAGAATTTAGAAGAAATAAAAAAATTTTTAAAAAAGAATTTTATAAACTCAATTATAACTCTTATGGATGGAGTATATTTTCTAAACAAAGAAGAAGAGATTTTTCTTGAAACTGAGAAAATTAATGAAAGAATAAATATTGGAGCAGGTGATTACCTTATTGGTGGTTTTATTTCTGGTCTATATAGAAATTTAAGAATTGAAAATTGCTTAAAATTTGGCATAGAATCAGTAAAAAATTATTTAAATTTCATTAAATAAAAAGAAAACATGTAAGACAATTTACATTAATTATATTTATATTTGACAAATAGTTATTTTTTTTTATAATATTATCAAGGGGCTCGTAGCTCAACGGCAGAGCGGGTGGCTCATAACCACTAGGTTCTAGGTTCGAATCCTAGCGAGCCCACCAAGAGGATTTTTATGGATTTAAAAAAAAGAGACTCTCTTCTTCTATACAAACTTCAATTACTTGACTTAAAAATTTTTCAAATTGAAAATAGCGATATTGAAAAAAATCTTATTGAAATTCTTCTCGAGATTAAAAAGACAGATGAAGATGTTAAAAAGTTATCTAATGAATTAAAAGAAAAAGAACTCGAAATAAAAAACATTGAAGGAGAAATAGCTGATTTAAATAGAAGAAGAGATAAATTAAAAGAAGCCCTTTCTTCAGAAAAAAAATTAAGCGAGAAAGAATTAAACTCAATTCAAAGTGAAATTGATAAAATTAACAATTTAACAAAGAAGAATGAGGATGTTATTATTGAAATAGATGAATTTATTGAAAAAACTAAAGAAAAAATTAAAAAACAGAATGAGTTTTTAGATATAAAAAAGAAAGAGGAGCTAAATGAAGAGTTAAAAATAAAGGAAGAGAAAGAGAAGTTAAATATTGATAAGGATAAATATATTAAAAAAAGAGATGAGTTAATAAAAAAAATACCAGAAGAATTACT
>JGI11944J13513_1000356_pt1 | contig 47005 bp, 27 predicted proteins | sample TerdegcoTASludge_FD_13513 | JGI IMG/M metagenome (IMG submission 13513) | reverse complement strand
CCCCCCCTCAGGCCGCAATAATGCCGCTTCTCCTCCTCGGCCATCCGTGCAAGCGCACGCACGTCCTCAAGAAGCTAAGCAACTTCCCGCTTCACGCCACCACCTCCACGTGGTCGACATCGCATTCGCCAGGATAGGCACCGTTCAATGTATCCAACAGCCACGGTTCGCCGTCAGGATCGTCAGTCTCGGCCTCGACATCAGACTCAATCTCGCCTCCGGCCGGAAGTTCTATCTCACGCTCAGACTTTAATAGATCCTCTAGTCGACACAATAATTCACGTCGTGCTCGAACGATATCCTCCGGCAGTGAAGCGCCAGCCGGTATAAGATCAACGCATTCTTCGGTGGCTGCGTTACACCTTCGATCCAGGCCGGAATCGTAGTATTTATCTAGCCATTTAGATACAAATGCCTCGATGCCGCCGCTGTAATACCGCTCCAGTGCATCTAGCTCGGCCTTCATGGTTGGATCCAGGCCACAGGATTCTACGTACTGCCGGTAAAGATCCGCATTTGCCTTCTCACCATCATTGCGCGGCACGAGAGGTATTTGGTATTCGACAACCTGCTGTGGTGTTAAACCGGTGCGTTTGATCCGGATATCCAGCCTGCCATTGAAAAAGTTTGAATTAATCTCGGCCACCTTATCGCACAGCTCGTGGCACATTAAAAAGCCGCTAGCATCCATATCAGACAGGTACAGCACTATAGCAGGCCGTCCATCAGCGTCGACACGTTTGCACAACTTCCACGCTGCGCCCCAGGAGGCGTGGCCGCGAAATGTGACAAGAACGGCATTGTACCGCTCGCACACCGGCTGCAGCATGCCGTTCATGGTGCTCTTCTCGACCCACAACTCAAGATGGAATGGTTGCGGCCGTTCAACCGGGCTGTACTCTACGACCGGCGTACTTCTCTGAAGATATTCCACAAACTCTCGAAGATCCGGTCGACCTAACGAATAGCTATAGGAGAAGTCTTCTCTAGATGGCACGTATTCCAGCTCGCCATATTCGCCCACGCTCTGATCGGGAACAGCATCCCACGGAATGAGACCTAGCCGCTTCGCCAGTGCAATCCATTCAGTGAGATTGTTCGCATCTTTATCGCGATAGGCGCGTGTTTTCTTCAACCCACTACGCGAGAACACAGGAAAGTCTGTTCGACCTAGTGCGAAATAATGCAGCCCACGCGCGGTGGTTCGACTCCGGCCGGATTCTTGAAACACCTTTGCGGCCCACTCGGCTTTGAGGCGATCACCGGCAGTAAAAGATTCGGCGCTCATACGGCCACCACCGGCAGCTTCTCCTGCGTGGTATGCTCCGGCTCCGGTGGAGCGCCGCCCATCATGCAAGTGGTGCAGATATAGCCGTGTTCGTCCTTGTTGCTGTACGGCGTCAAGTCATAGGGAAAGCTTCTCCCGCAGAGGATGCACTTCCTCCTGCTCATCCGCTCCTTAAAGGCCTTGAACCCTGGATCATCCCGGGCCGGAGGCTTCACAGCACTGGATTCATCGTTCTGTAAAGAATTCTCAGAGGTTCCGGCTAGTAAACCTGTTGCTGGCGGCTTCGGTTTGCTCGGCGATTTGATAGCCACAGCATCGGCAAGCTTCTCAAAGTGCTCATTTCGAGCTGCATCCTGGGCGGCTGCGGTGCTAGCCACAGCGCAAGGTGCATCCACTGAATCCATAGTTTCGGTATACCCTATCTCCCCCTTTTTTTCTCTCTCTTCTACTCTACCTTTAATTTCATTTTTCCGGAGATTAGGGGATGGCAAAACCATGGATTCAGTGGATGCAACAATGTCATCTTTAAATCTCACACCTAACCAACACCGCGGGAGCGCTACTCTCTCTCCTGTGATAAATGGCCGGTAATCGGATATCGGTATGACCGACTGATCCTTCAGGAGATAACTAAACCTTTTTACCGTCAAGGGCCTGATCCCGTGCTGTTCGCAGTATCTCCTAAACCGGCTCTGAAGTACTCCCTTCTCAACGTAGGCCTCCGGGTCTTCTTCGCATTCGTCCATGAGGAAGGCCACCACCGGGTTAGAGTTCCGCTTATACATTATCTCCACGTCTTCAACCGTCTTATCATAGCTGAAGCGCCACCCGTTATTTCGGAGTCGCTTTAGCCCCGCTAATGCGATGTTTAGCAGCCCGCTCAGTTCTTCGGGAGTCTGGAGCTTGCTGTCCAAATCAGGATCGCCTGTGCCAGACCTGGGATCGAAGGTATGTAGAAATTCTAGCAGAATCCACCTAGAATAGTAGGCATATGTGTCATCCGGGCTTCGCGGCAGCACATTAGCGGAAAACAGCATCTTAGCCTTGTTCCTGAAGTTGAAGGCTACCCTGTACTTCTCCTGTGCTCTGTTGTCGTCTCCTCCGGTTAAGTTCCTGAATGCGGCAGTGTCGGACAGGTCTTTAGCGGGCAAGTCTCCACCAATATTTGCCATCTTACCATACAAATCTGCCTTAGCGAATCGATCAGATACCAAATCCTGTAGTGTAACGTTCGCTACACTCTTAGCCCCCAAGAATGCGGTTATGAGCCTCAGCAGTGTTCCTTTACCATTTCGTCCTGGGCCTAGGAGCATCACCGCCACGTGAATATTGTAGTCGGGCCACAGCAGCCATCCGATAAGCTCCTCAATCAGATTAACATCCTCCGGCCTGGCTACCTCACTTATGAATTTCTTGATCTTCGGGGCTGTTGCGTTCTTATCGTAGGCCACATTAATCTGCGACGTTGATAGGTAGTCTGGAGTATGTGGCTTGAGCTCTAGGGTTTCCAGATTCAAGAGTCCGTTCTGGACATTCAGGATAGGACCATTATTAAAAAGCTCGCGGTCTATGTAAGTTCGCCTTTTCACCTTGCCGATAACATCAGAGACCATCCGATTATTCGAGATGCCTCCGAATTCCTGTTCGATTATCGTTTTAAGAATCGTTTCCCCGTCGTCCAAGTATACCCCGTGTGCATAATGATAGAGCTTTTCGGTGTCGGCCACTGTCTTGAAATGGTGTTCATCAATCCAGGCCGGTATCCTATCATTGATTTTGTCTGAAACGTCTTCTTCCGTTCTCACAATGTGCCCGATATCTTCGTATTTAATGCCAAGAGGTTTAAGCTGCTTGGAATATTTCTTCAAGAGTTTATAAGCGCGCTTCTCCTCTTTTGGAGTCAATGTGCCTTCATTGATGGCCTTATCAATAAGATCAGAATGCTCTTCCCGGTCAAACTTATTGAATCCGGTGCCATCTTTTGATATGGCTCCATCGCAGACAGAATCAAGTGCTCTTATTGCATCTATCACTGTCGGCCCGTCATCCTCAGCATTTGCTTTGGTAGCCGGCTGGTCGGGCACGTCAGCATCCTCGGCTGCATTAGCCTTTGCCTTGCTCGCCGACCGGTCGGGTACGTCAAATCCTTGATCCCTGGCTATCCCCAGGACCTTCTTGAACAGTCCATTGCCCAGGCAGCCGGGTTTGGCGTCCTGGCAGGATATGAGCCCCGCCTCAACAGCCAGCCACTCTAGCGGTCCGCCGCCGCTATTATGCCGGAAACAATGCCAGCAATTTTTAGAAGTGTTCACGGCAAAGTTCTTGCCAGAATCAGATCCATGCAGAGGGTGAGAGCCCCGGACTTCTGCCCCTGCCCGCTCCTTGATGTCCTTCGGCCATGCCACTTGATCGATGGGGATCGAATCGCCGAGAGAAGAGCCACCAGATACATGCCTCCGGGCCGGCTCGGCCTGCTCCGCTTCGGCCTGCTTCAACGGGGTGAGGATCCGCAGCAGTTCGCCCTTGGTAATAGTGGCGATGGGCCGGTCCTTAACGACCTCATAGAAATTGCCGTTAGGGTGCCGGGATCCGGGGCCTACAACCTGCTGCCCCGTTGCCTGTAGCTCTCCGAGATGCAGAGGATCGCCTTCGCTGTCCTTCAACGCAGGATCTTCAAGGATGATCTTCTCAGTAAGCCCGGGGCAAAGCAGATAGAAGTGCAGTCCACCCCGGCCCGTTCTCACCGTGAAGGTATCCGGCAGCTTGTCGATGATTCCCAGGGCCTCAAGCCGGAGCAGGTCGTCTACATCCAGCACCACAAGCCCGCCCACGCCGGTTAGCACGCCGTAGTTGTGCCCCTGGCTGAGATATCCAGCCAACTGAGGATCATCTGCGCCATAATTGGCCCCATTCGGACCGCTCCAGTCCTTCCCCTCCGGCTTCTTGCTGCCGTTGAGGATAACGGTAAATCTGGTGCCGGCCCTCTCTCGAAGCTGAGCGGGTATCTTCTCCAGGGCTCGCGAAAATTCGGCGGCCATCTACACCGTCTCCACGTGCGGCGCTTTATGTGGGACCTCGGAAATTACCGCAATCTCCGATATCCGAACAAGTGTTCGCCTGCCGTCCAAATGCTCTAAAGTGAGGTACCTATCCGCGACAGATACCACTTCGCCGTTAATGCTCTTGCTGCAGCCAATTGGCTGTATTCTAACAATTTTTCGATAATACCGTTCGTATGGATTGTATTCCAAAGATTTAAATTCAGGAACGCTGTTGTATTCCATGGAAACCCTTTTCCTTGTATGTTCGGCACGTCGCAAGCGTGCCTTGCATCAATCCGTTGATGCTAGCCGTATTCACAAGTTCTATACAAAACAATTAATAAAAATGTTAACCTTTTAATCCTGCCGCGGTTATGCCGCGGTCAATCAAGAATCGCGTGGCCGCGCTCAAGGAAACTTCCTGCCTGGCTGCTAAGCCCTCGATAACTCTTCTCTGAGATTCTGACAGGTTCACGGTCAGAGCATCGCGGTATTCAACCTTTTTCATTTCAAATCACCTGTTATTCACCTATGGTTTGATGATCGCAAAAAATGGACTCTTATCATAAAGAAGAATCGTCATCTGTTGCCATTCTCGCAAAAGGTTTATATACCATTATAGATACTACAGGTATATAGTATAATATGATAAATAAATTGAAGCGAGCGAGCTTTTTTACCATCAATTTATTACTCTCCTTCCCATCTTATACTTATGAATTCTATAATAACAGCATCAGATAACCACTTTATTATTCTTATAACCACCATCCACCACAGCGACCATGCCGCGCGTCTCATATTGCTTAATTATTTTGTGCACGTTTCCGTACGAGAATTTTCCGTCCTTGAAATTTGCCCAGCAAAATTCCGCTATATCGCTTATGGATCGGCCACGTTTTGCGGTGATCGCGGTTAGGACTGCCTGCTCGTTATAGCCGCGTTGCTTGGTGTCTTTTTTCTTGATGTGATGCCATGATTTCCGATTTCTATATGGTTGGCCCGCGTTGGCCTTCCAGCAAACCAAACAAAAAATATGCTTCGTCTCTGGGTGGTGCGGGTCAGTCCTTATCAACGCCCGGCCAAACCAATACGTCCCAGTCTCTCTGCAATAATTTTTGGTGACATCTTTGCCGATTTCCATATTAAATCGGGTAGTTGTTATCTTCATGGTCTTTGAGTCGACTATCTTATCTCTGTCCTTGTCGGGCATCATTTTACGTACTTTGGATTCTAATTTATCGAGCATTTTTATATTAAATATACTGTATATTGGGTCGCGCGTATCTCCACTCTCACCGCCATTATTCCCGCGGTGATCGGAGTTGTCTGGGCCCTGGTGATTCTCCGAGGGGATGAATGCATTTAGATGGTCGAATATCAAGCCACATTTGGAGCAAATTAAATCGCCGTGGTAGTCTTTGTAAATATAAGCTCGATCAAAATCAGGTTTAGCAATTTCTGTATATTGCTCTTCGCGATGATATACGCGCCTGCCGCCGCTCAGCCTATGGGGTCGGGTTGGTGTTGGGTGGTCTCCACACTCAGGACATATCCAGAAGTCAGAAAGCTTTTTGAAATGATCTTTGATTTCATCACTTGTTTTGCCTCTGTCTAACAAATCTAATGCAAGCTTCCTGCTCTGATCGCGGTTCAATTCTCGGTGCTTCATCCGTCCGATAGATGGAGCATCTCTTAACGGGCCTTCAGGATCTAGCTTACCTATGCATCCCTGCCGTTCATGTGGATATGTTCGGGCTGGAAGTGATAGGATGACCCGCTCCACCTCCCTGAAAAAAGCTTGAATCGGATTTAGTTCATGCAGTAGATTGTTTCCGGTCTCCTGCGCTGGAAAATAAAGAGGTTCGCGAGATCGTTCTTTGTGCCGTTGGATCGCTTCTCGTATCGGGAAGATATCCGGAAATGCCTTGCAATCGCTGGCTACTTACTCATCCCCTAATTTCGACTGTTTTGTTTTCTCTTCGGACAAGACGCGAACCTTGTACAGGCATCGCGGGCACGTGGCGTAAAACTTCGATTTGCCTTTGTAATTCCAGGTATGGGAGCAGTGATGGCATCTTAGGGGCCGGCCTTCGGACATTGTAAAGTAGGTAGGTAGGGATCAAATACTTAAACTTGACCTGTATGGAGCGAAAGTAATATTAATCAGATAACCCAATTTGCCGAAATTCCACACAAACGGCAGGAAATACACGGCAAAGAAATAAGATTGCCTCAAAATATCTATCATAGCCGCCCGCCATCGGTCTAGCTCTTCGCGAACAATCCGCCGAAGCTGCCCCGGCGCGCTATCTTCGCCGGATCGCCGGACGCCAGGACTTCGATGTCCCTGGCCGTCCTTGCCACCCTGTACAGGCTGGCCGATGGCTTCTTTGCCATTCAGGCCACCTCATGTTCTTTTCCGGTTAACCACCTGACTTCTTGGACCTTGACCACGTTGGGCTCGATTTGCCTCAGCCTCGCGGCAGCCTCTTCCTCTGTGCCTGCCTCTACTATCCCGCATCGGAGACACCCCGCCGCAGTATATTGGATCAAAAAGAGAGGCATTCAGGCCACCTCCTGGGCTGGCTGTGTTCGCAATGGCGGGATAACATCATCGCTCGTGGGCCGGAACGGCACGCTCATCGCTCTCTCGAACGCAGTGTCGCATAGCGGAAAATACCTTTTCTGATGCTTGCATCGCGTCCCGGGGTGGTAGGCTGCCGCGGGGCATGAGCAGGCTCGCGAAGTCGTGCAGTAATATGCGTCCTTCTTGCTGCTAAGAACCAGAACCAGCCGACCATCCTCTAAGCTCACGTCAGTGGGCAGTGGATCAAATGGACGGCCTGCGTATGTAAGAAGGTTCTTAACTGCGTCTACGGTTTGCGTTTTTGGGTTCGCTGTTTCAATTACAATTTTTCCTGACATCTGACTCACCAATAACTTAATACATGCTATTTGTATTTAAGTGTATTGGTTTGAAATTAGACCAAAAAATATATAATACTTCAATGCACTTTTAATTATCATGCAAGCAACTGTGAAGATGTCCAGGGCAGGGTCTGTGGTGATCCCGATAGAAGTTAGAGAAGCAATGGGCCTCAATCCAGGCGACTTAATTGTGATCGATGTTCTGAACAGGGTCGTTCCTAAAATGAGTATGCAAGAACAGGGAAACGATAAGAGCGTTATCCCTGTTCCGGCTTAGACATTTAATGGTGAGTCAAATGTCCCTAGATACTAAATCTCCCAATGACATATCAACCTTTCCAGTATCGCCGCTCATCACCATCCCCGCCGCCGTCCTGCAGGACCTTCTAGGAACCCTCCAGGAGCTCAAAGACGAGGTCGCAGCACTTCGGGAAGAGAGAGCTCAGGACCACCGGGAAATGGCCACCTTGACTGCCAGGATGGACACTTTGACCGCGAGGGTGAGCTCCCTGGAGAGCATGGAAGAGCAGGACATATCTCGCGTCTGTCTTGACATCGCCCAGGACCGCCAGAGGATAGCCCGGCTTGAACGGCCACCAGAACCTCAACCGACCCAGAAAGACCGGGCGGAGATCCTCAGAGCTCTCCTTGCCGCGAACAATGGCAAGATGCTCGCAAAGGAGGCCAGAAAGAAGATGCACCTTAGTGAGGCCACATTCTCTCAGCTCCTGAATACCTGCAGCTTCATCGAAAGAAAGGCATTACACTCAGATAGGAGAAAGAGGATTATTATATTAAAAAGCGAATTACTTTAGCTAAAGTATTAAGTAATTTCAGCTCCTCGACTTTGACGTTGCTCAAACCTCAGAAATTGGCGTGAAATTGCCAATTTTCATATATGCCTTACTTTGAGGAAGAGGAAGAATTATGATAGATATATTACAAATAGACTTCTTGAAGAGAGAGAGAGAAAATAGTTAAAGGTTAAATTTAACTAATTTTCACGCATTAGCACGGTGAACATTCTATGTTTCAATCCGCCGGAAATTATTTATATTATGAAGATAAATCTAAACTCATGTACTACACGTGCACCACACCCGATTACTCTTCAGTCACGTTCACAAGATCACATCCATCCCCTTCCAAGAAGCCTACAGACCACAATACACCCCATTCTCGAATGGCTAGACGAACTCCGGCCACCCCTAGGTCTGTGGGTCTCTTGGATACCTGTATTGCCACGCTTGGCATCTCAGTGCTTGCCAATCTTTTAATATCGCAAAATTAATATTCGACCGCACGAGATTTGCATCTAATACCCCTAAAAACCATTACAATCCCCAAATTCAAGCAATCAGTCGGTTATAATATAATTTAACCGCCAGAAAGAAAAACCTCTTAAAATCGATTATAGAAATTATAATAAACTACTTAATTAAATATCGCGTTTGGCACAATACTCATCGAGCGAAATGTACTGGTCCTTCTCCTTCTGAAGCTTCCTATATTGTTCATCTGCATAAGCTACCAATACATCCTCTTTTTGAACCTCAGCAGTTGCCATCAAGTCCTCTTATGTCTCTTATCGGTTATTAATGTTCCTTATAGGCTGAACCCCTTCTCTTCAAGAAGAGCTCTGTAACGTATATTTCGTTGCCTTCCACAAAATAGGTTACTCTGAATTCGCCTATCCTCAGTCGGTACATTGGCGGCCTATCACTGCCAGCCACTATGTCTATATCACAGCCGGCACGCGGCTTAAATGGGTCTTTCTCCAGCTCCTTGAGGTGCTTCTTGATGTTTTTGGCCCGCTTGTTATCAAGTCCATCAAGGCATTTTCTGGCAGCAGGTGAAAGCATCGCGGTATAAGTCATTTCATGGACCGCCTCTATTCCTGTATTCATTTTATCCTTTTGAGCCTTGATGTTTTCGCCAATCACGTCGTTTTATCATTTGTATCTTATTTGTACTTTCTAATTTGTAAAAAAGGTTTATTGATATTGTTTTCCGGCCAATATACTTAAGCTTGCACGTAGAATAGGCTATTCATGGCAGGAGTCCTTGAGCACCTATTCAGGCCGCAAAAGAAGGCCATTCCCCCGAAGGCTATGGAGCTGCAAGCTGCTAAGGAAATTCTGGCCGAAGTCTTCCATGTCAGGCTCTCAGAGGTTGATGAGATGATCCGGTGTCGCTCCGAAGCCGGGGAGAGGGGCTCTAATGAGGGCGGGTTATGGCCGCAGGAGTTCTGGCTGGATGGGTGATGTCATTTCAAGCATCCTGTCGATTTTGGTGAGGACCTTGTGGGTACGATCATGCGGAAACCGCAAAGGTTTTTGTCATCATTCATCTCGAAAATTTTTTGGGCAAGGGTGGTGATGAAAGCACCTAAACACATAAAATTATAGTCTAGACTCTATACTATAGAGTCTAGACTAACTATTCATCCTCTTCTGCACCTCTTCATACAGCTCTGGATAGGCTCCCTTGAGGGCCTGCTCTACTATAACTTTTATCTCCTGACCCATGGAATAGCGGGGCGTGGTTATTGCCTTGTACCTCAGAATGGCAGCCACCACAGGGGAGTAGACGCCGAGCTTTGGCTTCTTTATGGCCTCTTCAATTGCTTCGTTCAGAGCTCTATCGTCTAGACTATTGACTCTAGATTCTATATTGGAGCCTTCTTTGCTCTCGACACCAGCCTCTCGATCGGGACGGTCTGCTGTCACCTCTCTTGGCTTTTCTCTATCCGCTCTAGACTCTATTGTCTCTACTCTAGGCTCTACAGTATTCTCTCCAGACTCTAGAATACTCCCTTCTTTGCCAGGAGCCCGCAGCTCCTCGCCGGCCGGCTTTTGCCCCTCAGCACTGGCGTCTCGATCTTTTATCTGCTTCAGCAGGAAATCGTAGCGTTTGCCTGTGGTCATGTCAGGACCTCCTGAGCAAGCTGCTCGTAGCTCTTGGCTCCGAGGCAGTTTGGATTGTAGATGCAGATGGGTTTGCCATCGCTCGGAGCCTCAACAAGCTTGACATTATCGGGAATCACCGTCTTGAAAACAGCATCTCCAAATAATGATTTCACGTCCTCCACCACCTTTTTGCTGATGCCTCTGCTCCTGTTGAGCATGGTGAGCAGATACCGCCTCCTGGGCTTGAAGCCCATTTCAGCAATCGAGTCAAGCAGTTCTGTGAGCATCATCATGCCTTCAAGAGCAAAAAACTGGGTTTGGATGGGGATGATGATCATGTTGCAGGCGATTATGGCATTTAATGTGAGATTGCCTAGAGATGGAGGTGTATCGATTATTATAAAATCATAGCCGTTCAAATCCCCCAGCTTGGCTTTGAGCTGTTGTTCGCGAAAAGGCGTTTTTGTCAGCATGAGCTCGGCCTCTCCAAGCCCGGGGTTGGCCGGGGCCAGGTCCAGGCCGAGAACCTCTGTGTTTAAGACAACGTCTTGGATCTTGAGCTTACCGATCATAACTTCGTTCATAGTCTTTTGCAGCTCGTTCTTGTTCACACCCAGGTGAGTGGTGCTCGATCCCTGGGGATCGAGATCGATAAGGAGGACTTTCTTGCCCTTGACCGCCAGGTAGGCGGCTAGGTTAACAGCACTTGTTGTTTTACCACACCCTCCCTTCTGATTTGCAAACGTTATTACCTCCATACTCTAGAGTCTAGAGTCTGGAATATATATTACTTTCGTGTGTCTATGGTATAGACTCTAGACTCTAGAAATAGAAAAGACCGGAAAATGTGCCGGCTCGGGTTTGTTGGGCTTTGATGGGGAACTCTACACTGCGGATGCGACGTGCATGCCTCAATGTTTGATTAACATAAGGAGCAGCAGGCTTGGCCAGCCCTCAAGCCTCATTGCTCCTACCTAATTGCCCCTCCTCCTATGGCTGGCATTCCTTGGCGGAGAAGGAGTAGTTAGGCTATAAGTCTTTCTTTAGTGATAGGGTCGGATGCTCCGGAACTCTTAGAGGATTAAGTAGGAGGGAGGCAAAAGTCAGTGATGTAGGAGGGAAAAAGATGTTTCGACCTTTGCCAGATACTATATACGGCAATTGCCGATATAAAAGACTTTCGCTTCGGGCAAGAAAGGATCGTCACCTCGTCAAAGAAACAACCAAAAAAACACATAATCGAGCCTGCGGCGGGTCAGCGCCCTCCTGGGAGGAGCTCCTCACATTCGTGACGGCCTGACCCGCCTGGTGCTCGTAAGGCAAATACAGCACTGTACTACAGCGTCCCTTTTACGGGAACCCGTTGCATCTCCAGATGGCGGGCCTGCATCACCTCCTTTCGGTTTTTATGTGCCGCGTCTCTCTGTGTGGGGGGAGGATTTTTTCCACGTACAGCCGCTTTAAGGCATACTACGCCACTTAAGGCGCGTATCTCTTGAGACCGCATAGGTCTTCAGCTATACTTGGCACTTTCCGAATGCTGCCTGGAGGCAGCACCTCTCAGGTCCTCCAAGCTTTGAAGGTGCATCTACGGTGAGATACGCCTTTCACGCTCTTTAGCCTTAAGAGCTCAGCCGTAAGCCTTTTCCTCGCCCACGCAGCTCAAGGCGCGGCAAACCTCTATATACTCACTATAAATATTTATAGTTTACGCTCGAAAGCTGAGCACAAGCTATTATTAGTTCACCGATTGCCATGCAGATAACTGATCGGCAGAGATCCGGTCAAGCATGCTGTGGGGTGGGGATAGGTGCGCAAGATGGCGATGCATAGCGATGCCGTCATGACTGGCATACTTGTGACCCGGTTCAAGATGGGTGTGATAGATGTCGAGGACCTCGCGAAGATGGCGGCGGACAAGTCCACGGCAGAGAGGTGCTCGGCTGCTAAAAAGGTGCTGGAGGCGGTGAGAGATTCGCCCGATCTTCCCGATCGGCGAGAAGCTGTTTCGATACCAAAACCTCTGTTTCAGAGGTGTTAAAAGCGGGTTGTGTAGCGCAAATAACATCTGCGGAGATCTAATGATACCGTAAACCGTGGTTACTTACCATTGGCCTCTTGTAGCAGCATCTGTGTCTCCTCGGGCATGCTGGTTAGCTTCTATCAGTAACTATTAAATATATATATACAATATCTTGCTAATATAGGGCACAAAGCTTTCTTTGCTGCATAAATTGGAGGGGGGAATTATCATCACATCCGGCAGATGGAGAAGTATGCCATGAACCACGAGGCCATTTTAGCCGTCCTCCCCGACAGCAAAGACGATGCCCTGTCCCTGAAGGAGATCGCCCAGGAGCTGGGCCTGGAGATGAATTCCTATGTCGACTGGATTCGCGCAGAGAGGCGGCTTTCGAACTCCCTCAGGGCTCTGGCCAGGTGGGGCTGGGTTACCAGTGATCGGAGACAGAAAAAAGATGGCCACAGGTTCTGGTATAATGCCTACTGGAAGACGGAATTGGGTAAGGAGTGATGAAGGGAGGATATTTGTTGTAGTGGTCAGCTGGATAAACGCTTTTGGGGTGTAGGCGAAACTTCCATGTCCAGCATCCACACAACCCCTGAGTTTTGATCTCAGGGATTGGCAGCTGGTCAATTTTATACCGCCACTATTGAGCATTTTTAGACCGCCAGTGACACATCAACTGCTGCTGATGCGATGCAGGGCAGCAGCAGAAGCAGGGCGGCTAAGACTAAACCTGTCTTCGTGATATTCTCCATTCAAATATCCTCTCTGTGAACTTATTCAACCGCAAAGGATTTGCAGATTGCGGCAAACTGTTCCTTGGTGTATGTGGCTATGACTTTTCCTTGATAAACTGCCCTGCTGGGCGCATGAATTACTACATACTTCCCGTTTTGCTCTGAATCGTCGATATACCCGCGGAATACGTAAATCGGATCTCCCTCTCTGTCCGTTCCCTCTTGAATGACGCTGAATAGCATGGGCTTGCCTTCATCGGTGGTCATCTCCTCGAACTCATGACCTGTGCCGACGAAACTCTCCGCGAACTCCTGAAATGTCGGATATAGCTGTTTATACATAGCAGAATCCCATAGATTAATACTGATTATAGGCTTCGTTGTCCCTGGCTCGACCAATTGCAATGAATCATTACCCGACATATCTCCAAGCTCAACAGCATATGGAATATCAATTTTAATTGTCCCAATACTGGATTCGAACTCCTGGACGCTGGCAGATGATATTCCCAAAGAGACAGAAACTATCAGCACCGCCAGTAGACATTTGATGACCGGGGTTGATTTCATAGTTTTTAACTCCTCAGATAATCTTTTCTGATTTCTGATTAGGCAGATCTAACGAAAAATGTTTTGGCCTAGGACCTTGCGAAGATGACGGCAGACGAGTCCCAGACGAAGAGGTTTCGACTGCAAAAGGTGCTGGAGGCGGCGAAAGACTCACCTTGTTTTCGCCGGTCCAAATTTGCCCCCTTGCGCCGATCCGATTTTGACCCCTGTTTAAAGCAAGCATCCTGTCTAGAATCGCTGCCGTCAAATCCCAGGTTCGACGTAATGATCGTACTCATAGTCTCGTATCGCTGATCAGGAGAACTGCTTGATATAAATAGATAGCTAGCTCTCGTTTCTAGCTCATTGACGAGCCCTGCCGCCGTACGAAACGAGACACGATACCTTTCGGAAGGCTATCGACCACCAGGTCTTCGAACCGCTTCTTTGTGGGAAACCCAGCATGTCGTAACGACCTGACCTGTCGGTTCAGGCGCCTCCTATCGAGTTCAGTTTGGAGAGAGTAGGCTTTCCTTTTTAGGGGGGTCAAAAACGAATCGGCGTTTCCTTATAAAGGGGGTCAAAATTGAGTCGGCGAAAACAAGCCTAGCCGTATCTCAAGCCCAAATGTATCTGCGCGCTGCTATTGAACGTCATTACATTCCATCATTTGAGGTATTCTCTTGCTCTGAGCCTCTTCAAACTTAGTCTTGAAGGAGAAATCATAGTTCTTCTCGAAGATTTGACCTGTCTTAGTGGTAATTGTTGCTGTTATGGGAAATCCTCCCCAGGCCCAAATCCAAACCTCGAAATCATTGGTGGGATCTTCGGATACAGCAACGGGATTTGAGAAAGTTGGATGCAATAGGTATTCTACCTTCTGCACTTTATCCAGATCCACCCCTGTAAGATAGATCCTGTTTCTTACAACCATATAGTTGCCCCTGGGACAATAGAGCACATGCCGGTCCTTCTCCGAATAAACGTCGCTGGTAACTTCAACATCCAAAGTCGAAGACAAATTGTTTTGAGATTGAAGCGTATTATCAGCAAATTTTTGGGCAGGAACTTGCTCATTTTGCACAGTTTGCCGAATAGCAGAAACATTTGCTTGGTGCTCTTGCAGCTTAACATCAGGTCCTTCAAGTTGGGCAGCATCTGCAAAAGCGACAAGCAAAAAAATTATGACGGGCAGATACGAATATCTCATATATCCACCCCATCAACTGATATATCCTAATTTTTTCGCTTCAGCAAATGCGGCAATGGCTTCGCTTTTTCTACCTAGCTTTTCCAGGATTATGCCTTTGCTATTCCATGTGGCAGCATCCTCTGGATCGTTATTCAAAACGCTTGAGATATACTCTAGAGCTTCTTCATATCTTCCGAGACTCATTAAGGCATTTGCTTTTCCATTCAATGCCGTCTTGTCTTCGGGATTCATCTTTAGCGATCTGTCGTAACTTTCAAGTGCCATTTCATAGTTGCCCATTGCCAAAAGGAGGACGCCTCTATTGTTCCATACTTCCCCATTTGATGCGTCAGCGGCTACGGACTTATTGTAACAATCCAGCGCATCTTCATACTTGCCAAGGGAATATAATGTCATGCCCTTACCGTTCCAAGTAGCAGCATCATACGGATTGATTTCAATGGATTTATTGTAGCTATCAAGTGCATCCTTGTATTTGCCTAAGTTCAATTGAGCATAAGCCATCCCCTTCCAGATGTTTGCGTCAGCAGAATCTAATGCAGATGCTTTTTCGAAGTTTTCCAGGGCATCACTGAATCTTCCGAGCTTATTTTGCATTTCAGCCATTCCTTTCAACGCCACAGGATCTGATGGATCAAGATCAAGAGCTTTTTCATAACTTGCTAATGCATTCTCATATTGTCCTAAATTACTCTGGGCATTCGCTTTGCCCTTCCATGCAAGAATATTAGATGAATTCCATCCTATGAGTTGTTCGTAGCTCTGTATTGCATTTTCGTATTGCCCCGAATTGCTTTGAGCAGTTGCTTTACTCTCCCATGCAATAATATCCGAAGAATTAAGAGCGATCACCTTATCAAGACATTCTATAGCTTCTTGGTTCTTTCCCAACGTGACGAGAACAATGCCCATCTCTCTCCATGCTTCGATTGATGATGAATTGATCTCAGTGGCTTTTTTATAATTCTCTAATGCTTCATCAATTCTTCCAAGCATTTTTAGAGCATTGCCTTTGCTAACCCAAGTATCCACATTAGATGAGTCAATCGCTAGTGACTTATTGTAACTCTCGATGGCATCCAAGTACTTTCCTTTAGCCGCTAATGCCTTACCATTTATTAACCAGCCAAAGGAGCTATTAGAGTTGAGTTCCAGAGATTGCTTGCTACAATTAAGCGCGTTCTCATACATCCCGAGATACAGGAGGGCTTCTGCTTTGTTTGACCACGGCATAGCATAATTTGGAGCTCTCTTGATCGCCTCATCATAACATGACAATGCATCCTCATATCTCCCCATAACTACTAAAGTCGCACCTTTGTTATTCCATGCAGCGACATTTGATGGATCAAGTTGTATGCATTTGTCGAAACATGCTAGAGCTTCATCGTATCTTTTTAGCTGTGACAGTGCATCGCCTTTTCCAAACCACGCGTCAGCATAAGACGGGGATATCTGGAGAGCTTTTTCATAACAATCATAAGCTGCCTCATATAAATTTAAATTAAAGAAAACATCTCCTTTATCTTTCCACATTAAGGCATCTGAGGAATTAATCTGTGATGAGATATTATAGGCGGCAAGAGCCTCGGAGTATCGTCCGAGTTTATATAGGGCGAGACCTTTGCCGTGTAGAGCAACACTATCCTGAGAATATTCTTCTATAATTTTGTTAAAGATAGTTAGTGCGTCCTCATATCGTCCCAATTCGATTAGTGCTGCTCCCTGATCTTTAAGATTTTCATTGTCTTTAAAGGGAGGAAGATAATAGGACTCAAAGTAGGATTTCAACTTCGTTTCTCTCTCCTCCAGGACCTCTTCATACATCTTCAACGCTTCTTCAAACTTCCCCTGCTTGAATAACACATCTCCCATATGGTTTTTTATGACATATGGATAGGGTTGATCAGATCCTGTCTGTGTCTGTGTTAGTGCATTTGAATAGCGTTCCAAGGCTTCATTAAAATTCCCACTTTTATATGACTCGTCACCAAGGACAAGCCATTTAATTGTTTTGCAATAGTATCTGTCACTGTTTATATCTGGGCATTTCGTTTGTTCTTCTTTTCCAAATGACCATGAAGGCCCCTGATCTACAGCTAAGTCTGCTAAAATCGGGTTAAGATATATTGATGCCAAGAGGAATAGTATAAGAAGAAAAAGCCGAGTTTTCATAGACCCTCCATTTTCGTGGAATTGTATCCAAGCTCTTCTGCTTTGAAGATGGCTTTGTCCGACTCGATCGTACTATTCAAGAATTTCAGTACAAGCCCTTTCCCATACCATGCTGCCGCGTTGGATGGATTTAATTCAATGGCTTTGTTGTAGCTCATTAATGCATCCTCATATTTTCCTGTTTGATTAAGAGTTACAGCTTTGCCATACCAAGCCGCAGAACTTGATGGATTCAATACTAATGCTTTTTCGTAACTAGCAAGTGCATCCTCAGATCTGTTCAATTTCAAGAGAACATTACCGCGATTGATCCAAGAGGCTATGTTCTGGGGATCAATCTTTGTTGATTTATTGAAAGAATCTAGGGCATTCTCGTAATCTTTGAGTTCCACCTGAACCAGACCTTTGGAATACCATGCAGCGCTATCCAGGGGGTTGATCTCTAAAGTCTTCTCGAAGCTCTTCAGGGCATCTGCTTCTTTTCCGAGGTTGTATTGCGCATTTCCCTTAATGCTCCATGCCTTCGCATTAAATGGATCGAGATCAATTGCTTTAGATGCTGCTTTTATGGCTTCATCATACATGCCAAGGTTGCTCAAGACCTGCGCCTTTTTGGTCCATACATCTGAATTGGATTTATCAAGATCAAGAGAGGTGTTAAAGCTGTTGAGTGCTTCTTCGTACATGCCCAGTTCTGTTAGAGTCGCACCTTTCCCGGCCCAGGAGACGGGATCACTTGAATTTATCTTAATTCCTTCGTTGTAACTCAGCAGAGAGTCTTCATATTTCCCAAGCCCATAGAGTGCAATTCCCTTATTCGTCCAGGCGAGTGCATTATTAGGATCGATCTCTAGGGATCTGCTACTGCTGGATAACGCCTCCTCATGTCTGTTCATTTTGTTGAGGGCAATTGCTTTATTCAGCCATGCCTCTGCATCATCCTCATTTAGTGATATTGCCCTCTCGCTGGCGGAAAGTGCTTCTTCGTGATTGCCTAGTATATTGAATATTTTTGCTTTTGCGGACCATGCTTTCTCTAAAGATGGGTTGATTTCTATTGATTTATTGTAGCTGCCTAGGGCTAGAGTATACTTGCCCATTGAATAGAATGCATCTCCTTGTCCCAACCACGCCTCAGCATCTAACGGATTGATTTCAAGTGATTTATTAGAGCAGGCAATCGCTTCTTTATAATTCCCTAATTTTAATAAAGAGTTAGCTTTTGCGTTATATGCCACAGTATCAGAAGGATTTAGCTGGATGATCCTGTTATAACTATCTAGGGCAGCTTCGTAGTTATTCAATGCATAATAAGAATCACCTTTTATTCTCCATGCAGCTATGTTCGACGGCTCCATCTCCAACGATTTATTTATTGATAGGAGAGCAATATCAAAAGAACCTTCTTTATAGTATGAATCTGCTTTCTCTAGCCAATAAAGAGCAGAGAATTCTTCTTCATGAGAAGGCATAATGCAGATGATGGTTAGTACAATGACGCAGATCCCATTATATATAATTTTATTCAAGAGCAGTCCTCCTTTCTTGATAGTTGATCTCGATATGGTCCCTATAAGTATTAGGTTATGTCGATATTTAGCGTTTTATATTTTAAAGTTACAGGATCAGATAATATCGACACATGTGGAATTACCAAGTTAAATCTCCTAGATTCACCTGGAAGCAATAATCCTAGAGACGATTCATATTCATTCACCGGATATTCCCACCCAAATTGGTCAATTAGGCGGAAATCATCTAGGTTTAGAGACAATTCATCTTCACCACTATTTGTTACTTTCAAATCAATAATAATATCGACTAATAGAGAACCTAGGGATAGATATTGACTTTCTTTTTGATCTAAACTATATATATTAACAGATATTCTATCGGATGATGCATTGAAACATTCCTTTTTTATAGGATGCCTCCTAATGGATCCAAGTTGATCTAATCTCAAATCGAATATCACAGGTGATTCGCTAGATCCATAACTCCTCGCTGGTTCGAATCTAATCTTCTTTATTAGAGTGTTGTTTGGTAATGTAAATATAAAGAATTTTCTATCTGAGTGCCTACTAATCTCAGATTCGTAATATCTATCATCAATATCAATTAAGTTTGCTTTTTCTCGTTTAGTTGCAGCATCAATGTAGACTACCTTATTATCATGAGGATATCCATAAGAATATCCATATCCTTTTATTGGGTTATCCTCTTGAATCACTCCAAAGATAGTTACATCATTACCTTTTATAGGAAATGGATAAGCCTTTTTAAAGTCACTTGAAAAGTTTATGCGTATTGGTTGATTGTAATTATTGTATAATGAGCTAATTTTTGAGCTTATTCTAATATTTTCTACATCCTTCACAGGAAGACCAAGATCCGCAGCTTTAACGGTTAATGCTATTTTTATATCACTCTTTTTAAGTAAATGCGCGTCTTTTGTTATCCATGAAAACCATTCAAGTGTGTTATTGCTTAATAATGTATCTAAGTCAATATTTTCCTTCAGAGAATCAGACTTGTTTAATAAAAAAACCAACCTTTTAGGATCTGGCTCGACTTTGATCCAATAGCACTCTATGCCATCAACTTCTTTAAATCCAAGCAGTTTTATTTTAGAATCATTTATTATATATGACTCCTTTTGTATTACATTTCTAAGATCTACCAGGCGTACAACATTCTCCTCTCTGATTTGACTCCACTTATTGTTGTCTCTTGTATATAACGTCTCATTAAACAAATATAACTCGTTCGTCTTGGAGGACATACCATACTCCTTTGAAGTTTCATTCGACCTTTGAATTAGGCTTAATGCGTGACCAGTAAGATTGATCGCCCCTTCTTCGTGAGATATTTCAGTTAAATTGGATTTATTAGATAAATTTTTAGGTTCCACAATAATTTCACTTACAACATCTATAGAATACCTATAGGATTCGAGGTTTTTCGTTGAATTTATCAGTAGAGATTTCAATTCTGCCGAACTAGAGCTGTCGTTACCAGAATTAGCAGATAATTTGGACTCAGATGCAATGCTTGGTTGTACACAAGACACAAATATTAACCCAACTGATATTAAGCAAGTTATATATTGATTCATATAAGATGCCCCGAATTTAATTCTACCCACAAATTCATCTTCGTTATCGGAAATACAATATTATATCTAGTTTTTGAGATAAGTAGGATCGTATCCTGCCAAATTTTCTGTAAATTCATCCCCTGTATCATCGCCTTTTAATCAACTTCCATTGATAAATACCTTTCATCTGTAATATATCCTCACGTTGATAGCCATTACCGGACAGACAGATCACCGAAAACGGCCCTAACTACGTGATGTCTTCGCTTCATTTCCTTATCGATTCTCTCAACGCAATTCATTGTGCCACTGACGATCTAAAATTTCTCAATAGTAGCGAAGCCAAGCCGTGCATCATGTTACAAACACCAGGCATTACGATAAAAATAAAAAAGGTGATTACCTACTAACAATGAGGTGCTGAACAAGAAAACACTACTAAGAACCACTACTAACGAAATGATGCTTAATAGAAGGAAATTGAATAAGGTGTACAAGCAAGGAGGTAATTAAATGAAAACAACTCTGATAGGAATTGTAATTGTCCTCATAGGACTTGTAGTGGTGCTCTTCCTGTTTGGAGGAGAGAATACTCAATCGGGATATCCTGGTTCCGCACCTGCTTATAACCCGATGCAATCAAGAGCTCCCGGACCATCTCAGATAGCCATTAACTCAACTTCCACAACCGATGTGGTAAAAGACGAGCTAAAGTACTTGAGCCAACTCGATGGGCCGCGAGGAGTATCACTCTTCTTGGTAAAATTCGACAAGGATGAGACGGTCCTTGAAGCGAAATGTGATGAGTCCTTTGACTTCGCCGACACAATCATGGCTATAGTGGCTTTGGATGAATATCTACATGCAAATCATCTCCCACAACCTCAGAACTACAGGGTTAAATATAGTGGCGTGTATGTACCTCATAGCGATGAGTTTGTGATTACTAGAAGTCGAATGGATCGGATAAAACTGGATAGTGCAGAGAAAGGTTTGGTGAGTTCGGTGATAAACACGATGGCATCTGGAGCCTTTGGGGCTCAACTAGAGTCTCATGGAAAATATATGCTAGAGAATGGTTACAAGCCCAGCGCATCCAAGATAGAAATGTATCTACATGAATACTATGAACCGACTTGGAAGATATACATTTACTAAAAGAGGATGAGAGGGAATAACCCCCTATCTCTACAAATTAGAATGGGTGGCATGATACCCCCGTCGGTTCAATTAGACTACATAGCTGAGTAGCCCTGGGATCAAAGTCTCAGGGCTGCTCCACGTGGCTCTAGATCAGCGGATATGGAAATACGGTGAAACTGCCACGGATACCGATAGCCTGTAGGTGTTTTCGCCGGTCCAAATTTGACCCCTTGCACCGATTCGATTTTGACCCCCTATTTAAAGCGAGCGCCCTTCTTGCGTAATCTGCAGAAGCTCTGCCCGTTCATGTTCAGAATCATTGCATGCCCACAGCACACAATGCCACGATAAATCAGTTCTATGACATTCTCACCAGTTCCAGCCAAAATGTCATAGAACTAAATAGACAACCCGCCTGCAGGTTACACGTACTCCATGCCAGGCCCGAGAGAGCTCGAGCAGGACCGGGAGCAGGCCATAAGAAAATATTATAAATAGCTTCCTGAGCTCGCAAATACAGCCTGTGCGCTCCAGGTTTTGTGTTTTCGGAACCGCTATGTGCCGCCACAATGGACCGATAGCGGGAGAAGGTTTACAATCGTGCCTATAGTCATTGGAATATCCAGCCAGGCCAAATCAAAAATGTGACATCCGGCCGGAAGCTGAATGTGGCCGGATGCTAACCACAGGTTACACGCACCGCACCACACCCCCTCACAACCTTCGGCCGCCAGGATGTCGTGGGCATGGCCAGCCTCTTTTTTTGGGGGCACAAAGCACCCCCCTTTTTTTATGGTTGAACTAATTGGGATATTTTTGGCAACAAAAAAACGTTGCCGCAACGCGAATTCAGAATTTTTTTTTGGAAATTATGTATGCCATTATGATCCTTTTTGACAAGCTTTTGACAAAGTTGTCAAAGGGCGGCGGCTGTGGGTTTGCTCTTCGATACGTCCAGATAGACAAATGGACGAAAATGGACAATGGTGGCGGGGCCGGATCGATCACGTAGTGGCCGCCGGGCCATCCACAAGGCCTACTAATGCTTCGCCGCTTCCGCCTGATTTACAGGCCGTTGTAGCCTTCGTAGCTAAAGTCGCCAAAGTCTCTTTAATTCCTTCATCTCCAGAATCAGGATGAATTTCTTCGACGTTGGCTACATTGGAGACATTGGGCGGCTTTAGCGCAGGTTCATCACGGCCGATACCCGGCTCAGCGCCTCCTGATTGCCTTATCGGTATATCGGCGTGTCCACTGATAGCGTTATCTGTGTTATCGGTGTCACTTATCGGGGTGTTATCAGTGCCATCTGTGGCCGCCCGATTCTCTTTTTGGTCGTTATCGATGTTTTGAGCCGGAGAGTATAAGGGAGATATATCCTTCCCCCCCGCCGGGGCGGCACCGGAAGGTTTTACCTTTTGCAACATTTGCCAATGGTAAGCCGGCCTCATGCCTCCCATCCGACCGGCAGCCACAATCCGGCCTGTGGCCTCCCATCAAGTATGCCCAGGCTCCTCCTCCGGCCTGGAGCTTCCCAGCCGGCCATGCTGCCTCAAAAACCAGGAGCCTCTGGCCACATAAGGGCTCCCCGCCTCCCTCTCTCATAGCTCGCGTGGAGTCCGGCCTCTCCTCTCCACAGGCTGCGCCAAGCCCAGAATTTCAAGATATCCAGTATTATGCGAGCCCTGCTTTCTTCAATGCTTCGTTCAGCCGGCTTGTGGCCAAAGTTTCAACGCGTGCGTTTTCCACTTCGGCACCCACCGGATCGAATTCGGAATACATCGGCTTTTGTTTTCTCAGCTCTTGCCTGGCTTCGCGCCGCAGATCTTCCATGATCACCGCTTCCGGTGTTATCGGCCCCGCCGCCGGAAGATCGGTATCGCCCAATAGTTTAGTGCCCTGCAAAATATATTTAGCAGCGGTCAGAGAAGCTTTTGGATCATCGCCGTCAAGCTGCTGCTCTAATACATCGAGAGCACGATTTGCCATCAATTTCAATCTCCCCCGGGCTTCCATCCACAGCTCAGAACGCTGCCGGTTCAGCTCGGCGATAAACAGCGGATCGTGGTTACGCCACTCCCAAACTGTGGTCCGGCTCACGCCCACCTCGGCGGCGACTGCTCTGTCACTCTTGCCCTGCAGCAGGTGATCAATAGCGTTCTGCTGCTCGATTGAAAGTTGTCGGATTTTGTTCGATTTTATCTCTTCCACACATATTGCCATGATATATCATCTCTCTATTCGTTTCAATCTGCTCTGCGCGGCGGTACCATCCACATGAGAAGATGCTTTTCTTCACAGTGGAAGGTCGAAGGATGGGGTAACATCAATCTTCTCTCACCACCCCCCCTCAGGCCGCAATAATGCCGCTTCTCCTCCTCGGCCATCCGTGCAAGCGCACGCACGTCCTCAAGAAGCTAAGCAACTTCCCGCTTCACGCCACCACCTCCACGTGGTCGACATCGCATTCGCCAGGATAGGCACCGTTCAATGTATCCAACAGCCACGGTTCGCCGTCAGGATCGTCAGTCTCGGCCTCGACATCAGACTCAATCTCGCCTCCGGCCGGAAGTTCTATCTCACGCTCAGACTTTAATAGATCCTCTAGTCGACACAATAATTCACGTCGTGCTCGAACGATATCCTCCGGCAGTGAAGCGCCAGCCGGTATAAGATCAACGCATTCTTCGGTGGCTGCGTTACACCTTCGATCCAGGCCGGAATCGTAGTATTTATCTAGCCATTTAGATACAAATGCCTCGATGCCGCCGCTGTAATACCGCTCCAGTGCATCTAGCTCGGCCTTCATGGTTGGATCCAGGCCACAGGATTCTACGTACTGCCGGTAAAGATCCGCATTTGCCTTCTCACCATCATTGCGCGGCACGAGAGGTATTTGGTATTCGACAACCTGCTGTGGTGTTAAACCGGTGCGTTTGATCCGGATATCCAGCCTGCCATTGAAAAAGTTTGAATTAATCTCGGCCACCTTATCGCACAGCTCGTGGCACATTAAAAAGCCGCTAGCATCCATATCAGACAGGTACAGCACTATAGCAGGCCGTCCATCAGCGTCGACACGTTTGCACAACTTCCACGCTGCGCCCCAGGAGGCGTGGCCGCGAAATGTGACAAGAACGGCATTGTACCGCTCGCACACCGGCTGCAGCATGCCGTTCATGGTGCTCTTCTCGACCCACAACTCAAGATGGAATGGTTGCGGCCGTTCAACCGGGCTGTACTCTACGACCGGCGTACTTCTCTGAAGATATTCCACAAACTCTCGAAGATCCGGTCGACCTAACGAATAGCTATAGGAGAAGTCTTCTCTAGATGGCACGTATTCCAGCTCGCCATATTCGCCCACGCTCTGATCGGGAACAGCATCCCACGGAATGAGACCTAGCCGCTTCGCCAGTGCAATCCATTCAGTGAGATTGTTCGCATCTTTATCGCGATAGGCGCGTGTTTTCTTCAACCCACTACGCGAGAACACAGGAAAGTCTGTTCGACCTAGTGCGAAATAATGCAGCCCACGCGCGGTGGTTCGACTCCGGCCGGATTCTTGAAACACCTTTGCGGCCCACTCGGCTTTGAGGCGATCACCGGCAGTAAAAGATTCGGCGCTCATACGGCCACCACCGGCAGCTTCTCCTGCGTGGTATGCTCCGGCTCCGGTGGAGCGCCGCCCATCATGCAAGTGGTGCAGATATAGCCGTGTTCGTCCTTGTTGCTGTACGGCGTCAAGTCATAGGGAAAGCTTCTCCCGCAGAGGATGCACTTCCTCCTGCTCATCCGCTCCTTAAAGGCCTTGAACCCTGGATCATCCCGGGCCGGAGGCTTCACAGCACTGGATTCATCGTTCTGTAAAGAATTCTCAGAGGTTCCGGCTAGTAAACCTGTTGCTGGCGGCTTCGGTTTGCTCGGCGATTTGATAGCCACAGCATCGGCAAGCTTCTCAAAGTGCTCATTTCGAGCTGCATCCTGGGCGGCTGCGGTGCTAGCCACAGCGCAAGGTGCATCCACTGAATCCATAGTTTCGGTATACCCTATCTCCCCCTTTTTTTCTCTCTCTTCTACTCTACCTTTAATTTCATTTTTCCGGAGATTAGGGGATGGCAAAACCATGGATTCAGTGGATGCAACAATGTCATCTTTAAATCTCACACCTAACCAACACCGCGGGAGCGCTACTCTCTCTCCTGTGATAAATGGCCGGTAATCGGATATCGGTATGACCGACTGATCCTTCAGGAGATAACTAAACCTTTTTACCGTCAAGGGCCTGATCCCGTGCTGTTCGCAGTATCTCCTAAACCGGCTCTGAAGTACTCCCTTCTCAACGTAGGCCTCCGGGTCTTCTTCGCATTCGTCCATGAGGAAGGCCACCACCGGGTTAGAGTTCCGCTTATACATTATCTCCACGTCTTCAACCGTCTTATCATAGCTGAAGCGCCACCCGTTATTTCGGAGTCGCTTTAGCCCCGCTAATGCGATGTTTAGCAGCCCGCTCAGTTCTTCGGGAGTCTGGAGCTTGCTGTCCAAATCAGGATCGCCTGTGCCAGACCTGGGATCGAAGGTATGTAGAAATTCTAGCAGAATCCACCTAGAATAGTAGGCATATGTGTCATCCGGGCTTCGCGGCAGCACATTAGCGGAAAACAGCATCTTAGCCTTGTTCCTGAAGTTGAAGGCTACCCTGTACTTCTCCTGTGCTCTGTTGTCGTCTCCTCCGGTTAAGTTCCTGAATGCGGCAGTGTCGGACAGGTCTTTAGCGGGCAAGTCTCCACCAATATTTGCCATCTTACCATACAAATCTGCCTTAGCGAATCGATCAGATACCAAATCCTGTAGTGTAACGTTCGCTACACTCTTAGCCCCCAAGAATGCGGTTATGAGCCTCAGCAGTGTTCCTTTACCATTTCGTCCTGGGCCTAGGAGCATCACCGCCACGTGAATATTGTAGTCGGGCCACAGCAGCCATCCGATAAGCTCCTCAATCAGATTAACATCCTCCGGCCTGGCTACCTCACTTATGAATTTCTTGATCTTCGGGGCTGTTGCGTTCTTATCGTAGGCCACATTAATCTGCGACGTTGATAGGTAGTCTGGAGTATGTGGCTTGAGCTCTAGGGTTTCCAGATTCAAGAGTCCGTTCTGGACATTCAGGATAGGACCATTATTAAAAAGCTCGCGGTCTATGTAAGTTCGCCTTTTCACCTTGCCGATAACATCAGAGACCATCCGATTATTCGAGATGCCTCCGAATTCCTGTTCGATTATCGTTTTAAGAATCGTTTCCCCGTCGTCCAAGTATACCCCGTGTGCATAATGATAGAGCTTTTCGGTGTCGGCCACTGTCTTGAAATGGTGTTCATCAATCCAGGCCGGTATCCTATCATTGATTTTGTCTGAAACGTCTTCTTCCGTTCTCACAATGTGCCCGATATCTTCGTATTTAATGCCAAGAGGTTTAAGCTGCTTGGAATATTTCTTCAAGAGTTTATAAGCGCGCTTCTCCTCTTTTGGAGTCAATGTGCCTTCATTGATGGCCTTATCAATAAGATCAGAATGCTCTTCCCGGTCAAACTTATTGAATCCGGTGCCATCTTTTGATATGGCTCCATCGCAGACAGAATCAAGTGCTCTTATTGCATCTATCACTGTCGGCCCGTCATCCTCAGCATTTGCTTTGGTAGCCGGCTGGTCGGGCACGTCAGCATCCTCGGCTGCATTAGCCTTTGCCTTGCTCGCCGACCGGTCGGGTACGTCAAATCCTTGATCCCTGGCTATCCCCAGGACCTTCTTGAACAGTCCATTGCCCAGGCAGCCGGGTTTGGCGTCCTGGCAGGATATGAGCCCCGCCTCAACAGCCAGCCACTCTAGCGGTCCGCCGCCGCTATTATGCCGGAAACAATGCCAGCAATTTTTAGAAGTGTTCACGGCAAAGTTCTTGCCAGAATCAGATCCATGCAGAGGGTGAGAGCCCCGGACTTCTGCCCCTGCCCGCTCCTTGATGTCCTTCGGCCATGCCACTTGATCGATGGGGATCGAATCGCCGAGAGAAGAGCCACCAGATACATGCCTCCGGGCCGGCTCGGCCTGCTCCGCTTCGGCCTGCTTCAACGGGGTGAGGATCCGCAGCAGTTCGCCCTTGGTAATAGTGGCGATGGGCCGGTCCTTAACGACCTCATAGAAATTGCCGTTAGGGTGCCGGGATCCGGGGCCTACAACCTGCTGCCCCGTTGCCTGTAGCTCTCCGAGATGCAGAGGATCGCCTTCGCTGTCCTTCAACGCAGGATCTTCAAGGATGATCTTCTCAGTAAGCCCGGGGCAAAGCAGATAGAAGTGCAGTCCACCCCGGCCCGTTCTCACCGTGAAGGTATCCGGCAGCTTGTCGATGATTCCCAGGGCCTCAAGCCGGAGCAGGTCGTCTACATCCAGCACCACAAGCCCGCCCACGCCGGTTAGCACGCCGTAGTTGTGCCCCTGGCTGAGATATCCAGCCAACTGAGGATCATCTGCGCCATAATTGGCCCCATTCGGACCGCTCCAGTCCTTCCCCTCCGGCTTCTTGCTGCCGTTGAGGATAACGGTAAATCTGGTGCCGGCCCTCTCTCGAAGCTGAGCGGGTATCTTCTCCAGGGCTCGCGAAAATTCGGCGGCCATCTACACCGTCTCCACGTGCGGCGCTTTATGTGGGACCTCGGAAATTACCGCAATCTCCGATATCCGAACAAGTGTTCGCCTGCCGTCCAAATGCTCTAAAGTGAGGTACCTATCCGCGACAGATACCACTTCGCCGTTAATGCTCTTGCTGCAGCCAATTGGCTGTATTCTAACAATTTTTCGATAATACCGTTCGTATGGATTGTATTCCAAAGATTTAAATTCAGGAACGCTGTTGTATTCCATGGAAACCCTTTTCCTTGTATGTTCGGCACGTCGCAAGCGTGCCTTGCATCAATCCGTTGATGCTAGCCGTATTCACAAGTTCTATACAAAACAATTAATAAAAATGTTAACCTTTTAATCCTGCCGCGGTTATGCCGCGGTCAATCAAGAATCGCGTGGCCGCGCTCAAGGAAACTTCCTGCCTGGCTGCTAAGCCCTCGATAACTCTTCTCTGAGATTCTGACAGGTTCACGGTCAGAGCATCGCGGTATTCAACCTTTTTCATTTCAAATCACCTGTTATTCACCTATGGTTTGATGATCGCAAAAAATGGACTCTTATCATAAAGAAGAATCGTCATCTGTTGCCATTCTCGCAAAAGGTTTATATACCATTATAGATACTACAGGTATATAGTATAATATGATAAATAAATTGAAGCGAGCGAGCTTTTTTACCATCAATTTATTACTCTCCTTCCCATCTTATACTTATGAATTCTATAATAACAGCATCAGATAACCACTTTATTATTCTTATAACCACCATCCACCACAGCGACCATGCCGCGCGTCTCATATTGCTTAATTATTTTGTGCACGTTTCCGTACGAGAATTTTCCGTCCTTGAAATTTGCCCAGCAAAATTCCGCTATATCGCTTATGGATCGGCCACGTTTTGCGGTGATCGCGGTTAGGACTGCCTGCTCGTTATAGCCGCGTTGCTTGGTGTCTTTTTTCTTGATGTGATGCCATGATTTCCGATTTCTATATGGTTGGCCCGCGTTGGCCTTCCAGCAAACCAAACAAAAAATATGCTTCGTCTCTGGGTGGTGCGGGTCAGTCCTTATCAACGCCCGGCCAAACCAATACGTCCCAGTCTCTCTGCAATAATTTTTGGTGACATCTTTGCCGATTTCCATATTAAATCGGGTAGTTGTTATCTTCATGGTCTTTGAGTCGACTATCTTATCTCTGTCCTTGTCGGGCATCATTTTACGTACTTTGGATTCTAATTTATCGAGCATTTTTATATTAAATATACTGTATATTGGGTCGCGCGTATCTCCACTCTCACCGCCATTATTCCCGCGGTGATCGGAGTTGTCTGGGCCCTGGTGATTCTCCGAGGGGATGAATGCATTTAGATGGTCGAATATCAAGCCACATTTGGAGCAAATTAAATCGCCGTGGTAGTCTTTGTAAATATAAGCTCGATCAAAATCAGGTTTAGCAATTTCTGTATATTGCTCTTCGCGATGATATACGCGCCTGCCGCCGCTCAGCCTATGGGGTCGGGTTGGTGTTGGGTGGTCTCCACACTCAGGACATATCCAGAAGTCAGAAAGCTTTTTGAAATGATCTTTGATTTCATCACTTGTTTTGCCTCTGTCTAACAAATCTAATGCAAGCTTCCTGCTCTGATCGCGGTTCAATTCTCGGTGCTTCATCCGTCCGATAGATGGAGCATCTCTTAACGGGCCTTCAGGATCTAGCTTACCTATGCATCCCTGCCGTTCATGTGGATATGTTCGGGCTGGAAGTGATAGGATGACCCGCTCCACCTCCCTGAAAAAAGCTTGAATCGGATTTAGTTCATGCAGTAGATTGTTTCCGGTCTCCTGCGCTGGAAAATAAAGAGGTTCGCGAGATCGTTCTTTGTGCCGTTGGATCGCTTCTCGTATCGGGAAGATATCCGGAAATGCCTTGCAATCGCTGGCTACTTACTCATCCCCTAATTTCGACTGTTTTGTTTTCTCTTCGGACAAGACGCGAACCTTGTACAGGCATCGCGGGCACGTGGCGTAAAACTTCGATTTGCCTTTGTAATTCCAGGTATGGGAGCAGTGATGGCATCTTAGGGGCCGGCCTTCGGACATTGTAAAGTAGGTAGGTAGGGATCAAATACTTAAACTTGACCTGTATGGAGCGAAAGTAATATTAATCAGATAACCCAATTTGCCGAAATTCCACACAAACGGCAGGAAATACACGGCAAAGAAATAAGATTGCCTCAAAATATCTATCATAGCCGCCCGCCATCGGTCTAGCTCTTCGCGAACAATCCGCCGAAGCTGCCCCGGCGCGCTATCTTCGCCGGATCGCCGGACGCCAGGACTTCGATGTCCCTGGCCGTCCTTGCCACCCTGTACAGGCTGGCCGATGGCTTCTTTGCCATTCAGGCCACCTCATGTTCTTTTCCGGTTAACCACCTGACTTCTTGGACCTTGACCACGTTGGGCTCGATTTGCCTCAGCCTCGCGGCAGCCTCTTCCTCTGTGCCTGCCTCTACTATCCCGCATCGGAGACACCCCGCCGCAGTATATTGGATCAAAAAGAGAGGCATTCAGGCCACCTCCTGGGCTGGCTGTGTTCGCAATGGCGGGATAACATCATCGCTCGTGGGCCGGAACGGCACGCTCATCGCTCTCTCGAACGCAGTGTCGCATAGCGGAAAATACCTTTTCTGATGCTTGCATCGCGTCCCGGGGTGGTAGGCTGCCGCGGGGCATGAGCAGGCTCGCGAAGTCGTGCAGTAATATGCGTCCTTCTTGCTGCTAAGAACCAGAACCAGCCGACCATCCTCTAAGCTCACGTCAGTGGGCAGTGGATCAAATGGACGGCCTGCGTATGTAAGAAGGTTCTTAACTGCGTCTACGGTTTGCGTTTTTGGGTTCGCTGTTTCAATTACAATTTTTCCTGACATCTGACTCACCAATAACTTAATACATGCTATTTGTATTTAAGTGTATTGGTTTGAAATTAGACCAAAAAATATATAATACTTCAATGCACTTTTAATTATCATGCAAGCAACTGTGAAGATGTCCAGGGCAGGGTCTGTGGTGATCCCGATAGAAGTTAGAGAAGCAATGGGCCTCAATCCAGGCGACTTAATTGTGATCGATGTTCTGAACAGGGTCGTTCCTAAAATGAGTATGCAAGAACAGGGAAACGATAAGAGCGTTATCCCTGTTCCGGCTTAGACATTTAATGGTGAGTCAAATGTCCCTAGATACTAAATCTCCCAATGACATATCAACCTTTCCAGTATCGCCGCTCATCACCATCCCCGCCGCCGTCCTGCAGGACCTTCTAGGAACCCTCCAGGAGCTCAAAGACGAGGTCGCAGCACTTCGGGAAGAGAGAGCTCAGGACCACCGGGAAATGGCCACCTTGACTGCCAGGATGGACACTTTGACCGCGAGGGTGAGCTCCCTGGAGAGCATGGAAGAGCAGGACATATCTCGCGTCTGTCTTGACATCGCCCAGGACCGCCAGAGGATAGCCCGGCTTGAACGGCCACCAGAACCTCAACCGACCCAGAAAGACCGGGCGGAGATCCTCAGAGCTCTCCTTGCCGCGAACAATGGCAAGATGCTCGCAAAGGAGGCCAGAAAGAAGATGCACCTTAGTGAGGCCACATTCTCTCAGCTCCTGAATACCTGCAGCTTCATCGAAAGAAAGGCATTACACTCAGATAGGAGAAAGAGGATTATTATATTAAAAAGCGAATTACTTTAGCTAAAGTATTAAGTAATTTCAGCTCCTCGACTTTGACGTTGCTCAAACCTCAGAAATTGGCGTGAAATTGCCAATTTTCATATATGCCTTACTTTGAGGAAGAGGAAGAATTATGATAGATATATTACAAATAGACTTCTTGAAGAGAGAGAGAGAAAATAGTTAAAGGTTAAATTTAACTAATTTTCACGCATTAGCACGGTGAACATTCTATGTTTCAATCCGCCGGAAATTATTTATATTATGAAGATAAATCTAAACTCATGTACTACACGTGCACCACACCCGATTACTCTTCAGTCACGTTCACAAGATCACATCCATCCCCTTCCAAGAAGCCTACAGACCACAATACACCCCATTCTCGAATGGCTAGACGAACTCCGGCCACCCCTAGGTCTGTGGGTCTCTTGGATACCTGTATTGCCACGCTTGGCATCTCAGTGCTTGCCAATCTTTTAATATCGCAAAATTAATATTCGACCGCACGAGATTTGCATCTAATACCCCTAAAAACCATTACAATCCCCAAATTCAAGCAATCAGTCGGTTATAATATAATTTAACCGCCAGAAAGAAAAACCTCTTAAAATCGATTATAGAAATTATAATAAACTACTTAATTAAATATCGCGTTTGGCACAATACTCATCGAGCGAAATGTACTGGTCCTTCTCCTTCTGAAGCTTCCTATATTGTTCATCTGCATAAGCTACCAATACATCCTCTTTTTGAACCTCAGCAGTTGCCATCAAGTCCTCTTATGTCTCTTATCGGTTATTAATGTTCCTTATAGGCTGAACCCCTTCTCTTCAAGAAGAGCTCTGTAACGTATATTTCGTTGCCTTCCACAAAATAGGTTACTCTGAATTCGCCTATCCTCAGTCGGTACATTGGCGGCCTATCACTGCCAGCCACTATGTCTATATCACAGCCGGCACGCGGCTTAAATGGGTCTTTCTCCAGCTCCTTGAGGTGCTTCTTGATGTTTTTGGCCCGCTTGTTATCAAGTCCATCAAGGCATTTTCTGGCAGCAGGTGAAAGCATCGCGGTATAAGTCATTTCATGGACCGCCTCTATTCCTGTATTCATTTTATCCTTTTGAGCCTTGATGTTTTCGCCAATCACGTCGTTTTATCATTTGTATCTTATTTGTACTTTCTAATTTGTAAAAAAGGTTTATTGATATTGTTTTCCGGCCAATATACTTAAGCTTGCACGTAGAATAGGCTATTCATGGCAGGAGTCCTTGAGCACCTATTCAGGCCGCAAAAGAAGGCCATTCCCCCGAAGGCTATGGAGCTGCAAGCTGCTAAGGAAATTCTGGCCGAAGTCTTCCATGTCAGGCTCTCAGAGGTTGATGAGATGATCCGGTGTCGCTCCGAAGCCGGGGAGAGGGGCTCTAATGAGGGCGGGTTATGGCCGCAGGAGTTCTGGCTGGATGGGTGATGTCATTTCAAGCATCCTGTCGATTTTGGTGAGGACCTTGTGGGTACGATCATGCGGAAACCGCAAAGGTTTTTGTCATCATTCATCTCGAAAATTTTTTGGGCAAGGGTGGTGATGAAAGCACCTAAACACATAAAATTATAGTCTAGACTCTATACTATAGAGTCTAGACTAACTATTCATCCTCTTCTGCACCTCTTCATACAGCTCTGGATAGGCTCCCTTGAGGGCCTGCTCTACTATAACTTTTATCTCCTGACCCATGGAATAGCGGGGCGTGGTTATTGCCTTGTACCTCAGAATGGCAGCCACCACAGGGGAGTAGACGCCGAGCTTTGGCTTCTTTATGGCCTCTTCAATTGCTTCGTTCAGAGCTCTATCGTCTAGACTATTGACTCTAGATTCTATATTGGAGCCTTCTTTGCTCTCGACACCAGCCTCTCGATCGGGACGGTCTGCTGTCACCTCTCTTGGCTTTTCTCTATCCGCTCTAGACTCTATTGTCTCTACTCTAGGCTCTACAGTATTCTCTCCAGACTCTAGAATACTCCCTTCTTTGCCAGGAGCCCGCAGCTCCTCGCCGGCCGGCTTTTGCCCCTCAGCACTGGCGTCTCGATCTTTTATCTGCTTCAGCAGGAAATCGTAGCGTTTGCCTGTGGTCATGTCAGGACCTCCTGAGCAAGCTGCTCGTAGCTCTTGGCTCCGAGGCAGTTTGGATTGTAGATGCAGATGGGTTTGCCATCGCTCGGAGCCTCAACAAGCTTGACATTATCGGGAATCACCGTCTTGAAAACAGCATCTCCAAATAATGATTTCACGTCCTCCACCACCTTTTTGCTGATGCCTCTGCTCCTGTTGAGCATGGTGAGCAGATACCGCCTCCTGGGCTTGAAGCCCATTTCAGCAATCGAGTCAAGCAGTTCTGTGAGCATCATCATGCCTTCAAGAGCAAAAAACTGGGTTTGGATGGGGATGATGATCATGTTGCAGGCGATTATGGCATTTAATGTGAGATTGCCTAGAGATGGAGGTGTATCGATTATTATAAAATCATAGCCGTTCAAATCCCCCAGCTTGGCTTTGAGCTGTTGTTCGCGAAAAGGCGTTTTTGTCAGCATGAGCTCGGCCTCTCCAAGCCCGGGGTTGGCCGGGGCCAGGTCCAGGCCGAGAACCTCTGTGTTTAAGACAACGTCTTGGATCTTGAGCTTACCGATCATAACTTCGTTCATAGTCTTTTGCAGCTCGTTCTTGTTCACACCCAGGTGAGTGGTGCTCGATCCCTGGGGATCGAGATCGATAAGGAGGACTTTCTTGCCCTTGACCGCCAGGTAGGCGGCTAGGTTAACAGCACTTGTTGTTTTACCACACCCTCCCTTCTGATTTGCAAACGTTATTACCTCCATACTCTAGAGTCTAGAGTCTGGAATATATATTACTTTCGTGTGTCTATGGTATAGACTCTAGACTCTAGAAATAGAAAAGACCGGAAAATGTGCCGGCTCGGGTTTGTTGGGCTTTGATGGGGAACTCTACACTGCGGATGCGACGTGCATGCCTCAATGTTTGATTAACATAAGGAGCAGCAGGCTTGGCCAGCCCTCAAGCCTCATTGCTCCTACCTAATTGCCCCTCCTCCTATGGCTGGCATTCCTTGGCGGAGAAGGAGTAGTTAGGCTATAAGTCTTTCTTTAGTGATAGGGTCGGATGCTCCGGAACTCTTAGAGGATTAAGTAGGAGGGAGGCAAAAGTCAGTGATGTAGGAGGGAAAAAGATGTTTCGACCTTTGCCAGATACTATATACGGCAATTGCCGATATAAAAGACTTTCGCTTCGGGCAAGAAAGGATCGTCACCTCGTCAAAGAAACAACCAAAAAAACACATAATCGAGCCTGCGGCGGGTCAGCGCCCTCCTGGGAGGAGCTCCTCACATTCGTGACGGCCTGACCCGCCTGGTGCTCGTAAGGCAAATACAGCACTGTACTACAGCGTCCCTTTTACGGGAACCCGTTGCATCTCCAGATGGCGGGCCTGCATCACCTCCTTTCGGTTTTTATGTGCCGCGTCTCTCTGTGTGGGGGGAGGATTTTTTCCACGTACAGCCGCTTTAAGGCATACTACGCCACTTAAGGCGCGTATCTCTTGAGACCGCATAGGTCTTCAGCTATACTTGGCACTTTCCGAATGCTGCCTGGAGGCAGCACCTCTCAGGTCCTCCAAGCTTTGAAGGTGCATCTACGGTGAGATACGCCTTTCACGCTCTTTAGCCTTAAGAGCTCAGCCGTAAGCCTTTTCCTCGCCCACGCAGCTCAAGGCGCGGCAAACCTCTATATACTCACTATAAATATTTATAGTTTACGCTCGAAAGCTGAGCACAAGCTATTATTAGTTCACCGATTGCCATGCAGATAACTGATCGGCAGAGATCCGGTCAAGCATGCTGTGGGGTGGGGATAGGTGCGCAAGATGGCGATGCATAGCGATGCCGTCATGACTGGCATACTTGTGACCCGGTTCAAGATGGGTGTGATAGATGTCGAGGACCTCGCGAAGATGGCGGCGGACAAGTCCACGGCAGAGAGGTGCTCGGCTGCTAAAAAGGTGCTGGAGGCGGTGAGAGATTCGCCCGATCTTCCCGATCGGCGAGAAGCTGTTTCGATACCAAAACCTCTGTTTCAGAGGTGTTAAAAGCGGGTTGTGTAGCGCAAATAACATCTGCGGAGATCTAATGATACCGTAAACCGTGGTTACTTACCATTGGCCTCTTGTAGCAGCATCTGTGTCTCCTCGGGCATGCTGGTTAGCTTCTATCAGTAACTATTAAATATATATATACAATATCTTGCTAATATAGGGCACAAAGCTTTCTTTGCTGCATAAATTGGAGGGGGGAATTATCATCACATCCGGCAGATGGAGAAGTATGCCATGAACCACGAGGCCATTTTAGCCGTCCTCCCCGACAGCAAAGACGATGCCCTGTCCCTGAAGGAGATCGCCCAGGAGCTGGGCCTGGAGATGAATTCCTATGTCGACTGGATTCGCGCAGAGAGGCGGCTTTCGAACTCCCTCAGGGCTCTGGCCAGGTGGGGCTGGGTTACCAGTGATCGGAGACAGAAAAAAGATGGCCACAGGTTCTGGTATAATGCCTACTGGAAGACGGAATTGGGTAAGGAGTGATGAAGGGAGGATATTTGTTGTAGTGGTCAGCTGGATAAACGCTTTTGGGGTGTAGGCGAAACTTCCATGTCCAGCATCCACACAACCCCTGAGTTTTGATCTCAGGGATTGGCAGCTGGTCAATTTTATACCGCCACTATTGAGCATTTTTAGACCGCCAGTGACACATCAACTGCTGCTGATGCGATGCAGGGCAGCAGCAGAAGCAGGGCGGCTAAGACTAAACCTGTCTTCGTGATATTCTCCATTCAAATATCCTCTCTGTGAACTTATTCAACCGCAAAGGATTTGCAGATTGCGGCAAACTGTTCCTTGGTGTATGTGGCTATGACTTTTCCTTGATAAACTGCCCTGCTGGGCGCATGAATTACTACATACTTCCCGTTTTGCTCTGAATCGTCGATATACCCGCGGAATACGTAAATCGGATCTCCCTCTCTGTCCGTTCCCTCTTGAATGACGCTGAATAGCATGGGCTTGCCTTCATCGGTGGTCATCTCCTCGAACTCATGACCTGTGCCGACGAAACTCTCCGCGAACTCCTGAAATGTCGGATATAGCTGTTTATACATAGCAGAATCCCATAGATTAATACTGATTATAGGCTTCGTTGTCCCTGGCTCGACCAATTGCAATGAATCATTACCCGACATATCTCCAAGCTCAACAGCATATGGAATATCAATTTTAATTGTCCCAATACTGGATTCGAACTCCTGGACGCTGGCAGATGATATTCCCAAAGAGACAGAAACTATCAGCACCGCCAGTAGACATTTGATGACCGGGGTTGATTTCATAGTTTTTAACTCCTCAGATAATCTTTTCTGATTTCTGATTAGGCAGATCTAACGAAAAATGTTTTGGCCTAGGACCTTGCGAAGATGACGGCAGACGAGTCCCAGACGAAGAGGTTTCGACTGCAAAAGGTGCTGGAGGCGGCGAAAGACTCACCTTGTTTTCGCCGGTCCAAATTTGCCCCCTTGCGCCGATCCGATTTTGACCCCTGTTTAAAGCAAGCATCCTGTCTAGAATCGCTGCCGTCAAATCCCAGGTTCGACGTAATGATCGTACTCATAGTCTCGTATCGCTGATCAGGAGAACTGCTTGATATAAATAGATAGCTAGCTCTCGTTTCTAGCTCATTGACGAGCCCTGCCGCCGTACGAAACGAGACACGATACCTTTCGGAAGGCTATCGACCACCAGGTCTTCGAACCGCTTCTTTGTGGGAAACCCAGCATGTCGTAACGACCTGACCTGTCGGTTCAGGCGCCTCCTATCGAGTTCAGTTTGGAGAGAGTAGGCTTTCCTTTTTAGGGGGGTCAAAAACGAATCGGCGTTTCCTTATAAAGGGGGTCAAAATTGAGTCGGCGAAAACAAGCCTAGCCGTATCTCAAGCCCAAATGTATCTGCGCGCTGCTATTGAACGTCATTACATTCCATCATTTGAGGTATTCTCTTGCTCTGAGCCTCTTCAAACTTAGTCTTGAAGGAGAAATCATAGTTCTTCTCGAAGATTTGACCTGTCTTAGTGGTAATTGTTGCTGTTATGGGAAATCCTCCCCAGGCCCAAATCCAAACCTCGAAATCATTGGTGGGATCTTCGGATACAGCAACGGGATTTGAGAAAGTTGGATGCAATAGGTATTCTACCTTCTGCACTTTATCCAGATCCACCCCTGTAAGATAGATCCTGTTTCTTACAACCATATAGTTGCCCCTGGGACAATAGAGCACATGCCGGTCCTTCTCCGAATAAACGTCGCTGGTAACTTCAACATCCAAAGTCGAAGACAAATTGTTTTGAGATTGAAGCGTATTATCAGCAAATTTTTGGGCAGGAACTTGCTCATTTTGCACAGTTTGCCGAATAGCAGAAACATTTGCTTGGTGCTCTTGCAGCTTAACATCAGGTCCTTCAAGTTGGGCAGCATCTGCAAAAGCGACAAGCAAAAAAATTATGACGGGCAGATACGAATATCTCATATATCCACCCCATCAACTGATATATCCTAATTTTTTCGCTTCAGCAAATGCGGCAATGGCTTCGCTTTTTCTACCTAGCTTTTCCAGGATTATGCCTTTGCTATTCCATGTGGCAGCATCCTCTGGATCGTTATTCAAAACGCTTGAGATATACTCTAGAGCTTCTTCATATCTTCCGAGACTCATTAAGGCATTTGCTTTTCCATTCAATGCCGTCTTGTCTTCGGGATTCATCTTTAGCGATCTGTCGTAACTTTCAAGTGCCATTTCATAGTTGCCCATTGCCAAAAGGAGGACGCCTCTATTGTTCCATACTTCCCCATTTGATGCGTCAGCGGCTACGGACTTATTGTAACAATCCAGCGCATCTTCATACTTGCCAAGGGAATATAATGTCATGCCCTTACCGTTCCAAGTAGCAGCATCATACGGATTGATTTCAATGGATTTATTGTAGCTATCAAGTGCATCCTTGTATTTGCCTAAGTTCAATTGAGCATAAGCCATCCCCTTCCAGATGTTTGCGTCAGCAGAATCTAATGCAGATGCTTTTTCGAAGTTTTCCAGGGCATCACTGAATCTTCCGAGCTTATTTTGCATTTCAGCCATTCCTTTCAACGCCACAGGATCTGATGGATCAAGATCAAGAGCTTTTTCATAACTTGCTAATGCATTCTCATATTGTCCTAAATTACTCTGGGCATTCGCTTTGCCCTTCCATGCAAGAATATTAGATGAATTCCATCCTATGAGTTGTTCGTAGCTCTGTATTGCATTTTCGTATTGCCCCGAATTGCTTTGAGCAGTTGCTTTACTCTCCCATGCAATAATATCCGAAGAATTAAGAGCGATCACCTTATCAAGACATTCTATAGCTTCTTGGTTCTTTCCCAACGTGACGAGAACAATGCCCATCTCTCTCCATGCTTCGATTGATGATGAATTGATCTCAGTGGCTTTTTTATAATTCTCTAATGCTTCATCAATTCTTCCAAGCATTTTTAGAGCATTGCCTTTGCTAACCCAAGTATCCACATTAGATGAGTCAATCGCTAGTGACTTATTGTAACTCTCGATGGCATCCAAGTACTTTCCTTTAGCCGCTAATGCCTTACCATTTATTAACCAGCCAAAGGAGCTATTAGAGTTGAGTTCCAGAGATTGCTTGCTACAATTAAGCGCGTTCTCATACATCCCGAGATACAGGAGGGCTTCTGCTTTGTTTGACCACGGCATAGCATAATTTGGAGCTCTCTTGATCGCCTCATCATAACATGACAATGCATCCTCATATCTCCCCATAACTACTAAAGTCGCACCTTTGTTATTCCATGCAGCGACATTTGATGGATCAAGTTGTATGCATTTGTCGAAACATGCTAGAGCTTCATCGTATCTTTTTAGCTGTGACAGTGCATCGCCTTTTCCAAACCACGCGTCAGCATAAGACGGGGATATCTGGAGAGCTTTTTCATAACAATCATAAGCTGCCTCATATAAATTTAAATTAAAGAAAACATCTCCTTTATCTTTCCACATTAAGGCATCTGAGGAATTAATCTGTGATGAGATATTATAGGCGGCAAGAGCCTCGGAGTATCGTCCGAGTTTATATAGGGCGAGACCTTTGCCGTGTAGAGCAACACTATCCTGAGAATATTCTTCTATAATTTTGTTAAAGATAGTTAGTGCGTCCTCATATCGTCCCAATTCGATTAGTGCTGCTCCCTGATCTTTAAGATTTTCATTGTCTTTAAAGGGAGGAAGATAATAGGACTCAAAGTAGGATTTCAACTTCGTTTCTCTCTCCTCCAGGACCTCTTCATACATCTTCAACGCTTCTTCAAACTTCCCCTGCTTGAATAACACATCTCCCATATGGTTTTTTATGACATATGGATAGGGTTGATCAGATCCTGTCTGTGTCTGTGTTAGTGCATTTGAATAGCGTTCCAAGGCTTCATTAAAATTCCCACTTTTATATGACTCGTCACCAAGGACAAGCCATTTAATTGTTTTGCAATAGTATCTGTCACTGTTTATATCTGGGCATTTCGTTTGTTCTTCTTTTCCAAATGACCATGAAGGCCCCTGATCTACAGCTAAGTCTGCTAAAATCGGGTTAAGATATATTGATGCCAAGAGGAATAGTATAAGAAGAAAAAGCCGAGTTTTCATAGACCCTCCATTTTCGTGGAATTGTATCCAAGCTCTTCTGCTTTGAAGATGGCTTTGTCCGACTCGATCGTACTATTCAAGAATTTCAGTACAAGCCCTTTCCCATACCATGCTGCCGCGTTGGATGGATTTAATTCAATGGCTTTGTTGTAGCTCATTAATGCATCCTCATATTTTCCTGTTTGATTAAGAGTTACAGCTTTGCCATACCAAGCCGCAGAACTTGATGGATTCAATACTAATGCTTTTTCGTAACTAGCAAGTGCATCCTCAGATCTGTTCAATTTCAAGAGAACATTACCGCGATTGATCCAAGAGGCTATGTTCTGGGGATCAATCTTTGTTGATTTATTGAAAGAATCTAGGGCATTCTCGTAATCTTTGAGTTCCACCTGAACCAGACCTTTGGAATACCATGCAGCGCTATCCAGGGGGTTGATCTCTAAAGTCTTCTCGAAGCTCTTCAGGGCATCTGCTTCTTTTCCGAGGTTGTATTGCGCATTTCCCTTAATGCTCCATGCCTTCGCATTAAATGGATCGAGATCAATTGCTTTAGATGCTGCTTTTATGGCTTCATCATACATGCCAAGGTTGCTCAAGACCTGCGCCTTTTTGGTCCATACATCTGAATTGGATTTATCAAGATCAAGAGAGGTGTTAAAGCTGTTGAGTGCTTCTTCGTACATGCCCAGTTCTGTTAGAGTCGCACCTTTCCCGGCCCAGGAGACGGGATCACTTGAATTTATCTTAATTCCTTCGTTGTAACTCAGCAGAGAGTCTTCATATTTCCCAAGCCCATAGAGTGCAATTCCCTTATTCGTCCAGGCGAGTGCATTATTAGGATCGATCTCTAGGGATCTGCTACTGCTGGATAACGCCTCCTCATGTCTGTTCATTTTGTTGAGGGCAATTGCTTTATTCAGCCATGCCTCTGCATCATCCTCATTTAGTGATATTGCCCTCTCGCTGGCGGAAAGTGCTTCTTCGTGATTGCCTAGTATATTGAATATTTTTGCTTTTGCGGACCATGCTTTCTCTAAAGATGGGTTGATTTCTATTGATTTATTGTAGCTGCCTAGGGCTAGAGTATACTTGCCCATTGAATAGAATGCATCTCCTTGTCCCAACCACGCCTCAGCATCTAACGGATTGATTTCAAGTGATTTATTAGAGCAGGCAATCGCTTCTTTATAATTCCCTAATTTTAATAAAGAGTTAGCTTTTGCGTTATATGCCACAGTATCAGAAGGATTTAGCTGGATGATCCTGTTATAACTATCTAGGGCAGCTTCGTAGTTATTCAATGCATAATAAGAATCACCTTTTATTCTCCATGCAGCTATGTTCGACGGCTCCATCTCCAACGATTTATTTATTGATAGGAGAGCAATATCAAAAGAACCTTCTTTATAGTATGAATCTGCTTTCTCTAGCCAATAAAGAGCAGAGAATTCTTCTTCATGAGAAGGCATAATGCAGATGATGGTTAGTACAATGACGCAGATCCCATTATATATAATTTTATTCAAGAGCAGTCCTCCTTTCTTGATAGTTGATCTCGATATGGTCCCTATAAGTATTAGGTTATGTCGATATTTAGCGTTTTATATTTTAAAGTTACAGGATCAGATAATATCGACACATGTGGAATTACCAAGTTAAATCTCCTAGATTCACCTGGAAGCAATAATCCTAGAGACGATTCATATTCATTCACCGGATATTCCCACCCAAATTGGTCAATTAGGCGGAAATCATCTAGGTTTAGAGACAATTCATCTTCACCACTATTTGTTACTTTCAAATCAATAATAATATCGACTAATAGAGAACCTAGGGATAGATATTGACTTTCTTTTTGATCTAAACTATATATATTAACAGATATTCTATCGGATGATGCATTGAAACATTCCTTTTTTATAGGATGCCTCCTAATGGATCCAAGTTGATCTAATCTCAAATCGAATATCACAGGTGATTCGCTAGATCCATAACTCCTCGCTGGTTCGAATCTAATCTTCTTTATTAGAGTGTTGTTTGGTAATGTAAATATAAAGAATTTTCTATCTGAGTGCCTACTAATCTCAGATTCGTAATATCTATCATCAATATCAATTAAGTTTGCTTTTTCTCGTTTAGTTGCAGCATCAATGTAGACTACCTTATTATCATGAGGATATCCATAAGAATATCCATATCCTTTTATTGGGTTATCCTCTTGAATCACTCCAAAGATAGTTACATCATTACCTTTTATAGGAAATGGATAAGCCTTTTTAAAGTCACTTGAAAAGTTTATGCGTATTGGTTGATTGTAATTATTGTATAATGAGCTAATTTTTGAGCTTATTCTAATATTTTCTACATCCTTCACAGGAAGACCAAGATCCGCAGCTTTAACGGTTAATGCTATTTTTATATCACTCTTTTTAAGTAAATGCGCGTCTTTTGTTATCCATGAAAACCATTCAAGTGTGTTATTGCTTAATAATGTATCTAAGTCAATATTTTCCTTCAGAGAATCAGACTTGTTTAATAAAAAAACCAACCTTTTAGGATCTGGCTCGACTTTGATCCAATAGCACTCTATGCCATCAACTTCTTTAAATCCAAGCAGTTTTATTTTAGAATCATTTATTATATATGACTCCTTTTGTATTACATTTCTAAGATCTACCAGGCGTACAACATTCTCCTCTCTGATTTGACTCCACTTATTGTTGTCTCTTGTATATAACGTCTCATTAAACAAATATAACTCGTTCGTCTTGGAGGACATACCATACTCCTTTGAAGTTTCATTCGACCTTTGAATTAGGCTTAATGCGTGACCAGTAAGATTGATCGCCCCTTCTTCGTGAGATATTTCAGTTAAATTGGATTTATTAGATAAATTTTTAGGTTCCACAATAATTTCACTTACAACATCTATAGAATACCTATAGGATTCGAGGTTTTTCGTTGAATTTATCAGTAGAGATTTCAATTCTGCCGAACTAGAGCTGTCGTTACCAGAATTAGCAGATAATTTGGACTCAGATGCAATGCTTGGTTGTACACAAGACACAAATATTAACCCAACTGATATTAAGCAAGTTATATATTGATTCATATAAGATGCCCCGAATTTAATTCTACCCACAAATTCATCTTCGTTATCGGAAATACAATATTATATCTAGTTTTTGAGATAAGTAGGATCGTATCCTGCCAAATTTTCTGTAAATTCATCCCCTGTATCATCGCCTTTTAATCAACTTCCATTGATAAATACCTTTCATCTGTAATATATCCTCACGTTGATAGCCATTACCGGACAGACAGATCACCGAAAACGGCCCTAACTACGTGATGTCTTCGCTTCATTTCCTTATCGATTCTCTCAACGCAATTCATTGTGCCACTGACGATCTAAAATTTCTCAATAGTAGCGAAGCCAAGCCGTGCATCATGTTACAAACACCAGGCATTACGATAAAAATAAAAAAGGTGATTACCTACTAACAATGAGGTGCTGAACAAGAAAACACTACTAAGAACCACTACTAACGAAATGATGCTTAATAGAAGGAAATTGAATAAGGTGTACAAGCAAGGAGGTAATTAAATGAAAACAACTCTGATAGGAATTGTAATTGTCCTCATAGGACTTGTAGTGGTGCTCTTCCTGTTTGGAGGAGAGAATACTCAATCGGGATATCCTGGTTCCGCACCTGCTTATAACCCGATGCAATCAAGAGCTCCCGGACCATCTCAGATAGCCATTAACTCAACTTCCACAACCGATGTGGTAAAAGACGAGCTAAAGTACTTGAGCCAACTCGATGGGCCGCGAGGAGTATCACTCTTCTTGGTAAAATTCGACAAGGATGAGACGGTCCTTGAAGCGAAATGTGATGAGTCCTTTGACTTCGCCGACACAATCATGGCTATAGTGGCTTTGGATGAATATCTACATGCAAATCATCTCCCACAACCTCAGAACTACAGGGTTAAATATAGTGGCGTGTATGTACCTCATAGCGATGAGTTTGTGATTACTAGAAGTCGAATGGATCGGATAAAACTGGATAGTGCAGAGAAAGGTTTGGTGAGTTCGGTGATAAACACGATGGCATCTGGAGCCTTTGGGGCTCAACTAGAGTCTCATGGAAAATATATGCTAGAGAATGGTTACAAGCCCAGCGCATCCAAGATAGAAATGTATCTACATGAATACTATGAACCGACTTGGAAGATATACATTTACTAAAAGAGGATGAGAGGGAATAACCCCCTATCTCTACAAATTAGAATGGGTGGCATGATACCCCCGTCGGTTCAATTAGACTACATAGCTGAGTAGCCCTGGGATCAAAGTCTCAGGGCTGCTCCACGTGGCTCTAGATCAGCGGATATGGAAATACGGTGAAACTGCCACGGATACCGATAGCCTGTAGGTGTTTTCGCCGGTCCAAATTTGACCCCTTGCACCGATTCGATTTTGACCCCCTATTTAAAGCGAGCGCCCTTCTTGCGTAATCTGCAGAAGCTCTGCCCGTTCATGTTCAGAATCATTGCATGCCCACAGCACACAATGCCACGATAAATCAGTTCTATGACATTCTCACCAGTTCCAGCCAAAATGTCATAGAACTAAATAGACAACCCGCCTGCAGGTTACACGTACTCCATGCCAGGCCCGAGAGAGCTCGAGCAGGACCGGGAGCAGGCCATAAGAAAATATTATAAATAGCTTCCTGAGCTCGCAAATACAGCCTGTGCGCTCCAGGTTTTGTGTTTTCGGAACCGCTATGTGCCGCCACAATGGACCGATAGCGGGAGAAGGTTTACAATCGTGCCTATAGTCATTGGAATATCCAGCCAGGCCAAATCAAAAATGTGACATCCGGCCGGAAGCTGAATGTGGCCGGATGCTAACCACAGGTTACACGCACCGCACCACACCCCCTCACAACCTTCGGCCGCCAGGATGTCGTGGGCATGGCCAGCCTCTTTTTTTGGGGGCACAAAGCACCCCCCTTTTTTTATGGTTGAACTAATTGGGATATTTTTGGCAACAAAAAAACGTTGCCGCAACGCGAATTCAGAATTTTTTTTTGGAAATTATGTATGCCATTATGATCCTTTTTGACAAGCTTTTGACAAAGTTGTCAAAGGGCGGCGGCTGTGGGTTTGCTCTTCGATACGTCCAGATAGACAAATGGACGAAAATGGACAATGGTGGCGGGGCCGGATCGATCACGTAGTGGCCGCCGGGCCATCCACAAGGCCTACTAATGCTTCGCCGCTTCCGCCTGATTTACAGGCCGTTGTAGCCTTCGTAGCTAAAGTCGCCAAAGTCTCTTTAATTCCTTCATCTCCAGAATCAGGATGAATTTCTTCGACGTTGGCTACATTGGAGACATTGGGCGGCTTTAGCGCAGGTTCATCACGGCCGATACCCGGCTCAGCGCCTCCTGATTGCCTTATCGGTATATCGGCGTGTCCACTGATAGCGTTATCTGTGTTATCGGTGTCACTTATCGGGGTGTTATCAGTGCCATCTGTGGCCGCCCGATTCTCTTTTTGGTCGTTATCGATGTTTTGAGCCGGAGAGTATAAGGGAGATATATCCTTCCCCCCCGCCGGGGCGGCACCGGAAGGTTTTACCTTTTGCAACATTTGCCAATGGTAAGCCGGCCTCATGCCTCCCATCCGACCGGCAGCCACAATCCGGCCTGTGGCCTCCCATCAAGTATGCCCAGGCTCCTCCTCCGGCCTGGAGCTTCCCAGCCGGCCATGCTGCCTCAAAAACCAGGAGCCTCTGGCCACATAAGGGCTCCCCGCCTCCCTCTCTCATAGCTCGCGTGGAGTCCGGCCTCTCCTCTCCACAGGCTGCGCCAAGCCCAGAATTTCAAGATATCCAGTATTATGCGAGCCCTGCTTTCTTCAATGCTTCGTTCAGCCGGCTTGTGGCCAAAGTTTCAACGCGTGCGTTTTCCACTTCGGCACCCACCGGATCGAATTCGGAATACATCGGCTTTTGTTTTCTCAGCTCTTGCCTGGCTTCGCGCCGCAGATCTTCCATGATCACCGCTTCCGGTGTTATCGGCCCCGCCGCCGGAAGATCGGTATCGCCCAATAGTTTAGTGCCCTGCAAAATATATTTAGCAGCGGTCAGAGAAGCTTTTGGATCATCGCCGTCAAGCTGCTGCTCTAATACATCGAGAGCACGATTTGCCATCAATTTCAATCTCCCCCGGGCTTCCATCCACAGCTCAGAACGCTGCCGGTTCAGCTCGGCGATAAACAGCGGATCGTGGTTACGCCACTCCCAAACTGTGGTCCGGCTCACGCCCACCTCGGCGGCGACTGCTCTGTCACTCTTGCCCTGCAGCAGGTGATCAATAGCGTTCTGCTGCTCGATTGAAAGTTGTCGGATTTTGTTCGATTTTATCTCTTCCACACATATTGCCATGATATATCATCTCTCTATTCGTTTCAATCTGCTCTGCGCGGCGGTACCATCCACATGAGAAGATGCTTTTCTTCACAGTGGAAGGTCGAAGGATGGGGTAACATCAATCTTCTCTCACCACCCCCCCTCAGGCCGCAATAATGCCGCTTCTCCTCCTCGGCCATCCGTGCAAGCGCACGCACGTCCTCAAGAAGCTAAGCAACTTCCCGCTTCACGCCACC
>JGI11944J13513_1000355_pt1 | contig 47027 bp, 46 predicted proteins | sample TerdegcoTASludge_FD_13513 | JGI IMG/M metagenome (IMG submission 13513) | reverse complement strand
TTCTCCTTCTTTACAATTTAATTTAATATAAACCTGATAATTACCATTTGAATCTGGTTTCTCTGTCATTCTTACAAGGCAAGCACAAATTTTTTGAATAAAATGTGTTAATTCTCTACATTGAAATTCTACAACTTGCACTGAAGGACAACACTCTTTTAAAGTGACTGGCTGTTTCTCTGGCATAAATTCAAGATTAGTATTCATTGGAACAACTGTATATTCACCTGGACATTTTAGAGTGCAACCTGTATCAAAAATCCCTTCACTATTAACTGTTCCATCCCATACTGCTCCGAATGCATCATATATTACAACTTTTGTGCCTTTTATGCACTCATCTGGCATTTTAACAATTATTCTTCCATTTTTTATCTCTTCGCATTCACATTTAAACTCAACTCTTTTATATGCTGGACAACAATCTTTTAAATCAACTTGTTGATATGATGGTGTGAATTTACAATTTGGATTTATTGGTGTAACTATATATGAACCTGAACAGGGAAGGGTACAATCTGTTGAGTATAATCCACCTTTTTGATCTTTTATTACTGAAATAGGTTTTTTGTTCATATCAACAATCTCAATATATGTTCCATTAGTACAATTTTCTGGTAAGAGGACATCAATTCTTCCTTTTGGTTTTTCTGGACAGGGGACAGTGAATACAAGTTCTGCAATATTTTTATCTCCATACCAATTTACCTCTTTTGCATTTAGCTCATCACCTGTTACCCTTAATGGTATTAAAGTTCTACCATTTTGAATAAAAGGAACAACATTTGGATTGTATGGATCTATCTGTTTAGAAACTCCATTGGTTTTATACATTTTATTACCAATTTGAAATTCAATCTTTTTACCCTCTTTTGTTACTATTGTTACCAATTGATTCACTCCATCCCAGAAGATTTCTCCATCAACCTCTTCAACAACATGTCTTATGATTAAAAAGGTTCTATCCCATCTTAAAACTGGAGCAGTTAACATTGGGCCTTTTTGTACACCATTAACCCAGTAGTAGGTATTACCTATCTGAAATTGTAGTATAAGTTTACACTCCTCTTGTGGAATTTCAGATGAACAGGTTGGAGTTGCACAAGCTTCATTTGATTTAGCAAACTCTTTAGCATTTACATCTACAGCTTTTACAATGTAACAATACTTTTTTCCTTCAATTAAGTTTTTTGTATCTTTATAGTAGTTCTCTTTAATTGGAAAATCAGTTAGAGGCATACTCTCTTCATTTCCTTCACCTATTCCTCTATAGATCCAGTATCTATCTGCACCCTCTACCTTATCCCATTCAAGGTAGACAAAACCACAATAACCTTTAGCTGAAAGATTGAAAGTTTGATTAGTTTGAGCCTTAATGAATATTTGATTTGATGAAATAAGTAGTATGATAATCAATATGAAGGTCAAACTCAAAAAGGTTTTAGTCTTTTTAAAGTTCAAACATCCCATTTAACACCTCCTTATCCTCCCTAATTTTCTATCTTGTCAAATTTTATTTCGACTTAATAAAAAATTTAGAAAGTATTTATAAAATTAATTATATATTTTATAAGATAAAAAATAAATAAAAATGTTTCATTTTATAAAAATTATATTTGTAGTATAGGACAATCTAAGGAAACCTTTAGGTTTAATAGAAAAACTTTTTATGATTTAAACCAATACATAGTTCCGTCATTTCCTATTGCAGGTGAAGACCATATCCATTCTCTCATTGTATAAACCAACTTAAAGTTATCTGGCTGTGAAAATAAATAAAAGGTCTGGAATATTTTGTATTAATATAAATAAAGGGCTGAAATATTTTAATTAATATGAATAAAGAGGTTGCAAAATTTTGTATCGATATAAATAAGGGAGTGAAAATTTTAATAAGTTTCTTCTATTAAATTACTTTTCTTCGAATTTCTTTATTTTTAAAATAATAAAAGGTTAAAAAGTTTATTAAGTCCTCTCTCAAATACTTTTTAAAAAAACTCATCATATTTTGAAATAATCAAAATTGATTTTTATATATTAAAAAGAAACTCAATTTTAATAATTTTTGATATTTATAATCTAATCTTTAGGATAGGTTATGGTTACTATTTTTGTATCTTGATCCCAGTCAACTTTACATCCTAAATTTTCAACAACAAATCTAACAGGTAGCATTGTTCTTCCACTAATTATCATTGGAACAACTTTTGGATTAGTTGGATCTATTGGTGTATCGACTCCATTAACTCTTGCAATACTCTTTCCTATCCATAGTTCAATAGTTGTATCTTTTAAAGTAACAGTAACTTTCTTTTCGTTACCATCCCATCCAACTTCTGCTCCTAATGGTTCTGCAACCCACCTTATTGGTATAAGGGTTCTACCCTCAACTATTATTGGTGATACATCAATCTCTTTAGGAGTATCATTTATATAAATAGTTTTATTTCCTATTTGGAGCTTGAGAATTGTTCTTTTTATATATTTTACTTTGTAAATCTCTTCTTTCTCATTATTAAGTTTATCAATAAGTTTAAATTTTAATTCATTCTCACCCTCTTTTAAAAGTAAGTAGGTCTCAAAATTTCCATTTTTATCAACCATTAGTTCAATATTATTTAAATACCCTATTTTTAAGCCAACACCATCATCTATTATTTTACCTTTGACTTTCAAGTTTTCATCATAACTATTTACTGGTAAATTTACATTGAGTTTAGGAGGAGTTTTATCAAGAAAAACTATTAACGTAAGAGATGATTTGTTTCCTTTATAATCTTCAGCCTCAATCAAAAATTCATTCTTTCCCTCAACTAATGTGTAGGTTTCTGTAAAAGTTGAACAACCACATTTATTGATTTTTACTCCATTTACAAGAAGAGAATTTAAACCACTCATATTATCTTTTACTCCGATTAAAAGTGTAAGTTTTTCATCTTTTGTGTAGTAATTATTATCAGTTGGCTCTAATATCTGCAGTTCTGGCGGTTTATTATCAATTATTTTAATAGAAATTATATTGGATGGCTCAGAATAATTTCCATCTTTATCATAAGATTTAACCATATAGTAATAGGTCTTATCGAGATAAATATTATAATCAAGAAAATAGAGTTGATCCTTAAATGTTCTTCCAATTGAATTTAAATTTTTCTCACTCTCACCTCTAAAAACCTCAAAACCTGAAATATTATTATCTATTTTTGACAATTGCCATGTTAATCTAACCTTATAATCCTCTTGAGTTGCGATTAAATTAATAGGTTTTTCTAATAGATTCAAAGAGTATAGATTGTTAATAGTTAATATTGAAATTATCAATGTTATTAAAATAATTATCTTTTTCGACATTAAATCCTCCTTAACTTTCATAAATATAACTCAAATTTCATTATATCAGTTTTTCTTTTTAAATTCTAAAATACCCAATAGGTAGGTTAAATAATAATTTAAGATTAAAAAGAGGATGCCACCAAAAATCACTATTAAATAGATTGATTCTTTTGTCAAAGGATTACTTAAACTGAACATTCCTTGAATATTTTGTCCTGTTGATGGATCTTTAATAGCAATGAAACCAGAAAAACAAAAAATTATAAAAATAAAAATTGTTGTGAAAATTGAGACTTTTTTGATTGTTTTAATTGAATCTGTTTCACTATAATTTAAAAATTTACATCTTCTCCCAAAATAAATGCCAGAAATAAAGCTCATAATTAAGTTAAAAATAGGAATGCCCATAAAAAATCCATAAATACAGAAATTATAAAAAAGATATATAACTACTAAAAATTTTATATTTAAATTATATAAATTTCTAATGATTTTTTTATAATAGATAAAATTTAAGATTAATCCAATAAGAAACCCTATAATAAAAAATATAAAGATATAATCTTCTTTAATAAAAGGAATACTTCCCCACCAGAATATTAAAGTGAAAAGAAGAGGTAAAAACATAAAAGCTAAAATTTTAAATAAAATATCAAGAAATTTTTTCATAATATATGTTCCAATAAAATTTTTATTCCTATTGAGATTAGAATTAAACCACCCAAAATCTCTGCACCTTTTTTAAAAATTTTTCCAAACAAGCAACCTAAATATACAGAAGCAAATGATAAAACAAAAGTTGTCATACCAATAATTATAGATGGTGAGAAAATTTCAATTTTAAGAAGAGACATAGAGATGCCAACTGCAAAAGCATCTATACTTGTTGCAATTGATAGAAAAATTAAAGTTTTAAAATCATCTGGATTTATTGTTTTTTTCTCTCCTTTAAAGCTCTCATAAATCATTTTTAATCCTATAAAAACAAGAATTAGAAAAGCCACCCAATGGTCATAATTTTTAATTATGTTAAGGAGGTTATATCCTATAATTGAGCCTAAAAAAACCATAAAGAACTGAAAAAAACCAAAAGAGAATGCAATTTTTAATGAATAATTTAAAAAAATTTTACTTCTTATAACTCCACAGGAAACTCCAACAGCAAAAGCATCCATCGAAAGTCCTACACCGATAAAAAAGATTGTTAATAAGCTCAAAGAGTTACCACTATTTAACAAATTTCTACTCCTAAATATATAAAAATCACTTAATTATTATACAATTTTAGGGGAGAAATAGTTATTTTCCATAATTCTATTTATTATACAAGAAAATATTGTTTTTATTTTTTCTTAATATTTTAAAAATATTTTTAAATAAAGGGACAGACAAATTTTTTTAAAATTATTTTTAAGTAAAAGAACAGATAATTTTTTATCTACAAATTTCAATTAAAAGTTTTAAGCAAGTCGAGGATAAAGCTTCGTTGCTATAAATATTGCTACTATAACCTCACCAATGAGTATTATTAAATACAAAAAAATATTTGTTAAGTCACCAGTAACAAGGAGTGCTCTAAGGATTCCGACAACATAGCTTAAAGGATTAATAATAGCTAAAATCTGTAACCATTCTGGCATAATGTCAATTGGATATATTGCGCTTGATGTAAAAAATAGTGGCATTGTTATCATCTGTCCAATTCCCATAAATCTTTCTCTTGTTTTCATCAAAGCAGCAAGAATCATTGAAAAAGAACTAAAAAGTATAGATTCAATCATAACCGTAATAATAATTCCTATTACAGATAATATACTCCATCTTATTTGAATCTTTATTAAAATAGCAACGACTAATATTATCACTGCCTGACTAAAACCTCTCACCGTTGCACCCATTGTTCTTCCAACCACAAAAGCACTTCTTTTTACAGGAAGTGCCATAAATTTTTGCACAATACCCTGATCTTTATCCCAGATAAGGTTAAGTCCATAAAATATTGCAATAAACATTACAGATTGTGAAAGTATGCCAGGTGTTATGAAAGTAATATAAGGTACACCCCCAGTTGGTATGGCTTTAAGTCTTGTAAAAGTTCCACCAAAAACTAAAAGCCATAAGATTGGTTGGACTGCCCTTGTAAAAATATCAGTTGGGTCATGGCGAATACGCCTCATCTCCATTTCCCCAAGTGTTAAACAATCATTAAACCATTTTACAAAATTTTTCCAAAAGTTATTGTAAACGCCTTGCTGTACGGCGTACTTTTCTAAGTTCACGGAAATTACCTCCTTCTTCAACTTCATGTCCTGTTAGGGCAATAAAAGCTTGCTCAAGACTGTTGGTTTCTGTTTTTTCCATAAGCTCCATTGGACTACCTATGGCTACAATTTGTCCATGATCCATTATTGCAAGACGATCGCATAACATTTCAGCTTCCTCCATATAATGAGTAGACATAAGTGTTGTGACATCATAATTTTCCTTTAATTTTTCTAATATTTCCCATACTGATCGACGAGCAATTGGATCTAAACCTATTGTTGGTTCATCAAGTAAAAGAATTTTCGGATAATGTAAAAGAGATTGCGCAATCTCCAATTTTCTAACCATACCACCAGAATAATCTCTAACAAGTTTATTTAAAACATTTTCCATACCCATAAGCGAAGCCAATTCCTTTATTTTTTCTTCTCTTTCCTTTTTATTCAATCCAACAAGTTTTGCAAAAATCAGTAGGTTTTCATAACCAGTAAGTGAACCATCGCTTGAAAGAGCCTGAGGAACATATCCAATAAAATTTCTTACAATTTCAGATTGTTTAGGAACTGAATATCCATTAACTTCAATAGTTCCAGAAGTCTGAGGGATAAGAGTCGCTATCATTCTTATAGTTGTTGTTTTACCTGCACCATTTGGTCCAAGTAGACCAAACAACTCACCTTCTTTTATATCAAATGATATCCCATCAACCGCTTTTGTTGGTCCAAAATGTTTTGATAGATTATCTATCTTTATCATTTTTACATTCCTCCTTGTTTATCTTTTCATATTCATCTAAAATCTTTGAAAGAAGTTCATGCAGTTTATTTAAGTCAGCTTCATCCATTGCAGACAAATACTTTGAAAACATCTCTCTTCTTTTTTCTTCCCACTCCTTTAATAGGTTTTTTCCATCCTCAGTTATCCTTAAAGTAACAGTTCTGTCATCAGGCATACCTCTAACTCTTTCCAACAAATTCTTGCTTTCCATTTTCTTTGTGATTAATGTCACTGAGCTTGGAGTTGTTCCCAAACTATCTGCAAGTTTTCCAACTGTTACAGAATTGTGTTTATTTAGATGTAGTAAAATCCATCTCTGTTCCAATGTAATTCCACTTTTTTTCACCTGTTCTAAGGATAATCTCCTCCAAAGCCTACAAAGACCCGATAAATCATTGATCAAAATATCTTTAATGTTATTCATAGTTTAGCCTCTTAAATATTTTATCACTTAAATATTTTTTTTCAAGTATCTGCATATTTTGTTTCAAATATGGAATCTAATATAAAAATAATAATAGTTTCTCAATAAAATATTTCAAATTTTTCTATATTATATTATAAAAATTCTTTAGATTTTCTCTTACTGATTTTTTAAATTTTTTTATTTCCTCAAATATTTCAATGTCTTTGTAAATTTTTCGGTTTACTAAAATTGAAAACGCGGCTCAACTTATTTTAATATTAAACTTTTTACTGAATTTATTTTCTTACAATTTTTGTGTCATGCCTCCACATCTTGGACATTTATAATTTAATAGTATGTGAAAGGGTTTTTAATATTAAGATTTTTTAGAATTTTTGAACTTATGCATACAATTGTTAAAAAGTAAATTTATTGTAAAATAGATTTTATGGATAATTTTTTTGTTGATTCACATACTCATCTTGATATGCCAGATTTTAATAAAGATAGAGAAGAGGTTATAAAAAGAGCAATAAATTCAAATATAAAATATTTTTTAAATGTTGGCTATGATTATAGATCATCTATAAATTCTAATAATTTAACAAAAAATTATAATCATTTTTTTGGAGCAATTGGTTTCCACCCTCACGATGCTAAAAGTTTTAAAAACGAGCACCTTTTTGAATTTGAAAAAATAATTAAAAACAACGATAAGATAGTCGCAGTTGGAGAAATTGGACTTGATTACTATAGAAATTTATCTCCAAAGGAGATTCAAATTGAAGTTTTTAAAAAACAGATAGAATTTGCAATAGAAATGGGTATGCCTATCATTATTCATGAAAGAGACGGTTTCTTTGATTCGATAAATATCTTAAAACAATATAAAGGAAAAATAAAAGGTATTTTTCACTGCTTTAATAGAGATTTTATATCATTTAAAGAGATATTTAATTTAAATTTCTATATAGGAGTTGGTGGTGTTATAACTTATCCAAAAAATGATATTTTAAGAGAATCCTTTAAAAAAATTCCTTTAGATAGAATTATTCTTGAAACAGACGCACCATATCTTCCTCCTCAAAATAAAAGAGGAGAAAGGAATGAACCTCAATTTTTAATATATACCGCCCAATATTTGGCAAAGATATATAATATCTCTTTAGATTATTTAGCAAAAAAAACAACAGAAAACTTTTCAAATCTATTTAATATCAAAATTTAAAGTTATAAAAATTTTACTGCCGAAATACTTGACAAATTTTAAAACTACCTTATATTGTATTATCAAAACTTATTTTTATGGAGGTAGTTATGAGAAAGTTTTTATTTAACTTGCTTTTGCTTATTTCATTTTTAGTAGTTTTTACTGGTTGTAAAGAAAGTTCAACTTCTTTAACTGGAACTATTAAAGATGAAAAAAATGAAGTTTTAAGTAATGTAACAATATTATTAAATGGATTAAGCGTTAAAAGTGATAATAAAGGAGTTTTTACTTTTAAAAATCTTGAAACTAAAAAATATAAATTATCAGTAAATTTAGAAGGATTTTATCCTTATGAAACCGAAGTTGATATATTGCAAGGTGAGAATAAATTAAATGTTTCATTAAAATACACAACTTTAACAAAAGCAAGAAAAAGAGGTTATCTTTTAGTTGGTTCAGATGTAACTTATCCACCATTTGAATATATGGAAAATGGAAAACCAATTGGATTTGATGTTGATTTGATTAATTTAGTTGCAAAAGAGATTGGTTTAGATAGAGCTGAAGTAATAGATACTGCATGGGATGGAATATTTGCTGCTTTAAAGACAGAAAAATTCGATATCATAATCTCTTCAGTTACAATCACTGATGAAAGAAAAAAAGAGATGCTATTTTCAGATCCATACTATAATTCAGGTCAAATTATAGCTGTAAGAAAAGATGATAATAGAATAAAAAATGAAAATGATTTAAAGGGTATGGTTGTGGGAGTTCAAATAAATACAACAGGAGATTTTTCAGCACAAAAAATTCCTGGAATTAAAGAGGTAAAAAGATATGATGATATACAACAAGCTTTTCAAGATCTTGAAATCAAAAGAATAGATGCAATTTTAAATGATTTACCAGTTAATGCTTATTTTGCAAGTACAAGGCCTAATATAAAATTAGTTGGCACTCTTTTAACAAAAGAGCAATACGGAATTTGCACAAGACTTGTTGATAGCGATTTAATTAATGAAATAAATAGTGCTTTAAAAAAGATAAGAGAAAGCGGAAAATATAGAGAAATTTATATAAAGTGGTTTGGTGTTGAACCTGTTGATTAGGTGATAATTAAAAATGGGATTTGACTTTAATATCTCTCTTTTTATGGAATCTATTCCATATTTGATCGATGGAGCAAAATATACTATTCTTTTTTCTCTAATCTCAATTGTTTTTGGAATTCTTATAGGTCTGTTTGTATCATTAATGAAAATATCTAAAAATCCATTTTTCAATATTTTAGGAAATTTATATATTGAAATAATTAGAGGAACTCCGCTTCTTTTGCATATTATGATTGCATATTATGGTCTTGCAGCTTTTAAAATTAATTTAAATTATTTTACTGCTGGAGTTTTAGCTCTATCAATTAATTCAGGAGCTTATTGTGGAGAAATTTTTAGAGCAGGAATAGAATCTATTGAAAAAGGACAAATGGAAGCCGCAAGATCAGTTGGTATGTCTTATGCACAGGCAATGAGATTTATTATTTTACCTCAAGCAGTAAAAAGAGTGATACCTCCATTAACAAATGAATTTGTAGCAATGTTAAAGGACTCTTCTCTGCTTTCAATAATTGCTGTCCCAGAACTTCTAAGAAATGCAAGACAACTTATGGGAACAAAAGCAAATGTTTGGAGTCCATTTATTGGTGCTGGTTTGATATATCTTGTTTTAACACTTCCATTAACAAGATTTGCATCATTACTTGAAAGGAGATTTGCAAAAGGTGGAGTTTAATAATGCTATTTTAAGTGTTAGAAATTTATATAAAAAATTTGAAGGTGTTGAAGTTTTAAAAAATGTTAGTTTTAATTTACATGAAAAGGAGGTTCTTGTTATTGTTGGTCCATCTGGTGCTGGAAAATCTACTTTAATTAGATGCATCAATAGATTGGAAGAACCAACTAAGGGTGAAATTATTTTTAATGGAAATAAGATTGATAACAAGACAGATTATAATAAATTGAGGGAAAAAATTGGTATGGTTTTTCAAAAATTCAATCTCTTTTTACATTTAACTGCAATACAAAATATAACTTTACCATTGAAAATTGTTAAGAAAAAAAGTGAAAAAGAGGCATATAAAATCGCTATGGAATATCTATCAAAAGTTGGTCTAAAGGACAGAGCAAATCACTATCCAATACAACTCTCTGGCGGTGAACAGCAAAGAGTAGCAATAGCAAGAGCACTATCTCTTGAACCAAAAGTAATGTTGTTTGATGAACCTACCTCAAGTATTGATATTGAACTTATCAAAGATGTGCTTGATGTTATGAAAAATCTTGCAAAAGAGGGGATGACTATGATAGTTGTTAGTCATGAAATGGGTTTTGCTAAAGAGGTAGGAGATAGAATTTTATTTATGGATAAAGGAGAAATTATTGAAGAAAATGACCCAGAAGATTTTTTTAGAAATCCTAAAACTGAAAGGGCAAAACAATTCTTATCTAAGATAATTAATATATAAAAATAATTTATATTACAAAAACAGACAACCTACTTTTATAAACTATTTTAAAAAATGGTTTGGACTTTATAAGAAGACTTTAAAAAGCTCATCAAGCTTTTATTTATGAGGGAGGGGAATTCATGTTAATAATAAAAAATACTGGATTTCCGCTGCATGGGAATGACAAAAAAAGAAAATGCTTGATTCCTGTTTGCACGGGAATGACAAAAGAATTACAAGGGAATGACAAAATGGATACTGGATTTCTATTTGCATGGAAGTGACAAAATCTTTTCACGGGAATGACAAGTTGAAGAGTTTTCACTAATCTTTTTACAGGGTCTTGATAATATTCCCAATTTTTCTACAAATAGAGCTCTTAGAGAATTTTATAATTATCTAATTTAGGGAATATTGTATAATTAAAAAGAGGGAAAAAAATTATGGTTTATAAAGATGTAGTAAAGTTTTCTCTCCAAGAGTATAAAAAAGAGATATACTTAAATACTACATACCTCTTAACTATCGATATTGATCGAATAGAAAATGACACATTCAAGATTGTAGAGTTAGAAGTTCCTAAGAAAGGTGAATCTTTATGAAAAAATCACAAAGAAGTATAATTAATAGAGGCATTTTAAAGAAGAAGAAAATCTTTTTGATTTTATCAATTCTTTTACTAATTTCAATTCTCTTATCATCCTGTATGATAAGAGAATCTTATAAATTTACCAATGTTGTGATTTATTCCTCAAAAGGAGACATACATTCCGTTGATTTTGATAATAAAAAAGATAGATTACTTGTCTCAAAGGATGATGTGCTGAAGTTGTATAATAAAAAAGAAGAGTTTAATGAATTGCGTTTACATCCTTTATGTGTTTCATCTGATAAACATAAACTCTTTTTTACTAAAATGATAGTTCAGGGAAGTGGGACTGAGAGAAAAGACTATTACGAATTATTTTCTATAGATTCTAATAGAAATAATATTAAGAAATTAACGGACGAAGAGTTTGAAGTCCTCAAGCCATATTATTCTCAAGACAAAAACTATGTTGCATTTATTGCACTAAATAAGCAGAAGGGAGCAATTTTTATTCTTCAACTTTCAGATGGAACATTTAAAAGAGTAACTCCATGGTATTACAATACCAAAAGCCTTGACAGTATAACTGATATTGTTTTTTCACAGGATAGTAAAAAAATTTTCTTTGTTGTAATTAACAAAAATGAAAATAGTTATGATCTCAACATGATTGATATTAATAATGAAAAAATAGAAACGATTGTGTCAGATGTAAAAGACATTACTATTTATGAATGGTCTTACGATGGGAAAATGCTTGCTTTTACTATTAAAGTTTCTGGATGGGAATGGTATGATTCAAAACAAAAACTCTGCATTGTTGAAAATGAGGGCTCTAATTTTAAGATATTGACAGAGGCACTTTATCAGATCTCTTCTGTTAAATGGTCAAATGATTCTTCAAAAATTCTTTTTAATCATTATGGAAAACCTGAGACATGGGAATCAATTTCCAAAAATAGCTTTCTAAGTGTTGTTGATATTAAAGAAGCAGATTTTAAAGAGACAAGTGGATATGATATAATTGATGGTTATTGGACTTCGGATAATTACAAAGTTGTTGCTAAGATTGGTGAAGACAATCCTTCAGAATTAGATATTCCAAGGTATGCAATCTATATTATAAATATTGAATCTATGAATCCTATTAGAATAACACCCTATTATCCATATATTGACAAACTTATATTTCATCCTGAAGATAAAGACAAGGTCATTTTTACTTCAGGTCCTTTTCCTTATGTTAATACTAATAAACTTGAGATATTAAATCTGAAGGATAAAGCTATAAAAACAGTTGAGGTTTTTGATAAAGATCAAGAGATTACAGACATTTCTTTTTCTCCAGATTCTAAAAACTATCTTATCCGCGTAAGGAGAAATAAATTTGATAATAGTGGCAATATAGAAATAAGCGTTTCTCTATTTATCTATAATAGTAATACAAATACCATATTAAGGAAATTTGAAACTGATATTAATGAAGAATTTGGAGGCATTGAGTGGATAAGTGACAATGAGATTATTTTTAAAAAATATGCTGTTATGTTTGGGATCACAGCAATGGAAGAATATTTTCAAGACATTTATCTTTACCGTTTTAATGTATCTACTGGAGAGATCTTTGAGCTTACTTTTAGAAATGTTGGTTCATTTGATAACTTGATAGTAGCAAGTGATTAGTCGCAAAGTTTTGAAGTATTAAATGTATTTAAACAAAGATTAAAGATGTTAGAAATATATTTCAATGTTATAATATTAATTTGATAATTTTTTTGAAAAGGAGTTAATATGTATCCAATTTTTATTAGAATAGGGAATTATGCAATAAGATGGTATGGAGTAATGATTGCACTTGCAGTTGTTTTCGGAATTTTTTATTCAAGAAAAGAGTTAATGAAAATAGGGGTTGATGAAGATACTTTCTTTGATTATGCTATATGGGTTATCATTGTTGGTGTAATAGGGGCAAGATTACTTTATGTTTTAGGCAACACTCCTTTATATTATTTAACTCATCCATTGAGGATTCTCTATCTTTGGGAAGGTGGTTTATCTTATCTTGGAATTATAATAGCAGGTCTTATTTTTTCATACTATTTTTGGAAAAAAAGAGGAAATATTTTTCACAAAGTAACTGATATTGCATCAATTCCTCTTGCATTTGGATGGGCGATTGGAAGAATAGGATGTTTTCTTAATGGTTGTTGCTATGGAAAGCCAACAGGATTACCTTTTCCATTTTCAATAACATTCACTAACCCTGAATCATTTGCACCACTTGGTATTCCTCTTTATCCTACACAACCTATTCTTTCGATTACTGGTTTTATAACTCTATTCATTCTTTTAAGATATAGGAACAAAGTAAAAGTTGATGGTGGTATCTTTGCTCTTTTTCTCGTTTTATATTCAATATTCACATTCTTAATTGAATTTTTAAGAGGTGATCATTATCAGATATTTGGATTAACAGCATCTCAATGGGGTTGTTTTTTAATTGTTATTTTTGCGTATCTATTCTATAAATCTTCTCCCAGCCTAAAGCATGGAAAAGAAAAAGTTGAAACTGAAGATTTAAATCTTTCTGAAAAATCTCAAGATGATTTGAAAGAGAATAAAGAGGATAGGGAGAATTAAAAAAAGAGACAAAAGAAGAGCCACTCCCGGTTAATATAACATTTAAAGCGTTACGCTTTAATAAAAAATCTTTTATATCTTTTAATTCTGGTTTAATTTTAAAAGCATAGTATTCAAGATCATTACCAAGATATGGTATAAAATCTTCTGATTTTATCAATTTATCAATGACTTTTTCACTTTTCTCTTCTTTTATCTCAACCTCTTTAACTTCATCATAAATCTCTTTTGTTGATATTTTTATGTTAGGATAGATTACTGAAAAATAAAACTCATAATCATTAACATATAAAGGAAAAATTTTCTCTCCTTTATTTTGAATCAGTAGAAACTTTTCTTTTCTCAAAAAAAGAGGAACATCTGAGCCAATTTGTTCACCAAGAGAAATTAACTCTTCATCTGATAAAGGATAATTATAAATTTCATTAAATAGAAGCAGTAATTTCGCGGCATTTGAACTTCCCCCACCTAAACCACTCCCAATAGGAATATTTTTTTTAATTTTTATATTAAACTTATCACTTTTACCTATCTTAGAAAAAAATAGATCTTTGACCTTTTCGATGTTGCTATCTTGAACTAAAATATTTTCGAATGAAACCTCGTCTTTATCAGAATAATCAACTTTTATCTCATCATAAATTGGAATTTTTAAAACAATACTTTTTATATAGTGATAATTTTGTGGTAATTTTCCTAATATATCAAGAGTGAGATTTATCTTTGCTTCTGATAAAATTTTCATAAATTTTTATATAATCTTCAACCTTTATATCTTCAGGTCTTAAATTTGTATCTATATTCATATCATTTAAATAATCTGATAAATATTTTTTTATTTTTTTCCTTCTTCTTGAAAAAATATCTTTTAAAAAAGTTTCATATTCTTTAAAGTCATCATTCCATTCTCTGATTCTTTTAAAATATATGAAAATTGAATCAACCTTAGGTTTTGGATAAAAAAGATCCTTATTGAACTCTTTCAGGGATTTGAAAGAGAAAAAGGTTTGTAGAAAAATTGATATTGCTCCATATTTTTTCGAACCTTCTTTAGAAATTATTCTTTCGCCAAGTTCTTTTTGAATCATAAAATACCCTTCTTTTAAACTGTTTATCATAGAACATTTTTTCAAAATCTCTGTTGCTTGCGAATATGGTAGATTTGAAAAAAATTTGAAACTCTCAGGAAATTTATCTTCTAATAGAAAATCCATGTATTTAACTTCAATATTTTTGTAAAAAATAATATTTTCATTTATAAACTCTTTTAATCTCTCGTCAATTTCATAGCTTCTTACAAATTCAACTCTTTTTGCAATCTCCTTTGTAATATCTCCAGTGCCAGTTCCAACCTCAATTATAAAATCATCATCCATAAAATTCGTTAAGTTTAATAAATTTTGAGTATTACCAATAAATATATTTTGACCTAAACTTTTTTTAAATCTGAACTTTTGTTTTAATAAATCTGCTTTACTCAAAATTTTATCTCTTGTGATAGATCTCCTATTAAAGGAATCTTCCAAAATTTTCCTATAAGTGCTTCAATAAAAGCATATAGAGCAACAAGAAATATCAGTATACCAAATATGTATTTAAAAACGAAACCTATTATTGGTATTTTACTTAAAAGCCAGATTACTATTTCTACAATAAAAAGAGCAAAGCCCTGTTTTGCATGAGAAAGGACGAATTCATCATCTTTTGCAAGAATCAATGAAACAATAAAAAGAAAAGGGATATAACTTATTGCAGCTATAATATTTTTTTCATCTTCTTTCCCAAATTTAATTTCCACTTTTCTTCCTCCTTCCTTTCTTCTTCTCTTCTTTTAATTTTTTTATCTCCTTTTCAAGTTCATCTATTTTTTTTAAAAAATATTCATTTTTTTCTTCATTTGATGTATCAAGATAGAGATTGGGAGTTAAAGAAATACCGATATCATCAATATCATCATAGTTAGAAATATCATCAAATGGGATTGTGTTAATATCGTCTATAATTTGTATCATTCTTCTTGACTTTATTTCATCATCGTTCATCTTTTCACCACTTAATTTATGTAATAAAACTGTTGGTACAAATATTATTATTTCTCCATCTTCAGTTTTACCTATTGTTCCAAATTTCTCTTTGAAATCAAGTATAAAAGAGGGTGAAACTATATATACCTCATTTTTTGATCCGATAAACATAACAGAAGCCTTGATTGGCCTTTTCTTCTTGAGAGAATCAAATTTTTTCATAAATTTTATAATCAAATCTTTTTCAATAAGAACACACTTATCTCCAAAATGGTATGAATCAAAAAAATGGAAATGATTGTTCATTCCACTAATAATGGAATCCTCTTTTAGAAGGATTAAGGTTGAATCTGTGTAAATCAGATATGAGTCGCTACCAAACTCAACAATTTTGTTAATTTTTTCAGAAAAAACATCTTTTAATACACTTTTAATTAAATGTTTTATATCCTCTTTTATCATAGAATATATTTTACCATAATTAAAAAGAAATAATATATTTTGACTTGGGAAGTTTCCCAAAAGGGTCGAGTATATATTTTTTTAAATTTAATAAATCATAGTATGGAATATCTGAATGATCAGTACCAATCACAATTAGGTCAAATTTTTTAAGATTATTTTTTGTTGGTTTGATGCTTTTTAATTTTTTTCCTTTGATTTCAATTTTCTCTATATATGGGTCATAATAAGAAACACCAATTCCCTTATCTATTAGTATTTCCATAAATTTCAATGGTTGAGAGTTTCTTAAATCGTTTACATCTTTTTTATATGTTATACCTAAAATGAAAACATTTTTTTTAATATATTTTTTTACTTTATTAAACCAATAATGGGGCATACTTTTATTTATTAAATCTGAATATTCTATAGATGAAACTTTAAAACCATATTTTTTCCCTCTATCAACAAGAAACATCGGGACAGTTGGTATACAATCTCCTCCAACGCCCCAACTTGGATAAAAAGGTGTGAATCCATAGGGTTTAGTTTTTGCTCCTTCTATAACTTCAAATATATCTACATTATCAAGAGAGGTGAGTTTAGCCAATTCATTTATAAAGGAGATATTTATAAATCTATAACTATTTTCAAGAATTTTAATGTATTCTGCAACCTTTGTGCTTGATACTGGTATTATTTTTTCAAAAATTGATGAATAAAAGTAAATGCCTATAGCAAGTGATTCTTCATCAATTCCACTCATTATCTTTGGAATAGTGTTTATTGGATAACGACTTCCAGGATTTATTCTTTCTGGTGAGAAACAGAGATAAAATTTTTTCCCACTTTTTTTGAGTTTAGGATATATCAACTCTTGAGTTGAACCGGGTGGGAGTGTGCTTTCAAAAATAATCAATTTTCCATCTTTGTCTAAAGACTTTCTTACATCTCTTATTGCTTTTAATATATATTTTAATTCTGGTTTATCTCCTTCATTCAATGGAGTTGGAACTGATACAATATAAACATCAGATTTAACCAAATCTTTAACTGAATTTGTAGGGAAAAATTGTTTATCTATATATTTTTTTATAACATCATCATCTATATCAACAAGATATGATTTCCCCTTTTTTAAATAATTTATTTTCTCTAAGGAAACATCATAACCTAAAACTTTAAATCCTTTATTTAAAAGTGATTCAGTTATTGTTAATCCAACATATCCAAGACCTATTACAGATATTAATATATCTCTATTTTTAATTTTATCTTTTAATTCTGAGAAATTCGCTTCCATACTTCTTGTTTTCACCAAGTTCCTCCTCAATTTGTATCAATCTATTATATTTAGAAACTCTCTCTCCTCTTGAAGGAGCACCTGCTTTTATCATTAAGCTTCCTGTTCCAACTGCTAAATCTGAGATATAAGAATCTATTGTTTCGCCAGATCTATGAGAAATCATATAATTATATCCATTCATTTTTGCAATTTTTATAACTTCAAGAGTTTCTGAGAGGGTCCCAATTTGATTCACTTTTATTAAAATTGAATTTGCTATTCCATTTTCTATTCCAAAAATTAATTTCTCTTTATTGGTTACAAAAATATCATCACCTATGATAAATATTTTATCTTTTAATTTTTTTGTTAACTCTTTCCATCCTTCATAATCATCTTCAGATAATGGATCTTCAAGGGAAATTATTGGATATTTATCGATCAATTTCTCATAATAATCAATCATAAAGGAGGAACTAACCTCTTTTCCTTCAAAAAAATATTTACCATCTTTATGAAAACTACTCGCTGCAGAATCAAGAGCAAGAAAAATCTCCTCCCCTAATTTATAGTTTGCTTCACCAGTAGCTTCAACTATCAATTTTATAGCCTCTTCGTTACTTTCTAAGTTTGGTGAGAAACCTCCTTCATCTCCAACTCCTACCGAAAGTTTCCTCTTTTTTAAAATATTTTTCAGAGTGTGATATATTTCAGATGAAGCCCTAATTGCATCTTTGAAAGAATCTAAACCATATGGAACAATCATAAACTCCTGGATATCAAGATTATTTTCTGCATGTTTTCCACCATTTATTATATTTAAAAATGGAACTGGCAAAGTATCAGTGAAATATCCACCAAGATATTTATATAATGGAATATCTAAAAAGTGTGAGGCAGCTCTTGATGCTGCAAGAGAAACACCAAGAATCGCATTTGCACCTAAATTACTTTTATTTTTTGTGCCATCTAACTCTATCATCCTTCTATCTATCTCTTCTTGATTTAAAACATCAAGACCAAGAATTTCAGGTGCGATTATAAGTTCAATATTTTTGATTGCTTTTAAGACACCTTTACCATAAAACCTTTCGTCATTATCTCTTAACTCTAATGCTTCAAATTTTCCAGTTGATGCACCAGATGGCACACAGGCAACACCTATACTTCCTGAAATGGTTTTCACTTCAACTTCAATTGTTGGATCTCCTCTTGAATCTAAAATTTCTCTTCCCTTTACTTCAATTATCTCTTCCATTTTTATCCTCCTATGATTCATTTGATTATTTTCCTCTTATGATTCAATTGCATATAAAGCAGCACCAAGGGCGCCAATAAATTCTGGAATATCAGGTATATTTATCTTGAGTTTCAACAAATCTTCAAGAGCGAGGACAACTCCTCTATTTTTTGCAACACCACCTGTCATAGTTACCTCCTCTTCAACATTCACTCTTTTAAGAAGAGTAAGTGCTCTTTTTGCAATAGAATAATTTATTCCCTTTATTATATCTCTTTTATCAACACCTTCACTCACCAAAGATATAACTTCAGATTCTGCAAAAACAGTACATATATTTGAAATTTGAATATCTTTTTTTGATTCGATATGGCACTTTCCAAAATCACTTAAATTAACTTGAAGAGCGTGAGACATAACTTCAAGAAATCTCCCAGTCCCTGCTGCACACTTATCATTCATAACAAAATCTAAAACATCTCCATTTGAATTAAGTTTGATCGCTTTGCTATCCTGTCCACCAATATCTATCACTGTTTTAGTTTTTGGAAAAACGAACTTTGCTCCTTTTGCATGACAACTTATCTCAGTTTTTGTCAAATCTGTAAAACTCACATTTATCCTTCCATAACCAGTTGCTAAAATTTTTTCTATATTGTCTATATTCAAATTTTTTTCTTTAAGCAGTTCATCAATCAACTTTTGAGCAGTAAAACTTCCATTGGAACCTGTTGGTGAAATTTTTCCTCCAATGAATTCAGCATCTGAATCATTTTTTATTAAAACAACTTTTGTGGCAACTGAACCAATATCAACTCCTATATAATATTTCACTTTAAAATCTCCAAAAATCCTTCGACTCTCGTTTTGTTCTGCTCTTTTGGAAAATTTGATTCATCAACAAGATCACCATCAATTATTATACATGGAATATCTGAATCAATCAATTTTTTTCTTAATAGATATGAGCTACCTGCACCTTGTCTGCAACCCCACTGATTAAATATAACGACTCCATCAATTTTGTAATCATCAACAACTTTTAAGGTTGTTTTATATCTCTCTTCAAGATTAGGAAATATTTTGTAATTGATTAATTTTTTAGCTAAAGATTTGAATGGATCATTTTTGTCAAACTCTTCCCAATAAACATTGCTTGTCTCTTCAAAAGCTATATAAGCACCTTTTTGATTCAAATAATCAAAAAAATCTGTCTTAAAATATGGACCGAGATGTAACCAATACAACCTTTTCTTAACTGGTAATTCATAACCCTCATCATACAAATTTTTTAATTTATCTCTCAAAAGTTTAAAAAAGTCTCTTCCATAGGTTGAACCAAAAGAAGAAAAAATCATACCAAGATAACCTAAAAAATTTTTTCCATCAATAACAACTCTTTTCTTTCTAATCTCATTAATCTCTATCAAATATTTTCTTGTTTCATTAGATAAATCTATCGCTTCATCCAACTTTTTATATGGATTTTTTACTTTTAACTCTTTTGAAAAAATTATAAAGGTCTCTTCCAATTTTTTTGCAACATATTCAATATTTTTTTCGCTCTTCTCTTCAGGAATATCTATGATATGATAATCACCACCATAAAATTTAGATATTAAGTAAAATGAATGAACAGCTGAGTGACAAGGTTTATCTAATGTTAATATGTAGTCAGGATTAGGTAGAAAACCCATTTTGATTAAACCTAAAAGATTTCTATGAACACTACAAAGATCTTTTGAAAAAACAATTTCATCACTTTCAGAAAGAATAGCATCGCTTATACCAAAATTAGCAGTAACACCAGAAACTACCTCTGGTAATATTGGAAAAACACCTAAAGGGAAAAAGATTTCTGTTGGTGTAAAGACATTGATATAAAAAACTTTGTTTTTTGGATTAAAATTTTTCTTAACCAAATCAAGTGCAAATTTTATTGAAACTTTACCAATCTCATCTGGTCTTAAAGCTTGTATTAAAACTCCATAAATCAATGGATAAAGATATCTCTGTGATAATATTTTTTTTAGATAGTTAGGGTTTACTTTTGCAACATCAATTTTCATTTAACTATCTCCAAAATGATAAAAAAGGGTCAGTCCCTAATTTATCATAAAATGATAAAAAAGGGTCAGGCCTAAAATTATCATAAAATGGTTTAGGTTTTGAAATCTTAATTTTCATCTAATCAACTCCTTCATTTAGCCAACTCCTTCATTTAACCATCTCCAAAAAAGCTTCTATTCTCGTTCTTATTTGACCCTTTGCACCTAAAGTGTAATCATCATCGATTATAAGTGTTGGAATATTTTCTTTAGATAGTCTATCTTTTATTAATGGAAGATAAAAGATTAAAGGATCGCAATATTTCAAATTATAAATAATAACTCCCTTGTAATTACCATTTTTGTAATTTTTAATTATACTCTCTATCCTTGTGTTAAAATCTCTTTTTCTTACACAACCCTCTCTTTTCAAGTAGTATTTTGCAATACAAAACAAGGGGTCTTCTGAAAATAAGGAGTTTTCCTCAATTAAACTTAAATTTTTATACCCAAAACAGGTATCATCATAATCAAAAGATATTCCTAAAGAGTTAGCAAACTCTATAAATTTTAATGGAAATATGGTTGAAAAAAAATAAAATTTGTTCTTGATCTCACTATTTTTGTTATCAATCGTGAACTTTTGATTCAAAAAATCTTCTATGTCAACTATCTGGAAGATATAATTTAAATAATTTTTGGTTAAACTATCAATTTGTGAACTACTGATTAACTCTTTCAACTTCTTTTTTCCTGAATTGTATAAATTTATTGAATTCACTAATTTTTCTTTATCTATTTTTCCATTCAATAACAGATATAATTTTTCTATTTCATCTTTAAAAAATTCAATATCTTTTGGATTTTCATTAAAAGGTATCTTTAAATAATAAAACTTATCAACAAAGCTTAACTCTTTAAATATTTCAAAAACTCTTCTTGACGAATCGCATCCATCAGTAAAAATTATGTTTTTTCTTTTCAAATTGTTCTTTAAAAAAAGTTCAATGATAGATTTTAAATAGGGACAGAGATATTTTGGTGTAACTTCATCAGTAAGATAAAAAGTTTCTAAATTAACATTTAATCTCACTGGTTTAAAACCTGAAGCATGAATAACCTCAACTGGTACATAAGAGCAAAAATAAAATATCGACTTTTCATCCTTCAAGCTCTCATCCAAATTTTTTTCATAAAACTCTTTTAAATACTTATAAGATGATAAATCCCCAAATTCCTGTTTCATTTAACTTCCTTAAAATTCTCAATATCCATATAATATCTATTATATAATATCGCAACTGGGAGTTAAAAATTTTATAAACAGTTTTTATTTTTATATAAAATTTAGTTATGATAAAATTTAATTTATGAGTAAAATTGTTGATAGAAAAAGACATCTTAATTTTAAAAATAAATTTGATGATATAACGAAGAAAAGTAAATTTATTGTTGTCAATGAGGATATTCCAAAAAACAAGCAGAAAAGATTTATATAGATAAATTTATCAATTTATAAAAATTTATAATTAAGGAGGATAAAAATGGAATTAGAAGAACTAAAGAGGAAAAAAAGGAATGTCTGGGATTTTTACCCAGAAGAAGAGATTGAAAAATTTTCAAAAACCTACTCTGATTTTTTATCAGAAGCAAAAACAGAAAGAGAAATTGTTTTAAAAGGTGAGGAAATTTTAAAGGAAAAAGCATTTATAAACATTGATGATAGTGTAAATGGAGAAAAGTTATATAAAAAAATAAAAAATAAGTCTCTTTTAATTATAAAAAAGGGCAGAAAAGATATTAAAGAAGGATTTAATCTTGTCACTGCTCATATCGATTCTCCAAGAATAGATATAAAACAAAATCCATTATATGAGGATACAGATATAGCTTTTTTGGAAACTCACTATTATGGAGGAATCAAAAAATATCAATGGGTTTCAATTCCTCTTGCTTTAAAAGGTGTCATCATAGATAAAAATGGAAAAACAATAAATATAAATTCTGAAAAAGATAATATAATTTTTTCTATACCAGATCTTTTACCTCATCTTGCAAGAAGACAAGCTGAGAAGAAATTATCTGAAGCTATTGAAGGTGAAAATCTCAATGTTTTGATTGGTTCAAAGCCAGAAAAAGATTCAAAAGAGGATAAAGTAAAAAATTATATATTGAAATATTTGAATGAAAAATATGGAATTATTGAAGAGGATTTTATATCAAGTGAACTGTCCCTTGTCCCTTATGGAGAAGCAAAAGATATCGGTTTTGATAAAAGTTTAATCTTAGGTTATGGACATGATGACAGATCTTGTGCATTAACTGCTTTTTATGCTATTTTAGATTCTGAACCATCTGAAAAGTGGAGTTTAGTTTATTTAATTGACAAAGAAGAGATAGGTTCTGAAGGTAATACATCAGCTCAATCAATGATTTTCGATGAAGTTTTACTAAATTTTGTTGAAGATTATAAAGAGCTAATCAACATCTATGCAAAATCATCGGTATTATCTGGTGATGTAAATGCAGCCTTTGATCCAAATTATAAAGAGGTGTTTGAACCAAAGAACTCAGCTTATATAAACAACGGTGTTGTTATGACTAAATTTACAGGTAGAGGTGGTAAGTATGATTCAAATGATGCCTCAGCAGAATTCATAGGAAAAGTAAGAAATCTTTTTAATGAAAATAATGTTGTTTGGCAAACAGCAGAACTTGGTAAGGTTGACGAGGGTGGTGGAGGAACTGTAGCACTATTCTTTGCAAGAAAAGGAATGGATGTAGTTGATATGGGACCAGCAGTTCTTTCAATGCACGCACCATTTGAGATAATTTCCAAAGGCGATCTTTATTCAACATATCATGCATATAAAGTTTTTCTGGAGAAATTTAAATAATGGAGATAGGAATAATAGGTCTTCCAAACTCTGGAAAATCAACTCTATTCAAAGCATTAACAGGAAATGATATACTAATTGATATCTTTCCATTCTCAACAGTTAATCCAAATATAGGTGTTGTTGAAGTTCCAGATGAAAGAATAATAAAAATTAGTGAATATATAAAACCGAAAGAAATTAGATATGCAACGATAAAGTTTATAGATTTAGCAGGTCTTGTTAAAGGAGCAAGTAAAGGAGAGGGGCTTGGTAACAAGTTCCTCTCTGAAACAAGAAGAGCAGATGGCCTTCTTGAGGTAGTAAGATGCTTTGAAGATGATAGGATTCCTCATATAGAAGGAAGATTGAATCCAATTAATGATACTGAAATTATTCATCTTGAAATTGCCATTTCTGATTTTGAAATAGTTCAGAAAAATTTCGAAAAAATCGATCATTCTTATAAATCTGGAATAAAAGAATTAAAAAATGAATATGAAGCATTAAAATTTGCAAAAGAAAATCTGAATAAAGGCTTATGGTTAAATGAAGTTGAATACCCAAACGAGTTTTCAGAAATTTATAAAAAATATAATCTTTTAACAATAAAGCCACTAATTATAATTGCTAATGTAAATGAAGAAAAAATTACAAATTTATTATAGCTTCATTAAAATTAGAACTTGAGATAAAAAATTTAAACAGTTCAGAGAAAGAAGCTTTTTTGAAAGAGATAAATTTAGAAGAGACAATTCTAAATAAGATAATAAAAGAATCATACAATATTCTTGATTTGATAACCTTTTTTACCTATGCTAATGATATTCTTGAAGCACATTCAATTAAAAGAGGAACTTTAGCCCCGCAAGCAGCAGGAAAAATCCATACAGATTTTGAAAAAGGGTTCATAAAAGCCGAGGTCTTTAATTATCAAGATTTATTAAGGGTTCAATCAATTCATGAATTAAAAGAAAAAGGGTTTATAAAAATTGAAGGAAAAGGATATGAAATAAAAGATGGAGATATTGTCTATTTTAAATTCAATATCTAAATTTATCTATTTTTTACAATTTTCACAAATGCCGTAAATTTCAATGATATAAAAAAGAGGATCTAAAATTTTTAAACTATTTTTAATATCAAGTATCTCAAAAAATTTATGAATTTCTGGTGCTTTGATTTCTTTAATTTTTCCACATTTACTGCAGATAAGATGAATGTGTGGCTCTTTGAAAATTTCATAACTCATATGTCTTTTTGAAAATGATGTTCTTTTTACAACTCCATTTTTTTCAAGAATTAAAAGAGTTCTATAGATGGTTGTTAAGCTTACACCTTTTGTTTTTAATTTATCATATAAATCTTTAGCAGAAAAATGTTCACCTTTATTTTTTAATAGAAATTCAAAAATCTCCTTCCTGCCTTTAGTTCTTCTTAAGCCTGAATCATATAATATCTTATCTATCATTTTTTTCCAAATCTTCTTTCAAAAATCTGTTAAACAAATAAATTGTATTATATGTAAGTTTTTCTCTTATTTCTTCTCGGTTTCCTTTTATATTAAATTTTTTTGTGAGGGTTGAATTCTTAGATAAAATTGTTACAAATATTAATCCAATTTCTTTATTTTCAGATGGATTTGGTCCAAGATTTCCTGTGATTGAAATTCCATAATCAGTTGAAAATTTCTTTATCACATTATTTGCCATATCAAATGAAACCTCTTCACTAACAGCACCATAATTTTTTAAATGATTTTCATTAACATTAAGAACTTCTTTTTTAATTTCATCACTGTAGGTAACTACTGAACCTTTAAAAAAATTAGAAGAACCTGGAAGGAATGTAAATAAGTATGAAAGATAACCACCAGAACAAGATTCAGCAACACTTAATGTTTTTTTATTTTTTATTAATATTTTTTTAATCTCAACTAAATTTTTAATTAAATTTTTATAACTCAAAAAAGAGTTTTGAGATTTCACTACCAAGCTTGGCATTATTTAAAATTAAGGATTTATTTGCTTTTACAGTTTTTCCTTTAGTTTTTTTATGAAGAGAATTTAGAAGGAAAGGAGTTATATCTTTACCAGCTATTTTTTTCTTTACTAAATCTTTTTCTATCTCCTCCATAATTTTTTCAAACTCATATCTATCAAATTCATTTTCTTTAGGTATAGGATTAACAATTAGAACAGAAGTATCACTAAAATAGTCCCAATAATTTAAAAAGTCAACNAGTTTATTGATGTCATAAAAGTAATAGTTCAAATTAATATCTGTTTCTCTATANTAAAATCCAGGGAGTTTATCAGTATTATATCCAACGACAAGAACTCCAAGGGTTTCTAAATATTCCCATGTTTTTTTAATATCAAGTATTGACTTAAAACCAGATGTTATTACAATAGTTTTATATTTTGAAAGAGCTGTTAAATCTGAGGATATATCAAAGTTAGCTTCAAAATTTCTGTGAACTCCTCCAAGTCCTCCTGATGCGAGAAACTTTAGATTTAAATGATTCATTATAAAAAGCATTCCAGAGATAGTTAAGGCACCACTCTTACCTGTAGATAAAATATATGGAATATCGCTCATATTGGTTTTTATAATATTTTTATCTTTAGCAAAAAATTCAAAATCTTCATCTTTAAAGCCAATCAGAATTTTTCCATTTTTAATACCTATTGTTAGAGGTACAATATTTTGTTTTCTTGATATTTCTTCACATTTTCTTGCAACATCTATATTGTCAGGATATGGTAAACCAAAGGATAAAAGTGTTGTTTCAAAACATAAATGGGGATAGCAAGATCCTTTGAACTCTTCAGAAAAAACAAAAGCTTCTTTATTACAATTTTTCACCTTTTTCATAAGGTACTCCATCAGCAGCAGGAGCAGTTGCTTTACCAACAAAACCTGCAAGAATCAAAATTGTTAAAATATATGGAAGTGCTAAGAAGAATCCTCTTGGTATTATATTTAATACACTTGGAGCATATGTTTGTATGAATATTTGAAGTACATTTGCAAGCATAAAAAAAAGTGCAGCTAAAAGAGTTCCAATTGGTTTCCATTTTCCAAATATCATAGCAGCAAGTGCAATAAAACCTAAACCTGCTGGCATATGGTTATCGAATAAATCAAGTTGTCCAATTGACATTGAAGCACCAGCAAGAGCTGCAAAGATACCAGACATAATAACTGCAAAATATCTTACTTTATAAACATCGATTCCAAGAGTATCTGCTGCTTTTGGATGTTCTCCGACTGCTCTAAGTCTTAAACCCCAAGGAGTATTATAAAGAAAAAAATGAAGAACAAAAGGAAGTATCAAAGCTAACCATACAAAAATATTCATCACTCTGAATAGTTCACCTATTATCGGAATTTTTGTAAGAATAGGTATTAATGGTTTACCCATAAAAGAGTTAACAGAAGGAGAGTGACCAGTCGTATTAAAATATCTTTCAAGAAAGAAGGTCATACCACCAAGAGCAAATACATTTATTGCTACTCCTGAAACAATCTGGTTTCCTTTTAATGATATAGATATATATCCATGAAGAAGGCCAGCTAAAATTCCAATTATAATTGCAAGAAGAATTCCAATCCAAGGATTTCCAGCGAGAGGGTCTCTACTGCCAAGAATTGGATCAAACCTTGTTGATGTAATATATGATCCTAAAACTGCAAAGAATCCACCCATTCTCATCATACCTTCAAGAGCAATGTTAACTACTCCAGCATTTTCACATATTACACCACCCAATCCAGCAAGAATAATTGGTGTTGCAAATTGGAGCATAGAAGAAAGAAAAGATATTATTATTTTAATAATTTCCATCAGTGGCCTCCTTGGTTTTTATTGCCCTTTTTTCACCAATTAGGAAAAGAAGATATTTAATTCCAGATTGTCCTGCAACAAATATTGTAGCAAAACCTTGGATTATATCAGTAAAAGATTTATGTATGCCCATCAATTGCATTCCAGTTGCTCCAGCTCTTACAAAACCAAAAAATATAGCAGCAATAAATGTTCCTATTGGAGTTGTATTACCAATTAAAGACATTGTTATACCATCAAACCCATAACCTTGACTGAAAACTCCTGGATATCTGCCTTCAATTCCTAAAATCATACAAGCTCCACTTATACCAGAAAGTGCTCCAGCAATAAACATTGATATTATCATTGTTTTTGAAGTATTTATTCCAGCATACTTTGCAGCATTTATATTTAATCCAGTTGCTTGAATTTCATAACCAAGTACTGTTTTATTTATTATTATATAAATTATTATTACAGCTATAATTGCAATAAAGATTGAAGCATTAAGTCTTGTTCCTTCAAATAAAGGTTTTAATCTTGATGAATCAGTAACATAAGGTGTGCCAACAAGAAGTGTGCCAGGATAATATTTTAAAATATTAAAAGGACCTACAACAATCCAGTTCTCTACGAGATGAATAGCAATCCAATTTAACATTATAGTTGTGATAACTTCATGTACACCCCTCTTTACTTTTAACCAAGCAGCAAATGCACCATATAAACCAGATACTATACCTACAAGTATAAGTATTAATGGAATCCCTATTATTGATGGTAGATTAAATATATATCCAAAATAAGCAGCAACAATCGAACCTATAATAAATTGACCTTCCGCTCCAATGTTAAATAATCCGACTTTAAAAGCAACTGTCACAGAAAGACCAGTTAATGTTAAAATAGCACCTTTTAATAACCCTTCCCCTGCTTGTTTCAAAGATAAAAATTCTTTTAAAGAGCTACCAAAAGCTCCTTCAAAAAGGAGCTTATACGCTTGAATTGGGCTTTTACCAGTAGCTTTTATCATAATTCCTGCAACAATAAATGCAACTATGATAGAGATTATTGGAACAAGAAACGTTGAAACATCTTCCTTTTTTGCATTCCACCAATTTATAATTTTATTAATATTATCAGAAAAATTATTTTTCACCTTCCACCTCTTTTTTATCATATCTCTTAAGTCCAAGCATAAGTAACCCTAACTCTTCTTCTGTAGCTTCTTCTTGAGATAGTTCACCAACTATTTCACCATTAAATAAAACAGCAATTCTATCTGATAACATCATAATTTCTTCAAGTTCGAGAGAAATTAAAAGAACTGCTTTTCCAGAATCTCTCTGTTCTACGAGTTTTTTGTGAACAAACTCAGTTGCACCAACATCTAATCCTCTCGTTGGTTGTGATGCAACAAGAACATCTGGATCATAGGATACCTCTCTTGCTACAATTACTTTCTGTTGATTTCCACCAGATAGAGCATCAACTTTTAAATTTGGATTTCTTGGTCTAATGTCATATTCTTCTACTTTGTTATTACTGAATGTTTTAATATAACCACTGTTCAAAAAACTGCCTTTTTTGAAATTTTTGTCTCTCTGTCTTCCTAAAATGAGATTATATGATACACTGAATGGTAAAATTAATCCCCTAACTCTTCTATCTTCAGGAATATATGCAAAACCATTTCTTCTGAAAAACCATGGGTCGAATTTCTCTATTTCTTTATCATTTATCAATATTTTCCCACTATGTATGGGCCTTAATCCATTTAATGCCTCTACTAATTCTTTTTGTCCATTTCCTTCAACACCTGCAATTCCAAGTATTTCATATCTTCTTAATTTAAAATTTATACCTTTTATGGCAGGAAAACCTTTATCGCTCATTATAACAAGATCCTTCACTTCAAGAATTGGTTCACCAGGTTTTCTTTCCTTTTTTGGGATTTCAAGAACTACATCTCTTCCTACCATAAGTCTTGCAAGTTCCCTTTCGTTTGTTTCTTCTTTATTTTTAATTCCCATTACTTTCCCATTTTTCAATACGCAAATTCTATCTGCAATTTCGAGAACCTCTTTTAATTTATGCGATATAAAAATAATTGTTTTATTATCTTTTTTTAATGCATTGATTGTTTCAAAAAGTTCTTTTATTTCTTGTGGAGTTAAAACAGCAGTGGGTTCATCAAGAATTAAGATTTCTGCACCTCTAAAAAGAACTTTTAAAATCTCTACTCTCTGTTGAATTCCCACTGGCAGATTTCCAACTATTTCCTTTGGATCAACATTCAGTCCATATTGTTCTGAAATTTTTTTTACCTCTTCTATACCTTTTTTTCTATCAAGTACAATTCCATTTTTCACAAATTCATTACCTAAGATTATGTTTTCATAAACGGAGAATATTGGAACAAGCATGAAATGTTGATGAACCATTCCTATACCGTTTTCAATTGCTTTCTTAGGTGTGTTATGCGTAATTTTTTTACCATTAATATAAATTTCACCATAATTTGGACTATATAATCCATAGATGATATTCATAAGAGTTGTTTTACCAGCACCATTTTCTCCAACAATTGCAAAAACCTCTCCTTTTTTGATTTGTAAAGAGATGTTGTCGTTTGCTACAACCCCAGGGAAGATTTTTGTAATATTTTTAAGTTCAATTGCGTATTCCAAATTTCCTCCTATTTTAAAAAAAAGGGTGGGGATGCGTTCCCCACCCATAATCTTTTCTAAATAATATTATGGGAGAGTAGGAGGAACAAATTTATTGAGTGCTTCTCTTGAATCTGGAATAACAAGTGTACCTTCAGCAATCATATTTTTAAGTGTATTTACCTTATTAAGAACTTCATCTGGAATTATATCTCTGGTATATTTTAAAGGTGAAATTCCAACTCCGCCTTCTTTTATACCAAGCGAAACTACACCAGATTGAAATGTCCCTTCAACTACAGATTTAATTGAAAGCCATACAGCATAATCGACATGCTTAATCATTGATGTTAAAACTCTTCCTGGTGCCATATAATCTTGGTCTGAATCAACTCCAACTGCGAAATATCCTTCACCCCTTGCCTGTGCCTCTTTTATAACACCAATTCCACAAGCACCTGATGCATGGTAAACAATATCTGCACCGGCATCAAATTGCTGTTTTGCTATTTTTTGACCATCATCAGCATTTGTGAAGTTTCCAGTATAAGCATATAGAACTTTTGCTTTAGGATTAACTGTTTGAACTCCGGCTCTATATCCTACTTCAAATTTTTGAATAAGGAAGTTTTCCATACCACCAACAAATCCAACAATATTCTTTTTTGTCATTTGACCAACAAGTGCACCTACAAGATATGAACCTTCATGCTCCTTAAATGAATAGCAAACCACATTCGGTGGCGCAGGATCTATAACTCCATCGATTAACATAAAGTATGTATTCGGATATTGAGGAGCAACTTCAGATATAGCATCAGTTAACATAAATCCTACTCCAATAACAAGTTTTGCACCTTCATCAGCAAGTCTCTTTAAGTTTGGAACATAATCTTCATTTACCTTCGATTCAAGAACAAGTGGTTGAATATTAAACTTCTTAATACCACGGTCTGCAAGATCTGGAGCTTCATCAGCTATTGATTTTTCATATTCTTCATCGGTTAATTCTTGGTATCCAACACCTGCAACCATTTTAAGACCAGCTCCCCATGCCTCAAGCCCACGAAGTGCTGAATCATTGAATGATTTATCTCCTCTACCTCCAACATCAGTAACTAATCCAATCTTAATTACTGGTGATAAAGTTACATCTTTTGTTACAGTTTTTCCACCTTCAACAGATAATTTCTCTGAAAAATCAGCATAACCTTCAAATTTAATAGTTAATGTCTGTTCTCCTGTTGGAACATCTTTAACTTCATATTTTCCATCACTGCCTGTTGTTGCTGTTTTTCCACCAATTGCAACCGAAGCACCAGAGATGGGCTTACCAGTTGCTTTATCAGTTACAGTACCTGTTACTGAACCTGTAGTTTTTGCGCATCCTGCAAAAACTACGCCAACTAAAATTAAAACTAAAAGAATTGTCAAACTTCTCTTCATTTATACCCTCCTTTAAGGTTTGAATTTAATGAAGATTTTTTTATTTAATCTCACCTCCTTTCGCATAAAAAATTATATCATATTTTTTGATTGATAAATAATATTAGCAATTTTTATTATGTGGTCTCCCATTCTTTCGAGATTTGAAATTACATCAAGATATATTACACCTGCTTCATTAGAACATATTCCCTCTTTTAATCTTTCAATATGATGTTCTCTCATTTCATCTTCATATTCATCAATAATTTTTTCATTATTTCTAATCAATTCAAAATTTTCAGATGATATAAAAAATAAATTTTCTTTTACTATTGAGAAATTTTCATATATAGTTAAACATATCTAATAGTTCTTTCATTGCAAACTGTGAATATGGAATTCTTTCTTCAATCCTTTGAAATTCTAATTGAGATGTATTATCAATTAAATCCCCAATTCTCTCTAACTGAGATGAAATTATCAAAATTTGAGGGACCATTTTAATTTCTTTTTCAGGTAGATTTAGTGATGTTATTAAAGGAACATATCTTGAAATTTCTTTATTGACATAATTTATCGTTTCTTCTCTTTGTATAATATCTCGAACTACACTTTTATTACTATTAAATATTAACTCTTTTAAACATAATAAATTATTTTCAACAATCGATGATAATCTTGTTACTTCTTTTATAAGAGCATCATATGCAACAATAGGTGATTTTAAAATTGATTTATTCAAATATTTTACACCTGTTTCAATAATAACATCTTCACCAGGTATTATTTTTTTAATGAGTTTTACGAATTGAAGAATAAATGGTAAAAAGATTAGTGTGTTTATTATATTAAAAAGAGTATGAGAGTTTGCAATCTGATTAACAGTATTAGGAGTTAATATTTTAATGAAATTTATATATGGATTTAAAATTAAAAGAAAAACTATTGCTCCAATTATATTAAATAAAACATGAGCGAGAGCGGTTCTTTTAGCCGCAATATTCGTTCCTACACTTGCTATTATTGCTGTTATTGTTGTTCCAATATTTGCTCCTAATATCATAGGAAAAGCAGAATTAATATCAAGAAGTCCTTCCATACCTAATGCTTCTATTATTCCTACTGTTACACTACTACTCTGTTGTATCATAGTAAAAATAGAACCCACTAACACTCCAAAAACAGGAATTCTACCAAAATTTAAAAATATCTCTTTTATTTTTGGATCATTTTTTAATGGAGATACAGAGGAAGTTGTAATCTCTATCGCAATAAATATTAATCCAAATCCCATTATAAACTGACCAAAATATTTAACTTTTCTTTTGAATGGAAGAAATTGAAGTAAAAAACCGATTGTAAAAATCAAAAAACCATATTTAGTTATTTTTAAAGCAATTATTTGTGCAGTGATTGTTGTTCCAATATTTGCGCCGAAAATGATACTAACTGCTTGAAAAAGATTCATCAAACCACTGTTTACTAAACTAACAACAATGACAGTTGTAGCAGAGCTTGATTGAATAATTGCAGTAATAATAAATCCCAATAAGACGCCTATAAGTGGATTTGATGTAGTTTTCTCAAGAATGTTTTTAAGTCTTTGTGCTAATGCTTTTTGAATGCCATCACTTGTAATGTGAATACCATAGATAAGTAATGCTATTCCACCAATTAAAGGAAAAATAACTTCTAAGAGCAAATTTTAACTCCTTAAAGAATATTTAATACCCTCTTCCACTCTTTCAATTAATTGAAATTTAAGAGATTTTTTTATAGATTCAGGAATTTTGTATAGGTCATTTTCATTTTCTTTTGGTATAACAATTTCAGTGATACTTGCACGATGAGCAGCAAGAACTTTAATTTTTAATCCACCAATTGGAAGAACTTTTCCAGAAAGAGTTATTTCTCCTGTCATTGCAACTTCTCTTTTTATTGGAATTTCAGTTATAGAAGATACCATAGCTGCAACAATTGCAATTCCAGCTGAGGGACCATCTTTTGGAACTGCGCCTTCAGGTACATGAACATGAAAATCATACTTTTTATAAAATTCTTTATCTTTTATTTTAAGATGATCCATCTTGGCTCTAATGTATGAAAAAGCTGCCTGAGCAGATTCTTTCATAACATCTCCAAGTTGGCCAGTGAGAATTAGTTTACCATTTCCTTTCATTTTAACTACTTCTATTTTTGTGATATCTCCTCCAAAAGGAGTCCATGATAGTGCTGTAGCAACTCCAACTTCATCACTCTCTTCTTTTATTCCAAATCTATAAAGTGGATATTCAAGATAATGAATAATATTTTTTAAATTTACATTAACTTTCTTAAATTTGCTTCCTTTTTCGAGTTTTTCTTTTGCTGTTTTCCTTAAAATTTTTGCTATTTGTCTTTCAAGTTCTCTTAAACCTGACTCTCTTGTGTACTCTCTTATTATTTTAAGATAAGCTTCATCAGTAATATTTACATCTTTTTCTGTTAAACCATTATATTCAAGCTGTTTTTTGAATAGATATTTTTTTGCAATTTGAAGTTTTTCATCTTCAGTATATCCTGGTAGATAAATAATTTCCATTCTATCAAGCAGGGCAGGAGGTATTGTATGAGTAACATTTCCTGTTGTAATAAAAAGAACATCTGATAAATCAAAAGGTATTTCGATAAAATGATCAGAAAAATGTGTATTTTGATCTGGATCGAGTGCCTCAAGAAGTGCCGCAGAAGGGTCTCCTCTGAAATCAACACCAACTTTATCTATTTCATCAAGTAAAAAAACAGGATTTTTAGAATTTGCTTCTTTTATACCCTGGATGATTCTTCCTGGAAGAGCGCCTACATATGTTCTTCTATGTCCTCTTATCTCTGCTTCATCTCTCATTCCTCCAAGTGAAACATGAACAAATTTTCTTCCCAAAGCCCTTGCTATTGATTTTCCAAGAGAAGTTTTTCCTACACCTGGTGGTCCGATAAAACATAAAATAGGTGATTTTGGTTTTCTTGTTAATCTTCTTACTGCAAGATACTCTATTATTCTCTCTTTTATATCAGTTAATCCATAATGATCTTCATCAAGAATTTTCTTCGCCTTTTTTATATCAATTTCATCTTTTGTTTCAATATCCCAGGGTAAATCAAGTATCCAATCAAGATATGTTCTTATTACACTCGCTTCCATTGCCATTGGTGGCATTTTAGAAAGTTTTTTTAATTCTTCATCAAATTTATCAAGTACATATTGAGGTAGATTTCTTTTTTTAATTTTTTCTCTATATTCTTCAACCTCTTCTCCATATTCCTCGGTCTCACCAAGTTCTTTTTTAATCGCCTTGAGTTGTTCTCTAAGAAAATATTCTCTTTGTGTTTTATCAACCTGAGATTTAACTTGTTCTTCAATTTCACTACTGATTTTTAAAAGTTCAACCTCTTTTGAAAGAATTTTTATTAGATACTCAATTCTTTCTTCTACATCAAGAAGTTCGAGTAATTTCTGTTTGTCATTCAAAGGAACAATTATATTTGAAGCAACTATATCAGCAAATCTTGAGGGATTATCGATATCTTGAATTGTAGTTAGTGTATCAATTGGTATTTTTTTGGACAATTTTACATACTCTGAATAAAGATCAAGAGCCACTCTTGTTAAAGCCTCAAGTTTTGGGGTCTTTTCAAATTTTTCATCAATTTCTTCAACTTCTGCTTCTAAGAATGGGTCTTTTTTGGTATAAGATATTATTTTAATCCTTTTTATCGCTTCAACTATTACTCTTTCAGAACCATCAGGCAATTTTACACTTTGAAGTATTTGTGCAAGCGTACCAATTTCAAAAAGATTTTCAACATCAGGTTCCTCATCTTCTTCTCTTTTCTGAGTTATTAAAACTATCAACTTATCTTTTTTTAGAGAATCTTCAAGAGATAAAAGAGACTTTCTTCTGCCAACAAATATAGGAAGAACAGTACTTGGAAATACAACAACATTTCTTAATGGTAAAACAGGATAAATTCTTTTATTTTCCATAATTATTTCCTATTTTCGAGTACTTCATCAACAATACCATATTCCTTAGCTTCATATGCGGTCATATAATAATCTCTATCCGTATCTTTCTCTATTTTATCATATGGTTGACTTGTATGTTTGGATAGAATTTCTGTAATTTTATTTTTTATTCTGATTATCTCTTTTGCAACTATTTCAATATCTTTTGCTTGGCCTTGAACACCTCCCCATGGTTGATGAATTAAAATTCTTGTATTTGGCAATGTGAACCTTTTTTTGTTCGAGCCTGAGGCGAGTAAAACTGCTGCCATACTTGCTGCTTGTCCTACACAAATTGTTGAGACAGGTGCTTTTATAAATTGGATTGTATCATAAATGGCAAGTCCTGCAGTTACTTCTCCTCCAGGGCTATTAATATATAAATTAATATCTCTTTCAGGATCATCTGCTTCAAGAAATAGAAGTTCAGCAATTATGGCATTTGCAACTTGATCATTTATTTCTGTACCAAGGAAAATTATTCTATCCTTGAGTAGTCTTGAAAATATATCATATTGTCTCTCACCATAGGGAGTTTTTTCAATAACCCATGGTATAACTTGACTATATTCTTTCATCGTCTTCTCCTTTCTTCAATATATTTATAACATAATCATCTTCAACTTGTTCAAAATCCTCATAAAACATACTAACAGCATAAAAATTCTCAGGAGTATAGAGCGATATAAAATAATCAACCTCTCTTTCAATTCTCTCCTTAGCATCAATACTTGATACAGGAACAGCAACGACTATTTTTTCGGGTTTTTTAATTTTTATAGTTTTTATTGCAGCGAGAATTGTTTCTCCAGTTGCTATTCCATCATCAACTATTATAGCTGTTTTATTGTTTAACTCCTCTATATCTTTTCCATCTCTGTAAAGTTCAACTCTTTTTTTAATTTTATCTTTCAATGTTTCAACTATTTTATTTAAATCGTCTTCGTCTATATTTTCTCTTAAAATTATTGTCCCATCTTCAGTAATTGCTCCAATTCCATACTCACCATCAAAATAGGCAGGAATTTTTGAAACTATAATTGTAGAAAGTGGAGCTTTTAAGATTTTGGAAACTTCATAAGCAACTATAATTCCACCTCTCGGGATTCCAAAAACTATTGGATTTTCGAAATTATACGAGAAAAGTTCTTTACCTAAGAGTTTTCCTGCCTCTTCTCTATTTTTAAATCTCAAGTTTGTTTTTTTCTTTACTTTCTTTAATTAAATTCATTGTACATTTTCCGTCTAAAATCCCCCCATCTTCTATTGCAATTCGAGGAGTCTGTACATCTCCATAAAGTTTACCTGAATTGAATATTTCAACTTTTCTATCTGAGGTAACATTTCCATTAATGGTTCCCATAATTACTATCTCACCGGCTTTTACATTTGAGTCAATCACACCTTTTTCTCCAATAGTAAGAACACCTTTAATGTCAATTTCCCCCTTGACCTTACCATCAACTCTTAAATTACCTTCACAAGTTATTTTTCCTTCAACAGTTGTTCCTTCACCGATATAAGATTGACTTGAATCTTTGACAAACTCCTCTTTTGCTCCTTTTCCGAATGGCATTAAAAACCTCCTTTATCTATAAATTGATTCTTTTTAATTATATCAAAAATTTACTTTATTAAGAGTAAGTTTAATAATTGCTGTAATATTTTTCTTTTAAAATTATTAAATTGGAGCGGGAAACGGGATTCGAACCCGCGACACCCGGCTTGGGAAGCCGGTGCTCTACCTCTGAGCTATTCCCGCCTAAGAGTATTATATCAATATTAATTTTTTTTGTCTTCAACATAAATTAATTTAAGTTCTAATCAATATTAATATGAAAAAATAATTTTTAATCATAAATTTACAATTAATTCTTTTAATTTTTTTATCTCCTCATCATTTAATCTGTTTTCTATCCATTTAGATTTAAGATCCTTTAAATTAAACTCTGTTAATTTCATAGCTACTTTTCTTATTCCACCATCTGGAAAATTTTTATCTTCTCTATATCTTGGAATAAGATGAAAATGTATATGTTCAATCGATTGTCCAGAAACTTCTCCAAGGTTTAAGCCAAAATTAAAGCCCATAGCATTTAAAAAATTTTCTATTCCATTTTTAACTTTTTTAAATGTCTCAAATATATCTGTAACCTCTTCATCATTCAAATCCTCTAATTTAAAAATATGTCTTTTTGGAATTATTAAAGTGTGTCCTTTTGTAACTGGATAAATATCAAGGATTGCATAAGAGTGAATATTTTCAAAAATAACTCTGTCTTTATCTAAATTACAAAAAGGACACTTATTTATCATATTTCAATAATTTTATAATTTCTTTCACCTAAACCAATCTTCTCAGCATATTCAAGTTGTCTTAATCCAGAAACATTATGAATTTGATAAAATTTATCCTCATTTATTAAAGATTTATTATTAAGAGATGGAACTCTTAAAGCCTCAGCTTTTTTGACAGCATCATAGGATGCTTGATCTATTGAAACAATATCTTTTGAACCAAAAAGTCCTATGTCAGGAACAAGATTTAAATCGTGCCATGGAAGACAATCACAATCAGCTGAAACATCCATCACAAAATTTAGAAAAGAGATTCTATCCTCAAAATATTTTTTGATACCATATGCATATTCCACCATTTTTTCTTCCAAAATCTCACTTGAACTTCCCCAAGATATTTTTATTGCACCACTTGGACAAACAGTTACGCACTCTCCGCAGCCAATACACTTTGAATAATCAAATTTTGCCTTTTTATCTACAATTTGAATTGCATTTTCAGGGCAATTTTCACTACATTTTCCGCAGCCAATACATTTTTCAAAGTTAAAAGGCGGTTTAAAATCTGCATGTTGTGTCTGTTTTCCACCTCTTGATGCACAACCCATCCCAATATTTTTAATACTTCCTCCAAATCCAGCTGATACATGACCTTTGAAATGAGTTAGAACAATTAAATAATCAGAATCAATTATTGCTCCACCGATTTTTACTTTTTTAAAATGATTTAAGTCAACTTTTAATTCATGATTATATTGACCTTTAATACCATCAGCAATGATTATTGGACACCCCATTGATGCATATGAAAATCCATTATAAATTGCTGTATTTAAATGATCAACAGCATTTGAACGAGATCCTTTATATAAAGTGTTAGAGTCAGTTAAAAATGGTTTTCCTCCAAGTTCTTTTACAAGATCGATAACCTGTCTTACAAAGACAGGTCTGATAAATCCATGATTCCCAAGCTCACCAAAATGCATTTTAATTGCAACTAAATCCCCATTTTTTATCTCTTTGTTTAATCTTGAGCCAATAACTTTAATTTTTTTTAAGAAAGACCTTCCTTCATTTTGGGCTCTTAATGATGCAAATAATACTTCAGACATCTCTTTTCTTCCTTTTTACAAATTTTAAAATAAGATATACTACAATACCAATAAAAATTATAATAGATGAGAAAAATATTAATATCAATATAAAATATGATGAATATATGATTGGGAAATTTTTATATAGAAAGATTGAAAAATTACTTATTTTACTATTTATATAAGAAAAGGTTAAGTCATCATTAATTTCATCAAGATCTATTTCATATAAACATTTGTCATCTATATTTTTAATTTCTCCTTTTAGGTTTGATGCAAATGTATAATTTTTTGGATAATAGATTTTAATATTTATATCTTCAAACTTTTTGTAGTATTCTTTAGTATTCAATATATAATAATATGAATAAACACTTTTTGGATAAAGTTTCCTATCCTCGCTTGGTAATGCAGAAAATTTTATTAATAAAATATTTTTTGAATTTTTTTTAAAATTTATTATAAATTTATATAAATTTGGAAAATATCTGTCATTATTCTTATAAAATGTATTGAACATCTCAGGAGTATATAAATTTTTTTGAACAGGATCAATAAAAATAATATTTTTTTGTGAAATAATATTTTCTAAATTTTCCCATTTATCTGATAAAACTTCTTTTAGATAAGTAGCCTCAACAATTTCATATTCTATATTATTATTATTAAAAAAAATTTCAAAACTATCTTTATATTCTGAAAAAACAGGAAAAATAAATCCAATATTTTTTTCATTCTCATCGTTTACAATTTCATATTTAACAGTTGCCTCTATCTTGTTATTTGTAACATTGAAAACAATTTCTTCATTTTCTATTTTCAAATCAACATTATCGACAGGAATTATATCTCCATGATAATCATTCAAAGTAAAAGGAGCAGCGGCATTACCTAAGAGAAGTATGCATAAAACAAAAATTAATAAATATTTTTTATTCATTCTCTTCGAAAATTAAAGGTATGATTATAGGTTTTCTTCTTGTTTTTTCATAGAAAAAAGAAGATAGTGCTCCAGAAATATCTCTCTCAAGAATAACTTTATCATATCTATGATTCGATAAATATATTTCCTCTATTCTTTCTTTTGCTTTATCAATTAAACCATTCAAATCATTTTCATTAAAAAACCCCCTTGAAATTATTTTTATATTCTTTATTTTCCCGTTTTTTATTAAAATACCAACAGTTACTATGCCTTCTTTTGCTAATATTCTTCTATCTTTTATAACTTCACTCTCTTCAGATTCAAGACCAAGACCATCGATGAATAGATCGCCCGAGATTTCTTTTTTTGCTCTTTTTACTGTATTCTTATAAACAAAAACTGCATCTCCATTTTCAACAACTATTATTCTACTCTCAGCAATTCCAATTTCATTAGCAAGCTTTTTATGACTATAAATATGTCTTGTCTCACCATGAATTGGAATAAAATATTGTGGTTTAACAAGCTGTAATATAATTTTTAACTCTTCTTTTGCAGCATGACCAGATACATGTACACCATCTTCTTCTCTATAGATAACATCAGCATTAAGTGAAAAAAGATTATTTATTATCCTATTGATAAATTCTTCGTTTCCTGGTATTGGATGTGCAGAAATTATGACAGTATCCCCAGGTAATATTCTTAATTTTTCATGATTTGAATAAGCAAGTCTTGTTAAACCAGAAAGTGGTTCGCCCTGACTTCCTGTTGTTAATATGACAAGTTTATCTTCAGGTATTAATGGAATATCATTTATATCTATCATTAACTCGTCAGGAATGTTTATATATCCTAATTTCTTAGCAATAGATATTATATTAACAAAACTTTTACCATCAACATAAACTTTTTTTCCAAGTTTTGATGATATATCGAAAATCTGTTGAATTCTATGTATATTTGTTGAAAATGTTGTTATTATTGCTCTTTTTTTGACTCTTTTAAAAATATTTATTAAATTATCTCCAACTATTTTCTCAGAGCCAGCAAATCCATCTTTAGTTGCATTTGTTGAATCAGAAAGTATCAACAAAATTCCTTCATTTCCTATTGTAGCAATTTTCTGTAAATCAATGCTTTTTCCGTCTATTGGTGTTGTGTCTATTTTAAAATCACCAGTATGAAATATTTTTCCAGAATTTGGATTTTCAATTACAAATCCAAGTCCATCAGGAATAGAGTGGTTTACATATATTCCTTCAATTGTAAAATTTCCAATTTTAAACTTTTCATTTGGTTTTATTTCAATTTCATCATATGGTTTAAATTTTCCTGGAATAACTGTTGTACATAGTCCAAGAGTTAGTTTCGTTCCATAAATTGGTAATTTTTTCTTTTCAAAAACATATTTTAAAGATCCAATATGATCAAGATGTCCATGTGATATAACTATACCTAAAAGTTTATCTTTTATCTTTTCTATATAAGATAGATTTGGTATTACATATTCAACACCAAACATATCACTTTCAGGGAATTTAAATCCTGAATCAAGTATGAAAGCAGAAGATTCATCCTCAAAAACCATCATATTTTTCCCTATTTCATTCAAACCACCAAGAAATGTTATCTTTACATATTTTTCATCATAGGAATTTTTTGAATTCATCTTCACTTATTTCTCCAGTAGCTCCATATCCAAACTCATTATAATCAATTGATTCGAGTTCTTCATAAATGTCATCTTCTTTAACACATTGTATCTTTTCTATTGTTTTTTCTATATTTTCTACAATACCTTTTCGAAAAAAACTAACTGCATTTCTTTCGCTTCTTGCTAAAGAATTTTCAAGTCTCAATAGATAATTTCCTATTAACAATTCTTTGCTTCTTTCAATTTCATCTTTTTTTATTCCATTATCTTTTATATTTTTAAACTCTTTTTTTATCTCTTCTAAAACTTTTGGGAGATTCCTTTTTGATGAAGCAAAATAGATAACATTTGCTCCTGTAATATTATTAGAGAGATTAAATGTATATATTACATAAACTAATCCTAATTTTTCTCTTATTTTTTGAAATAATCTCGATGACATACCACCACCAATTATATTTAATAGAACAAGATTTTTATAATATCTATTTGATATCACAGATGGTGCTTTAAAACCAATTGATACATGCATCTGTTTTGTATTTTTATTTTTTATCTTTATATTTTTTTCAAAAGACGGCTCCTGTAAATTTACATTAATTGTTTTGTCTGAACTCTTTTTATTCAATTTCTCATTTAGAACTTTTTTTATATCTTCATATTCCAAATTGCCATATATTGATATAATTAAATTTTTTAAATTGTAGTATGATTCATAAAAATCATAAAGTTTTTCTCTGTTTGAACTTACTATATTTTCAATTTTTCCTATTGTATCATAAGAAAAAGGTGTATTATCCCATATAGCTTTTTTAAGTTCTATAAGCGATAGTTCCTCTGGTGAATCTTCTATCGAATTATATTCCTGAATCACTACCTCTTTTTCTTTTTCTATCTCTTCCTCAGGAAAAGTTGCATTTTGAATTAAATCAAACAAAACATCTGAGGCTTCGCTAAATTTTATATCTCTACCTCTAATATAATATCCAGTATATTCACTACCTGTATAAGCATTAATATCACAACCTATTCCTTCAACCTCTTTTGGAATATCATAATAATTTCTTTTTTTGGTTCCTTTGAAAACAAGATGTTCAACAAAATGAGAATAGCCATTGTTATTATCATTTTCATAATTAGACCCAACAGGAACTAAAATAAAGATTGAAAAAGATGGAAAATTGGAATTTTTTTCAAATATCATTTTTGATCCACATTGATGGATTTCAAATTTTATATTTTTTTCTGACATCTATCTTTTAAAGGGTCTACCTTTTTCCTGATTATCGTCCTCAAATCCAATACCTTTTTGAGTTAGATTAACTCTTCCTGAATCATCTATATTTTGAACTTTGACAATAATCTCTTCTCCAACTTTAGGCCAGAGTTTATTATTTTTGGCAATTGAATTTTTCATCTGTGAAACATGTAATAAGCCATCTTTATTTTGTGTAATTTCAACTATAAGACCAAAATCTCTTACCTGTAAAACTTTGCCAAGATAAACTCTTCCAACTTCAACGTCTTTTGTGAGTTCTTTAATCATATCTATCGCTTTTTCACCAGATTCTAAATCAGGCGCTGTAACAAAAATTCTCCCAGTAGGTTCAATATCAATTTTAGATTCAGTCTCATCAATTATTTTTTTAATGAATTTTCCTTGAGGTCCAATAACATCTTTAATTTTATCAGGTTCAATATCCATAACTATTACTCTTGGTGCAAGAGGAGAAATATTTTCTCTTGGTTTATCAATTACTTTTAACATTTCATTCAATATATATAATCTTCCATTTTTTGCTTGTTCAAGGGCTTTTTCCACAATTTTAAAATCGATTCCTTTAATTTTTATATCCATTTGAAGTGCTGTTATACCATTTTTTGTTCCAGCAACTTTAAAATCCATATCACCTAAAGCATCTTCCATTCCCTGTATATCTGATAAAACAGCAAAATCATTTTCCTCTTTTATAAGACCCATTGCGATCCCTGCTACAGGATTTTTAATAGGAACGCCAGCATCCATTAAAGCAAGAGTTGAACCACATACTGATGCCATAGAAGTTGAACCGTTAGATTCAAGAACTTCTGAAACAACTCTAATAGAATATGGAAATTCAATTTCATCAGGAATTACTGAAAGAAGAGCTCTCTCTGCAAGTGCTCCATGTCCTATTTCTCTTCTTGATGGACCTCTTAAAGGTCTAACCTCTCCTGTTGAAAATGGAGGGAAATTATAATAGTGCATATATCTCTTTGTGAATTCTTCTTCAAGACCTTCAATTAACTGCCCTTCTTTAATTCCTCCGAGTGTAACAACTGATAAAACCTGGGTTTGACCTCTTGTAAATAATCCAGAACCATGTGTTCTTGGCAAGATACCTGCTTTTATATATAAAGGTCTTATTTCATCAGTTTTCCTTCCATCAACTCTAATTTTTTTATTTATTATTCTATTTCTTACATAATTTTTTAAGACTTTTTTAAAAATATATCTTAATTTTTTTATTAACTCCTTTTCCTCTTTTGAGAACTCTTCTTTTGTCTCAAAATCTGGCATGAAATACAAAATTAATTGATCTTCAAGTTTATTCAACTCTTCTTCTCTTTCAGATTTCTCTTTAAAATTTTCAAGAACATCTTCTATTTTGGGTTCAAGGAACTCTCTCGATTTTTCTACTATGTCATTTTCAATCACAAGTGGAGTGAATTCAATTTTTTCTTTATAATTCTCTTTTGCAAATTTTTCGATCTCTTCAACAATTTTCTTTATCTCTTCTTTTGCAATATCAAGAGCTTCCAAAACAATATCCTCTGGTATCTCTTTACATCCAGCCTCAACCATAACTATATTATCTTTTGTCCCTGCAACAACTATATCCATATAACCCTTTTCAATTTCATCAAAAGTAGGGTTAATTATGAATTTATCATCTATTCTGCCGATTCTTACTGCTCCAATTGGCCCTAAGAATGGAGCTTTTGAAATAGAAAGAGCAAGTGAGGCTCCATTTAATGCAATTATATCAGCTGGATTCTCTTTATCTTGTGATAATACAGTTGCAATTATCTGAACATCATTATAGAAAAATTCTGGGAAAAGAGGCCTTAAAGATCTATCAATTAATCTTGCTTTAAGTATCTCTTCATCTGTTGGCTTTCCTTCTCTTTTATAAAAGCCACCTGGTATCTTTCCAACAGCATAAAGTTTCTCTTCATAGTCAACAACAAGTGGTAAAAAATCAACATCGTTTTTCGGTTCTTTGTTTACAGTAGCTGTAACTAAGACAAATGTATCACCATATTTTGCTAAAACAGAACCATCAGCCTGTTTTGCTAATTCACCAATTTCAAAAATTAAATTTTTATTAGAAATATTTATTTCTAAACTCTTTTTATTAAATCCTTCTATCATTTTTCTCCTTACATATTATTTTCTTAAATTAAGGCTCTCAATTAGTTGTAAATATTTATCATAATCTTTTTCTTTCAGATAATTCAATAATTTTCTTCTTCTACCAACCATTTTGAGTAGTCCTCTCCTTGAAGAATGATCTTTTTTATGTTCTTTAAGATGATCAGATAGTTTTTTAATTTTTTCAGTTAAAATAGCTATCTGAACTTCAACAGAACCAGTATCATTTTCATGGAGTTTAAACTTATCAATAATTTCCTGTTTTTCTTTCTTGTCTAACATTCTTACCTCCTAACCTTCCCATAACCGAGACTTTTTTATCCAGGTTAAGGATCATTGGCTTTAATCTTAATTTTTTGAATTATACCATATAAAATTTTAGATTTCAACCTAAATCTTTTGATAAGAATTATCAATTCTTTATATTATAATTATTAAAATGAAAGAGTGGTATTTTAATTGGTTTGATGAAAATTATTTAAAATATAATTTAATCACTCAAAGCGAAGAGTTAACTAAAAAACAGGTTGATTTTATAATTGATGTTCTATTCCTAAAAGAAAAAGATAAAATTCTTGATCTTGGATGTGGTATAGGAAGACATTTAATAGAACTTGGCAAAAGAGGAATAAAAGGAACTGGTATTGATTTTAATGAAAAATATATCAATATTGCTAAGAAAAGTATAAAAGATAATAAAGATATTGAATTCATAAATATGGATATTAGAGATATTGATTTTGTAAATGAATTTGATGGTGCAATATCAATTTGGACAAGTTTTGGATATTTTGAAGATGAAGAAAATCTCGATTTATTAAGAAGAATATATAAAGCCTTAAAAAAGGGTGGTAAATTTCTTTTAGATATTGAGAATATACATTATTTAATAAATAATCTTCCAAAAGAGAGATGGGAAAAAAAAGAAGGAATGTATATATTAGAAAAAAATAAAATAAATTTAAAAACAAGTAGATTAAAAACAGAAAGAATTTTTATAAAAAATAGAAATGCATATGAATATATAAGGAATTATAGAATATACAGTTTTAGTGAGATAAAAAATTGTTTAGAAGAGGCGGATTTTAGAATTGTTAACTGTTATGGAGGATATGAAAAAGAAGAATTGAATCTATTTTCAAAAAGATTGGAGATAGTTTCTGAAAAATTATAAGTATCAATTTTAATTTTATTATCTTTAATTTCAATTTCAATTGCACCATCTTCATCTGTTCTTAATATTTTTGAATTGATGCTTGAGAGTAAATCTAAAATATCATCTGATGGGTGCCCAAAAACATTTGAGCCAACAGATATGATTGAATATTTTGGTCCGATTAAATTAAAAAAATTCATATCATACGAATTTTTGCTTCCATGATGAGGTACTTTTAAAAGAGTTAAATCATTTATTAAATCTGGATAGAGTTTATAAATTTCATTGATTGCTTCAACCTCAATATCACCAGTAAGTAATGCTGAGAAATTTTTATATTTTAATAAAATACACAAAGAGTTATTATTGTCATTTGCTCTTAAATAATCTTTCCCACCTGAAATAGGATTCAATATAATAAATTCTAAACCATCTATTTCAAAAGAATCTCCTCTTTTTAAATTTATTTTTTTAACATTTTGTGTTTCTAATTTATCTATTAATTCTTTTCCATAATAACTTAGTTCTATATCAGGATAACCAATATGATCTATTTTTTCTCTTTTGATTATCTGGAAAAGCCCCTCAAAGTGATCACTGTCCTCGTGTGTAAAAATCAATAGATCTATTTTATTAACACCTAATCTCTTCAATGAGTTTAATACCCTTATTCCTGGACTACTTTTTTCTTTGTAGTTAGTTCCACCACCATCAATCAAAATATTTTTATTATTTGGTGTTTTTATTAAGATTGAATCTCCTTCACCTACATCAAAAAATGTTATTCTCATTTTTCCAAAATCAGAGATATAAGGATATATGAAAGAGGCAATAACCGAAATAATAAGAATTATAAATAAAGGTC
>JGI11944J13513_1000349_pt1 | contig 48005 bp, 52 predicted proteins | sample TerdegcoTASludge_FD_13513 | JGI IMG/M metagenome (IMG submission 13513) | reverse complement strand
CTGATTATCCATGCTATCTTTTTGTCGTTAAGCTTTGCCATACCCTTGTATCGTTTCCACAAGGGAAATGATTTTGGGATAAGACAACTATAAAGAATAGAATTAGTATTTATTTACAAATAATGTCAAAAAACAATAAGGTATATAGAAACTTATTCTAAAGAATTAGGTTATATCTTTCACCTTTTTCCCAATATATTTTCTATTTCTTTTATTGCCGCAATCCGATATTTCTCCTTTCCATATAAAGCATATATTTTCTCTGCAGTTTCAAGGGTTCTTATTGAAGAATCTAACCAATTAATCAAATCAGCTGAGAATATTTTCAATCCATATTCTTTTCTAAATTCTTCGCTAATCCTACTCGGAGATAACTTAGCCTTTCTTAGATCCAACAGTCGTTTTCCTATTTCGATCTTAGGGCAATTACAATAGGGGGCATCCTTACAACCACATGCAAAAAATTCGGCAAGTAAGTTTATCAAAATCTCTTCTGCGTGTTTTGAGAGAGTTTCCGTTCTAGTATGGAAATATATTTTTTCTAAAGTTGTTCCAGAAAAAAGTGAGGAAGAATCTATTTTCAATATTGCTTGAAGTTTACTAGTCAGATAGGTATTTGGAAAAGGCAATGTTTCAAAAATAATTTCTCTGATATCATCACTTCTAAAGTTTTTAATGAAGATTGCATGAGGTATTTTTAGAAAGTTTGAAGACACTATTCTACCAAATTTTGTAATATTTAATTTATCGCCTTTAAATTCAACTAACCCGTCCTTTCTTAAAATAGAGATATACTCGTTATCGAATGTAGGTGCAAATCCCATTTCAAAATATTTTTTTATTTCTGTGACGGATAAATTAGAAAATGTGGATATTATTGATAAAGTTCGTTCTAATGAGGTATTGTTATCATATTGGATATCAACTTTTTCAGAACTATTCTCTAGTAAGTAAAAACAATGCTCTTCTTCTGAAATTTCTCCATACTTTTCTTGAGGATCTATCAATAAGTAAGCTTTTCCTTTGTCATGAAACGAAGGTCTGCCAGCCCTGCCAATCATCTGCTGAAATTCAAATATTTTAAGCGGTTCAATTCCCATAGAAAGAGTTTCAAATATTACTGCTGATGCAGGAAAATCTACCCCTGCAGCAAGAGCCGCTGTGGTCACAACAGCATCAAGTTTACCTTTCCAGAACTTGGTTTCAATTTCTCTTCGTTCATTGAATGGAAGGCCGGAATGGTATGCCGCAGCGTTAATTCCTCTTGTTTTAAAATGTTCGGCTAAAGAATGACAATTTCTTCTTGAATTGGAAAAAACTATAGCTTGCCCTTTGTATCGTTTTGAAGAAATGTCCGAATTTTCTTTTCGAATTATTCTTGAAATTGTATGTAGTTTTCCTCCATGACCAGAACAAAAAATTACATGTCTTTCTAGAGGAACAGGCCTTTTATTATAAATTACTAGTTCCATGCCAAGTGTTTCTGATAATTCCTTTGGATTACCTACAGTTGCTGATAACGCAATAAATTGAGAATCAGGGTATAAAACATAAAGTCGTGAAATCAAACTATCTAAAAGAGGCCCCCTTTCTTTATCTTGTAGCATATGAATTTCATCGATAACAACAGTAGAAACACCTTCGATAGTAATTCCAGACCTAAAAATTTGATCGATTCCTTCATATGTCCCAATTATTATATCTGAATCTAAGGACCTGTTTATATCTTTGGGATTGTCTGAAATTCTTGATAATCCAACTCTTAAGGATATCTTAAAATTTGGGTAGTTATCTTTAAACTCCTCATATTTTTGTAAAGCCAGAGAAACTAATGGAGACAAATACAGTAATTTATTTCCTTTTTTAAATCTTGAAAAATAGGATATTTCACCTATAAGAGTTTTCCCAGAGGCGGTTTCACTCATAATAAGAAAATTTTCTCCAGATAGAAGCCCCTTTTCTATTGCTAATGATTGCACAGGAGTTAGTTCGTTTATTCCCCTCGAAATCAGGCTATTTCTAAAAGCCTCAGAAATTTCAAGATCAGATATTTTTTGAATTTTAATGTCAAGGGGGGAAGCTTCAATTTTATCATATAAGGTAATTGATGAATCTCTTGTGGGGTCAAATTTAGGATCAAATACCGTTAAAACTCTATCGACATCAGAGAATCTTTTCAACAATTTTTCAGCAAGTTTTGTATCATTAATCCCTTTGTATTTCAAATCTTTAACTATTTCCGCTTTTGCACAAATTTCACATATTGGCTCTGAATGGTATGTATAAGGAGTACCTTTTGTATTGACTCTATTATCAATTAAGCAGAATTTACACAAAGATATATACTCGAATTTGGCCCCATAAGAATTTAGCATATTGATTAACAGAGAGAGTATATCTTCCGTGAAATGATCTTTTGAAATGAATAGCGTATCACTTCTTAGGAGTTTAATTGATTCCTTAGGCATCAAAATCGTTTCTTTTTCATTTTCTGTCTTACGGAATTTTTTAGGAACAAATCTATCCCCATCTTGTAGAAGAACAAGCGTATATTTGGTATTAATCTTACCATTAACATATTCTAAGATTTCAACTTCATCTTTTTTTTTCTTGTTCCGTATTATAATAAGCATTAAAGAAACCTTTTCCACAATATTTATAAAATAACCTTTTAAAAATAATAAAGGTGTTCTTTTGAAGGTTCTCATTGCAGGAAATTTTGATGTTGTACATCCCGGGCATATATATTTCCTAACTGAAGCCTCTAAATTAGGAAAGGTCACCGTTATAATAGCAAGAGATGAAACGATAAAAAAATTCAAGGGAAGGGCTCCAATCTTTAATGAAGAAGAAAGAAAAATTATTCTTGAAAGTATGAAGATGGTTGACAAGGTTATACTTGGAGATAAAAAGGATTTTTTCTCACCGATTATAGCTGAAAAGCCAGATATTATATTTCTTGGACCCGACCAATACTCATCATGGATTGAAGAAAGAATCAATAAATCTGGATTAAACATTAAAATTATGAGGCTTGATAAAAGATTGCCATACAGTTCAAGTGAACTAAAGAAGAGGTTTTTAAAGGTATACACACTAGCTACTGAAAAGGAAGACCTAAGTATATAGGCCCAGGATTTAATATGTTCAAAGAAGTACCTCTTATAGAAATAGATGAAATAGTAGATAAAGCGTTTAAGCTTGCAAAAAAAAAAGCTTTGTCTAGTAAAAAAAATTTAAATGAGATAGTAAAAGAAAAAGAATCTATAAGAGTAACCGTTGCTGGTGAAACATTAGCTGAATCTCTTTTCAAAGTTGTAGACAGATACCCATCTTTTGATAGATTACCACCATTTACACGAGAGTTAATTGACATAATTGCAGGAATCGACACTTTAAGACATAATTTAGGGGCTTTATCTTTTGCAATTAACACAATTAATTCAATAAAAGTGGAATATATAAAAAATATAAGAAGAGCCAAAACACCACAAGAGGCATCATTTTTGAGAAAAGAGTGTTATGGACGTTATATATCAATATTAAAGCAAATAGAACGAAATATAAAAGTTCTAAATAAACTACGTGATAAACTAAAAAATCTACCTTCGATAAATCCAGATCTGTATACTATTGTGATTGCAGGTTTTCCAAATGTAGGTAAATCATCACTTTTAAAATCCTTGACCAATTCTGAACCTGAAATTAACTCCTACCCATTTACAACTAAAGGGATTAATGTTTCATCATTTGAGTATAATAGAAGAAAGATACAAGTTGTAGATACACCTGGTTTACTCGATAGAGAATTCAAGGATAGGAATCCTATCGAATTACAGGCCATATCCGCATTAAAGTATTTGGCAAAACTAATTCTTTTTATTTTTGATCCTACAGAATCTTGTGGGTATAGTATGGAAATGCAATTGAAGCTATATAAAGAGATATCTAACGAATTCATAGGTGTTTCAATAATAAAAATATATAACAAGGCAGATCTAAAAGAATGGGGATATATAACAGACAAACAAGGAATAGAAATATCTGCACAAGAAGGATTAAATATAGATATCTTAAAAAAAGAAATTGAAAAGAAGCTAATTGATTATTTTGAAGAAGAGGTATATTACTATGAAAAAAATTGAATCTGAATCAAGCGGCATAACAGGTTTTTTAAGGGGATTTAAAATCTTAATTGAAGATATTGATAAAGAAAAAAAAATTAATAAGATAGTTTTTACAGGCAATAAATATACTTGCACACCTTTTATTGAATTATTATCATATGTTATCAGATCTTTGAACAAAGAAATTATCTATGTGCCTTCTGTAAATCTAAATGAATCGTATAAAGTAAAAATTTCTGAAGTTGATTGTGACTTTATTAAAGGGGGAGACCCATTACACCCTGATCTTGTAGTAATAATGGGTGGGCTTGCAATGAAAGGCGGGCCAGAGATAGCATCAGTAGAAAAGTTTTTAGGGGATATAGGAAACAAAGACAAAAAAGTAATTGGTGTTTGTTTCATGAGTATCTTTGAAAAATCAGGCTGGTGCAACATTATACCTTTTGATTATATGATTGACACTACTATGGACAGCTCAATATACAGGAGATAAAATGGAACTTAAAAGTTGCAAAAAACATTATATGAAGGATACTCACAGAGCAATTCCCCCAGAAGATACTTTAAAAATTGTAAAAGAAAAACTTGATATTTGTGGGATAACAAGAGTCGCGGACATTACCGACCTTGATAGACTTGGAATCCCTGTTTTTTCCGCAGTAAGACCTGATGCTTCATTAGGATCAGTTTCAGTATATAATGGGAAAGGGGTTTCAAAGACAGAAGCTGAAGTATCTGCAATAATGGAAGGAATAGAAAGATATTCTTCAGAGGTAAATGAAGAAATAATAATTGATGCTTCACAGTCTGAGCTAGATGGAAAAGTTAATTTTTTATCCCCTTATGAATTGGCTTTGCCCGCTCCTGAGATGTTTAATGAATATATTAAAATAGGTTGGGTAAAAGGTTATGACTTGATTAGAAGAGAAGATATATATGTGCCCGCAAATTCTGTGTTTCATCCTTACCCTCTAAAGAGAGACTACCCTCTTTTTAGAACCAATACAAATGGATTAGCTTCTGGGAATACTATAGAAGAAGCAATATTTCATGGATTATGTGAAGTCATAGAAAGAGACGCTTGGTCTCTTGTTGAGATGAAAAGGACTTTTCCAAAAGATCTCGTAATTGAGATAAGTGACCCCTTACTTGAGGATTTCCTTAAAAGATTTAGAGAAAATGAAATTGAAATAATATTCAAAGATATCACCTCTGATATTCAAGTTCCCACAATATTGGCTGCAATTGATGATCTGAAGTTAAAAGACCCAACACTTTTAGTAATGGGAATGGGGACACATATTGACCCAAAGGTAGCATTATATCGTGCAATAACTGAAGCTGCACAATCAAGACTAACTCAAATTCATGGTGCGAGAGAGGATACAAATAAAGCAGATATGAAAAGAAGGATAGGTTATGAGCGTATTAAAAGAATGAACTGGTTTTACTTAAACCAGTTTGGAGTAAAGACAAAAACATCAGATTTCACAATTAAAGCATCAGATGACATTCTTGAAGATATAAACACCGTGTTAGATGTTCTAATGAAAAAAGGAATTAACAGGGCAATAGTCGTAGACTTAACAAGAAAGGAATTGAATATACCTGTTGTTAGAGTTCTTATTCCGCAACTTGAACAGTATGGAATCGATAATTCAAGAATTGGATCCAGAGGAAGAATGAGAGAAGTTGATAAAAATTATTATTTATTTGGGCCCAAGCCTTCCAGTAGACGAAGCTAAAAAAATATTGTCCTCTGATGCCAAAAGAGAAGTAACTTATGCACCACCAATAAAAAGAGGAGATATCCCAAAAGCGGCGTCTGATGGTTATAACATTATAGGGATAATTGATGGAATTTTCTTTAGAGAAAGCGCTGTTTCTCCCAGAGAATTAATGGAAATACTAAAATCTAATATAAAAATATATGGTTCCTCAAGTATGGGTGCTTTGAGGGCTTCAGAACTTGATAGATACGGAATGATAGGTGTTGGTCAAATCTATAAATGGTACAAAGATGGAACTCTAAATTCTGATGACGAAGTTGCTCTCTCATTCGATTCAGAAGAATTCATTCCAATATCTGAGCCACTTATAAATATAAGAGAAACAATAAAAAAAGCGTTAGAAGAAAGAATTATTACTAAGATAGAATCTGAATTAATCCTCGAATCGGCAAAAAAGCTTTATTTTCCAGATAGAAGATGGAACAAAATAATAGAGCTAACAGAGAAAAAAATAGGAAAAGATCTATCAAAGTTTTCTAAATTTATTGAAAATAGTAGAGTAGATGTGAAGAAGCAAGATGCTATTTTACTTCTAAAAAAAATAGATGATGATTCGAAATAGTTATAAGTTTCTAGTTTAAAGAATATCCATGGCAAACAATAAAGAACTCTTTGAAGAGTCTAAAAAATACCTTTGCGGAGGAGTTAATAGTCCAGTAAGAGCGATGAAACCTTATCCTTTTTTTACAGAAAGAGCAAAGGGTGCACTGCTACTTGATGTAGAAGGAAACAGCTACATTGACTATTGCCTTTGTTATGGGCCCATGATGTTAGGCCATAAAAATCCTGAAATCCTTGATGCGGTGAAGCATCAACTTGAAAAGGGTACAGCATATGGTACGCCCACTGAAAATGAAATTATTTTTGCAAAAAGATTATCTGAAGTTGTTCCAAATATTGAGAAAATAAGATGTGTAAGCACGGGAACAGAAGCAACTATGAGTGCAGTAAGACTTGCCAGAGGAGTAACTGGTAGAGATAAGATAGTGAAATTTGATGGAGGATTTCACGGAGCTCATGACACTGTTTTAGTAAAAGCAGGCTCAGGAGTAATGACTACTTCTATCCCTGGTTCAAAAGGTATCCCTGAAAGTTCAGTTAAGAATACCGTTTCTGTTCAATTCAATAATATTGAAGCATTGTCAACTATCATTGAAAAAGGAGATGTGGCAGGAATAATAATAGAACCTATAGTCGCAAATGCAGGTTGTATAATGCCTGAAAAAGGATATCTAAAAGAAGTAAAAAAGGTCGCTAAACAAAATGGAACTTTACTAATTATGGATGAAGTGATAACTGGATTTAGATTAAGCCTTGGTGGCGCGCAAGAATACTTCAAAGTAAATGGGGACATTATTACTATGGGAAAAATAATTGGTGGAGGATTTCCACTCGCAGTTTTCGGAGGAAAAAGAAAAATAATGAATGAAGTATCCCCAGAAGGCCAAATTTATAATGCCGGAACTTTTAACGGTAATCCAGTTTCTATTGCTGCAGGACTTAAGACACTGGATATTCTAGAAAGAAAAGAAACATACCCTAAAATAAAATATATGACGGATAAGATTATAGACGGTATTAGTGATATGACATCAAAAATGAAATGCGCAATTTATGGAGCCCCTGGCATGTTTTGTCTCTACTTTGGAGTCAATGAAGTTAAGAATTATGAAGATGCCAAAAAATCAGATACAGAAATGTTTAAGAGATTCCACAAGGAATTATTAAAAAAAGGAATATTTCTTCCTCCGTCCCAATTTGAATGCAATTTCTTATCAATAGCCCATGATGAGGAATTAGTAGATAAAACATTAGATTGTATGAATGTTGCTCTAAAGACAATTAAACGATGATGATGTAATGAAACTTATTTGCGGAACTAGAGGCTCTAAACTAGCTTTGACTCAAACTGATGAAGCTATAGATGCTATTTGTAAAAATACAGGCGTTGAAATAGAAAAAAAAATAATTAAAACTAAAGGTGACCAAATTTTAGACCTTCCTCTCCACAAGATAGGGGGGAAGGGATTGTTCATTAAAGAAATTGATGAAGCTCTTATTAACAATGAAATTGATTTTGCGGTTCACTCTTTGAAAGATTATCCTACTGAAATACTTCCTGAGCTTGAAATATCTGCAATCAAAAAACGAAAAGAACCGTATGATGCATTAATTAGTCAAGAAGAATCTATTGAAGATTTACCAGAAGAGGCTTCTATTGGAACGTCATCTCTTAGAAGGAAATCAGAATTATCAAGGATTCGCCCAGATCTTGAAATCAAGGACATAAGAGGTAATCTTGATACTAGAATAAGAAAATTGAAAGAAGGTCAATATGACGCAATAATAGTTGCAGAGGCAGGATTTTCAAGACTATATGGTGAAACAACTGAAATTGAGGGTTTTAAATTTTCACGAATAAATCCTGAGATTATCATGCCTGCGCCTGGACAAGGCGCTTTGGCCATTGTATCTAGAAAGAATGACTCAAAAATAAGAGACATATTAATAACTATTGAAGATGAGAAAACTAGAATCGAAACAATGTGTGAAAGACAATTTATGATGGGGGTAGGTGGCGGATGTAATCTTCCTGTTGGTGCACTTTCAGTTATTCACGGAAAAGAAATAGAACTTAAGGCATTTGTAGGAAACTTAGAGGGAACTACATCTATTAGAGGAGAAGCTAAAGGCAAAAAGGAAGACTATTTAAATATAGCAAAGGAGCTTTCTAAGAGATTAAATATTAGAGAGTGATTTTTTGGTAGTTTATATTGTCGGAGCAGGACCTGGAGACCCAAAACTCATCACCATAAAGGCACTTGAACTTATAAAAAAGGCTGATGTAATTTTATACGATAAGCTTGTTAGTAAGGACTTACTTTTTTATTCTAAAAAAGGATGTATTAAGGCATATGTGGGAAAAAAGTCTGAAGGCTCAAGTCAATTTCAAGAGGACATTAACAAAGAATTATACGAATATGGAAAGAAATACAATATTGTTGTAAGACTCAAAGGAGGGGATCCTTATATATTTGGTAGAGGCGCAGAAGAAGCTATGTACCTATATGAAAGAAACATCCCATTTGAAGTTATTCCAGGAATTTCTTCAACGATTTCTTGCCCAATGTATTCTGGGATACCCTTATCTTATAGAGAATCTAATTCAGCCTTTGCTTTTTTAACAGGACATGAAGCAGAGAATAAATCGTTTAGTATAAATTGGGATAAGCTTCCGGATACTTTGATAATAGTTATGGGAATAAAAAACAGAGCGGCGATAGCTCAGAATCTTATTAATAATGGATTTGACCCAAAAACACCTGTTGCAATAATAAAAAACGGAACAACTTTACTACAAGAAACAACTGTATGTAATCTAGACTCATTGGGGGATACTCCTGCTGAACCGCCTTCCATTATTTTTGTTGGTAAAAACGTTTTATTAAGAGATAAACTTGATTTCTTTGAGAAAAAAATATCTTCAATAAAAAATAAAGAAATATTTGTTTCCAGAGAAAACGGAGAAGAATTAGAAATAATGGAGAAAATGGGGGGCAAAATTTTTGCATATTCTCTAATTGATATATTAGACGTTGATTTTAATTTACCTGATCTTTCAAGTTATGATGTTATAGTGCTTACAAGTGCAACTGGAGTTAACAAATTAAAGGACTTACTACCTAAAGATAAAGAATATTATACCATTGGACCAAAGACTGAAGAAAAACTGCAGGAAATAGGGATATATCCACGAAAACCCGAGAAATATAACTCGAAAGAACTTGCAAGATTCATAATATCCGAGCTTAAAGGGAGAAAAAAAATAATTACATTAAGATCTCTTGAAGCGCCGGGATATCTAGAGGATACGCTAAGACAATACCATGATGTGACAAGAGTTGATGTCTACAAAGTAAGAATGAAGGAAGATTTACCTAAAAAGAAGAATTTTGATATTGCCTTTATTACTAGCTCTTCAAATGCTGATGCTTATAAAAAAATGGGATTATATTCAAAAGTAATTGTATCAATCGGTCCTGAAACTAGCAATAGTTTAGTCAAAAATGGGATAACTCCAACAATAGAAGCAGATACACATACACTTTCAGGAATGCTTGAAGCTTTACTTGATTACAATATCAAATGTGATTTAAATGACAAAAATTAAAGATCCTAAAATTATAGGGATAGTTGCTGTTTTTTCAGCGTTAGCCTTTGTTGCAACAAGATTTATCCAAATACCAATCCTACAAACGGGAGGTTACCTAAACTTCGGTGAAGCAATAATCTACATTGCGGCTATATTTTTTGGGCCAACTGTTGGAGGAATGGTAGGTGCAATTGGTCCAGCTCTTGCAGATATTACCTCCCCTTACGCTGCCTTTGCTCCATTTACATTTATAATAAAAGGACTTGAAGGATTTATAGTAGGGAAAATTTCATCTGGATCTAAAGATAAATTAAAGAAAGTATTTGGGATTATATTAGGTGGGAGTGTAATGATTATTGGGTACTTCGTGGTTGAAATATCTATTTTCTTGATACCTCCTCCTGTAGCCCTAATAGAAGTCCCGTTTAATATACTACAGTTTATAGTAGGTGGGATAATATCCATAATCTTAACTGAAAGACTAAAAACAAGTGTTGATAGAATAATGTATAGATAACATGAAAGAAAAAGATAGATATCTTGAACAATTAAAAAAAGTGATTGAAGATGGTGAAGTAGATTTTAGAATAATCGATACTTTAAACATTTTAAATTCTAAGAAAGATTACTATACCACATCAAGTTGTGCAGGCAGGATAATTCTTATAGAGCTTGAAGAAATTGGTGGTAAAAAAGAATCAAATATTATTTTTAAGAGCCATGAGAAAGTAGATTATCTCGATATTTGGAAGACTATTAATAATTATAGTGGATCTAAAATGATATTTCTTATTGTTAATTCTCCAATAATTCATGTTGTTTGTAGAGACCTTAAATCTGCAAAGGAACTGATAAATCTATCAAAGGAAGTCGGATTCAAGTATACATCAATTGTCTCATTTAGTGAAAAGATAATTGTCGAGGTAAGATCAACTGAAAGAATGGACGTACCAATAATAAAAGATGGAGTTATCTATCCAAGTGAAGATTATGTAAAACTAATGGTCGATATAGCTAATCAAATGATTGAAAGAGTTAAGAAAAAGATAGAGAAATTGAATCAAAATCTTAGAGAGATAGAATAAAATAAAATAATTTATTTCTTCTTTGTCTTTTTAGCCTTTGGTATATTATAGTTCATATCCTTTAGTGAGTCTGTCTTTACTATTGCTTTGACTTTGTCAAGGGCCGCGATTAAAGATTCTTCTGTTTTCATTCTATATACTACTACGCCTAGTTGTTCATAGCTTTTTACAATGTCTTCATTGTAAATTGGGATATCAATTTTAATTGGCTCATCAGTTGGATTGCCCACAACAATATCTCTGTAACCAAGTTTTGCTACGTTTTCAACTATATACCCTGCCATATTCTGGACATCTTTTGGGAAAAGAATAAATTTTGCCATTTTTTACACCACCGCTATAAGAGATACTACCATTGCTAGAAGTCCTATTGCTGTGAATCCCATTGATACAGGATAAACCTGTTTGAATGTGAATATTGGCGCAAATGCAGATACAATTGAGAATAATATTGGCATTATTAAACATAAGATACAGTGGACTACAAGTAAAGGCAAGTTCAATGTTGGTGGAAGGCCGATGAACATTGTTATGAAGATGCTTGAAAGAACAAACAATATTGATTCCCTCATTAAGTAGTATGCGCCTCTTGCCCAAGAAGCGTATTCTAATGATGGCCCTTCTATAACATCTGATTTTGCCTTTTCAATGCTGAAAGGATATTCNTTCAAAACCATAAGGTAACCAATGAAGTAAACGAAGGCAGCAATCANTCCAGGNAATGTAAACAGGATTGGCTTAAGACTCATTATCTTATCTAAATACATAAGATCAATTATACCGCCAGGAAATACAAATGATGGATCAAATCCTTGGAATTTTACAATATCTGCTATATCAATTGATTTTGCCAACACAACTGGTACAAACATTGCGATGTAAAGAGGAAAAGATCCAACTGTAATCATCTTAAATGCTCTAACTACACTTTGTTGTTCAAAGAATCTTCTGTAATCTCCTTTCATTACTGCTCCTTTTATCTGATCTGCATATGGCATTGAAACTGATAAAATAGATCTTGAAAAGCTACCTATCGCCATAAACAAGAATTCTATAATTTTAAGAAGTCCTACAACAGCCACTACTGTTCCTAAGGTATTTACATTCCACCATTCAGGTGTTGTAAAGAGTACTGCAAAGAACATAATGAATATTCCAATAATTGGTAAACTATGGAATAATCTTGGCATTGGTGAATTTGGCTTTATTTTTTCTTTGTATATGAATTTCAAAACAGCCCAGAAACCAGGAGTTAATATAGGTGGCCCAATTCTTTGTTGTATTCGGGCCTGAACTTTTCTTTCAAGTCCAGGGATTAGAAATCCTGTTAATAGCGCTGCTAATGGTATCAAAATTGTAGCTACGATAAATTCAATCATCTTAAACCCCTCCTGATTAAGCTCTTAACGTCATCCTGAGTGATAATCCTCTCCTTTCCATTCTCAACTACTATTGCTCTATTAGTACACGCAAGACATGGGTCACAACTTGCAACAGTAAGCATACCATCTGTCAACTGATCCCCTATGCAAGCTATTTCCATTGAGGCCATAGCAGTTAATGTTGGAGTTCTGTTCTGATAGTTCCTGATTCTACCAGTTTCATCGAGACTACAAGAGTCATAAATCTCTCCTCTTGGTGCTTCTATATAGGAAATAGAGGATTTCATTTCGCCAACATCGAAGCTTCTATTGGATACTGGTCCAGGGGGTAAGTGCTCGAGTGCCTGCTCAATAATCTTAACCGCCTCAATTGATTCAAGTGCTCTTGCGACTACTCTATCTTTGACATCTCCGTCGTCTAGTACAATAACATCAAAGTCATAGTTCTTGTATTCTTTCATCTTCTTTCGAAGGTCTACATCCAATCCGCTTGCTCTTCCTGTTGGCCCTGGCGTAGCATATTTAATTGCTTCTTCTTTTGTAAGAACACCAGTTCCTTTAACTCTTGACATTATCATAGAGTCATTAATTACTCTGTTAGCGTAATCACCTATCTTAAGTTTTAATTTAGATAATCTAGTCTTTAATTCTTCAAGTCTATATTCGTCTATATCACATCTTGGTCTGACTCCACCAAGTATAGGGACAGCATAGTGAACTCTGTTACCAGATATGATGTAGAGAAGGTCCATTATGTCTTCCCTCAAAGTGAATGCCCTCATACACATTGTTTCATGACCTAAAACTTCCATTGCATGTGCTAGGAAAATCAAGTGACTGTGTAGTCTTTCAAGTTCAGCCATAATAACTCTTATAGAATCTGCCCTTTCTGGAACTTTTATTTTAAGCCCTCTTTCAACGGCCCTTGTACCATTCCATAAATGTATATGCGAACATATACCACAAATTCTTTCAGTGATTATTAGTCCTTTTTCAACGGGCATTCCTTCCATTATCCTTTCAATTCCTTTATGATAAGGATCAAGTGTAATTTCACAGTCAGTGATTAATTCATCTTCAACGAAAAATCTAACTCTAAAAGGTTCAAGCATTGCAGGGTGTAGAAGACCTACCGGAATTTCAACTTCAGCTGTTTCTTTTCTATCTTTTTCTCCCATATTCTCACCTCTCCAGTAGTAAAGGTATGCCTGCGGCTATACCTGCAATTATATCTTCAGGCCTTGGAGGGCAGCCTGGAATGTAAGCATCAACAGGGATTACCTCATCCACTCTACAGACTACTTCATCACTATCCCCAAGTTCTCCGCCAAAGTCTTTGAATATGCCACATCTAGTTCCACATGCACCGACTGCAGCGACGATTTTTGGCTCAGGGATTGCCTCATATATTTTCTTTAAAGGTTCAATTGTTCTTCTTAATACCGGCCCAGTTACAGCAAGAACATCTGCTTCTCTTGGATTCCATGTTAAGATAACTTTGTACTGCTCAAGATCGTATCTTGGAGACCAAGCAGCATTTGCAATTTCTATATCGCAGCCATTGCATCCGCCTGTATAAAACAACATGACATGAATTGCATTTTTTCTGGAAATTTTCTTTAACATTTTTACACCTCTACTCCTCGAAATATTTTGAGGCATCCTTTGCCATATAATCAACTATCTCCTTAATCTTGTTCTCTTTCAATTTTATTGGTTCAACTAGGAGTTTTGAAGGGTTAGCCTTGAATTCACCAACTTCTCTTGGATGAATTGCACCTGGCTTTCCATAGAATGCATAAATTGGGCAGTTATCGTGACACCAAAAACAGTAGAGACACTTCAAAGGATCGTATTTTGGCATTTGAGTTTTAACGTATCCTTTAACAATTTCAACTGGTTTTTCAATAGGAATCATTGTTATGGCTTCTACTGGACAAATATTAGCGCAGCCTCCACAACCAATGCAAGATTCTTCATTAATAGCCTGAGGATATTTGACCTTTCCTTGTAATATAGAATTTCTTATGTCTTTGCTCGTTACTCGATCAGCGGCAAAAAGTATTCTAAGGATATTAACATACATACCCTTTAGGAATATTAAAAAAATACTTTTCATTATTTAGACCTCCCGTTAATTGTTTTGTCCTCAAACTCTGTCTGTACATTAATTGCATATGCTGGACAAATATTGTCACATGCACCACATTTGATACATTTATTCATATCAAATACAAGCTTTTTTGATTTGACAGATATTGCATCGACTGGACAAATTTTAACGCATTGCTCGCACATTATACATAAATCTTCATTATAGATGAGATTTCCACCCTTAATTTCTTTATGATCCCTAGTTTTTCTTGGTAGGCAATTCATTGGACAGTATGCACCACAAGTTTCACACATTACACACTTCTCTAGATTTACCCTAAATCCATTCAAATCTACTTCAATGCATTTTGTAGGGCATACTTCCTTACAGATACCACATTGAATACATCCTTCGTGTTCTCCCTGCCATTCTCTGTAGTTTAGTTTAATTGCATCTTTCTTACAAACTGTTGTGCAAATACCACATAATATACAGTGCCCTGTGAACATCTTTTCTCTTTCACTTTGTTTGATGTTTGTTGGACAAGCTTTCACACAAAGATTACAATTAATACACTTAATAGAATCAAATCTAATTCGCCCACCTTCCCACTTCAAGGCTTCTGTTGGACATTTTTCTACACAAAGCCCACACTGATTACAGTAATACAATTTTCTTTCTGATTTGCCCTTGTTTATTTTAGGCCTATGATTTTCTATTGTAATGGCATTATTAATACATTTTCTAACACATGTATAACAAGAAACACATTTTCCATAGTCAATGAATGAATTTTTTATTGCGCCGACTGGACAAACATCCATACACACATCACAATGTGTACATACTCCTGGAGTAGCTTCATATTTTATAGCTTTTGCAGGACAGTAATAAGTGCATCTGCCACCTTTGTCACATCTCTTTTCATCTATAGATATGCTTAAGAGTTTGGCTTTTCCTTTTGCTTGGATAGGGCCCCCATCTCTTTCTTTTTGCTTTGGCATTATCATTTCACCTCTTCTACGGTCAATGTTTCAAGATTAAACCTAAGCTTTCCTTCAGCATTTACTCTAGCACCTGTTGGACATGCATCTCTGCAAACGTTGCACATTGCACATATTCCCTCAGGGACTCTTTTTTCCTTGTACTTTACCATTTTTATTACGCTGACGGGACAGTTCTTTTCACATATAGAACAGCCAATGCACTTTTCCTTATCAACAATATATCCACCATACCTGTTTTTAAAAATGGCGTCTACTGGGCATACTTCCATGCATTTGCCACATGTAACACAGCTGAAAGCTTTATCGTGTATTATTCGGATACTCTTTGTAGGGCATGCATCCACACATTTCTTGCTCAAATTGCATTTATCAGTAGTGATATACATTTTACTGCCTCCTTATCAGCATCATTATGAATAGCCCGATTATAGTTGAAAAGAAGGCTTCAGAAAATCTGATTACCTTATCAAACAATTTCCATTGATAATCCGGATAAGTTCCTAGCGCCATAGCAATCAATAATGCAGAGATTAAAATTATGGGATACTTGGCTTTGTTGATTTCTTCTGAGTCAATTTTGTATCCAATTATTAGCCCATACACTATACCAAATAAAATAGGGCCCCATTGATTGGCAAGCCCAAGAGCTGCTGCTTCGCTACTCATCTTTCTTCGCCTCCATAAAGAACATTGCTATTAGAGAAAGACCTGCAAGTACGTTAAATCCTACTCCAATGTTAAGATAGGGTAATACTCCAGGATGTGTGGGATCTGGATAATCAAGAATATTGTCCCATCCAAATGCTCCAATATTTATGATCTGATATGGATCAACACCAGTATTGTAAAGGTAGTATCCAGTTCCATGGTAGTATGCTGAAAATACTAATCCGACAACTCCAGTTAACAGGAATATAAGTGCACCGATAGTTGAAAGATTAATTAAAAATTTGTGTGTAAATCTAAACGGTGTTTTCCTAAGACCATATATTACAACGCTTAAGAAGTATCCAGTGGCAATGACTGAACCCCCTGGGAAACCTCCTCCAGGAGTAATATGCCCACCGAGGACTATTGTAACTCCAAATGCTACAAGTAACATTGACATTGGAAATGCTGTTAATTTTTGAATGACAGTTGATTTTTCTGTCATTGTAAGACTTTCTTTTTTCTTGAAGGCTTCTTTTATGGATCCCCATCCAAAGACCATTGTAGTTGTAATTACGGCAGTAATTAAGATGAAAGTTTCACCCAATGTATCATATCCTCTGAAATCGAAGAGGATAACAGTAATTATGTTTGGTGCAATATTACCGCTGTACAAATTATAGAGATGGCTCATTCCTGGAATAATTGAATCGCTAAATATGTACATTGTTCTTAGCAATAGGAAGGAAATCAAAAACAATGATACCCCCATAAGTATATTTCTTCCTTGTTCAAATTCACTTGTCTTCATTTAGATCAACACCTCCGAGCCAGAAAAGAATACAATTAGTAGCACCGCTATGCTCAATGCAACATAAAAACATGTTAAATTAATTGAATCAGTGTTCTCTTTTTCTACCCTAAATACAGTTGGTACTGTAAATAGAATTGCTGCCAAGATTACCATAGACCCTAGAGCAAAAAGTACAGAATTTGCAGTACGTAGGACTAGTATTCCAGCTATTAAAAAGAACGATATCATAAGAAATTCAGAGGTAAATCCGCTACCAATGCCAACACCTTTTCCTTTGTGTATCATTCTCTCATGGAAAATTTCGTAAATCTTATCTAACATTTATCACACCCCCAGAGCCACAATAACGTTGTATATTGGGTCGTATACCAGATGAGGGAAGAGGCCTATGAATAGACACATTACTATTAAAATAACGATTATAGTTTTGTGCATTCTTCCCCTTATTGCAAGATCTGGTTTAACATTTGTGCCTGGTTTCATGAATATCATATAGAATGCTTTTATTATCGCTACAAATGTTGCTATGCTCAAAAGAATAATAAGAATTCCTAGTTCTGCATATCCTGCTTGTACTGCAGCTTGTATTAATCTAAATTCACTTTGATAGGAGTTAAATGGTGGAACACCAGATATTGCAAGAGTAGCTAAAAACATTATTAGCCCTATTAATGGAGCTTTTTGTAGCCCATCGCCTAATTGATCGAGTTTTGTAGTCTTATAAGAATCCAAAATATATCCTGCAACAAAGAAGAGTATCGCCATGCTTAGTACATCATTGATTGCATGGAAAATTCCTGCTGAGATACTAAAACTTGTTCCAAGACCAATACCCATAGCTACAAGTCCGGCCTGCCCTACTGCAACAAATGAAAGAAGTTTTCTTAGTTCAGTCTGTTGTAAAGCCATTACTGAGCCTATTACTACAGTAAATATTGCAAATCCCAACATAACTGACTTTAAGAGTGTGTATCCTGAAAATATTCTAAGTAAGGCAATTGACATAGCAACTAAAACGAATTTAGATTGTAATTGTAGTAATGCAGCTGCTTCCGGCGTTGCATTTTCGTACATATTGGATTTAACAATATGGAATGGGAATAATCCCGATTCATAAAGCCACCCTACAGTGATAAGAGCTACTGCTGTTAAGGCAATTGGTGGAAGAGCTCCTCCGGCAATTATTGCATTTGATAAATCAGTCATATTTAATAAACCGTAAATACCCAACAACAAAGCTATTCCAAGAAGGATTGACCCGCCTGAAACGGTACCAAATATCATATATTTGAATGCGGCTTTGTGTGATTTCGTTTCTTTAACTGCTATAACGAGAGCAGCTTGAGCCACTGTCAAAACTTCTGTGAAAACGAAGAAGTTAAAGAAATCGTCTGCTAATATAATGGCACTTACAGATGCTAAGCTTATGAAAATCATAGCGACATAAACACCAGATATAAGCTTTCTATTGAGTGATAAAAAAATTACAAATACTGTCATCACTGTCAATAAAGCAAGCAATATTTTCTGCAAAGGTCCATATGAATAAACAATTCCCATATAAACATCAGGTATTAAAAGTTTCGACATTTCAGGAAAACTTTCAGTACGGATATGGCCGCTGAAAAGGTGAACTCCGTATAATGTAATTAATGGGATAATTACAGCTACTATAGAAGATATTATAGCTATAGTTTTTACTGACCTATCTTTCTGATGCAAGAAGTTAACTAATATGGCAGCTATTAAAGGGAATACTACCATTAGTGGAATTAAAGTGCTGTTAAACATTTAGTCCTCCTCCATTCCTTCGAAAATCTTCTGGACACTAAGTGTATTATATTTATGATATAAAACAACTGAAAGTGCTAACATGACTGAAAGTGTAGATGCACCGATAACAATATTTGTCAAAACTAATGCAAATGGTAAAGGGTATGAGGCTAGTTCTGCAAATTCATTAAAAGCTAAGAAATGAGAGAAAGTAGATGGTACTGCGCTAGCATGGAAGTGATGAGTTACTTCAGGGACTAATCCACCAGGGCGGTATCCAATCCCAATTAATACTAAATTAACGCCGTCCCCAACTAAATTAGCACCTATTACTTTCTTTAACATATTATCCATCATTATAATTGCCCATAAACCAGTTAGCACTAGAACTCCTGCAGTAAGAAATGCACCTACCTGAAATGGTTCCATTATTCATCCCTCCCCTTTGTTGTTTTATATAAAGCAACTATGAATAATCCTGGTATTAATGCTGCACCAAGAATTGCTTGTGTAGCTGCGACATCAGTTGCAAGCAAAAAGTGGTAAATAGCTGCAAGAGAAAAACTTTCAAATCCAAGAATAATAATACTCTTATATAAATTCTCTTGGATTACTGCCATTACTGCAGATAGAGCCACTACAAAAAGTAAAATATAATCAAACATCAGCTTCAGCCTCCTTAAGATCGGCCCAAGATATAGAATGGACAGCAAACGGCATTAAGAAGAAATGTGCTAAAGCAGCCAGTATAGCAACTGGATTACCTAAGAACAAAATAACTAGCATGCAAACAACATCCATAACACCAAGAATATGAAGTCTTGCATAAACTATGTTCTTTCTTTGCCCAAATCTAAAAAGACCCAACCCTACCGCAATCAATGCCATTCCCGATATTAAATAGAAGTAAGGAAGAATCATTTCTGTATATGTAAAAATGTTCATTCTGCTATCCCTCCTCTAAAGAATCTTGCTATGATGAGTGTTCCAATAGGACCAAGCAGGAGAAGGTAAATTGCTATATCAGAAAAGTAAGGAATTCCATACATCTTTCCAACTACCATGAAACCCGTAGCAACTCCTATTTCTGCGGCGCCTGCTCCAGCCAAAGAATTACACACACCTCTAAAAGTTGTCACCCTTAATCCTGCCATGACAGATACAGCGAGCCCTATAAGTAAGACATAAACATAATATTCTTCAAGATGGAATAGATAACCAAATATAAAAACAATAATAACAGTCAAATACAATAAATAATTTTTGTTCATTTAATCCTCCACCATCTTCTTTATCCATCCCTCAAATGGAATGACATCTTTTTGACTTCTTGGGGATATCACTGCGACAAGTAATTTCTGCTTTTCTGGAAACACGTCAATTGTAAGCGTTCCAGGAGTCAAAGTGATACTGTTAGCTAGAATTGTCATAGAAACTGGTCTCTTGAGAACGGTATCAATTTCCATGATTTGTGGATCAATCTTACCAGTAAGACATTGAATAACTACGTCTCGAGCTGAAACAATAATGTAATATACCAAGCCTATAAAATAGACAATTCCCCATAATGGCCTCATAGCTTTACTCATTTTTTACACCTTTAGGAATTTGAGTAAAAGGTTTAGTTTTAGTTTATAAATGTTTCGTCTATCGCTAATAAGCGATATCTTTTGATATAAGAATGCGTTATCTCTTTACATATGTAAAGATTATGTTATCTGATAATTATTTNGCTTGATAGTTTTCTATCTCCTTTTCTAAAAGCTNTATNAAGTATTCAAGCAATATTGNCTCGAGCTTTNGCCAGAAATTATTCTGGCTTTTCAATGTTACTTCAGTCAAAGCTCTTCCACCTAGNCATCTCGCCAGTTGTCTTTGAAAGCCTCGCTATCTGCTGGACTCACCTTTGAGATATTTAAACGGAGAGGCAACTATTCTTGTGGGAAGTTTGTACTTTGTTACTCTAAGCACAATTGCCTCAAGATCAGCATCCTTAAGCTTCATACCATTTAAGNCAAAGAGAGGAATTAAAGCTTGGCGAAATATTTGGCAGATTACACATTACATATGTATAATAAAAAACTTTAAATATAGCTTAAAAAACGTGTTTTAAATAAGGCAGATGATTCTTTGGAAATTGAAAAAAAGTGGCAGAAGAAATGGGAAGATGCAAAAATATTCTATTCTGAACCTAATGGAAAGAAAAAATTTTTTGTTAATTTTCCTTATCCCTATGTTAATGGATTCATGCATCTTGGCCATTCATTTTCACTTATGAGAGCGGAAGTTTTTGCAAGATACAAAAGAATGCGTGGATATAACACAATCTTTCCTTTTGGGTTTCATGCCACGGGGACTCCAATAGTTGCTGCTGCAGAAAGAGTCCGAGATGGAGAAAAAATACAAATTGACATTCTTGAAAAAATGGAAGTTCCAAAAGAATTAATTCCAAAATTTTCTGATCCAGAATTTTGGGTTAGATATTTCCCCGAAGAATCAATTAAAGATCTTAAGAGTCTAGGTCTTTGCGTGGATTGGAGAAGAAGCTTCATCACTACCTCATTAAATCCTTATTATGATAAGTTTATTAGATGGCAATTTAACAAACTAAGAGAAAAAAATTTTGTAGTTAAAGGTGAACATCCTGTTACCTGGTGCCCCAAATGTAACAATCCCATTGGGGATCATGCTAGACTTGAGGGAGAAGGCATAACTCCTGAAGAAATAATTTTACTAAAATTCAAGTTCGATGGAAAAATTCTACCTGCTGCAACGTACAGAGTTGAGACAGTATTTGGCGTTACCAATATGTGGATGAATCCCAATGTAAAATATCTAGAAGTAGAAGTCGATGGTGAAAGGTGGATCATATCTCCCGTTGCAGCTGATAAATTGAAAAATCAAAAACATCAAATTAAAATCATCAGAGAATTAGACCCCAAGGAATTTATTGGTAAATCATGTGATAATCCGCTTACAGGAAACAGTATCCCAATTCTTCCTGCTACATTCGTTTCTCCTGAAATAGGAACAGGTATAGTGATGTCAGTCCCCTCACATGCTCCTTACGATTATGTTGCTCTTAAAGATGTTCAAACAAATCCATCAAAATATGGTATTCCCAATGAACTTGTGGAAAACATCGCACCAATTTCCTTAATAACTGTTGAAGATTTTGGAAAGAATCCTGCCATTGAAATATCAGAGAAAATGGGAATTCAGTCACAAGAAGATGTTGATAAACTCGAAGAAGCAACAAATATTATTTATAAAAAAGAGTTCCACCAAGGCATCTTGAACGAGAGAACAGGCAAGTATAAAGGAATTAAAGTTTCTGATGTCAAAAAAATAATTGTTACAGATTTCATTAATAGTGGTGTTGCCACATTATTCTACGAACTTCCTGGAAAAGTTGTCTGTAGATGTCTTACCCAAGGTGTTGTAAAGATTGTATCAGACCAATGGTTTTTAGCCTATGGTAGTCCCGAATGGAAAGATTTAGCAAAAAAGTGCCTTGCACAGATGAATATCTACCCTGAAAAAGCAAGGAAACAGTTTGAATATGTCTTGGATTGGCTAAAAGATTGGGCCTGCACAAGAGAATTTGGCCTTGGGACAAAACTTCCATGGGATGAAAAATGGGTAATTGAGTCACTTTCAGATTCAACTATATATATGGCATATTATGTATTAGCAAAGTATTTCGAGGATCCCTCATACAATATTGACCCAACAAAGCTTGATGATTATTTCTTTGATTTTGTTTACTTGGAAAAAGGTAAGATAGAAGAAGTTTCAGAAAAGAGTGGAATTTCTAAACAATTAATCTCTGATATGCAGAAAGAATTTCAATATTGGTATCCTTTTGAATTCAGAAACAGTGGAAAGGATCTAATTCAAAACCATTTATCTTTTTGTATTTTCAATCACGCTGCAATATTCCCNGAGAAATTATGGCCTAAGGGTTTTGGCGTAAATGGCTGGATTCTTGTAGATGGAGAAAAAATGAGCAAATCAAAAGGTAACTTCTACACAATAAAACAGATTGTCAAAATGTATGGGGCAGATGCTGCAAGAATAACCTTGATGAACGGTGGGGAGGGCCTTGATGATCCCAACTGGGACAGTGAATTTGCAAGAACTATTTCTGACAAACTTAAAAATTGGCACGATTTCTGTATAGAAAATTATGGAAAAGGAAGAACTGAGAAATTATTTATTGACAGATGGTTTTTATCAGTGCTCGATAAAACTATAAAAGAAACTACAGAAGCTATGGATGAAACTAATTTCAGAACGGCCCTTTCAAAAGGTTTTTTTGATCTTCAAAGAGATTTAAAGTGGTATCTTAAAAGATGCTTAAACTCGCCAAATAAAGAGGTAATCTCTGAATTTATCAAAGCACAAACTTTAATTTTGGCTCCTTTTACCCCCCATATTTGTGAAGAGATATGGGAAAGACTAGGATTTGAACCTTTCATTTCAAATACACTATGGCCAGAATATAAAGAAGAAATGATTGATAAAATATCTGAGGAAAGTGAGTATTACATTGAAGAATTAGTAAACGATATTAGAGAGATAATCACTGTTCTTTCAAGAGGCGAAGATAAGGCTATTGACAAAATTGACATATTCACAGCAGAAAAATGGAAGTGGGATTTAATAGATATAATAAAAACAAAAGAAAATATGGGAGATGCAATAAAAGCTGCAATGTCAAATGAAGAATTCAGAAAAAATGGGAAAGAAGTAAATCTAATAATTCAGAGATGCTTTAAGAACAGGTATTTCCCAGATAGAATAGATGAAAAAAATGTATTAAAAGAGGCAAAGGAGTTCCTAAAAGAAGAGTTCAAAGCCAACGTAGAAATAGATCCACAAGAAGATCCAGGAAATGACAAGAAAAAAGCTTTACCTAAAAAGCCTGGCATACATATCTATTTCAAATAATTTTTTTTTCTTAATAGAAATCAATTTATACTGGTACTTAGCTTGAAGTACCAAGAGGAGAGCATATGTTAGGAACTTTGGTACAACTGATTATTTTATTTTTAGTCGTCATAGATCCCTTTGCAAGTTTTTTTGTTTTTTATGCTACTTCATCAAGTATGGTTCCTAAAGAAAGACAAAAAACAGGAATTTTAGCGATATTTATTGCTGTTGTACTCTGTTTCTTTGTATTAATTTTAGGGCAGCGCTTACTAGAGTTATTCAGCACTACCTTAGATGAATTTAGGATAGCTGGCGGCATAGTTTTAACAATACTTGGGATAAAGATGGTACTAGGTGAGCCTTTAATAACAGCACATGAAAAAAAGGAGGATTCTGCGAGAGCACTTGCTTCTATTATTGCCACACCCCTAATTACTGGACCTGCCACCATATTCACTATAATTATAGCCAGTAACGATTATGGTAAATTACTTACAGGTGTTGCAGTTGGAATAGTCCTTTTAATGACTGTTTTATTATTCTTGCTCTCAAACAAAGTTAAGAAAGTATTGGGCGATACTGCAACTCAAGTTACAACTACGATACTAGGACTTGTAACATTATCCTGGGGAGTTAAGTTTATTATATTAGGGATCAAAAATATTTTCTAATCTTGTGGAGGGCATCCTTTTGCATCAGGATTTTTCTCACATTCCTCTATTAGCTCTCCGATATTCCTATTAGGGAAGTTTAGATTAAGTATCCTAGAAATTTCTTCCATTGGTAATTCTCTGTTTCTATTAACTGCAGGCGGAGTTCCTTGGTACTTAATTGTCAAAAAGTCAACGGAGTTTGTTCCATATATTCCTGTAAATCCTCCAACAATTATATTATTCGCTAAATCAACTGTAAGACTATAAGCTCTTTCGTCTAATCCTTTGTTATATAATTTCTGCCATATTAAATTTCCATTGAGGTCGTATTTAATTGTAACAAAATCACGAGTAGCAGAGGTATACTCACCTGCTAAAAAAATATTGTTGTAAGTATCTACATCTATATCCCACAGTTCATCATTTGTTCCAACAGGAATGTCCCTTTCCCATACTATACTCCCAAAAGGAGCGTACTTAATGGTATGAAATTTGCCATTTGCTTTACCTGTTACAATGATATTATTAGAGTAATCGCATGTTACTCCATATGCTTTATCGTCCCCACCTAAATCGTATATTTTATACCATATTAGATTTCCATTTGAATCATATTTCAGTGTTAAGTAGTCATTATTTGTACCATTATTTGAAATACCTGAAACAAGGATATTGTTACTAGAATCAATTGCTATTGCATATCCTTCATCATTCCTATTGAAAGAGCTATTATATGTCTTGGGCCATCCTGGATATAAATTACCACCAGAATCATATTTTAATAGAATTACATCTTCATTATTCCCATTATTTGATGCCCCGACAATTATAATATTATTACTACGATCAATAGCAAGATCATAAGGCCTATCATTTCTACCGCTGTTATAAGTAACTTGCCACAGCACATTTCCGTTGGTATCATATTTTATGGTATAAATGTCAAAAGAGTTTGGCCAATTCCCCCTCCACCCAGTTACAATTATATTGTTATAGGCATCACAGCCTACACCATACCCATAGTCATAATCACTGCTACTATAAGATCTTTGCCAAATGAGAGTTCCATTGTAATCATATTTTATGAGGTTATAATCATAATTTGCTCCATTCCAAGAACTTCCAAAAACTGCTATGTTATTCAAAGAATCAGTTGCAACTCTGTATGCATAATCTGCTCTTCCCCCGATATCAAAAGTTCTTGCCCATAAAACATTTCCCTCTATGCAATAAGCCTGTGGAAGAAATGAAGTCATTAGTAAACTAATAAAACAAATAACAGTAATTTTAGTTATAAATCTCATATTTATAAATAAATTATATTAATTAATAAAATTTTCGTTATTAAAATACTATAATTGAAGCTACTGTAATCAAAATGCCCACAGTTGCAATATCCATGACACTTGTAAGTAAAGGTATCACGACATTATCGGGGTCGATATTTGTTTTTATTGAAAAATATGTAAGATAATAAGATGTCAGCATGCTAGCAAATGAAGATATGATTGCCACAAAAATAGATATTTTAAATAATATCAATAAATCCATAGCAGGTATATTTGCAAAAAATGAAATCACATAAGCAAGTATGGCTAGTATTGGAAACAGTAAAAATGTTATAACAAAATTATATGCGAATTCCTTTAGTATATCTAGTTTTGGGAGAAAAGTTATTTCGGCTCGACCAAGGTGAAAACTTGTAGATATCCTAGCAGAAAGTATGCTTCCGATGTTTCCGTTTTCTGCATTAAATAAAGGAGATAAAACTAGTAAGAGTGGAAATATACCTATAAACTGTAAGTTTTTATCTAGTAGAGAACCTGCAAGGGTACTAAGAAACGCGCATAATGCTAAAAATGGCATTGACTCTTTCAAAATTCTCTTAGCATAGTAGCTATTTCTTATAGAAAAAAAGGAGATTATTAATACTATTAAACTTACTACAACGCTTGAAATTAGCATGAACAAAGAATTCAAAGAAAAGGATATTAGACCCACTCCAAAAAGAGATATAACATTAAGAATATCACCTATTGATGCTATTAGAGGTGAAGATACATTATCTGGATCTAATCCTTTTTTAAAAGATAGAATTGCAACTAAAATTGTTGTTAAAATAAGGCCTATTGCTGCAATTAATGAAGCAAATAATGAGATAAAAAAAAGATGTACAAATCCTATAGTCTGATTCTGTAAAATTATCCCCCCGACCATTGCAAAAAAAGCAATTACAGCGGCCATTATAAGGGTCTGAATAAGCGAGGAGTATATATTTTCTGCAATTAATTTTGACCCCCTAAGATTTGGTGTTATTTCACCTGTATGAAGGCCTGTAGACAATCTTGATCCCATTGATGCATAAACGTTGCCCCTCATGTCTATTGCCGCGGGGAGCATTGTCAATATTCCCGGTAATAAAATCAAAAAGTCAATCATTGATGTAAGGTATATCCCTGCAAAAATATCTGCAAATGCACAAATAATAAGCGCAAAAAGACTTTGTTTAATAATTGTAAAAATCTCTGAAAGGTTGGGTTTCGGGAGCCAAGCTAAGAACCTCTTTAGAGAACCCTTTATTGAAAAGGCTCTTTTGTTTTTCAATCACATGCACTCCCCTTTCAAATGCCAATTTATGGGCTAAAGGCCATACATAAAAAAACCGATGGCCCAATAAATCGTCTTCTTCCATTTTTCATCACTTAATTATAGATTAGCTAATTTAAAAATACTTAAAAAGATTTCTCTAATTATCTCTTTTAGGTATAAGAATAAGGTTTATAAATTTAGTCATAGATTTTAATTTAATGAAAAGAATAAGGCCTTTTATCAAGAACAGTACCAAAGTTAAAGTTCTGACAAGATATCTCACTAACAATAGAGAAGTAAAGGAATATATCGAAAAATTAAATCCTGTTTTTTATGAGATTGCTTTTCTTGACTGCTATGTTGAGAAAAGTATAAATGAAGAGGTCAAAAAAACTTTAGAAACTTATGAAGGCCTTGAAATAACAACAGATGAAATTAAGGACAATAAATATACTTTTTATATAGATAGCAAAGAAGGTGAGCCAATTATCTGGATGAAAAATGAAGACCAAAGAATAAGGTTTTCAAAGATACCAGTAGAGCTCTCATAGATGATATAAAATGACTTCAAAATATATTGGGTCTGTAAAATTTCATGCACCATATCATCCGTCTACAGTCCTTAAGCTTGACAAGATTGAATATAGGATTGATAGCTCTTGTGGGGCTAAAAATGAGAACAAAGTTTACCTGTTAACACATTTTCATTTTGACCATGTTAGATCTTGTATGGCAGGGGGCGCAGATTTCTTAAGTTTATCAGAAGACCCGATAAAGATATACGCGCCTTATGATACTAGAAAAGAATATGGAGAAACAGAAAACGTTTTTGATATTCATTATAAAATGATAAATTTCCATTCTAAAGGAAGAAGAAAACTTGTTCCGATAAGAGAAAATGAAATTCTCCAATTTAATGGGACTTCTGTTAATCCAATTTTACTAAAGCACACTATTCCAAATTTCAGTTATTATATCAGTAATAAAGAAACAAGTATTCTTGTCACTGGGGATTGGGAAGGGTCTAACTACAAGAATAGAGAAAAGATAATATCTTTGTCTCCAAGAGTTTTGATAACTGAATGTAGATATTTCTTTGAAGAAGAAATAGAAATTGCTGAAGAGCGTATGCATGTTCACTTAGAAGATGTGTTAGAATTGAAAGAAGAATTGGAACATAGTCTAATAATTTTAACTCACGTCTCCCATAGATATCGTGAGCTTGATGACATTCTAAAATTAACAAAAGAAAAGGATCTTATTCTTGCTAAGAACATATCGTTTAACAACAGCGGCTATCGTATCAGGGAACGATTCAAATAAAGGATATAATATATAAACTATTTTTGTTTTTGTAAATATTTGATAATAGAAAATTTTAAATAAAAAAGAAGGAATAATTAATGTTGCACAGGTCGAAACTTCGCTGGTAACAAAGTCTTTCATTCCTTGAATCTGGGCCGCTTAGGCGGAATTGAGTTTCACACTCCTCCCGCATACAAGGCTCTTGGACAAGGGTAATTTCCGGGATGGCTAAGTCTTATCGGAAAATGTTTGAGTTAAGCTCAGACTTACCCGGTCCATGACATTGAAATAAATGTCTCAAACGGATACCGAAAGACAATAGCCGCTTCGAGAAGTCGAGGCATCCGGCTATGAAAGACCTACTCCTCCGAAGCGACAAACTGTGTATTTTTTATTTCTTTTTAGTTAATAACAATTAATTTTAATAAAAGGATAATTAATCTAATTTTATGTTTCCAAATATAATATTTCTTTGGATTTTCGGGCTAATAATAGTTTTGATATCCTACTATTTTGATAAAGAGAAAACAAAAAATGGTGTAAAGAAAGGTTTAAAAATTTTCAAAGGATTGCTTTCTCCTTTTTTGAGTATTATGGTGCTAGCTAGTTTTCTATTAGCATTAGTCCCTCCCGAAATAATAGAACAGTATCTTGGCAGTAATTCAGGAATTTTAGGAGTAATAATCTCCGCTATAATAGGTTCAATAACACTTATTCCTGCGTTTATAGTTTACCCAATAGCATCTGAATTATTGAGAAGAGGAGCATCATATATGGTTATAGCAACTTTTATTACTACCCTACTTATGGTCGGTGTCGTTACTTACCCATTAGAAAGTAAATACTTTGGAAAAGAAGTTGCACTTGTGAGAAACGTGCTCAATTTCATTGCAGCAATCATTATTGGATTTGCAATAGGAGTGATTATTTGAAAAAATATCTAAAAGAATACGGGTTTATCCTATTATTCTTAGTGTTTGGAACTGTATCTTACTTTTACAATTATAATTTTGGCATGAATGTTTCAAACGTTTTTCTGAATATGTTCATAGAAATGATTTCTTTTATCCCAATAGTATTTATTCTTGTAGGGCTACTAGACGCTTGGATTCCCAGTCAAAAATTTCAAAAGTATATGGGGCCAGATTCCGGTGTTAAAGGCACTATTCTCTCAGTAGTATTCTCAATGTTTCAAGCCGGACCTCTCTATGGGGCCTTTCCTATTGTATATATTCTTTATAAAAAAGGAGCTTCTGTAAAAAACATATTCATATTTCTTGGTTGTTTTTCCGCATTAAAGATACCTATGTTAAGTATTGAAATAGGATATCTAGGAATAGAATTCACTCTTGCTAGAACTCTAGTTGCTATTCCGCTATTCATAATTATTGGATATATAATGGAATATTATTTAAAGAACAAGGATTTTAAGATTACCGATCCAACTGAAGTNAAATCCTAACGGATATTTTTTAAAGGACTAGAAAAAATTAGAATTATGAACCATTCCAAAGCTTTTATATTCATTAGCATTCTGTTATTTAGTTTTAATTTTTTAGTAGCTGATGATGTTTTATATGAATTAACTAAGGATCATACAGTTATCGATGCGTCTTATGATCCAAATATAGAAAGCTTCTATATTGTAAGCACAATTAGGGACACTAATAATTCATCTATAATAAAAACTAAAAATGGACAGCTATTAAGACAACAAACAATTGAAAACTTCAAAGTAGCAAAAATGCAGATAGACAAATTATCAAATGTTTATCTTATTGGTATTTCAACAGGAGGAGATATTACTGTAGTTAGACTTTCTTCAAGTCTAAGCATTAGATGGATAACTAAAATAAGGATTTCAGAAAAAGATACACTTTCATCATTTTTCATAAATGACGATCAAGAAGTTACCGTCCTAGGTTATTCAAGTAACAAAAGAGAATCTGATACGTTCCTTGCAAAAATCGACTCTAATGGAAAAATTACTGTTAAAAGCGTGATTAATGTTGGGCCTTATGAAAAACCTTATGCACTAATAGAGGATAAAGATAACAATATTTACATCACAGGAGAAATGAAAGAAAAGGATGTCGATGTATTCTTACTAAAACTCTCTAAAGACCATGAACTTCTTTGGGTAGATTTTTTTGATAATAGCGGATGGGAAGATGGAGGCCTCGATCTTGAGCTTATCGATAACGACATTATTCTAACAGCTTACTCCGGCAAAGAAGGATGGTACGTTTTTGATACAGTTTTTCTTAGATATTCTCCTGACGGAAATGTCAGCAATTTTGTAAGAAAAAGTTATTCTAACGGTAGTGACTGGGTAAGGCAACTTGAAAAAAAAGATGAATATTACTACGCTATTTTGTGGGACATATTAACTGGGGAAGAATATGGAATGAAACTTGATTATTATTTTGAAATAATCAGTAAGAAGGAGATTTCAAAAGAGGAAAATCCAGTGAAAATAATCAATGTAAAGAATAATACATATCTATTGACAGAAAGAGAAAACAAGCTTTATCTTAGAAACCTAGATTCGCTCAAAAGTTGCTTTTCAGATATAAAATCTTCTTGATTAGCGATGTGGTAAACAGTCCTGAGTGGTATCTTTAGACTTTTTGATATTTCTTTTACTGGTACTCCAAGTTCATACATTTTTTTTAATTTTCCTACTGTCTCTTCGTCATATTTGTTGGGCCTACCTGCCCCCTCACCAAATGGAACTAAAAGTACTCCGACCCTCTCCAATGCTTTTTTGACACGTATGGAGGTTATAGCATAAAGACTTTTGGGGCATAAGATGTATTTGACGTTTGGTGCATGCTCCAATACTTCAACCATAATATCAACAGAAGGTCTCATATTAATATAGATTTTTTCATCATTATTGGAAAGTTCAGTCCTTAATTTCTTGATAAGATCTTTCTTATTCTTTGCAATTATTTTCTTCAATCATGAGCCCCCTTGAGTTCTTCCAAAAATTTCTTTGTTATATCTTTTTTCTCTCCCTTTTGGACGATTTTTTCTAAAAGGTATTTATTTTCTTTTGGTATTACCCCATAATTTTCTGCCCTAATTAATGCGGATTCAAGTTCACGCGAATCAAGTGAAAAAAATAATAGTGTTTTCTCATAATCTTCAGATACCAAATAATAAGAGATTGCGGCTACAAGACTATTCTTCTCCTTAAGATTCATATCCCTTAGAGTATTCATCATCTCTTCTTTCAGTATAACTGTCTTATAGAATCTTCCTAAAAGGGCCTCATTTGGATCTGGATCAATTGTAGGGAAAGGTCCCCCATAAATCTTCCTTTCCATGTATGTTTTCTTAAGATAGAATAGTGCAATGTCTTCACATATTGCGTCGACACCAAAAGGTGCATAAGCTATTGAAAGAACTTTTCTTATATTTTTATCATATATTGGCGGTCTTCCAAGATCAATTGTTTCATCGTAAGCATCTCTCTTAAATTGTGACATTTCTTTTTTAAGAGGAGAATATTCTTTGTGCCCCATCATTCCAAATTCTTGAGGAATTCTTTTTTTTATAGATGGTTTGCTTTTTGATTTATCTCCTAGCATATCCATTATCTTTCGATAATTTTCTCTTTCTAATTTGGTAAGGGAAAAAAGAGTCTTCATGTATTCTCCTGAGAAGGACAAATATCTCAATATTTCAAGCCTATACACCCCATCAGGATTAAAAATAAATTTCCCTCCCCCACCATTCTCAATGAACTTTATTGCTTCATGTCCGGCATATATTACATCATTGTTTTCAAATGCCATTGCATCAATTAATTGGCCTATAGCCACTCTGTGAGCAGCAATTGCATGTTGAACATTATCAAAACATATCTTTTTTTCCATTGCTCTTTTTCTAAAGTAAGGATCTTGAGCATCCTTAATTCCTTTAATAACAAAATAGGGATTTTGATATCCTAAAAATTCAATTTTTCTTCTAATGGATATTAACTCTTCATAATCGATTTTTAATTTAAGGTATGAGTCTAAGAAATATTTGCTGTCCTTTAATTTTTCAGGATCTATACGATAGTTTAGACTATCAAGATAATTAGAAATCTTTGATATTAGACTCATGGATTTCGCCGGGATTTTAAATAATTGCAATAATCTTATAAGTCTATCCTTGAAAAAATATTGCAAAAAAAATAAAAATAATAATTAATCTATGTAAACCCTGTAATCAAATTTAAGGTCATATGGAGAACCTTGGTTCCAGAATACAAAGTAATAGTAGCCTGTTTTTGTCACTGTCCAACTGACTTGTTCGTAACTTCTATCCCTCTCATTAACTTTGTCAAAATAGACTTTGCCTTCATAGTCATAAGGAGATTTTGCCCAACTATTGTACCCTTTATCGTCCAGAATATATAATTTTACAAATAGATTTCTATATTCATTTTGACGAACACTAAAGTAGATGTTTACAACTTGTCCTTCTTCTAGATATGTCAAGCAGTATTGATAATATTCAAAATAATTTTGTGCAGTAACTTCAGGTTTTCTTATTGTGACATTTTGCCCTTCACAAATAACGTAGTCATATTCTTCAAGAAGGCTTCCAGAAAGAAGAGTAACAGTATATTCTACCTGTCTTGGTACGGTTAATGTATTATTGAATATTAAGAAATAAAGTCCATCCTGATTAAATGTATATTGAAAATTAGTCTTAGCTCCAGAATAAAATTTCTTATATTCAATAGGATGCCTTGAGTCATTATTCCCAAATACATAAAGGCTGTTATGTTGCTGATTATCAATTATATACAAGTCAATTGCTTTACTGTCATATGTTTCATATGCTATGTTTATTTTAGTACCCTTAGTTACTGGTACTTTGACCCACCAGTAACCAAGAGAAGGTATTTCTGCTATTTCGTTTGATATTACATTTCCCGACGTCTGTGTTTGCGTTTCAGTCTGCTTTTGACTGGAACCTGGTGTTGAACACATGGCTGCAAGTGCTATTAAGATAATCAATCCAAATGAAAAAATAATTTTTTTCATCATTAGTATATAAAATTAGAAGTTTAAATAACTATTGTTCTTAATAACTATATAGTCTTTGAAATGGTCTAGAATTCATTGGACATAGTTTTACAAATTCATTTAAGTTATATTTTTCTTTAGAGTTCATATCAGCTGAGTATTCATTTAAAATATTTGTCAGGAAATTCAAATCCCATTCGTCAAGTTTAGAAACAGTAACGCCCTTCCCAATACTATATTCATCGACAATTCCTCTGACGTAAATAGCCCCGCCATGCATCCCGACTCCAATATAATTACTGTCCAGTTTAACTTTATTTTTACATAGTACGACTATAATTCCTGAAGCCATATACTCGCCGAGAAAGTCACCTGCATCCTCGCCTATTACTATAACGGGTATCTTCTCCCCAAAAGCTTTCATATGGATGCCACATCTATAACCAACTTTTCCCTTAACAAATATCTTTCCTCCCCTCATAGCATAACCTAAGATATCTCCAGCGTCGCCATGAACAACGATTTTGCCACTGTTCATTGTATTTCCAACGCAGTCTTGAATATTTGCGTTTACAAATATATTTGGGCCATCCATCATGCCCCCAAGATCATTCCCAGGAACGCCGTTAATAATTGCACGAATGCCATTTTTTATGCCTGCAAAAAGATATCCTTGCCCATTGACATTATTTAGCAGAATCTCATTTTCACCTTTCTCAATGGCTTTTCTAATTGACTTATTGATGTCAGTATGATTAAGTCCTTTACAGTTTAGAATCATTCAATCCCTCGGTGTATGATTTTACTATAACTTCTCTCANATTTCTAGGTATACTATAAAAATTAATTTTAGAATTTAGAAGNTCTTCTTTTATTGATGTAACGTCAATATTACTTCTGATAATGTTATTAAGTATTCCTGCTCTATCAATATCNCCTAAAAGTGCGGCNCCTATTAGTTTTCCATTTCTTATAACAAGTTTTCTATATACTTTTTTATTTTTTTCATAAATGGATAACACTTCATCATTTTCTGATTGCTTTAACAATCCCATTGTGATCATTTGAACATCAAATATTTTTAAGGAATTCATTGGGTACCATGTGTCTAGTTTATATTCTCCCCCTGCCATATTGATCCCAGCACAGTACCCTCCATTGAAAGCATTTGGAAGTATTGGAATATTGCAGAATTTATCTTCAAATTTATTATAGACTTCCGTGACATCACCTGCTGCGAAAACATCTTTAATGTTTGTCCTCATGTGGTCATCAACTTTTATTCCAATATTAATAGAAAGTTCAGTTTTTTCAAAAGGAGATACCTCAGGTTTAACGCCTTTACATGAAACAATTGCGTCACAAGTAACTGTTGAGGTGTCCATTTTAACTTCTATTTTCTTACCTTCTTTTTTTGCACCAATAACTTTAGTAGAAAGAAATAGTTTTACGCCCTTTTCAATTATTTCATTATTTAAAATCTCAGAAATCTTTTCATCGCCTAAAGAACTCAATACTCCCTTTGAATTAACAATTAAAGAAACGTCTTTTCCAATTTTTTGGATATACTCAGAAAGTTTTACTCCAATAAGTCCTCCCCCAAGAATTACTATTTTATCTTTGGTTACTAACGATTCCTTAAGTTTTAGAGCTTCATCTAAGTTTGTAAAAGAGTAGATTTCTCCTTCAAATCCTTTGATAATTGGGATATTTGCTTTGGCTCCAGTTGCAATAAGCAATTTATCATAGTTTATTTTGTCATCCTGCAAAAGTACTAATTTATTCTTAAAATCAATTGATTTTAGAACTTGACCGAACAATGTTGATACATTGTTTTTATTGTAAAATTCCTCATTTCTGTAAGATATAGTTTTTATATCATTTTGATTAAGAATTTTGTAAAGTTGAGGTTTTGAATAAGAGATACAGTTTTCTTTAGAGATTAGAACAATTTCACCTTCAGAATCTTTAGATCTTATTCCCTCTATTGCACCTATGGCCGCAGCCCCGTTACCGATAATAACATACTTCATCTAATCTTCCTCGTAAATCAGAGCTTTGTTTGGGCAGTTTAAAACACATATTGGTATTTCCTCATTGAAACAGTGATCACATTTAAAAGCCTTTTTTTCTCCTCTTTTTATAGCTCCAAATGGACATACCATTATGCACATCCAACATCCAACACATTTTTCATTGTCTATTAGGACTGTTCCTTCTTCAATTTTAATTGCTCCCATTGAACATGCTTTGATACATAGTGGATCCTTGCAATTCATGCATACTATCGATCCACAAGAGTAATCCTTTTGCTCAAACGACATTCTAGGAGGCTCCTTTTCATTTTCAAATTTATAGGCTAGTAAAATGTCTCCTGATTTAGAATGTTTTACAGTACAATGAACTTCACACAATCTGCATCCTATACAAAAATCTTCGTCACAAATTATTCTTCTTTTCATTGTCACATCCCCGCATGTTCAATACCCATTATCTTAGACTCTAGTTCAGTAAAACCTATCCCTCTAAGTCTAAGCCTATTGCCTCTTAGAGCTTCAATTGCATTTATTCCCATACTTCCAAGGATTTCTTTTATTTCGAGATTCCAGCTATTGATAAGATTTGTTAATTTCTCAGCACCTACATTAGGATTAAGCCTTCTAGTCAACAAAGGATCCTGAGTTGTGAGGCCCCAGTTACATTTTCCCTTGTAACATTTCTGACATAAAGTACATCCCATTGCAATTAATGCTGCTGTGGCTATGTATACTGCATCAGCACCTAAAGCAATGGCTTTAACAGCGTCAGCACTTGATCTTATTCCTCCTGCGGCAACTATAGAAACTTCATTTCTGATACTCTCATCCCTTAGCCTTTGATCTATTACAGCTAAAGCAATTTCAATTGGCATTCCAGTATTATCCCTGATAACTGAAGGTGCTGCGCCTGTTCCCCCTCTAAATCCATCAACAACAATCACATCTGCCCCTGCTCTTACGATGCCTGAGGCAATAGCTGCGGCATTATGAACGGCTGCAATTTTTACAAAAACAGGTTTTTCGTAGTTAGTTGCCTCTTTAATCAAAGAAATCAATTGTTTCAAATCTTCAATAGAGTATATATCGTGATGCGGTGCTGGAGATATTGCATCAGTACCAGAAGGGATCATTCTTGTTTCTGATATCTCTACAGATACCTTTTCTCCAGGGAGATGTCCTCCTATCCCAGGTTTAGCTCCTTGACCTATTTTGATTTCGATTGCTGCACAAGCGCTCAAATAGTCAGTATCGACTCCAAATCTTCCAGAGGCTACTTGCCCTATGGTGTTATTACCATACTTGTATAATTTTTTATGCAGTCCCCCTTCTCCAGTGTTGTAAAATGTCCCCATTTTTGTTGCTGCACGTGCCAAAGATTCACATGCATTAAGACTTATGGACCCATAAGACATTGCCGAAAACATAATTGGTGTTTCTAGTTTTATTTGCGGGGCTAGTTTAGTGTCAAGAGATATTTCACCGTTTTCATTCTTTAGAGAAATCCTACCGGGTTTTTTACCTAAATATGTTCTAAGTTCCATAGGTTCTCTCAATGGGTCAATAGGTGGATTTGTAACTTGAGATGCATCTAAAAGCATTCTATCCCAATAGGAAACATAAGATTTGTCGTTACCACTTCCAGTAAGAATCATTCCCCCAGTTTCAGCCTGCTTTTTAATACTGTTGATAGTAAATGAGCTCCAATGGTTATTTTCTTTATAAAGGGCAATATTTTTTCTTATGGTGAGAGCATCTGTTGGACACATAGCTTCNCATCTATGACATCCGACACATTTATCATTGTAAATTCTGATTAAATCAAAATCATCAAAATATTTGAATACTTCTTCTGAACATTGCCTTACGCAGACTTTACATTTGATACATCTGTCCTCATTTTTTTCTACGATAAATTCAGGAATAATATTAGACATAATTACCATCCAACAAAGATATTACTGGTTCCCCACCTTTTGGCCTGTAGACTGAATCAAGATCTGGGCATACTTTTCTTACAGCGCATTCTTCACTCGACATGTATATAGTATTGTCATTCTTTGCGACAATCATTGGCCTAAGTTTTAATCTGTCACTTAAACCCATTATTCCATTCTCAAATCCGAGAATAACAGAAAATGGCCCGGTAAGAAGAGCACTTGAGTAGGTCATTCTCAAAGCTCTCAAAAGTTCACTTTCCTTTTGATTCATTCTATCAATTTCAGTCCACATTGGACTTGCTAATACTTTAGAAGCTAGAGGCAATGTAAGATTATTCTTTCTGACTAAGAAATCAAAAAGGTATGTTATTACCTCAGTATCTGTTACTAGATTGCATTTGTATCCATACATCTCAAGATATCTTCTATTGGTATCATAAGAAGATATTTCACCATTGTGAACGATTGTCCAATCAAGTAATCCAAAGGGATGTGCCCCTCCCCACCACCCAGGAGTATTAGTTGGAAATCTTCCATGGGCAGTCCATATGTAACCATTGTACTCTTCAAGTCGGTAAAACTTGCTTATGTCTTCTGGGTATCCTACCCCTTTGAAGACACCCATATTTTTTCCACTTGAAATAACATATGCTCCATCTATATTATTATTTATATCCATTACAACTTGAAATGTTTCTTCTCTCTCTGAATCTCTAGACAGAATATTCCTATTTTTGACAAAATATCGCCATAATAATGGTTTTTTTGNTAANATGANAGTGTTNTCNGTTCTTATTTTTTCGTCATATTCGATAAGGAAATGTTTGTTNAGTAATTCTTCAGTCTCTTCTTTTGCCTTTATTGAATCAAAAAATAAATGAAAAGCATAATCATCTGGGTAATCTGGGTAAATACCATACCCTGCAAAACCGCCACCTAAGCCATTAGCCCTATCATGCATTACAGAAATTGCATCTGTAATCACGCTGCCATTGACTTTCTCGCCGTCAGTATTAATTAATCCAAATATAGAACAGCCAGAAATATCTTTTTCCTTAATATATTTGTTCATAAATAAGGCTTAAATATTAATATATATATTAATTACTATAAATTTGTGGCATTAATTAGTCATATAAATAATAATAAATACCTATTAAGGACATTATTTAATAATATAATTAATCTAAAAAAGACCTTTTATGTTTCCCTTGTCATCAATGTCCATCTTAACAGCTGCTGGCGATCTTGATAATCCTGGCATTAAATTGATATTACCACAAACTACAACGATATAACCAGCTCCACTAGCAAGTTCAACATCAGTAACCTCAAGATCAAATGGTGGAGGAACTCCGATTAAATTTTTATCATCTGAAAGAGATAGTTGAGTTTTAGCTATGCAAACAGGTAGATTGCCATATCCTAATTTCTTATATAATTCAAGTTTCTTCTTTGGTTTTGTTTCATATATCACACGTTTAGCACCATATATTTTTTCAGCGATTGTTTCTATTTTTTTTTCAAGATCGTCAGAAAGTTCGTAAAGCGGTTTGAAATTGTTCTTTTGTTTTGTTAAGTCTAAAACGATATTAGCTAGATCTATCCCACCTTTTCCCCCTTCAGAAAACATTTTAGATACTGCTACGGGCACATCTTTTTTTGAGCATAGTGATTTAATCATTTCAAGTTCTTGATCTCTGTCAAAGTCAAATTTGTTAATCGAAACAACGACTGGCACTCCAAATTGCTTAAGATTATCTATATGTTTTTCAACATTTTTTAATCCTTTTAGAAAAGCTTCTTCGTCATGGTATGTAATAATGTCCTTTAATCCGCCGTGATATTTTATTGCCTTGCATGTTACAACAAGCACTATGGTAGAAGGATAAAATTCACCCTTTCTTGAAACTACATTCAAAAATTTTTCTGCACCTAAATCAGCACCAAATCCAGCTTCAATAATAACATAATCTGCTATTTTCAAGGCAATATTTGTAGCAACTATAGAATTTGTACCTATGGAAATGTTTGCAAAAGGCCCTCCATGTATTATGGTAGGAGTATGTTCAATTGTCTGAACAAGATTTGGTTTTAGTGCGTCCTTTAATATGGTAGCAAGTGCACCTTCGACTTTTAGATCTCCTGCCTTAATCGGGTTACCTTTTCTATCAAATGCAACTGTGATATTAGAAAGTTTTTTCTTAAGATCAATTATATCAGTTGAAACACAAACTATAGACATAATCTCTGAAGCTGCAGTAATAATGAATTTGGATTCACGAGGGATTCCATTGCCTGACCCACCAAGTCCTATAACGATGTTTCTCAAGGCTCTATCATTCATGTCTATTGCTCTTGGCCAGACTATATTATTAATATCAATGTCAAGTTCGTTTCCCATTAATATATGGGTATCCAGCATAGCTGCCAGAAGGTTATGTGCTGCTTGAATTGCGTGGATATCACCTGTAAAATGTAAGTTTATATCTTCCATGGGAAGAATCTGAGAATAGCCACCGCCAGTAGCTCCCCCTTTTACACCGAATACTGGGCCCATAGACGGTTCTCTTAATGTTATGATTGTTTTCTTTCCAAGAAGGGATAATGCTTGACCCAAACCGATAGTTGTAAGTGTTTTTCCTTCGCCATATGGAGTTGGGTTCATTGCTGTCACTAGCACTAAATGTCCTTTCTTGTTATTTTCAAGAGTCTTTAGGATTGAAAGATCTATTTTGGCCTTGTAATTTCCATAAGGCTCAAGAAATCTCTCACTGATTCCGGCTTTCTGAGCTACTTTCTCTATTGGCCATATTTCAGTTTTTTTTGTTATCTCGAAGTCACTTTCCATCTTAATCATCTTAATTTCAAATACAATTGTAAATCTTTTTAAAAAGTTTTCGTTATATATTGTATGGAATCTAAGGCCGAGATAAGGGCTATTGTAAAGAATAAATTATCTAATTTGGATGAAAAAACCAAAGTAAAACTGGAATATAAAATAAGAAAAAATATCTATAAAATCGACAGATATGTAAATGCAAAGACAGTTTTTTCTTACGTTTCAAAAGATAAAGAAGTCGACACAATAGAACTAATAATTAATTCATTGAATATGGGGAAAATTGTTGGTGTTCCTCTAATACGATCTAACAAAGAACTTGAAATAAAAAAAATTGAAGATATGAATCAGTTGAAGATTGGAAGGTATGACATACTCGAACCTATAGAAGAGTTAAAGACAATAAATCCAAATGACCCGGAAATTCTATTTATTCCTGGCATTGCTTTTGGTATTAACTACGAAAGGCTCGGCAGAGGTGGGGGATATTTTGATATATTCTTACCTAAAACATCTGGACTTAAAGTTGGTCTAGCATATGAATTCCAGATATTCGATTCTTTGCCAGTTCAAGAACACGATATAAAGATGGACATAATAGTAACTGAAAAAAGAATCATTCGCCACGTTTAATTGAATAAAATAGGATAATTAAAGGAAAGACAAACATAGAAGCGAATGGACTAAATGCAAAAAATGCTGCAACTGCCGGTAAACTTGAACCTGCTATTGTAGAAAGATCTTGACTTAAGGAAAAGGTAGAGAAAATAGTACCTCTCTTCGAAACATCGATTTTTTCACATAAAAATGAGTAACACCAAACATCAATAAATGCCCCAGCAAGGCCTATTAATCCAGAGGCTAAAAAATATAGAAATATATTGTCTGAAAAAAGTAAGAAGATGATTCCAGTGATATGAATTAATGCCCCCCATTTAATCCACATTCTTTTTGTTTCCACTTTTGCGTAACGCCCAATTAGAATCTCAGATAGACCAAATACAAGTGATTCAAATGCCACTATCAATGAAACAATTGAACCTGCCATCCCTAGTTTTCCAATTGCAAATCTTACGAAGAATATTAAAAATGCCGAAAAGACAGCTATGTCAAAAGTTTTGTAGATTAAAGGATCTAATACTTTCTTAAGAGTTTCAATTGAAGGGTAACTCTTTTCTCTAAGTTCATATTTAAATTCCTTCATCAAGAAGATATACACAATTGATATAGTAATTCCTATAAAAAACAATAAATTAAAAGTTCCTTTTAAACTAAAAATATCTACAAAAATACCCGGAAGTAAAAGTCCAAAGACCCAGCCCAAGCCAGAAACACCACCAAAGATACTCACTTTTTTTTCTGGTTTTTGTATTATTGGCCTAAGTGAGAAAATTATTACCACTGTCAAAAAAGTTGCAAGAGATACAGCAACTAAGACTTGGAGTCCTGCCAAATATAAGATATTATTTGTGAGAGATATGAGAAGTGTCGATACTGAAGATAATAATAGAGCTATTAATAATAGGTACTTTTCACCTATTTTATCTGATAAAATACCTATAACAGGTTTAAGAAAGAATGAAACTCCATCCCCAATAACGAATAAAAATGCATAAGGCAGAAGAGATATGCCTATTTTTGTAAAGTATATGCTAAAAAGAACTAAGGTAAAACCATGAAAGAATGATTTATAGAATCCCAATATTGATCCAAAAATGAGTCGTTTAGATTCAACTATCAAATAATCCCTTTCCTTTCAATATGTATCCTGCAACGTATATAGACCCTGTCAAAAGTAATATCTCGTCTTTATAAAGGTTTGACATTGAGAAGTCATATGCCTCTAGTGGATCTTCAAATGAATATATCTCCTCAAAATACTTTTTAGCTATATCTTCAAGAGTATTGATATTCGCACATCTGGGAGGAAGTGTTGTCAAGACTATTTTTTTAGAAATTTTGGAGAACTCCTTTAGTATTCCTTTGAGGTCCTTATCTGAAGAAATCCCGACTAATAACAGTGCTTTTGAATTAGCAAATAGACTAGTATAAGTTTCTGATAGAGATTTCGCACCGGCAATATTATGTGCAACATCTACTATTATCATTGGTTTATTTCTAAGTATTTGAAATCTTCCTGGCCATATTGATTTTTCAAGTCCTTTCCGGATATTACTCTCAGAAATCTCAAATCCATTGATAATCATAGTTTCAGCTAAACTGATAGCGCATGAAGCATTAGCAATTTGATGTTTGCCAAGCATTTTAATTTTGATATCTTTAAAAAAATTATCATTAGATTTATAATCAAAAACAGAACCCTCATTATCAATTTTTTTCTCTATGAAATTGAAATCCCTACCTATTAGCTTTAGTGAAGCTTCTTTATCAATGCAAATCTCTTCAAGTAAATTTGTAAGTTTTTGTTCTACGCAAGACGATACAATTGATCCTTTTTTTATTATGCCTGCCTTTTCTACTAATATCTCTTCAAGACTATTGCCTAAGATTTCTTGATGATCATAGGAAATGTTAGTAATTGCTATTGCTTTTCCATTTAACAAATTAGTTGCATCCAGTCTGCCTCCAAGGCCAACTTCTGAAACAATCACGTCTACTTTATTATCTAAAAAATATATTATGGCTATTGCTGTAAGAACTTCGAAAAAGGTAGGGCTGCCAATATCCATTATGGTCTCTGCTTCTTTACAATAAGGTTTTATTTCTGAAAGAATCTTATCAAAATTTTCTGAAGATATATTTATGTCGCCAATTTTTATTCTCTCATATATGTCAATCAAGTGAGGTGATATGTAAGTTCCAACTTTATAATGGGACTGGGACAAAATATTTGAAATAAAAGTTACTACAGAGCCCTTGCCATTAGTTCCTGCAACATGAACTACTGGGACATTCTCCCATTTTCTTCCACTTTTTTCAAGAAGAAATTTAATTCTCTCAAGACCAAGTTTTGAATTTAATCTCTCAAGTCCGGGTTTAGAACCAATAATTTTTAGAGATTCTAAAAAGTCATCTTGCACAGTCTTTCTGTTTTTGGTAACATAATATAAGGTTTTCCAGAAGCATTGCTCTNGTCATTGGACCGACTCCTCCAGGAACAGGAGTAATATAAGATGCCTTTTTACTAACTTCGTCGAATTTCACATCCCCCACAATACCTTCTTCACTACGAGTTATGCCAACGTCAACTACTACAGCCTTTTCTTTTATCATGTCTGCAGTTAGGAAATCAACTTTGCCAACTCCAACGATAACAATGTCAGCATTTCTTGTTTTTTCTTTTATATTCTTAGTTTTACTGTGAACTACCGTTACAGTTGCACCCATATTAATTAACATCGCTGCAAGAGGTTTTCCAATAATATTGCTTCTATTAATTATAGTAATATCAGAGCCTTCTATAGGTATTTTATATTCGTCGAGAATTTTGACTACACCTTTGGGGGTACATGGAAACAAGTCTGACAGTTTAAGTAGTATCCTTCCTACATTAATTGGGCTAAATCCATCTACATCTTTTAATGGATCTATTCTCTCCAATATTGTATTGCTATCAATATGATTAGGTAAAGGCATCTGCACAAGAATACCATTAATATCCTTTCTAGAATTTAATTCATCGATGAGGGCTAAAAGATCTTTTTCAGAAATATCCTCAAAATAATACTCTTCATAATCTATACCAATAATTTCAGAGTCCTTTTTCTTCAAATTAACATAAACTCTTGAGGCAGGATCATTGCCTACCAGTACAGTAGCCAGCTTAGGACAAGACCCTTTTTTCTTATATTCACGAACTTTTTCAGAAAGTTCATTTTTTATTTTTTGAGATAAGGCAAGCCCATCCAATATTATCGCTGTCATAGATTAAGTGGGAATTTTTTACAGAGATCCCTTACCTCACTTCTGACTTTTTCAATTGTACATTTATCCTTATTTTTAAGGACATTGTTTATCATTACGGCTATCTGTTTCATTTCTGGCTCTTTCATTCCTCTTGAAGTTATTGCGGGAACACCAATTCTAAGCCCTGAAGTAACATTTGGTGGTTTTGGATCGTATGGAATGACATTTCTATTTGCTGTAATACCTGCATCTTCTAACAGTTCTTGAGCCTCTTTTCCAGTTATGTTGTTTTTTCGTAAATCCATTAAGAACAAATGATTATCTGTTCCACCTGTAACTAATTCATACCCAAGTGACATTAATTCATCAGATAGAACTTTACAATTCTTTATTATTTGTTTTTGATAGTTAATGAAATCTACTCCCATGGCTTCTTTAAAACATACTGCCTTTGCTGCAATTGTATGCATCATTGGCCCTCCTTGGGTAAATGGGAATACTGCTTTATCAATTGATTTTTTGTGTTCTTCTTTACAGAGAATTAATCCTCCTCTTGGGCCNCTAAGAGTTTTATGAGTAGTAGAAGTTACAAAATCACAATATGGAACAGGTGAATTATGAAGACCACATGCTATAAGTCCTGCAATGTGGGCTATATCTGCCATTAAAAGTGCGCCAACTTCATCTGCAATTTTTCTAAATTCTTTAAAATCTATTTCCCTGGGGTAAGAGCTAGCCCCTGTTACAATAAGTTTAGGTTTTAATTCGTTGGCTTTTTCTCTAACTTCGTCGAAATCAATTCTGTTGCTATTTTTATTAACTCCATAAAACTGAAAATTATAGAACTTTCCTGAAAAATTAACTGGTGACCCGTGAGATAAATGCCCTCCACAGGATAAATCCATTCCTAAAACTGTATCCCCAACATTTAAACATGAGAAGTATACAGCCATGTTAGCCTGTGTACCTGAATGAGGCTGCACATTTGCATGATCTGCGTTGAAGAGTTTTTTTGCCCTTTCAATTGCAAGAGTTTCAGCAACGTCAACGAACTTACATCCTCCATAATACCTCTTCCCCGGATATCCTTCAGCATATTTATTTGTCATTACAGACCTTTGAGCTTCTAGGACTGCGTTAGATGTAAAATTTTCACTTGCAATAAGTTCAAGGCCTTCACTCTGACGAGTTTTTTCATCTTCAATAGCATTATAAATTTCAATGTCAACTTCATCTAATGATTTCATAAAATCACGACGATAAATAAACGTACATAAATATCTTATAAATATTTTGCTATAGGTTATCTTTAAGATATCTTATTATTAAGAAATTATGGCAATAATATTTCATAATCGATAAATTTATATACTGTTTATGTATATTAAGAGAATATTCTGGCAAGAAATAATGGAGAATTAACATGGTTAAAGATATTTGTATATTAAGGGGAAGAACTATCGATGAGCAAGAAAAGCTAATCATAAAAGCATTAATCAGAAATCCAAGAAGCAGTGATAATCAGATAAGTAAAGCGACAAAAGTTCCCGTCAGAACAGTATATAGAAAAAGAAAGAAACTAGAGGAAGAAGGTATAATACACTACTATTTGAATGTTAATCTAGACAAATCAGGTATTGGGAAAATAAATGCTAGACATCTTTACATAATTAAATTTAAGCTTGGTCTGCCTTATACCCAGTTTATAAGAGAAATCAATGAAGAAAATAACGTTAGAACAGTATTTACTGACCACATATACCAATCATTTCTAGCAGAAGTAGATGGAAGAGTAGCTCTAGTAATGATATTAGAAGGAGAAAGAGACGACGATATTGTTGAAAACTTCAATAAAATAATAGTTCCCTCCCTAAAGAAAAATCATGGGCCGGATTCTATAGAAGACGTACAAACTATAAGACTTTCAGATCCTATAAGATACTTCCATAACTATTTACCAATGCTAAACATAAAGAATGGANGGATAAGGGANGACTGGAGAGACGAGTTAATTTTTGTTTCATGAAATTAAGTGATTACTATAGGCCATTTTTTCTTTTTTTTAGGCCATATTAGACCTAAATTAGTCATTATATTACAGTAAGTATTAAATACTAGATGATACTTCTTTTTTCTATCAAATGCTTAGACAAATGGATAAATATAAAATATAAAATTGGAGGAATAAAATGGACAAAGAGCAAGTAAAAAAAATAATTAAAGAAAAGAACATAAAATACATAAGATTGCAGTTTGTAGATATGCTTGGAATACCAAAAAACTTCTCAATTTCTACAGATCTTATAGATTCTATTTTTGAGGATGGATTGGGATTCGATAGTTCATCAATTAAAGGGTTTTCAGACATATTTAACAGTGACAGCCTATTATTACCTGACCCTGCTACCTTCAAGATAATACCCTGGCTTGATGAAGCAAGAATTATCTGTGATGTTTGTTACCCAACAACAAAGAAACCTTATGAAGGGGACCCAAGAAGTCTTTTGAAATCAGAAATCAAAAAACTTGCAGAACAAAACATGGAGTTTTATGTAGGGCCAGAGATTGAGTTTCACCTGCTAAAGGAGGTAAATGGAAAACTTGTTCCTCATGATACTGGTGGGTACGCAGATTTCTCTCCACTTGATTTAGGAGAGGAAGTAAGAAACAAAGCAGCACTCTATATGCATATGATGGGTGTAAAAAGTGAAATTACACACCACGAAGTTGGAGATGGTCAGCACGAGATTGATTTCAGATTTAAGGAAAGTGCCCTTGAAGCTGCAGATGATGTTATTACATATAAGCAAGTAGTAAAGAACATTGCAGCAAAGGAATACGGCCTTGTTGCTACATATATGCCAAAACCATTCTATGGTCAAGCCGGAAACGGTATGCACTGCCACCAAAGTGTTTTCAAAAATGGAAAGAACATTTTCTATGATCCAAAGACAAAGAACCTTTCAGATCAAGGTAAATGGTACATCGGTGGAATGCTAAAGCACGCTAAGGCTCTAACTGCCATTTGTTCCCCATCAGTAAACTCATACAAGAGATTAGTTCCAGGATACGAAGCACCTGTTTACATAGCATGGGGATGGGCCAACAGAACAACATTAATTAGGATTCCAGGATACAATCCAACTAACGAGAAAGCATTGAGAATTGAGTTCAGATCGCCCGATCCAACATGTAACCCATATCTAGCATTTACAGCCATGTTAAAGGCAGGTCTTGATGGTATTGAGAACCAGATTGAACCACCAAAACCAATTGACTACGACCTATTCGAACTATCATTAGATGAACTAGAAGAGAGAGGCATAGAAACTCTGCCAATAAACCTTGGAGAAGCTATTAAAGAGCTTGAAAAAGATAAGGTTATACGAGAAGCTCTTGGAAAGCATATATACGAGAAATACATTGAACACAAGAAGAAGGTCTGGAAAGAATATTCAATGTATGTCACAGATTGGGAATTCCAAAAGTATCTTAGATACTAAAGTGTCTTATTAAATTATTTTTTATATTTTTATTTAATAGAAAATCTTGATTAATTCTATTTCTTAATTGATTTATTCTATGGTGTACATATCGGCTGTGGGACATATTTCCTTTTGACCTTGTTCAAATAGGATTTAGGTGCTAGTCTTTTACAATAATCACATAGGCTCGATATCCTATGTACTTCTTCTGTGCATCAACTTTGGCGCTATTCCCATAAGCAGTGACTTTTCGCTCATATATTTGAACAACTTCTTCGCTAAGATTAAGCGGACCATTCACTATGGCTTCTACTTTCCGTGACATGATTAGTCTATCCATAGAAAGCCTTATAAAGCTTTGGGTTATTAGTACCACATGCTGACGACAGAACAGGTCAGAAAGCGCCTAAAAGAGATTAAAGCCGGCGTCTACTCTGATTGCAGCATCAAGT